>Ga0074198_1000122_pt1 | contig 116170 bp, 111 predicted proteins | sample EPASupsiteSAE323_FD_64527 | JGI IMG/M metagenome (GOLD analysis project Ga0074198, IMG submission 64527) | Bioremediated contaminated groundwater from EPA Superfund site, New Mexico - Sample SAE3-23 | ecosystem: Environmental > Aquatic > Deep subsurface > Groundwater > Contaminated ... | reverse complement strand
GTTCCCTTCAAATGACTATTAAAAAACAGACCGAGTGGTCTGAAATATTGGCTCTTCAGGAGCCCAAAAATGAACGGTAACGGGTACTAGTGGCGGGTGGCGCGCTGGCGTAGGGCCCGGTGCGAGTCGGCCAGCATGATCTCGAGGGCCTTCTGCGCCCGCTCGAGGAAGGGGAAGATGTGGCACCTCCCCTTGTGGTAGAAGGCGGGGGGAATGGGAGGGAAGCCTGCGTCCCTGAGGAGTCTCGTGGTCAGTCTGCTTCCCTTGTTGGTCAGGAGACCCTTGACGAAGACGCTCAGGGCGTTATTGTTTCCCTCGAACTTCTGGTGGCTGGCCTCCACGACCCACCTGGTGACCGCGTAGACGTTGTGGGGTCCAATCACCCTCATCAACCCCGAGGCCTGCCAGCACTTGAGGCCGAAGCCCTCCCCCATGATCTGCTGGAACCGCATGGTCGCGAACTCTCGTCCTGGTGACTTCGTCATGTGCACCTCGTTGTTACCGGGCGATGCCCCGGCCCGTTTGTAGAACGCACATGCGTTCTTCTCGAATTATCTCTAGATCTCCTTTCCGTAGTTTGAGTTGCCAATAGGATAGTATCTTTTATCACATTGGTCAAGTATGCATGTAAGTTTGACTTTTTTAATTTTTTCATATATATTTAATCCTGTTTTCCATTGGACAGTTAGCTCAGTTGGTTAGAGCATCGCGTTTACATCGCGAGGGCCACAGGTTCGAGTCCTGTACTGTCCACACTTTTTTGTAAACACTCCAATTTCAAGGAGTGTTTTTTTGTGATATAATTGATATATGAAAAATGAACGTTCGGTAATTTTGCATAAAGGTATTTATAAAAAAACCGCCACAGTAGGGGAGGCGGTGTTTATGATTACTGGCATGACTATTGGCGCCGGTGTTTTGGGTGTACCGTATGTTGTGGCGCAGGTGGGGCTTGTCACGGGTCTTGTCTATATTTTTATTTTGGGTTTGGTAATGATGTCCTTAAATTTAATAATTGGTGAGGTGGCAGTGCGTACCAGAGAAAATTTACAACTTCCCGGATTAGCGGGAAAATATTTAGGGGGCTGGGCGAAAAGGTTGATGTCGATAATCATAATTTTTGCGGGATATGGCTCACTGCTCGCGTATATAGTTGGCGAAGGCGAAGCGTTATCCGCGCTTTTTGGCGGTGATCCTGTTTGGTGGAGTATATTTTTTTGGTCCATCGGAAGTTTTTTAATTTGGCGCGGTCTACAGACGATAAAAAAAGCCGAAAGAATTTTGAGTATTATAGTCATTACAATTATTGTTTCTTTATCCTTATATATATTGCGAGATTTTCATCCCGTTGCTTGGCAATATTTTAATTGGTCAAAAATTTTCTTGCCGTACGGTGTGATTTTGTTTGCTTTAAACGCATCACCGGCAATTGCCGAGGTGCATGCGCTTTTACCGGGGAGTCAGCGTCGTTTTAGAAAGGCAGTAATAATCGGCACAATGATTCCGACTTTTGTTTACATGCTTTTTGCCCTGGCGGTGGTCGGAGTGACCGGTCTCGCGACAACCGAAGTGGCGACAGTCGGATTGGGACAGAAATTTGGTAGCGGAATTTTAATACTTGCAAATTTGTTTGCTATTCTTGCTATGGGTACCGCCTTTATGGGATTAGGCATGGCATTGAAACAGGTTTTTGTTTGGGATCATAAATTACCTAAATGGGTAGCAGATTTTTTGGTGATAATTGTTCCTCTAGCCCTGTTCGCGGCCGGCTTCAGAAGTTTTATTGTGATCTTGGATTTTGTGGGCGGTGTGTTTATCGGTTTAGAGGCGATCATTATGGTTCTGGCCTGTTGGAATGCGAGATACAAGTCAAAGATAAACCCGGTGCGGTATAGTCTGCCTCATTTTTGGCTTTTGGCCGTGCCGGTTTTGCTGGTATTTACAGCTATCACTGTATATAGTATATTAGAATTGTTCATTTGAAGACGGTGCCAGTTATTGTTTGGTGTAAGGTCGATTACTAGCCAATAACTTCCCTCTGTCTTCCAAAAAGATGAATTTATCATTTTTTGATATTTAATTTTTTATGTCTAAATATCTATTTACTTCCGAGTCCGTGACGGAAGGTCATCCGGACAAAATTTGTGACCAGATCTCCGATGCTATTCTAGATAATCTAGTAAGGCAGGATCCAACATCACATGTGGCGGTGGAGAGTTTCACTACTACTGGCCTCGTGATTGTTGGTGGTGAAGTGACCACTCGTGGTTATGTGGACGTACAAAAAGTTGTTCGTGAGGTTTTGCAGGATATCGGTTATACCGATCCGGCTTATGGTATTGATGATGAGCATGCCGGTGTGTTGGTCTCTATTCATGGCCAGTCGCCGGATATCGCTCAAGGTGTGGATAAGGTCTCGGTCGAGGAACAGGGAGCTGGAGATCAGGGTTTGATGTTTGGCTACGCCTGTAATGAAACACCGGAATTGATGCCACTACCGATTATGCTCGCGCACCAATTAGCTAAACGTTTGGCCGAGGTACGCAAAAATGGCACCTTGAAATATTTGCGTCCAGATGGAAAATCACAGGTGGCTGTAGAATATGTAGATAACAAGCCGACCCGCTTGCAGAATGTGGTTATTGCCGCCCAGCATGACGATGTGGTTACCCTAGAACAATTGCGTGCTGATATTATAGAGCAGGTGATCAAGCCGGTTTGCGGAAAATATATTGATGATAAAACCGATTTCTTTGTGAACATGACCGGCCGTTTCGTGGTCGGCGGTCCGCAGGGTGATACTGGTCTCACCGGTCGTAAAATTATTGTGGATACTTATGGCGGCATGGGTCGCCACGGTGGTGGCTGTTTTTCCGGCAAGGATCCGTCCAAGGTGGATCGCTCCGGCGCCTATATGGCTCGCTATGTGGCTAAAAATGTTATTGCCGCTGGTTTAGCTGATAGATGTGAGGTGCAGGTAGCCTATGTTATCGGCCGCGCTGAACCAACTAGTGTGCATATTAACACCTTTGGTACAGGAAAAGTGGCTGATGAGAAGTTGGAAGAAGTTTTGAAACAGGTGTTTGATTTCCGCCCGGGAAAAATTATCGAACATTTGGATCTACTTAAACCGGTTTATCGCGCCACATCCGCCTATGGCCATTTCGGCCGTCCAGAATTTACCTGGGAAAAGGTGGACAAGGTAGAGGAATTGAAGAAGGCGGCCGGAGTATAGTCCTTAGAAATTAAAAAGACGAGTCGCAAGGCTCGTCTTTTTTGTACCAATTTAGAAACTCAATCCCACATCCGTAACCTTATTGAGTGTCTCTAAATCATCCGCGATGAAAAATCCAAATTGTTTTTCGTCTCCATACCACTTTACCAATACCATCTTATCTCCGACCTTTTCTTTTGCAAATTCTTCAAGGTTGTATCTGCCATCGCTAATCGCCGAATTTTCTATTGTTAAGATATTCCCGTTTAAAGTCCATCCGCAGGTACCGGTATTAGGCCTGGTATCATTTTCTCCCACATAGTCGCGCCCCCATTTTAGATTGATTGTACGGTCAGGATTAAATTTTCCCAATTCACCAGACATTTCGTTATAGTAAAATATTTTTCCAGGAAGAAAATCGGTGGCCATCACTGAGCCGTTGTCTGTTTGGGAAGTTTTTGTTTTTGGATTGTTGGCCAGTATAACCAGAAGGGAGAGGAGAACGGTGATTGATGTTAATAAAAAAAATACTGGCGCAATTTTTGGAAAAATATTTTTTTTCATAATTATTTCGTTATTGATGATCCTCTGTCGGAGCCCTCATCATTGATTGGAAGCACATTATTTAACCCATTATTTGTAAAAGAAAAATCTTTGTTAGTCCAGCTGTCTTTAGCGGTGAAGTATAGATCATTGGTAAGTTGAATATTTTTTCCGAGTTGACCCTGGTCGGGTGTGACCGCTACTTCAAAATATAGGCCGGTCAAGCTATTGGCAGGGAGTAGATTATAACTCCATGTGACCGTTCGATTGTTTGCGTCATATTTTAAATGCGGTCCGATCGTTACGCTTTGTTTGCCGGTGAATTGCACCCCCGAGGGTAGGGAAGTCTGAAAGGCGGCTGATGATAATTGATTGGAGGTGTTAGCCACTTGGACAAATATCCAGTATTTAGTGGTTTCTCCAACTTTTGGCGGCAACGGTCCGCGACCTAACTGGTCGCCATCAGATGTGTAGTATCGAGTCTCACTTTTGAAAGATATTTCTGTGGCCAGAGGCATAGAAGCTTTGATACCAGTACTTCTAAAGACCTGTCCGGCTACGTCACTCAATTCCCCCTCGATTACGGGGGTAATTTCTAGATTAATCTGTTCGGCTTGATCCAAAGTAAAGTGTTTTGCCAGAATGATATTCATTACAAAATTATCTCCTTTGCCCGGAGCCCCGTCAGCTAAAGCGGTACGCGTTTCTTTGTCGGCGTATAGACCGGTTGCATCTGATTTCAGATGGTTTTCTCTAGCGGTCGCTTTTAAGTCAACCATGCCTTTAGAAAAGGCCAAGCGTAATTTTAAATTATTTAAACGGTACTGTCCGTTATTCTTCCAACTAATTTCTACCGGTATTGTTTGGTCCGGTTCGGCGTAAGTAGCCGGGTTATTTACCTTAGCCTCAGAAAAGATGCTGGGAGAAAAAACTGAGATATTTTTTTCATTTTCTGTTTGAGTGAGTAAATGGTCGTTCACAGAAATTTTTGTAGAGATGTTTAATTTTTGTTGGGCATTTTTTGAAGTCAAGATCATATCCCCTTTAATATTTTTTGTTTCACCGGCGGCTAGTGTAAGATTTTGCTCTTCTTTTTTAATACCCTCAAAGATTAATTTAACATTTTCTAATTTTTCTTGCCCATCATTTTTTAAACTGTATGTAAAAGAGGTGGGCGTGCCTGGGAAGGCGCTGTCAGGAGTGGAGAGATTAGCGGTGAGAACTGAGCTAGGGAGACGGGCAATGAAAGTAGATAATTTCTGCTCGCGGGAGGAGCTACCCTCAGCTTGATATGATAAAAACGCGATGATATTTGTATCACTTTTAGTTTCCGTCCAAAGGCGGCCGTAAATTTCCTCCGTTCCGCTAGCGCCCGGATCAATCTTATCTAAATGGAAGGTATTACTTTTATCAAATTTTTCCTCTGGTGTTTTAGTACGGTCCACAACAAATCCCGGCGGCAAACGTACCCCTAAGATTGGCGTAACCAGGGATTGTTTACTGCGATTGGTATATTCAATAGTAATCTTTACATTTTCGCCGCTTTTAACTCGGTCACCCCCGAGTGAGATGGTAAGATCTACTAAATCACTGATACCCGGTTTCCAAAAAAAGAAAAACAAGCTAGCGCCAAGCATAATCACAGCTAAGCCAAGTAAAGCCAGATCAAAAACAAAGAGTTTTTTGGCGTGGCGATAGACGCCATGATAGCGTAAATGGTAATGCCTGTGGAAAAGATTATATATTTTTTTAAGCATATTTTAGGGTAAATATCCTTAATTATTATACCCTATCGCTGTAGTGGGTGCAAATCAGTTTGTTATTTTTTGGTTGCCATTTTTTAGTTGGTTTAGTATAATAGATGAGCAAGAATAGGTTTGTAATTTTTTTTAGTTATGGCTATAACAATCGAAGAGGTCAAAAAAATTGCCAATTTGGCTCGTATTAAATTGACGTCAGTCGAGGAGAAAAGGCATGCCGAAACCATTTCGGTGGTTTTGGATTATATGAAGATTCTAAATGAAGTGGATATTAGTGGGGTGGAACCAACTTCACAGGTGACCGGTCTAGAGGATGTAGTGCGTGAAGACGTTCCGCGTGGTTGCGAAATTAGAAAGGAGCTATTAGGACAGCTGCCGAAGATGAAAAATAATGAGCTGGTGGTGCCAGCGGTATTTGAATAATCTCTATGGAAATAAAGGAGCTACTACAACAGGCTAAAGAAATTTGTTGAGAAGAAAAATATATAATATGAATTTAAATGAACTTACAATAAAGGAAGCGCAAGAAGGTTTGCAGAAGAAAAAGTTTTCGTCAGTAGAATTAACGCAGGCGTGTTTGAATAGAATAAAAGAAAGGAATAAGGTTTTGAACGCCTTTATCACTATTCGCGAGGCCGAGGCCCTTGAGGAAGCTGCAGCTGCTGATAAATTATTACAGACAAAAAAAGCGGGTCCACTCACTGGTATCCCTTTTTGTATAAAAGATTCGATTGCGACCAAGGGTGTACGCTCTACCGCAGCGGCAAAGATTTTGGATAACTATATCCCGCCATTTGATGCTACTGTTATAAAAAAGATTCGTGAACAGGGCGGCGTACTTATTGGAAAAAATAACTGTGATTCTTTCGGCCATGGCGCTAGCAACGAAAATAGCATGTATGGTCCGGTAAAAAATCCATACGATTTGACTAAGGTATCGGGCGGATCATCGGGTGGCACAGCCGCGGCGGTAGCAGATAATATGAGTATATATGGTATAGGTGAGGACACCGGCGGTTCAATCCGCCAGCCTTCCAGTTTTTGCGGTCTCGTGGGTTTGCGTCCCAGTTACGGCCGCAATTCCCGTTTCGGTATTATGCCCATGGCTTCATCTCTTGATATTGTGGGCCCCATGACAAAAACAGTGGAGGATGCAGCGATAGTCATGGAGGAAATCGCTGGGCGTGACCCCTTGGATGCTACTACCGTTCCGGATAAGGTCGGAAAGTATACAGCGAGTTTGGGCAAGTCGGTTAAGGGTTTAAAGATTGGTGTACCTAAGGAATATTTTGAGGTAGCGGGTATGGATAAAGAAGTGGAAAAAATTGTTAGAAATCAGATTGATAAACTAGTTAAGATGGGAGCGAAGGTAAAAGAAGTTAGTTTGCCACATACCAAATATGCTATCGCGGTTTACTATATAGTAGTACCCTCTGAAGTTAGTTCTAATTTTGGTCGTCTAGATGGCGTGCGTTACGGGGTGCGGTCGGAGGCAAAAAATCTTTTTGATCTATATACAGAGACGCGCGCGGCGGGTTTTCACGAAGAGGTAAAACGCAGAATACTTATCGGCACGTATGCGCTCTCCGCCGGATATTATGATGCATATTACAAAAAAGCTCAGCAGGTGCGCACATTAATTCGCGCTGATTTTGATAATGTTTTTGAAGAAGTGGATGCCCTAATTACTCCAACATCGCCATTCCCCGCGTTCGGCATCGGTGAAAAAGCTAACGATCCGCTCGCGTTGTATCTAGCCGATATTTTGGTAAGTCCGGCCGGTGTGGCTGGGGTACCTGCTATTTCTGTGCCCGGTGGCACTACCAAATCCGGCTTGCCGGTTGGTGTGCAGATAATGGGGGCGAGGATGAATGAAGAGATGTTATTTAATATTGGTAATAATTTAGTGGAATAATAAAATAATTATGCCAGAAAGAAGAGAAAGAAATTTAGAAGCAGAAATTGAGGGGGCGGCAAAACAAATTATGTTACGATTGCGTCAGTCTGAATTTTGGGAAAGTTTGGAGGGTATTGTAGATCGTGCATTTGGAAAAAGAGTAAAGGATGCTGAATTAATAGAGAAAATTGTTACTAATACCTTGTGTGCCATAATAAAAAGAATGGATGAAAATAATCGTGAAAAAAGTCTGTCGAGAGTGACATCGGGTCGGCCCTTGGAAGGTGGAGGACTCTATCCATGGGCTATGGCACTACGAAAAGAGTTGGCGTTATCAGAAGAAGATGGAAAGGCTTTGGCCATTCAACTGAAGGCCGGTAAGGCGATATCTCTGGATGCCGTATGTAGTCCTGGTAGGGAATCTGTTGTGAGAGAACTTGCTGATGAAATTATAGAGAAGGGCCGTGGGGGCAGGCCCACTAAAAAAGGGAATGATAAAAATTAAATTAGGGATGCAATGAAATTTTTAGAGAGGGTCACAGCCTTTGCTGCCGTAAGAGAGGTACCAAGGAGGAGTAATTAACTTATTTTTATATAATGTGTTATGTCCGAGAAGAGAGAAGCACCTAGTATCTTATCGGTAAACGAAGTGGTCAGAAAAATTTCGGAAGCGATGGAGAGGACATCGTTCTGGGACGACTTACGTGGGGAGCTTTATGAATTATCAACGATAGGAATTGAAGAAGTACCAGGAGCGAGATTTAGTCCGGAAGAGACCAGAGATATTTTTGAGGAAAAGATAGGGGAGATAATCATGGGATTGAGCGACAATGATCGTATTAAATTATTAACAAAATTATTCGGCCAAGAACCTAGTGACGGTATGTTGTCAAATTTTAGAAAAGGTATAATTAAAAAATTACATGAATCGTCGGTTACGGATCTTCACGATTTGTCGGCTGAAGAAAGAGCTATGGCGGTCTTGAATTTTTCACTCGGCGAAGTATTATCAGAGTATTTTTTAGTCTACCAGGACATGACGAGGAGGGAAGAAAATATGAGGAGAATAAGAAAAGTAGATGATATGGACAACTAATGATTAATAAAAAAGGTTACGTTATAATAATTAACCAAGATAAGTATGTCCACAGAGGAGGTCATAAAAATAAACAATCAACTCGCCACCGCCGGTGAAGTAGTAAATTTTCGCGATAGCTGGAGAATTTTTCGCGTCATCTCCGAATTTGTGGAGGGTTATCAGTTTTTGACTGATTTAAAAAGAGAGGTGACTATTTTAGGATCAGCTCGTCTGCCTTCTAATAATAAATACTATCAAATCGCGGAGGGGTTAGGCCGTTTGTTAGGTAAAGCTGGTTTTACCGTTATTACCGGAGGAGGTCCGGGTATTATGGAAGCGGCTAATAAGGGTGCGTTTGAAGCGGGTGGTGAATCGGTGGGGTTAAATATTCAGTTACCATTTGAACAGCGTATTAATCCTTACGTAAAAAAAGCGGTCGCCTTCTATTATTTCTTCACTCGTAAGGTAATGCTTACCTCGCAGGCTAACGCCTTTGTATTTTTTCCTGGTGGTTTTGGTACGCTTGATGAATTTTTTGAAGTTGTGGATTATATGGAGCTCGGCCACATGGAGAGATCGCCGATTGTTTTGGTGGGCAAGGATTTTTGGGATCCGGTTGTGAATTTTCTTAAGAAAAAATCTTTGGGTGAAATAAACTGCATCGCCGGTTCGGAAATGGATAATTGGCGGGTGGTGGACAGCGCCGAAGAGGCTTTCGATTTTATTAAAGAAGCGCAGGATAGGCCAAATAAATTACCAGCGCAGGGTGGGGGGGATTTGGACTGGACAATTTTTAGAATAATGGCCGAGTTGGTGGATGGTTTTGAATTTTTAACAAAAATTAAGGATGATGTTACAGTGCTTGGTACAAAGAGTATTCTGCCAGGTACACCATATTATCAGGCGGCGTATGAGGTAGGAAAAAATTTGGCTAAGAATAAATTCACCGTTTTGACTGGGGGCGGTCCGGGCGTGATGGAAGCGGCCAACAAGGGTGCCTTCGAAGGTGGAGGAGAGAGTGTTGGCTTGAATATGCGTTTTGATCGAGGTGAACGGAGAAATAATTATATTACCAAATCAATCGGTTTCTATTTTCCCTTCGTTCGTAAGTTAATCATCACCGCGCCGTCCGAGGCATTTGTATTTTTTCCTGGTGGTTTCGGCACCCTGCACCAGCTATTTGAGATGCTTACTTTGATTGAAACTAAGAAGATAGAGCCAATGCCAATATTGTTGTATGGTAGTAATTTTTGGCAGCCGTTAATGGAATATATTCACACATTGCATACAGATTTCAAAACTATTTCCGAAGCGGACGAGTTATATATTCGTGTAATTAATCGGCCAGAAGAAGTTTTGGAATATTTGAAATAACTGGTTGTTATGCTTCCATATTTCCAGATAAATTCATTTCTTATCGGGCCCCTAACCATTCAGGTTTGGGGTCTTTTCGTCTCCCTTGGTATTTTAACTGGAATTTATTTATCGTATCGTTTGGCTAAAAAATATTTTATTTCTGCACAAGTACTTTTAGATATGGCCGTCTGGGCGCTGGTCGGCGGTCTATTGGGTGGGAGGATTTTTTATGTGTTATTCTACTCTTTGGATTATTACTTATTAAATCCGTTGGACGCATTCAAATTTTGGCGGGGTGGGGCGTCGTCCTTGGGCGGTTTTTTTGGTGCGGCGGTAGCGGCCTGGGTTTTTGTCAAAATTAGGCACTTTACATGGAAAGAATCATTGCCGTATTTGGATATTGGGATAGTTGGTTTATGGCTGGGCTGGGGTATTGGGCGTATCGGCTGTTTTTTAATTCACGATCATGTCGGGCGGTTAAGTAATTTTTTTCTGGCGGTGAATTTTCCCTTTATTGGTATTAGACATGACCTGGGTCTATATGATTCGTTATTAGGATTTGTCCTGTTTGGTGTTTTTCTTTTATTTTTTAAGCCACTGGTGAGGCGCGGTTGGGGATTAGTGACCGGATATTCTATTCTCACCTATGCTATAGTCAGATTTTTTCTTGATTTTTTGCGTGAAACGGATCTGGAAGAATTCGATATTCGGTATTTTTATTTAACTCCCGCCCAGTGGGGAATGATTGTTATTATTTTAACATTGACTTTTTTATTAGTTTTGGGTAGAATAAGGCAACAAAAAAATATATCAAAATAGCCTGGAAGGTTCGCCTAGTGGTTTATGGCGCTGCCCTGGAAAGGCAGTTGGTCGCAAGGCCTCGAGGGTTCGAATCCCTCACCTTCCGCCACGATAAAAACTCGCCCAGAAGGCGAGTTTTTTGACCGAAGGGTTGAAAAATATTATAATAGATATATTAGATGTTTTTAAATAATATTTAATATTATGAATAACGCTTATAATTGGTATCAACAATTGGTCAAGCCATCGTGGTCGCCGCCAGCGTATTTATTCGGGCCGGTTTGGACCTTTTTATATATCATCATCGCGCTTTCCTTTGGTAAGGTACTTTTAATGCTCATACAGAAACAGATTAGTTTTTTAGTGGCTCTGCCCTTTATCTTGAATGTCATTTTCAACCTAGCTTTTACCCCACTTCAATTTACTCTACAGAATAACTATTTGGCCGCTTTGGATATTTTATTAGTGCTCGGTACCTTAATTTGGGCGATGGTAGCGATTTATCCGCATATGCGCTGGGTAACCTATGCCCAAATTCCGTATTTACTCTGGGTTATGTTTGCCACGGCCCTTCAATTGACGATTACTTATCTAAATAGATAATATTTTGATTTCATGCGTAGTGTAAAGAAAAAAAATTCATTAAGAAGAAAATCCCGCAAAAACAAAAGTGGTTTTTTGAGTTTTTTTACATTAAGAATGATTTTTTTTATCATCTTTATCACTCCACTTTTAATACTCTCCTATTATATCAACCGCGACCAATTTGTCGTGGTAGCTAAGAAACAGGTGGTCGCCACCGCCTATTCCAGTACGGTAGACCAGACGGACTCTACGCCCTGTATTACGGCCAATGGTTTTGACCTGTGCGAAAATGGCGTGGAAGAGATTATTGCCAATAACGGTTTAAAATTCGGCACTAAGGTGCGACTGCCGGCTCTGTTTGGTGATCGCGTGTTTACCGTGGCCGATCGCATGAATGCTCGGTATGGTAGCGGACGAATTGATATTTGGATGAACTCCCGTGAACGAGCGGAAGATTTTGGTGCTCGCGCGGTGGAAATGGAAATTGTAAAATAGTTGTTGCTTCCTTAGATGTCATGACAATTTTTGAATTGACATTCTATAAAAATAATGTTAATCTATAGATAATCTTAAGATTAACATATAATTTTGACTTATGAAAAATAAATTCTCTTCAACCATAGTGGGTCTTAAGGAATTGAGAGAAAATATGGATAATTATATTTCCCTAGTAAATAAAGGCATGAAGATCACCGTGGTACGCCGTTCTATGCCGGTCTTTACTATTTCCGCGCCGGAATCGAGTCAGGATGATTCGGCTTGGGAGCAGGTGGTAGATTTTACAAAAATTAAACAAGGGGGTGTCAATATTAAAGATGTGCTAAAACGGATTTAGCCATATGGTAGATAAAATAAAAAAGGCGTTGGATAAGTTAAGCGAGGATGAAAGAAGGGTAGCCAAGTTGATTCTTGGGGATGTTTTGCGGGGTGAGGTTAGTACTTACGACCTAAAAAAATTGAAAGGGCATGAAAATATTTTTAGAATTCGTAAGGGTAAATTGAGAATTATTTATAGGATAGATGTATCTGGTGATGTATTTTTATTGACAGTGGAGAGACGTAGTGATAATACCTATAATCTTTAAAATTAAATTTTAGAAAAAACCGATCCGATAGTTTGTTATAAGTCATTGCTTTTTTATACAGGTCGTGTTAGTTTTTAGATAGGCTTAATTCAATAACATATATTTTTATGGCACAGGTAGCGATAATTTTAGCAGTATTGTTGATCCTCGGCGGTTTGCGTGTGGTACAGCAATACGAAAAGGGAGTAATATTTCGTTTGGGTAAAATTGTGAGTATCAAGGAGCCAGGCCTTAATTGGATTATCCCAATCATCGACCAGATGCGAAAAGTAGACTTTCGTACGATCACTATGCCCATTCCGACACAGAAGATAATTACTAAAGATAATGTATCGGTAGATGTATCGGCTGTCGCGTATTACAAGGTAGTGGACGCGGTAAAAAGCATCGTGGCCATTGAGAATGTCATGAGTGCCATCAACCAAATCGCCCAGACATCGGTACGTAATATTGTTGGTAAATTTCAGTTGGATGAAATCTTAAGCGAGAGGATTATAATCAACAAAGAAATTGCCGAAGTACTTGATGCCCACACCGAAACCTGGGGCGTGATTGTTCCGGTAGTAGAGATAAAGGATATCGAATTGCCAGAAGGCATGCAAAGGGCTATGGCCAAACAGGCTGAGGCTGAGCGAGAAAAACGCGCGAAGATTATCGCGGCTGAGGGTGAGGCTTTATCCGCCCAAAAGTTGGCTGAAGCGGCCGATATCATCGCCGCTCATCCGATTGCCCTGCAATTGCGTAATTTACAGACCATGGCCGAGATTAGTGTGGAAAAGAATTCCACCATTATATTCCCAGCTCAGATGATGAGCACAATCGCAGAAGTAAAGAAGTTTATGGCAGGAGAGGCTGCGATTAAATAATAAGTAATAAATAATAAAAAACCGTCGGTATTTGCCGGCGGTTTTTTGTATCTATTCCATTATCATTCTTGCATCCAGTACCTTTACTCCATGTCCCTTTGGTAAAACCAAGAGGGGATTAATATCCAGTTCTTTTATTTCCGGAAAATCCGTAAGCAGTTTGGATAATCTACCCAGACAATCGATTAGCGCTTTAGTATCCAGAGCAGCCTGTCCGCGCGTTCCATTCAAGATTTTTTTTGTTTTGATGCGATCCAGCATTTTTTCCGCGTCGCGCTTAGTGATTGGTGATAGGCCAAAGGCCACGTCTTTGAATACCTCTACGTAAACACCACCCAAGCCGACCATAATCATATTACCCAGATTAGGATCTTTTTTACTTCCCAAAATCATCTCTAATCCATTTTTCTCCGCCATTTCTACCAGCAATACGCCGTCAATTTTTGCTGCTGGTTTTTTTGTCCTTATCGTTTTTATCATTTCTTCAAATTTGTCCTTGACGTTTTCAGCCGTAATATTTAACATTACACCTCCCACATCGCTTTTGTGTATAATGTCCTCAGATATTATTTTCATTACCATTTTTTTGTTTATCTTTTTCGCCACGGACAGAGCCTCATCGGCGGTAGTAGCTATAGCGTGCGTCGGCAGAGTGAATCCGTAGGCCTCCAGTATTTCTGTAGCCGCCGCTTCCGTAATATTTTTTTTGTTTTGATGTTTGATCTGAAAAAATATTTTTTCTGCTGTTTTTTTATTGATATTTTTTATGGTAAATTCCCCGGCTTCTTTTTCTCGTGAAGATTCGGCGAATATGGCCAGAGCTGCGAGCGCTTCAGCCGCTTGTTCCGGGAAACCGGTGGTAGCCACCCCTGCCTGTTGCATTATCTGCACGGCGCGCGATACCATTTTACCGCCCATAAAACTGGCGATAATCGGTTTTTTGGTTTTATTTTTTATATCAATTACCACCTGGGCTACGGCCTCTATGTCCGTCATAGATTGCGGGGTAAGGATGACCACAATATTATTCACGTTCTTATCTTTTGCTAGGATCTCCAACGTGGCGCGATAGCGATCGGATTTGGCGTCGCCTAAAATATCGACCGGATTATGCAGGCCAGCGAAAGAAGGTAATATTTTTTTAAGTGCTTTTTCAGAGGTGGGGGAGAGCTTAGCTAGCTCTAAACCGTTATAGATCGTTGCGTCGGTAGTGAGCACGCCCGGGCCGCCGGCGTTGGTGACAATAGCCGTTTTTCTGCCGGTAGGTAGCGGATTGTGGGCAAAGACACGTAAATATTCAAACATTTCTGATACGGAATTCACCCGCACAATACCACTTTGGGCGAATAGGGCGTCGTAGGCGGTATCACTGCCGGCTAAGGCGCCGGTATGAGAGGCTGAGGCCGAAGCACCGGCTAAGGTACGGCCGGATTTGATTATTAAAATTGGTTTTGCTTTTTTTCCGCGGGATAGTTTTTTTACGGTGGCAATAATTGTTTGGGGATGGGTTAGCTGTTCGGCGTAGACGGCGATTATTTTAGTAGCAGGATCTTTGTATAGGTATTCAAAAAAATGCGCTTCGTCGATCATAGCCTTATTGCCAACACTTATAAACTTAGAAAAACCAACACCGAGTTTCTGCGCGTAGTCAATAACGGCGGTACAAAGGGCGCCGCTTTGTGATAAAAAGGCTACCGGTCCTTGATTTGGCATAATCATGGCAAAAGACGCGTTCATCTTGTTCTCCGGATTAATTACACCTAGACAATTCGGGCCTATCAGGGCAATATTATTTTTTTCGCAAATTTTAGCCAATTCATTTTCTAGTTCTACATTGCCAGCTTCTTTAAACCCAGCGGAAATCACGATTGCTCCCTTTATCTTTTTCTTGGCGGCCTCAGTCATTACTTGTGGTACTATTGCTGCTGGCACAGTCACTATCGCCAGATCAATTTTTTCTTCAATATCTTTAATGTTGGCGTAACATTTTAAACCGTAGAGTTCGGTGGCCTTGGGATTTATGGGGAAGATTTTACCAGTATACCCCTGGGAAGCTAGATTTTTTACAATATCATTGCCAACACTACCTTCTTGGGTAGATGCCCCTATTACAGCGATAGACTTAGGATAAAAAATTGAGTCAAGATTCATATTTTTTTGTTATTCCATCCGGCTCTGGACGGAGGAATCCATTTAATACAATAATTATACCGTCTAGAAAGTTCTTTGTCTATGAAAGAGTAATTGTGGATACCGGTTTGTATGCGGATAGTATTTATGCTATCATATTTGTATGTTTAGCTTTTTTAGCTACATTTGGACAGATATTCTTTATCAGCCAGTATTTAATGCCCTTATCTGGATTTACGAAAATATTGCTGATAAAAACATGGGTTGGTCAGTTGTCTGGCTTACTGTTTTTTTACGTATTTTACTTTTACCTCTGACCATTATTTCCGAAAGGAATGCGTATAGGGAGATAGACGCGGAAAAAGAGGCGGAAGAGGCGGCTAAGGCTTTTAGGCATGATGCGGTAGCGCAAAAAGAGATGGTGCGGAGAATTATTAGAAAAAACAAGATATCTCCTTGGGCTAAGGTGGCCACCTTACTTATCCAGGTACTTGTCTTGATCCTACTCTATCAAGTATTCGTACGCGGCATGAGCGGGGAGAAAATGCTTAAATTTTTGTATCCGTTTATCGATTTCCCGGGTAAGATTAATAACAATTTTTACGGTTTTGATATTAGCAAGACGTATGATGCGATTTGGGCCGGAATCTGCGCGCTTTATCTTTTCTTGTCTATTTTAATAGAAAACAGAGGGCGCAAACATTGGGCGAGTTCCGAAGTCACCTTCCTAGTGATTTTTCCAGTTTTTACCTTTTTCGCCTTGTGGATTTTACCGATGGTCAAATCACTTTTCATTTTGACATCAATGGTCTTCTCTGATATTATTAGATTATTCAGAATAGCATTATTCCCAATTAAAAAAGAGGTTAAAAAATAACCATATGTCCGGAGACTCACTAGATAAATTAATGTATTCATTCGTAATGGAGGATGTTTTAAAGGGTTTTTTTATTTACGTTCCGCCCGGCTATGTGGCTTGCGTATATGATTTGGGCAGGGGAGTGCTGAAAAAAGTTTTGACTCCGGGTTTGCATTTGAAAATTCCGTTTTGGCAAAAAGCCAAGTTATTCAATACCCAGACTTTGGAATATAGTATTAATCGCCAATTCAACGCGGAATTAGAAAAAGCGATGGGCGATATACCGATTGCGGCCGTTACGCAAGACGGTAAACGTGTGGCAGTGGAGGGTACAGTATTGCTCCGTTTAGACGTTCACCAGATTCCAAGTATCTGGCAGACCATTGGTGAGGATTTTGTGGCGAAAATTGTGCGCCCAACTATTCGCAGCCGAATACGCATGGTATTTTCCCACTTTGATTATCAGGATATTGTTTCCACCAAGCGTGATGCTGTGGAAATGGAATTAAAAAATGAATTGGAAAGAATTTTCTACGCGCGTGGAATTTATGTGGAAAATATCTTACTTTCCGAGATTTCGCAGATAAATCAGTAAAATATCCTTAAATTAAAAAATCCCGGCCAAGTGCTGGGATTTTGTTTTTAGGGTGCGCGGCAGAACTCCGCCCCCTCTGGTGTCTTGCCGCGTGCGCGGTGGTGTGTACGGTGTGGTGCGCCCGTCACTTGGCGACGAACACCCCTTCCTTGGTCCAGGTACCGCGCACGAACTTCGTGCCCGTCCATCGGCCGTGGGCCTCGTTGATTCCGAAGGGGTTGCACGGCGCTCTGCCACAGCAGATCGTCTTCCTCCAGAAGAATCCGAAGCGCATGGATCCTTCCCTTTTCTTGACACCAATGTAGGCGTTAACCGGGTCGCCGGGCGCGACACCTCTTCCACAAAGGCCACATTTTATGATTCGCGATATCGCCATGGCTGGCCTCCTCCGTCGATGCACATTTTAACCGCTTCTAACTTATATATTATCCGTCTTAACAAGTCAATATTTAGCCAAGAGTTTTGCCCTTGACAGTGGATAAGTGCGGTGGTATATTATCACTCAAAGAGTTAGAGTGATAAACATTTAAATATGGACACTCGCCAAGCGCAACTTCTTAAACTTGTAATCGAAAATCATATTGAAACAGCGGAGCCGGTAGGGTCCAAATTTTTGGTTGCCGATGGGAAATTGGATTGGAGCGAGGCGACGGTAAGAAATGAATTGCGCGCACTGGAAGAGGAAGGATACTTAACCCATCCGCATACCTCAGCCGGTCGTATTCCGACTGAAAAAGGGTATAGGTATTTTGTAGATAATTTAGATTTATCCGATTCAAAGCCATCCAAAAAGGAAAATATTGCTTTGGAATCCGCCGCTCGTACCAGCAGCGAACCGGAAGCTGCTCGTAAATATATTGCTAAAACCACAGCTGAGCTTGCCCAAGGTGCGGTGATTATGGCCTTCTCTCCAGAGAAGGTGTACTATACCGGCCTCTCTAATCTATTTAACCAACCGGAATTTAAAGAATTGAGCGTAGTGGTGGATGTTTCCTCCATGTTCGATCGTTGTGAAGAATGTCTGCAAGATTTTTTTGATAAGGTGGATAATGAAATTAAATTTTTCGTTGGCAGTGAACAGCCATTTGGAAATTATTTAAGCGTTGTCACTTTCAAATCCGAAGATAATGCACTTTTTTCCTTACTCGGACCCATGCGTATGGATTACAAAAATATTTTAGGGATAATGAAAAAAGTTAAAGAGATAATTTAAAATTATGTCTGATGAACAAAAACCCCATGTAATAGTTGGAATATATGCTATCAATAAAAATGGTGAGATTCTTTTTATTAAATCTCCAAAATGGGGCGATCGTTTGATACCTCCGGGAGGCCATGTGGAATATGGAGAAAATTTAGAAGAAGCAGTGAAACGCGAGATGAAAGAAGAGACGGGGTTAGATGTAAAAAACGTGGAGTTTATATTTGCTGGTGACCTGATTGAACCTACAGAATGGACGGGTGACAAAAGACATTTTATATATTTGGACCATAAGGCGGAGTTGGTTGATGAAAATCAACCGGTGGTTTTAGAAAAAATAGAGGCCTCCGATTATGTTTGGCTAAAGCCGGAGGAAGTTGTTAAAAGAGATGATATGGAGGCATCTTCAAAAAAAGTCATCCAAAACTATTTTTTAAAACCAAAAAAGAGTTTTTTCAAAAAATCTAACCAAGATTGCGAAAAATATATAAAAGAAATTGAGGAATTTAAAAACAACTGGCAGAGGGCCTTGGCTGATTACAAAAATCTCCAGCGCGAGACCAGTGAGCGAAGAGGCGAGTGGGCACGCATGAGCGAACAGCAAATTTTAGAGGATTTTATTCCAGTCTACGACAATTTTAAAAAAGCATTTAGCCATCATCCGGAATTAAGCGAGGACCAAAAACAAATGAAAAATTGGACGGATGGTATCGGATATATCATGAAACAATTCTGGGATATATTAAAAGCCCACAGTGTGGAAGAAATTAAAACAGTAGGAGAAAAATTTGATCCTAGATTTCATGAAGCGGCGGGTGAGGAAGCGGTTGAAGGTAAAGAACCAGGTACGATTTTGAAGGAGGTGGACGGTGGATACAAAATGGGCGATAAAGTGATTAAGCCCGCAAAGGTGATAATAAGTAAATAAATTTATTCACTATTCTAAGATTATATGGATCAAATGTCTAATAATTTAGAAGGCGAGTTTGGGACGAAAGTGGCCGCCCATATCCGGGCGCTGGAAGGAAACATAGCGTCTCTTGATAGTTTGGATGTTGGTGTATTGTTCGAAGAAACAATAGGCTCTAAAAATCCATTTGCATTTGAGGAAATTATGCGTTATTTGGCCGGGAAATATAAAGAGGCTACTGGTGCTGATCCGAGTTTGGAATTGATAGTGACGATTGATATGCTTGGTGATTCAGATGTTGCTAAAAGAATGGCTTTGAGGGGTTTGAAGGCCATGCGCGAGGATGATTTTTGGGGGAAAATTATTAAAAAAATTGTAGTAAAAGGCGAAAATAGAGAAAAAACGGTAGGTTTGGAACCGAATGTTTTTAACAGTGATGTGCATTTTGAAAAGTTATAAAATTTGGATTTGGAATTTGTTTAGAAATTAGATGTCAGAAATTTGTAATAAACATTCGTAAAAATTTAATAATCCCGTTTAACATCGAACGTTGTTGGACGGAGAATGGAGGTGGTATGTCATTAATTCGCTGGTCTCCCATGTGGGACCCATTCAACGAGATGGACGAGATGGTATCTCGTCTGCCCGCAATGTCCAATCAAAAGGCCTTTGTGCCCGCGATGGATGTTTATGAGACCGATAAAGCGGTCGTAGTAGAAACTCCGCTCGCCGGAGTGAATCCAGAGGATGTCAAAGTGAGCGTAGAAAAAGGTGTGCTCACCATTCAGGGAGAAAGTAATAAAGAGCACGAGGTGGAAGAAAAAAATTATTACCGCAAAGAAGTGCGTAGTGGCGCCTTCTATCGCCAAATGTCTCTGCCCGCTCCGGTAGTAGATGGTGAAGTAAAAGCCGAATTTGAAGATGGTGTACTAAAAATCACCTGCCCCAAAGCCGCACCAAGCGCTGTGAAGAAAATTGATGTGAAAGTAATAAAGAAAAATGGCGGGAAAAAGTAATTGTCTGTCCGTCAAAGCCCCGTAATGTTTACGGGGTTTGAACGGGAGAGATAAAATTAAAATAATAAATTAATTTTATGGAGGAGAATAATAAACTAGTCGTACTTTTTGATCAGCAACCGGTTCGGCGAGTTTGGGATGATAAAGAGGAAAAATGGTATTTTAGTGTGGTGGATGTGATTAGAATACTCGCACAAAATGATCGTCCCCGCAAATATTGGGATGATTTAAAAAGGAAGCTAAAACAAGAGGGAAGTGAAGTGTCCGAAAAAATCGGACGGTTGAAAATGATCGCCGAAGATGGCAAAAAACGAGAGACAGATGTGGCAGATGTGGAGGCTCTTTTGCGCGTCATCCAATCTATTCCATCTCCTAAAGCTGAATCGTTTAAACTTTGGCTGGCCAAGGTCGGTTATGAGAGAATGCGCGAAACAGTTGACCCAGAGTTGGCCGTCGGCCGCGCACGCATGAATTGGCAGATGATGGGTAGAAGTAAAAAGTGGATTGAACAAAGGATGTTAGGAGTGGAAACACGAAATAAACTGACGGATTATTGGGCGGATCACGGCATTGAAAAACAGGAAGAATATGCTCGCCTTACAAATATCATTCATACCGAATGGAGCGGGTTATCTATAAAAGGGCACAAAAATTTAAAAAAGATAGAAGCGCAAAATTTGCGAGACCACATGAATGAAGCTGAATTAATATTCACTGCGCTCGCCGAATTGTCCGCGCGCCAAATTTCCGAAGCGGAAAAAGCGGAAGGGTATAGCCCAAATGAATCCGCCGCGCGTAAGGGCGGTAAAATATCCGGCAATGCCCGTCGGGAATTAGAAGGTAAAACTGGCACGAAGGTGGTCAACGAACAAAATTATTTAAAACAGGACAACAAGAAAAAATTGAAATAAAAAATATGCCATGTTGCAATATTTGGGAAGTGTTTAATGAAAAGGATTTGCTGATTAAGGAATATAAATACTGGAAACTTTTGTTGAGAAACAAAAATATTACGCTTGGCGCCGCGGTGCTAATTACAAAAGAACACTACGAGGCGTTGTCCGAACTAAATTATGAAGAGATGAAAGAATTTTTGGATATTGTCAAGGAATATAATAAGGCGGTTAAGGCGGCTTTTAATCACGAAAAGACAAATTATTTAATGTTGATGATGAAAGATAAACATACCCACTATCACATTCTCCCTAGGTATTCCTCGCCGCGCAATTTCGCGGGATTTGAATGGACCGATGAAGATTGGCCGAAAATGACATGGAAACAAACGAAGCCGGAGGTGTCGATGGAGATTTTACAGAAGGTGAAGGAGGAGTTAAAGAAAAATTTGTGAGCCAATCCAAATGGGGCCAAGTTATTTGGAAAGTTTAAAAATTAGTAGTTATTTTTTAAATATGAAAAACGAATGTATTTTATGTGGGGCATCATGTGAGAGAAGGTATCATCATGATAATTCGACGAGGAGTTTTTTTAAATGTAAAGAATGTAATTTGTTTTATGGTTTCACGAATACTGGTGCGGCAATAAAATTACCTGAGGATCTTAAAAATATGATTAGGGTCAAAATTCAGATTTGTAATACTAAGTTTAATGAGATTCCCGTGTTTAACTCATTAGGTATACGATTACCGAATCCACTTATTATTAGTGCATGGGATCGCATGCTATCATGTTAATTTATTAATACATTATGGGCATGATCAAATTTATTTTAAGTACAGTGGGCGGGGTAATTATTCTGTGGTTACTTTGGTCTTTTCCCATAGGAATATATCAAGCAATAAAAATTACCAGAATGATTTTAAAAGATAATAGGCCAAAGCGAGATGGAAATGGAAAATACTCTGCAGACAGATTTATAAGAATTTGGTATTCTGATGAGAATATACCTTTCGCATTAGGTTCCCTTGAGGGTTTTCGTTTATTTCAGTGTTTTAATATTGTGCATCCGGAAATTTTTGTAGATAAAGAACTATCGAGATTCAAGTTAATAGAGATAAAATTAGAAATGGATCATCAAGTAGTCAGGCCAATCAAGAATTGGAGAAACAAGATTGTATTATTTTTAACAATAAAGTATTTAATTTGGTTTATTGGTGATGACATTAGCTATTATAACAATCTTAAAGATCTATATCAGAAATCGAAGAATAAAAATTAATTAATAACCCTGGATTCCCGCCTACGCGGGAATGACAGTATAAGATTCCAGCTTCCGCTGGAATGACACAATTAACAATTTATCATTTATAATTAATAATTAACACATACACATATGTCAAAAGTTCTCGGAATCGATTTGGGTACAACTAACTCCTGCATGGCCATCATCGAGGGAGGCCAGCCGAAGGTGTTGGAAAATAAGGAAGGCGCGCGCACCACGCCGTCTATTGTGGCTATCTCCAAAAGTGGAGAAAGATTGGTTGGCCAATTGGCCAAGCGCCAGGCGGTGACCAATCCGGAAAATACTTTGTATTCCATCAAACGCCTTATCGGCCGCCGATGGGATGACACAGAAGTCCAGCGCGATCTCAAACTCATGCCATACAAAATGGTCAAATCCGGCGAGGGCGTGAAAGTAATTTTACAGGGCAAGGAATATTCTCCGCAGGAAATTTCGGCTATGATTTTGTCAAAAATGAAAGCTGATGCCGAAGAGCGCTTGGGCGAAAAAATTACCGAGGCGGTTATCACCGTACCGGCATATTTTGACGACGCTCAACGCAAGGCCACCAAAGACGCTGGTGAAATCGCCGGTTTGAACGTCCTTCGTATTATCAACGAACCAACCGCGGCCGCTTTGGCCTATGGTTTTGATAAGAAAAAAGAACAAAAAATCGCTGTGTACGATTTGGGTGGCGGCACCTTTGATATCTCCATTTTGGAAGTAGCACCGGACAATGTGCAGGTGCTCTCCACTAATGGCGATACCCATCTTGGTGGCGATGACTTTGATCAGGTTTTGATTCGCTGGATTTTGGATGAATTCAAACGCGATGAGGGAATTGATCTCGGTAAAGATAATTTAGCGCTTCAGCGTATTAAAGAAGCGGCTGAAAAAGCCAAGATTGAATTATCCACCGCTCAAGAAACGGAAATCAATCAGCCGTTTATCACCTCGGATGCCAATGGCCCGAAACATTTGATCAAGAAATTAACCCGCTCCAAATTGGAAGAATTGGTGGGCGATTTGGTCCAGAAAACCTTAGAGCCGGTGAAGAAGGCGTTAGAAGATGCTAAACTTTCTGTAAATGATTTGCACGAAGTGGTAATGGTCGGCGGTATGACCCGTATGCCATTGGTACTGCAGGTTGTAGAAAAATTCTTTAACAAGAAACCGAACATCACCGTGAACCCGGATGAAGTGGTAGCTGTCGGTGCCGGCGTACAGGGTGGTGTATTGAAAGGTGATGTCAAAGACATTTTACTTTTAGATGTTACCCCGCTTTCTCTTGGCCTTGAAACCATGGGAAGCGTAATGACTAGATTGATTGAGCGCAATACCACCATCCCGACCAGCAAGACCCAAGTATTTTCCACTGCCGCGGATAACCAGCCGGGTGTGGAAATTCATGTTTTGCAGGGTGAGCGCCCAATGGCTCCGGACAACAAAACTCTTGGTCGCTTTATGTTGGAAGGAATTCCACCATCCCCGCGCGGAGTGCCGCAGATTGAAGTGTCATTTGATATTGATGCCAACGGCATTTTGAGTGTGAAGGCCAAAGACAAGGCCACCGGCAAAGAGCAGTCCATTCGCATTGAGGCCTCTTCCGGTCTTTCCAAGGATGAAATTGAAAAAATGAAAAAAGATGCCGAAACGCACGCCGTGGATGATAAGAAAAAACAGGAATTGATTGAGGCCAGAAATATCGCGGACACTATGGTCTACACCACCGAAAAAATGATGAAGGATGTAGAAGAAAAGAAAATTGCCATCACCGACGACGAAAAGAAAAATGTTGAAGAGGGTTTGAAATATGTGAAGGATGTAAAAGATAAGGAAGACGTGGAAGCGATTAAGAAAGCCGCTGAGGCACTGTCCAAGGCCGCGCAGGCCGTCGGTATGAAGATGTACCAAGAGGAACAGAACAAGCAGAAAGATGCTGGCGCGAAGGGTGAAGAAAAGAAGGACAACAAGGGTGAACAGGGGCCGATTGAGGGTGAAGTGGTGAAGTAAAATATAGTTTGTGATAAAATGTAAGAGCCTCTTTTTTTGAGGCTCTTACATAATTTTTAATATGGAGAATCATTCTATTGAATCGCATGAAGGACTAATTAATAATGGTGTTGATAATTTTAGGAAATTTTTGTCGTGGCAACAAGAGAAGGCTTCCGGCACTGATGAAAATTTAGCTGGTATACAATTGGATAAAATTAGGAAAGAAGAAAAAAGAGTTTTTGACATCTTTATTTCTATTGTTCATTCAATTGTGGCTAAGCTAAAAACTGGTAAAAAGATAATTGATTTAGAAGATGATATAGACGGGTTGAATTCTTTAGAAATAGAGATACACAATAGGCCAAGTTATTATTACCAATGGATGAGAAATAGAATTGGCAGTGTGCTGGCTGCGGCTGAAATTGGTGATGCCCATTTTATGAAGAAGATATTAGAGGAACAGCCGGGTTTTGATAGAAAATAATTTTTTGTTTGTATGGAATTTTTTGATGTTTTAGACAAAAATGGCAATCCAACCGGCCAAGTAAAAGACAGAAATGATGTTCATCGCGATGGAGATTGGCACAAGGCCGTACATATTTGGATTATAAATTTCAAGGGTGAATTGTTGATACAAAAAAGATCGCCAAATAAGGATACGGGCGCTGGGCAATGGGATATTTCCGCCGCCGGTCACATGCCGGCGGGGGGGGTGTTATGGATACGGTCGTAAAGGAATTAAATGAGGAGCTGGGTCTAACAATAGACAGGAATGATATTGAATTTTTGTTTACGGCGCGGCAGTCCAAAAAAACGCCGGCGTATAATAATAATGAATTTAATGATGTATTTTTGATCAAACTCGATTTGGATATTTCAAAAATAAAAATTCAAAAAGAAGAGTTAACGGAGATAAAATTTGTGGATTATCACGAATTGGAGAAAATGGTAAATGACAATAATGAAAAAAATTTTGTGCAGCATCCGGAAGAATATAAAAAATTATTTGAATATTTGCATAAAAGATTAGATTAATTATGTCCAAAGACTATTATAAAATTCTCGGCGTGGAAAAGGGCGCTTCAGCTGATGAAATAAAAAAGGCCTTCAAAAAGGCGGCTATGCAACATCATCCGGACAGGCCGGGCGGTAATGAGGCTAAATTTAAAGAAGTAAACGAGGCCTATCAGGTGTTGGGAGATACTGGCAAACGCACCAAGTATGACCAATTCGGCTCTGACTTTGAACAGCAGGGCGGTTTTGGTGGTGCTGGTGGCTGGGAAGATTTTATGCGTGCCGCGAGAGGTGGCCAGGGTGGTGGCGGTTTTGAATTTAATTTTGGCGGACAAGATCTGGGTGATATTTTTGGTGATATGTTTGGTTTCGGCGGAGGCAGTAGAGGCCGCAGTAGAGGTGGTGCACCACGCGGACGTGATATTCAGGTTGATGCGGAATTGGACTTTAAAGAGGCCGCATTTGGTGTAGAAAAAGAAATCTCGTTGCGCAAACAATCCACTTGCGATGTATGCGGCGGCAACGGTGCTGAGCCAGGAAGCAAATTGGATAAATGTAATATGTGCAAGGGTAGCGGACAAGTAGTCCAAAATCAGCGCACTATTTTTGGAACAGTGCAGACTGCAGCAGTCTGTCCGGATTGCCACGGTAGGGGAGAAAAACCAAGTAAAAAATGTAAACATTGCGGTGGCGATGGTATTTTGGCTAAGACCACAACCATAAAAGTAAAAATTCCCGCCGGCATTGATAACGGCGAATCAATTCGCATTACCGGCCACGGCGAAGCCGCCCCGCATGGCGGTCAAGCAGGGGATTTGTATGTCCGCGCCCATGTCCGCGCCCACAAGGGCTGGGAACGCGACGGATTTGATGTGTACGCTGATCAAGAAATTTCCTTCCCGCAGGCGGTATTGGGTGACAGGGTGGATGTGGAAACTTTGGATGGCATGACTAAAATTGTGGTACCCGAAGGCGTAGAGCATGGTCAACTTATCCGTTTGCGTGACAAAGGAATCACCGAACTCGGCCATACCTCGCGCGGTGATCACTATGTCCGTATAAAAATTCGCGTGCCCAAAAAACTTTCGCGTGATGCAAAGAAAAAATTGGAAGAATTGAAGAAGGAATTATAGGATTTAACCCCGCTATCCAGCGGGGTTTATTTATGCTAGAATATATTTACCGCTTCCATCCTAAATTAGGAAAAGGTCGAAGCGGATAATTTAATCATTTTTTATACTATGAAAAAAATTATATATTCGTTAACTATATTTTCTTTAGTCCTTTCCATGACGCCAGCTTTGGCGGCTTTTGATTATGATCCTAAGATTATAATAAAAAAACATGACGAATTAAATACTGCCACTCCAACGTCGGAAACAGCACCAGCCACAGCAACGGTTGTCGCCAAGCCGGTTAAATATACCCGCCGCTCGGTTGTGGCGCAGGGCGTGCTCAAGGAAATTAAAGCCATGACGGCGCCGACAGAATTGGTCGTGACTGTAAATTCCATCACACCGAAGAAAAACAAGAAGTGGGTCGGGGCTTATCCAGCCAAAGCGACAGACTTAACTGTAAAAGTTGATGCGAAAACAAAAGTGGTACGAAAATATAATGGTAAAAGTGATTTGACTGAACTTACTGCCGGCGATAAGGTGCAGGTAACCGGTAAGACTAATGAAGACGGCACCGTAACCGCCACCTTAGTTAAGGATGACTCTATTAGTAATACGTTGCGTGTTTACGCTGGTAAAATCGAATCATTGGACGTCACCAACAGCACTTTTGTTTTACCTCAAGGAAAAACAAAAGTAACTGTAAAGATAGATACCAAGACAAAATTGATTGTGCCGGATATGGCTACTCCAACTTTCGTGGATTTACAGGTGGGGGACAAGGTACATGTCCGCGGTATCATCAATGCAAAAACAAAATATTTGACTGCATCGCTCGTACGCGTTTCTCCGGATATGCCGGTGAAGGAGGTGAAGCCAGCCGCTCCAGTTGTAACTGCACCGGCTACTCCAGAAGAATCCATTGCATATATTGGTACGGCTCAATCAAAAACTGACAAATCTTTTGTCATGAAATCCGGGGACAAGACATACACTGTCAATGTTGGGCTGAATACACATGTTTATCAAGATGTAACTTTGATGAGTTTAATAGTTCTTAAAAGCGGGGATACGGTCCGAGTGCACGGTGCTCTAAGCGGCGATACTATTACCGCGACGGAAGTCGATATTATTCCGTATGTTCCAGGTATAAATTACTAGTTAAAAATAAAAAAAACGGCCGATTACCTCGGCTGTTTTTTTGTTGATGCTTTATTAGCGTTTATCTAGCGTCTCATTCACCCATTTGTCCGCTTCTTTATTATTTTCCCGCAAGGTATGTTTGTAAGTAACTTTTTTAAATTGTGCCGCGGCGTTATATGCCTGCACAAATAGTTTTTGTAAGGTTTTTTCACGCACTTTGTATTCGCCTCGCATTTGCTTCACAATCAGTTCACTGTCCAAAATACATTCTACTTCGGTGGCGCCCAACTCCTTTGCTTTTTTTAATGCGGATATCAGCGCAGAGTACTCAGCAAAATTATTTGTCTGTTCGCCTAAATATTCTCCATAGCCAGCCAGATTTTTTCCTGCTTCATTTTTTATCACGATGCCAGCTGCAGCTGGTCCGGGATTGCCTCGTGCTCCGCCATCGGTATATGTAAAGAGTTTCATAATTGATTTAATAATTTAATTTCCATAATCCATTTTTTCCGTTTACCACGCCCGCGTAGTACAGAACGCGTCCGTCACTGTCTGCTACCGTCGAATTCACGGGATAGTTTAACATGTCGTGGCTCACATAGTAATAGGGGAATAGTACCGTTGTTTTTTCCGCCCAGCATAATCCGAGGGTGTTGTACTCGTCTAGAGGAATTACATCCTGTAGTTGTTCGCCTGAGCGGTTCAATAGCGTTGGCTCCTCGCCTTCGGTATATGACCACAGTTCCCACGGTGTCCACATTAGCCACCAGTTGTTGTATTTGGAGATAATGAATTTGTCTCCGGCGATGTTGTATGTTTTGTTGTTTGTCACGAGTACCATTTCTGAGGAGCCATCTTTTTTGAGTAGTACATTATTATTTTTTGCTACCAGTATTTTTATATTTTTATTATTATCAGTTTCGGCCGCCTCTTCCAAAGTTTTAAAAACAGAAGAAAAACCCAAGGTATCCCTAACTATACTATATCGATCGGTGGAGGTGCTAATTTGCAAGGTCCAAAGTTGTCCATTTTCCATGTACCAGTCTATGAAAGTATTTTTACCCAGCGTCAAAACGCGGTCTGATGATGGCAGGTATGACAATATTTTTAAGTTTGTGCCGAAAAACAGTTCCGGTTCGATAGATTCTTTCCAACTGTATTTGTCTATAGAATATTTTATTTTTTTTACTAAATCGGTTTGCTTGCTTATATTATCAGCATTAATTATCAGTACCTTATTATATGGGGTAGTTTCGTTACTTAAGGCGAAATAGTTATTGTTTTCCGACCAGGCCACTTTTATATTCTCCACCTTAGGCCAGTCTGATATTTTTTCATTTGTTGAATTTTGTAAATTTCTTATCCATATTTCCATTGCTCTTCCATTGTTTAGTGTATAGATTATTCTTCTCTCGTTAGGTGAAATGGATAATTGATTAATGTTCCCTTCCACCGCCAGCGTTGGCTCATTTTTTTGAAGCATCACAATTTCCTTAATATATATCGTCTGTTTGCTTTTTACCTCAATTTCCTTTGTCCAATCGAAATATCCGGCGGCCGTGATTTTTATATCATACTTCTGCGGGGCGACATTTTTAAGGCGGATTGGCATTTTGCTGTTTAATTTTGTGTTGTTTAAATATACCACGGCATTTTTTGGTAAAATGTCTATGCTAATCGCGCCAGTTTCTTTAAATAGGCCCCTTTGCCAATTTTGCCAGTCGTAGCGGTATCCCTCGGTGTACATGATAATAATCGGCGTGATAACAAAAAAAGCCGCCAAAAAGGTGATAAGAATGGCACGGCGGATGGGGTAGGTGATTATACTTCCAGGGTATTCCATAGTTGCTAAATAGGGTAAAATGTAATATAATCATCTTAGCGGAAAATACAGTATTAGTCAAAGCTAATCTTGTTTTGTTTATGTCATATTTAGTCATAAATGGCGGCAAAAAATTGCATGGGGAGGTGGAGGTCCACTCAGCCAAGAACTCGGCAGTGGCGATTTTGTGCGCTTGTTTGATGATAAAGGGCAAGACAATTTTGACGGATGTGCCGGAAATTGAAGAGGTGAGTCGTATCATCGAACTTTTAGAAAGCATCGGCGTCAAAGTGGAAGAAATTGGTAAAGGTAAATTATCAATAGATGCCTCGGGAGATCTGCACATGGATAATATCGATAAAAATGCTTGCGAGATGACTCGTTCCTCGTTATTTTTGTTGGGTGCATTGGCGAGCCGAATTAAGTCATATAGACTATATAAAACTGGTGGGTGTAAATTAGGTAAGCGGACCGTAAGGCCCCATTTGTATGCTTTACAAAAGTTGGGTGTGAACGTGGAATCCAAGCCAAAATTTTATGAAGTAAAAAATGGCACGTTAAGGTCCGGTTACATCGTAATGTATGAATCAGGCGACACCGCCACCGAGAATGCAATTATGGCGGCAGTGTTTGGTCCTGGTGTGACTACCTTAAAGATGGCTTCCGCCAATTACATGGTACAGGATCTCTGCTATTTTCTTAAAAAAGTTGGCGCGAAAATTGATGGTATCGGTACTACCACCATGACCATCACCGGAGTGGACGCCTTAAAGACAGGTAAGGACTATTCGATCATGCCTGATCCGATTGTGGCGATGACATATATTTCCGCTTGCATTACTACCGATTCGCAGATCACCGTGAAAAATTGTCCCCTAGAGTTCTTGGAACTGGAGCTCGTTAAATTGGAAGTAATGGGACAAAAATTTGAAATGAAAAATAAAAGAAAATCAAAAAATGGAAAATTTGAGGTGGCAGATATAGAAATATTTCCGAGCAAACTGATTGCCCTGCCCGATAAAATCTATGGTCGGCCATTTCCGGGTTTAAATATAGATAACCTGCCGTTATTCGTCCCGATTCTAACTCAGGCTGAAGGCCGCACCCTAGTACACGATTGGGCGTATGAAAATAGGTCCGTGTATTATCTGGATTTACAGAAACTCGGCGCGAAGGTTACTTTATTAGATCCGCATCGCGTATGGGTGGAAGGTCCCACAAAATTTAAGGCCAAGGAGTTAATAGCTCCAACAGCCTTGCGCCCGGCGGTGGATGTCCTCATTTGTATGCTGGCCGCTCCGGGTAAATCTATTCTGCATAATCCTTATGAGATAGATCGTGGTTACGAAAATTTGTATGAGGTGTTGAATAGAATCGGTGCAGATATTAAAATTATTAATGAATAAATTTAATACTATGGATAATGTAGTATCACCTATAAAAAAACGTGCCAGTAAATACGTTGGCACATATTTGGGTATCATCTTATTCATCATGGCCTTCGGCATGGGAATTTTAGCCGGACAGGTATTGTATGCCAAACAAAAATCAGGAGTAGTGACAGAGGCCTCGGCGATCACTCAGCTGATAGTAAATCGTTCTACCAATAATTCCTCGTCAGTAAATTTTAACCAATTTTGGCAGGTGTGGGACAGAGTAAAGGAAAAATATGTAAAGCAGGGGGTAAATGAGACGGACATGTTCTACGGTGCGGTGCAGGGGATGGTGGCCTCACTCGGCGATCCATACTCCGTATATATGCCCCCAGCCGACGCGGAAACGTTCGCCAAAGATCTATCCGGTGAACTGGAAGGCATTGGCGCGGAAATTGGCGTGAAGAATGATCAGCTACAGATCATTACTCCGCTGCCTGATTCTCCGGCGGAAAAAGCTGGTTTGAGACCGGGCGATAGAATCTTAGCGATTGATAAGGAGATTACTACGGGCATGGATGTAAATACCGCCGTGAGTAAAATTCGCGGTAAGGGTGGCACACAGGTGGTGCTTACTATTATGCGAGAGGGTGCCACTAAAACACAGGAAATTACTATCACACGTGCGAAGATAATCGTGCCATCAGTACTTTTTAATTGGAAAGATACGAACATCGCCTATTTGCGCATCATGCAGTTTAATGACGATACCATGCCGATGTTTAATAAATATGTTAGTGAGATAAAGAAAAACAAAAAGTTAAAAGGTTTAATTTTAGATTTACGTAATAACCCGGGCGGATACTTGGAATCAGCCATTGCCATGGGTAGCGCCTGGGTGGATGATGGAATAATTGTCAGTGAACGCGGGCGTGATAGTGTGAACAAAGATCACTACACCGAAGGAAGCGATCATCCGTTGAGTAATGTAAAGACGGTAGTACTCGTGAACGGTGGATCCGCCTCGGCCTCCGAGATAGTCGCCGGTGCTCTTCAGGATAATAGCAAGGCAAAAATAATCGGCGAGAAAACATACGGCAAGGGGTCGGTACAGGATTTTGAAGTTTTGTCCGATGGTTCGGCCCTGAAGCTCACCGTGGCCGAATGGTACACTCCAAAGGGAAAAAACATCAACAAAGAGGGGATTACGCCGGATGTCGTCATAAAAGAAGATTGGGCTAAAGAAAAAGTTGGGCAGGATTCGGTACTAACCAAAGCCATAAGTGTCATTAGCGGCAAGTAAAAATGATTAGAGTTAATTCCGTTTTCGCGAAAATAGTTATACACAGCCTTTGGTTTGACTTTTTTCTATTTTTCCCCTTTACTACCTATATTCACTAACTATAAATTTGTGTCCCTGCTCAGGGAAAATATAGGTATAATGCTGATTTTTGGGATTGATTTGTCCCTTGTTTCAATTGTGTTTTTGTGCGTAAAAAGCTCCTCTATTCGAGGAGTTTTTTAATATTTAGTATTTAGTATTTCGAAACAATAAAATAACTCAATATGCTCAGGTCTTTTTTAGGGAAAATTTTAGTTTGGCTTGTAATTTTTCAATTTGTTGCCGCGCCGATGGCGCCGGCTATGGCGGAGGAATTGGACTCTTCGACCACCACAATCAGCCAAGTCGAAGTTGTCACGGATCAAAACGAGCTGACAGCGTCAATTTTGCCTTTGGAGGAGCCAGCCGAACCGGTAACTGTCACTTCTACTGTCGCCCTTCCTGTTGCCATACCGCAAGAGCCCCTAAATGGAGATGTCGGGATAGTCGAAAATTTTCTTATAAATACATCGACGCCCTTGGTGGCCACGAGTAGTGACATCATAACAGAGCCGGTGACTGATGTCTCAAGCTCGACAGCCTTTTCAGAAACGAATGATAAATTGGATGAGTTTAAAAAAGATGATTCCTTTTTAGATACGGACGAAAATATTCTGAATGATTTGCAAATTGTTCAAAAGCCGACAATAGACAAAAATTTGTTCAAAATTAAAGATGCTTTTACGGATGTAGCCAATTTGGATGGCGGCAAGCAAGTGGTGCGAATTTTTGCCAAACCGAGATTTATTTATGAGGATAATGACGGTATCTTAAAAAAGCGTCCAGATGGCTGGTCGCTTTTCGATGAGAAAGATGAAACCAGGATTAAAAACAATGACCGGGGATACGAATTTAGCCTTCCTCTTGGAGATAAAATCGTAAAGGTATCTTCCGGGGATTACCAATTCAGCGATAAAAAAATGGGTGCAGCGCAAGTTAATATTAAAAAATATTTACGAGATTCCGCGATGGTTTCAGAATTAGAAAATTTTTATCCCGATGTGGCGGTAAAATTTGAAGATTATGGCGACACACGCGAACGCAACATTGTATTTTCAAAAAAACCAGAGAATATAAAAAATTCTGATGAGTTGGTATTTTGGGAGAGTTATGATTTACCAGAAGGTGTTAGGGTATATAATCAAGAACATAATGAAATTACAAATGATCTGACGATGTTTAGCGGGGAACTTTTATTAAAAAGTTTTGAAGGTGATGTCGCATCAATTAGCGGCGCATATATTTTTGATGCTTCGGGAAATGAAGAATCATATTCTAATTTAAAGCAGTACGTTAAAATAGACGTCAAGACGAATAAGCTATCAATAGGCATCGCGTTAAGCGGTTCGTATTTGACAGATCCGGCGCGCATTTATCCCGTTACTGTTGATCCAGTATATAGAACCGGCTGTAAAACTGGCGGCGGTGTTAACGATTGGGGTCTCTGCGGAGCGGGAACCACAGACATATATTTTAGGAGTGAAGGCAATGGAAATGCGGGTAATGAATATTGGAAAGATACTAATGATTTATTTTTGGGTTATAATTCCGCCGGTTCAATTTCCAGGCAGATTGCGATAAAATTTGGGACGGTTTCGGCCTTTTTTTCATCAATTAAAAATCAAGCAACTCTGACTGGCGCAAATTTAGTAATGTATTTTAATCGTTTGGGGACAGGTGCTTACAGGGGCGCAAACATTCAAATCGCGGCAAAGAAAATTCTTGGAAATTGGACCCCGCCCGCGGCTAATTTGCGTTATGCTAATTTAAGCACCAATCAATTGAGTACTGTTAATTTAAATACCGCTGATGTTGGCTTACCTCAGTATTTTGATATCACCAGTGCATTCAGCGATTGGGTTAATGGCGATACTCAATATGGTATAGCCTTGGAAGAAGTTGGCACGATGCGAGATGCGTTTTTAATTTTTAATGCAAAGAATAATAATGGTGCCAACGACCCTTACATTGAATTTTGGCTGGCATATCCGAATTTATATGGAATTAATAATCGTATCAATGGCAATAGTACGGCTTCCGTTACTGCAAATCCCGGTGATACTTTAACATTTACGACACAGGTTAGGAATGCCTCAGGTATAGCTGCGACGCATTCGGCTGCTAAGTTGGCTTACTATTTTGCTCCGCAGGGTTCATGCGGGAGCGGAAAATTGGCCTTCGAAAATAATATTCCGATTTTAAACGCCAGCCAAAATACGGGAGATCTGTCATATAATTTTACGATTCCAGCCAATACCCAGCCAGGTAGTTACTGTTTTTCATATATGGTGGATAGCAGTGACAGCGTTATTGAATATTTAGAAAATGGAACGAGTGGCGAGAATGACAATTCTTACTCTTGGAATGTGAATGTTGTCGCCCCTGTTGGCCTGGATTTATACCCTGACAATTTTAATGTTCCCCTCAATTCATATTATACCGGTGATACGCTGCATGTTAATTTAAATATACATAACAACGGGAATGTAGCCGCTAATAATGTAGATTATCAATTAAGACTCAATAACGTTAGAACAGGGACGCTAACAAATTCTGTTTGCCCCAATCATATCAATATACCGGCCAATTCCACTCAACAATATGAGCTTCAATGTGAAATACCAAACCTGCCAGATTTTCAGGACAATTATAGATTAATGGCATATTTGGATTGGAGCAATAGCATCAATGAGACCAATGATAACAATAATTCCGTTTTTAGTAATAACGAGATTACTATTGAACGATATGATTACGGCGGAGAAGAAGGCGGTCCGCCTCCCGATACGAATGGTGACAGTGTACCGGATAACGCCAGCAAGTTTGCCGGTATTCCGATAACCGTATTGCCAACTAAACCAATGCAAGATAAAAATAATTATACTGATTATCTGCGGCTAGCCTCGGATAAAGGCAATTCCACTGCCGACCCGGTGAATAGCCGTAATGGCGCTTTTGAATTTGAACAAACGGATTTTTCTCTGCCGGCAGGTGCTGGATTGCCGATAAATTTTACTCGCACATATAACAGTAAATTAACGGAGCGTGATGCGCGTTTTGGCAATGGTTGGAGTCATTCATATAACATGTATTATTTTCAGAATCCGGATAGTCAGGAAGTGCAGATATATTTGGGTGGAGTATTGGCCTCATATTTTATGCCGGCCGGTGATGGCGTGAATTTTATTCCCGGTAAAGGTGACAATAATAAGTTGTATAAAGAGGCGAACTATCTAGTTTATCAGACAATTGACGGTATAAAATATAAATATAGTTTAAAATTGGTGGACAATATCGGCGTTCTAAAACAGATAGTTGATACTAATGGAAATGTTAGCGAATTAAATTATAATTTGGTGCGGGGCGTGGAATTAATATCATCCGTCGTCGATTCAGCCGGACGCTCTATCAGTTTCGTTTATCCGCCGGATGATGACTACTATTGGGATAAAATTATCGAGATGCACGAGAATTTATCCGGAGTTGATCGTTTGATAGCAGAGTATACCTATGATGATTATAATTTAACTTCGGTAAAATCATATTCATATTATCAAGGAGAAGTAACAAATGAAAATGTGAAAAGCTTTGCTTATGATGCTTCTGGCCGGATGTTAACTTTTACGATTAATGATGCACGGGGCACAACATTATACAACGATTACGATGCCGACGGACGCGTTACTAAGCAATACGAGAGTAGCGCAACAATCGCAAGGAGACAAATTTACGAATTATCATATAATCCCGCTGATCCGAGTGTTATCGGCAGTACTCATTGCACATTGACCAGGAATTTTCGTTATGCTAATAATCATTATGATGAAAATGTTTGTTTTAATTCTGATGAATTAAAAATTTTTAGCCAAAAGGGGAACAATATTGAACATTGGACTTACGATGCCAATGGAATGCCATCAACCTATATTGATGGTTTGGGCAAGACCACTGCTTACCAATTTGATAATCAAAGGCGCGTGACACAGGAAATCAAACCAGATACAGCCGCATGGCACACCGTGATCACTTATGAATATTGGGATAATCCCAATCGTTTAAAAAGCAAAACAGAGACAGTGACATCCATCACTAATCCAGCAATTCCGGCTAAAATACGCGTTACGAATTATGTAGTGCCGCAAGATGGTCGTGGAAATATAGCCGTAATAAATTATCCGCTTGGTGTATCTGAACAATATACATATAACGCCAGCGGCACAATACATTCATATACCGACAAGCTTGGAACGGTTTCTGTCTATGGATATGATAGTAATGGCTATCGAACCAGCGAATCAGTTACAGTGGTGCAAGCCGATGACACTAATCAAAGTATTATTAAGGGTTACGCTTATAATAATTACGGCCAGAAAACCGGCTATACTGATCCGAACGGCGGAGTTTACAGTTATTTTTACGATAGCCATGGCAACATGCGCCGTGAAACAAATCCGGCGGGTGATAGCAAATTGTTTTCTTACAATTCTCTTGATCATAAAATAGGCGAGGTTGATGAGCTTGGCCGTATGAGCGATTTTACTTATGATAGCGATATTAACGCCAGTTTAATAACTATAAGCAAGCTAAGCCCCGGCCGAAATATTAATTTTGGTCGTCGCTATGACTATTTGGGTAATTTGGTAAAAGAGATTGATCCGTTGAGGCGAGAAGTCAATTATACATATGATAATGCAAATAGAATACAGACTAAAACGGACGCACAAAAAATTACGAGCTATGAATATTACGAAAATGGATTGATAAAAAAAGAAACTGTAAGTGGAGTTGCCGATCCGGCCACTATAGTTTCGCGCACTGATTATTTTTACGATGGCCGCGGCAAAAAGACGGAAGTTAGAAAATATTACGATGAGAATAATTTTATTTCCAATAAATGGGAATATGACGGATTTGGCCGGGTGACCAAAGAAACCGACGGCAATAATCACGACACAACTTATACGTATGATGATTTGGATCGCGTCATCGCCAAAACAGACGCTCTTGGCGATATAACTGAATATTTTTACGATAATGCGGGAAATAAAATAGGTGAGCGAAGTCCGCGTGCGCATGCCGATGTGAATTTGCGCAATGCCGATGGATATTCCACAAGTTTTGTTTATGATGGCACCGGTCGGCTTATTAAACAAGTAAATGCCAATAACAAACAGACCTGGAATTTTTATGATGATAACGGCAATTTAATTCGCGTGATTGATCGTCAAAATAGCGATGGCACGGGAAATGATAAAATCACTCGTTACGAATATTATTCCAATAATTTGAAGAAAAAAGAAATTGCCGCTGATAACAGCGAAGTGACATATACTTATGATAAGGTGGGCAATCTGAAAACTAAAAAAGATCAATTAAATCGCGTGTGGTCAAATAATTATGATAATTTTAATTGCCAAATTGATGAGATTGACCCCGCCGGTAATACCACTCATTATGTTTGTGATGCGGTTGGAAATAAAACCGGAATGACGTATCCGGACGGAACTGGTGTGACCTATACGTACGATGTGATGAATCGTTTGAAATATATTTACGATGTCACCGGCGCGGACAGGGCTTTTGATTATAATATTTTGGGTTATCAGACATTTGAAAGAAATGAAAATGGTTATGGCGTTACCTATTATCGTGATTGGCTCGGACGACTGACGGGCGAGGTGGCTTCGGGCAACGGCGCGAGGACTTCTTATACCTACGACGCCAATGGAAATCGCCTAAGCCAAATAATTAGTGGCAAGAGTACAACCTATACTTATGATGAGCTGGATAGATTGCTTACTATCACTTATCCGGGCAACAAGAGCGAAAGTTTTACCTATGATTTAAATGACAATAAAGCCACCTATACTGATGGCAAAAATCAGGTGACGACTTATAATTATGATAAATTAGACCGCTTGTCAGCCAAGCATTTGTCGGGCAATTCTTTCATTGTCGAATATACCTACGACAATTGGAATAATTTAACTCGTTTGGCGGATGAATCTGGTACGACAAATTATTCTTACGATACTCTTAACCGTTTAATTAACGAAGCCAAAAACATTGGCGATATTGCGGACGCAAAAAATATTGGGAGGACATATAACGCCGCCGGGCAATTGGAGACGCTCACGGACGCCGCGAATCGGGTAATGAATTATACATATAATAATCGCGGGTTGTTGGAGACGGTGAATTATGGCGGCACTGTTTTGGCGCACTATGGATATAATAATCTCGACAAAATCAGTACCACCACATTTGGAAATGGCGTGGTGACAACTAACTCTTACGACATCCTGCATCGTTTATCCGACATAGAGACAATGGATGCATCTTCCACTTTGTTATTCGCGCAAAAATATACTTACGATCCCGCGGCCAATCGCACACAGATGGTGGAGACGCGCATGTCGGACGGCGTTGCGACAAGTGCTACGACCACTTACGCATATGACGGTATGGATCAGTTAACCGGGGTGGATTACAAAAATGTGAATGGGGAGGGCAATGATCTCGTATATAATTATGATCTCGCCGGTAACCGCACCGCTCTTGTGAGCCCGCTTGTCTCCGCCGCCTACACCTATACCCCTAACACAAATGAATTATCCGGTGTATCATACAATAATAATAATTTAACAATTGCCAACGAATACGACGGTAACGGCTCTTTGACAAAAGAAACCTACACCCGTCTAGGCACACCCACCCGAGAAATCACCTATAATTGGGACCCCCAAAACCGCCTCTCCGGAATAAATTATCACGCCCTAAACACCCCCGCCTTTATGCCCGCACTGCAGGATAATACTCTGGCGTATGTCTATGATGATTACGGCAATAGAACAAAAAAGACCGTCAATAATGCCGATATAAACTACTATATCAACGACGGCCTCACCGTCCTGAACGAATTAGACAACGAGGGCAATGTCGATAAAACCATCGTCAAAGGTTTAGGCCAAATCGGCGAGATAGATAAAGATGGAAATATATCATATTTCCACACCGACTCCCTTGGTTCCACCATGCTAATCACCAATAGTGAGGGCACTGTAGTCCAACAATACGAATACGACCCATTCGGACAAATCATCGGGCAGGCAGGGCTAAACGACACATCCGATACCAACTACACCTACACCAACCAAGAATGGGATCCCGAATCCGAGCTATACTACTACAACGCCCGCTATTACAATCCTGCACTCGGCAGATTCGTTTCGCGCGATACGGTACTCGGCCAAGATGGTGATACCCTCTCCAGAAATTTGTATATTTATGTAAAGAATAACCCGCTGAAGTATGTGGATCCGAGTGGAAATGAGGCGAAGAAAACACAGGAGAAGTGGTGGCAGAATGAGACCTTCAATAACACCTTGAATGTTTTAGATAATACTTTTTCTTTTATTTTAGACATCCCAACTTTTGGCGGTGTCAGCAGGGCGAAGGCTTTGAGTGATAAAATAGACAGAGAAGGTCTGACGACGGGAAATTTGGCACTTGTGTTAGGCAATACCCTGGTTAGCACGGCGGCTGGAACCATGTCGGCTCTTAATGTAGGAGCGGCGGCAGGATCGGTGGTCAATTCTTTATCCAATGATTCCGAATTTCTTTATAGAATAATGAGTAATAGTGATTACCAAGAATATAATCAAACAGGCAAGGTGCCCGCTACTGCTGAAACTTTTACATCACCCAGCTTGGAATACTTGAAAACAAAGAATTATAATGGAACCTTGGTTGAGTTTGAATTAAAACCCGGTACGACAGAAGCTCTGGAGAGTATCGGAGTGAGAGATGTTTCGGCAGCCGCGAGCGTGCAGTATGGTTCCATGCCGTATCAATTTGAAGTTAATGATTGGACAATGAATAATGCATATTTTAAAGGTGAAGGGAAAAATATATCGGGGCTTGAAGATCTCGTGAATATAGGGCTTGGGCGCGGTAAAGCATTAGATATATTTAACGGAAATATTATTAGTCATAGATTAATTATTAAATAATATGACTGTAGAAGAGAGGCAATTAATAGATTATTTACTATCTGTTATCTATAAGGCAAATAAAAATAAAAAAGATAAAGAGGACAAGAGAACAACGGCCAAAAATTATTTTTTAAGTAAATTCACTACAGACATTACTCAGCATCCGGAATATCTAAAACAATTATTTGAAGTCGCTTACATTGAAAAAGCCAATCGCGATGTTGAAAAATTAATTACTCTCACGGGTATTTTTGGACTTTATACGGAAGATTTAGTTGATATATTAATTAAGATAATTTTAGAGCCTTGGCATTATTGGCACGAAACCATTGCCAGTATTTTTGAACAGTTAAAATCTCCGCGTACTGTAGACGCTCTTTTCAAAGCCGCTACGGCCAAATATGAATATATGCCATTTGATGGCGGCATACGACCATTAATTGTTCAATGTATCTGGTCATTAGGCGCAATCAACACACCGGAAGCGCGCGAAAAAATTATTAAAATAGCAGAGCTGATAGACGACTCAATTGTTAAGGAAAGGGCAGAAATGCAATTGCGAGGGGACCGCGGTCCAATGCTTTAATTTAATGCCGTTATGAGAAATATAATAAGGGCACAGTTTGATGAAAAAACAATTAAGGTGTACCAAGCCTTTCGCGATGAAATAGCTAATGAGGCCGTAAAGTTGGACAAATTTGGGCCGCATTTTAGGGTTAACAGAATGTCTTGGATCAAGCCGTCATTTTTGTGGATGATGTATAGATCCGGCTGGGCGACCAAAAAAGGGCAGGAGAGAATACTGGCAATAGATATCAAACGAGATAATTTTGACAAAATACTTTCTAACGCTGTGTTTACTTTTTTTAATAAAGATATTTACGACACAAATGAAAAGTGGAAAGTGATATTAAAAAACGCAGAGGTTAGATGTCAATGGGACCCTGACAGGGACATTTACGGCAATCCAATTGATAAACGAACTATCCAGTTAGGTTTAAGCGGAAAAATGTTAAAGAAATATAAAGAAGAGTGGACAGTAAAAATTTCGGATATCACTGATACTGTTGTTCAAATAAGGGAAGCAATCTTGGCAAAGAAATTTGAAAAAAGTATGTTGCCTATTGAAAGAGAATATTCCTTGAATAATGATAATACTAATTTTGGGGATAAAAAAATTTGATAATAATAGGCTGGATCCATAGTCCCCGACTGAGACAGCGCTGTGGAGCCACACCGTCGGCCGATGATAAACCAAAACACCTTTGGCCCTCCGCCTTTCCCGCCAATCCTTGGCGCGAGAGGCGGAGTAAGCGTTCATTGAAAAATTAAAAAAACTGGGACCCCCAAAACCGCCTCTCCGGAATAAATTATCACGCCCTAAACACCCCCGCCTTTATGCCCGCTTTGCAGGATAATACTCTGGCGTATGTCTATGATGATTACGGCAATAGAACAAAAAAGACCGTTAATAATGCCGACATTAATTACTATATCAACGACGGCCTCACCGTCCTTAACGAATTAGATAACGCAGGCAATGTCACCAAAACCATCGTCAAAGGCGTGGGCCAAATTGGTGAAATAGACAAAGATGGAAACATATTTTACACCCACCAAGACGCCCTCGGCTCCACCATACTTGTCACCAACCAATTCGGCGCGGTTGTCCAACAATATGAATACGACCCGTTCGGTCAAATAATCGGGCAGGCAGGGCTAAACGACACCTCGGACACCAACTACACCTACACCAACCAAGAATGGGACACGGAAAGTGAATTGTATTATTACAACGCGCGATATTACAATCCGGCGCTGGGGCGATTCATCTCCCGCGACACGGTCCTCGGCCAAGACGGTGATATCCTGTCCAGAAATTTGTATATTTATGTAAAGAATAACCCGCTGAAGTATGTGGATCCGAGTGGGGAGACGACGGAGGCGATATTGAGAGAGCTAAAGACAAGTGAAAAAATATGGCAGTACGCCGTGGGTGCAGGGGAGGCTTTAAGTGATATTGCATACGGAAGCTTAGATATGTTAAAAAATGGTATAATAATGCAACAAAACCCAATGCTTGGCCTGTATAATAATATCAGCAAAGGGCTTGCTCTTTCCGAAAATGTCTACAATAACAGAGAGCAAATAATATCAAGCGTAGTAAATTTGAAAAACAATATCATTGGTGGCGTACCGCTATCCGATCCGTATTGGAACGATTTATCACGAGAAGAGAAAGGGTATTGGGCGACGCAAGGTGCTGTTGCGGTTGGAGGTGGGTGGGTGTTGGGTAATCTTATGAAAGCGGGTGAAACGGCGGTTGTACGGCAGCTACCTGAAGGCGTTAGGAGTTATAATATCAACAAGTTGTTAAAAACACAGCCGGGGGAATTAACACAATTAAAAGCTGTTAGACAGTTAAGAGATTTTATCAATAACAGCGAGTCAGGTGTCCTGAATGAGCTTGAAATTCCAGTTTATATACGAGATGGCGAGGCCTATATAGTTGATGGTCATCATAGAATTGAGGCATTTAAGGAAGCTGGCTATAATAGAATTCCAATAAAATATATACATGAAAATCAAATAAAAAATTACGGTAGGTCATTTAGTGAGATGAAGTCATGGGCCAATTTAATTAATAATTAGAAAAATATGGGCATGGAATGTTTTCAAATTATAGCATGTTCAGATAAAGCACGTATAGACTATGGGCCACATGGTTTTACGGTTGATGCAAGTGAGACAAAAAATAGTTTCATGGACATAGTTAGTTCTATTAAGGATCTAAAATATGTATCGGAAGATGACTCTCTCCTGTCATCTGAAAAATATAACAAAACAGGTATATATTTAAGATATCACGATGAAAATGTATATATACAGCTGTTAATAAGTAGTTACGATTTACAAGGTTTATATTTTGAGAGTATTAGTATTCGATTTGCTCTATGTAATCCTCTGGTAGTTGTGGAGAAGGTTTGTGAGATATTATCAAAGGTCGAGTTATTTATGCCGATCCAAATTTTTGTTCCGGTATTTGGGGCAGTGCTACCTGTGAATAAGGAAATGAAGAATAAATTAGGGAGATTAATTATGATTTCAAAAGAAAAATTTGTTAATATTTTTGGTAATTTTGAAAAGCCATTGCCCTGCGGTACTAAATTTTTTAATTTTATAAAGAACAAAAAAATAATTTGTCCCCCTAAGAAGGGAAAGATTGAGTAGGGGTGTTTAGACACTGTTTACTACATCAACGACGGCCTGACTGTCTTAAACGAATTAGACAGCACCACCACCACCACCACCAAAACCATCGTCAAAGGTTTAGGCCAAATCGGCGAGATAGATAAAGATGGAAATATATCATATTTCCACACCGACTCCCTTGGTTCCACCATGCTAATCACCAATAGTGAGGGCACTGTAGTCCAACAATACGAATACGACCCATTCGGACAAATCATCGGGCAGGCAGGGCTAAACGACACATCCGATACCAACTACACCTACACCAACCAAGAATGGGATCCCGAATCCGAGCTATACTACTACAACGCCCGCTATTACAATCCTGCACTCGGCAGATTCGTTTCGCGCGATACGGTACTCGGCCAAGATGGTGATACCCTCTCCAGAAATTTGTATATTTATGTAAAGAATAACCCGCTGAAGTATGTGGATCCGAGTGGAAATGAGGCGAAGAAAACACAGGAGAAGTGGTGGCAGAATGAGACCTTCAATAACACCTTGAATGTTTTAGATAATACTTTTTCTTTTATTTTAGACATCCCAACTTTTGGCGGTGTCAGCAGGGCGAAGGCTTTGAGTGATAAAATAGACAGAGAAGGTCTGACGACGGGAAATTTGGCACTTGTGTTAGGCAATACCCTGGTTAGCACGGCGGCTGGAACCATGTCGGCTCTTAATGTAGGAGCGGCGGCAGGATCGGTGGTCAATTCTTTATCCAATGATTCCGAATTTCTTTATAGAATAATGAGTAATAGTGATTACCAAGAATATAATCAAACAGGCAAGGTGCCCGCTACTGCTGAAACTTTTACATCACCCAGCTTGGAATACTTGAAAACAAAGAATTATAATGGAACCTTGGTTGAGTTTGAATTAAAACCCGGTACGACAGAAGCTCTGGAGAGTATCGGAGTGAGAGATGTTTCGGCAGCCGCGAGCGTGCAGTATGGTTCCATGCCGTATCAATTTGAAGTTAATGATTGGACAATGAATAATGCATATTTTAAAGGTGAAGGGAAAAATATATCGGGGCTTGAAGATCTCGTGAATATAGGGCTTGGGCGCGGTAAAGCATTAGATATATTTAACGGAAATATTATTAGTCATAGATTAATTATTAAATAATATGACTGTAGAAGAGAGGCAATTAATAGATTATTTACTATCTGTTATCTATAAGGCAAATAAAAATAAAAAAGATAAAGAGGACAAGAGAACAACGGCCAAAAATTATTTTTTAAGTAAATTCACTACAGACATTACTCAGCATCCGGAATATCTAAAACAATTATTTGAAGTCGCTTACATTGAAAAAGCCAATCGCGATGTTGAAAAATTAATTACTCTCACGGGTATTTTTGGACTTTATACGGAAGATTTAGTTGATATATTAATTAAGATAATTTTAGAGCCTTGGCATTATTGGCACGAAACCATTGCCAGTATTTTTGAACAGTTAAAATCTCCGCGTACTGTAGACGCTCTTTTCAAAGCCGCTACGGCCAAATATGAATATATGCCATTTGATGGCGGCATACGACCATTAATTGTTCAATGTATCTGGTCATTAGGCGCAATCAACACACCGGAAGCGCGCGAAAAAATTATTAAAATAGCAGAGCTGATAGACGACTCAATTGTTAAGGAAAGGGCAGAAATGCAATTGCGAGGGGACCGCGGTCCAATGCTTTAATTTAATGCCGTTATGAGAAATATAATAAGGGCACAGTTTGATGAAAAAACAATTAAGGTGTACCAAGCCTTTCGCGATGAAATAGCTAATGAGGCCGTAAAGTTGGACAAATTTGGGCCGCATTTTAGGGTTAACAGAATGTCTTGGATCAAGCCGTCATTTTTGTGGATGATGTATAGATCCGGCTGGGCGACCAAAAAAGGGCAGGAGAGAATACTGGCAATAGATATCAAACGAGATAATTTTGACAAAATACTTTCTAACGCTGTGTTTACTTTTTTTAATAAAGATATTTACGACACAAATGAAAAGTGGAAAGTGATATTAAAAAACGCAGAGGTTAGATGTCAATGGGACCCTGACAGGGACATTTACGGCAATCCAATTGATAAACGAACTATCCAGTTAGGTTTAAGCGGAAAAATGTTAAAGAAATATAAAGAAGAGTGGACAGTAAAAATTTCGGATATCACTGATACTGTTGTTCAAATAAGGGAAGCAATCTTGGCAAAGAAATTTGAAAAAAGTATGTTGCCTATTGAAAGAGAATATTCCTTGAATAATGATAATACTAATTTTGGGGATAAAAAAATTTGATAATAATAGGCTGGATCCATAGTCCCCGACTGAGACAGCGCTGTGGAGCCACACCGTCGGCCGATGATAAACCAAAACACCTTTGGCCCTCCGCCTTTCCCGCCAATCCTTGGCGCGAGAGGCGGAGTAAGCGTTCATTGAAAAATTAAAAAAACTGGGACCCCCAAAACCGCCTCTCCGGAATAAATTATCACGCCCTAAACACCCCCGCCTTTATGCCCGCTTTGCAGGATAATACTCTGGCGTATGTCTATGATGATTACGGCAATAGAACAAAAAAGACCGTTAATAATGCCGACATTAATTACTATATCAACGACGGCCTCACCGTCCTTAACGAATTAGATAACGCAGGCAATGTCACCAAAACCATCGTCAAAGGCGTGGGCCAAATTGGTGAAATAGACAAAGATGGAAACATATTTTACACCCACCAAGACGCCCTCGGCTCCACCATACTTGTCACCAACCAATTCGGCGCGGTTGTCCAACAATATGAATACGACCCGTTCGGTCAAATAATCGGGCAGGCAGGGCTAAACGACACCTCGGACACCAACTACACCTACACCAACCAAGAATGGGACACGGAAAGTGAATTGTATTATTACAACGCGCGATATTACAATCCGGCGCTGGGGCGATTCATCTCCCGCGACACGGTCCTCGGCCAAGACGGTGATATCCTGTCCAGAAATTTGTATATTTATGTAAAGAATAACCCGCTGAAGTATGTGGATCCGAGTGGGGAGACGACGGAGGCGATATTGAGAGAGCTAAAGACAAGTGAAAAAATATGGCAGTACGCCGTGGGTGCAGGGGAGGCTTTAAGTGATATTGCATACGGAAGCTTAGATATGTTAAAAAATGGTATAATAATGCAACAAAACCCAATGCTTGGCCTGTATAATAATATCAGCAAAGGGCTTGCTCTTTCCGAAAATGTCTACAATAACAGAGAGCAAATAATATCAAGCGTAGTAAATTTGAAAAACAATATCATTGGTGGCGTACCGCTATCCGATCCGTATTGGAACGATTTATCACGAGAAGAGAAAGGGTATTGGGCGACGCAAGGTGCTGTTGCGGTTGGGGGTGGCTATTTATTGCGAGGGCCAAAATTATATGGTGTTGATCCAGCTATGGCAGAAGCGGATATGACCAAAGGCACGCTAATTAATGGAAGTTATATCAAAAATCCAACAGCAACTAATTTGGTTGATCTGATATCTGATAATGGCAAGATTGGCACAAAGGAGATGTCTGGTAGATATATGTATGTAATTGATCCGAGCGATAACGTTATTATTGGCAAACGACACCATTCATCTTTTCATGATGAAAATGGAATATTAAAATCATTTTCTCATCCCACTTTAATTGGAGGTACAAATCCACAGGTGCAGTCCGCGGGTATAGTAGAAATACGTGGAAATAGCCTTTATTCTGTAGATAACGCTAGTGGGCATTTTAAGCCTGGTAATAAATCATTAAATACGTCAAATAAAATCTTTGGTAATTTACCAGATTCTACTTTTGCAAAAGATTTTCAAGGTTATTTGTCTTGGTAGCGTAATATAAATTGTAATTTTTTATAGCATATGAATGATAGAGAAAACAAAATTTGGGGTATATATATATGGACGCCACAACATGGAATGGATATGATTCATCCGGACGACCTAAAAAAAATGGGAGACAATCCACAACTTTATGCTATTTTTGAAAAAATTGGCATAGAACCACCGTATATAGTATTAAAATATGATGGTCGTGTATATAGAGTAAAACCAGAGTTGTTTAAACCTATAGTTAAAAACCCGATTTTCGATTTCGGCGACGAAGTGATAACAAAATCTGGAAAGATTGGTACTATACGAACAATCGGATGGCATTTTAAGAGAGAAGAACCAATATATTACATAACATATCAAGGAAAACCAAAACCGACATGTTATTTCGCAGAGGATTTATCATTGGTAAAATGATAAATCGATACACTGTGACCTTACTCCGTAGTGCTCTCACAGTTTACCACAACTCGCGATCGTGGAGCCAAAATACTAGCCGACTCTAATCTAAAATATTGTCGGCTCTCCTCCCTTCCCGCCAATCCTTTGGCGCGAGAGGTGGAGTGGCTTAATTTCAAATAATAAATAATAAAATAAAAAACACCGTATGTCCAGAAAAATATTCATAGGAGCAATCGGAGTATTCGCAATGTTCGCCTGCCTCGCCACGCCCGCCCAAGCCCGCGAGGATTATTTCAAGCCGGCTATCGGCGATGTGGTTACATCCGCGGTTGGTTTGGAACGCGCGATTACCACTAACGATGGCGGATTGAATTTGACGACGGAAAACGGCGATCCAATCGCAGGTTTTCCAATTATATTGGCGGATAAAACGATTGTCTCATCTCCTGTGTTAGCAGATATTACCGGCGATGATACTGAAGAAATAATTTTTGTCGCCCGCGATAGCGCCAATAAATATTTCTTGTATGCTTATGACGGCCAGGCTGTGCTTCTTGGTTTTACTGCCCTCGGCAATGCCGCCATTACTTTTGACCCGATAGAATTAAAAATTTCCGGACAGGCGAAAAGAGATGTGGTATTGGCCACCAACGCCGGCACAATTATTGATTATCATTTTCAAAATGGTGGTTTTACTGCCTCTACTTTGTTGTCTCTTGCCGCGGCCGCGGGTGTATCGGCGGATGCCGACGGCGCCAATTTGGTGATTAATTATCCCGGCTCAAAAAAATTATCCATTTATCACAAATCCGGAAATCGCTGGACTCTAAACAGGGATATTATTTTGGCTCAGGCTGTGCCTTTTTCCGGTGTCTTTGGCGGCGACGGTTTGTTTTACGGGGTGAACAAAAATAATCAGCTGGTAGCATACGATTTGGCTACCGGAAATTTGGGCGACGGTTTTCCGGTGGATTTGGGCGGGCCGGCGATTGATGGTCCGGTTTTGTCTGATGTTGATTCGGATAATCCTGGTTTGGAATTGGTTGTCCCGTTATCTGGGAGTAAAATTGTGGTTGCGCGTTTGCAGGGAAATATTTTATTGAATAATTTGGTTGGAAAAAGTTTTGTCGGCACAGACGGCATTGCCGCGAATGTCGGTCGGCAGGGGATATTCGCCGCTATACGCGGATATGCGAGCGGCGTCTTTGATAAAATTGATAAAAAAGTTGTCTCTGTTTTGAGTAAAGTGAAATTCGGAATTTCCGATGAATTTAGGAAACCCCATCTTGCGGTTTCCATTGGCGATCAAATAATTGCCAGTGGGGGCGTGTATAATTTCGGAAGGGAAATGGCAACTTCTTCCATAAAAGAAGTCACTCTAACGCTTACTAACTCAGGGTTGGATGATCTAATTTTGTCTGGTTCTCCGGCGGCTTTTGTAACAGGCACCAATGCCAATTTTTTTACCGTTAGCGTACAGCCCACGAGCACCATTTTTCATGGCGCTTCCACGATGTTGGCCATTCAGCTTGACCTCTCTTCCGCCGGCAGCAAATCGGCCGTTTTGCAGATACCAAACAATGATGCCGGTAATAATCCTTATATTTTGAATTTGGCCGGATCAATTTCTCAAAATATTATCCCGGCTGGAAATTATTCTTTATCTTTTGATGGCGTCAATGATTATATTCAGACGAATATCGACGTTGATGAAAGTACTTCAACGCCCGGCTACACTTTCGAGGCGTGGGTTTATCCGACCGAGACATCGCTAGATCGCTGGGAATCGGTGTTCAGCACCAGAAATTCCGCCACCGCCAATCAGGCTTGGGAGATCATGAGGTTTAACGGCTATTGGTATGTACGTACCGGTAATAAGGTCACGTATATGTTGCCTTCTCAAACAAATACTTGGCAGCACATTGCCGCAATTTTCACTCCGGGGCAAGGCATTAAATTTTATAAAAATGGAATTGAGATAGCGACTCCTGACATCGGTTACACCACCTCTGATGCCAATTTAATGATTGGCCGCAATATTTCTTGGAAGAACGATTATTTCAAAGGAAATATTGACGAGGTGCGCGTCTGGAATCGTCCGCTTTCGGTTGAGGAAATAAAATTGAATAGAACAACATATCGCACCGGTAGCGAAGATGGATTGCTGGCCTATTATCGATTCGATGAAGGGCAGGGTCAAACCGTTTACGATTATGCTGAAGCTAACAACGGCCGACTTGGCAATTTGGATTCTGTGGATGATGCGGACCCGGCATGGAGCGATAATATGCAAATAGGCAAATCCGCCCCAAGCCCGGCTGGTTCTTCTGGCTTGGCTTTCAATGGCGTAAATACTTATGTGGAAACTCCGCTTGGCATTGACGAATCCGCCTCTACCACAGGTTACACTTTTGAAGCATGGGTTTATCCGACTGGCACCTCCATGACCAAATGGGAACCGGTATTCAGTACCAAATATATGAATGGTTCGTGGTCGCTATATCGATATGCCGGCTGGTGGTATGTGGTGACGGGCGAAAGTGTTAGATATGCTCTAACCGCCGAATCAAATACCTGGCAACATGTGGCTGTGGTATTCAAACCGAATAATCAGGGGATTTCGTTTTATAAAAATGGCGTAGAATTTCCGATTCCGCATATCGGCTACTTGGCCGCCAATTCGCCATTTAATTCACCGGTGACCATCGGCCGCACGCCATTTAGAAATGAATATTTTGCCGGCACAATTGACGAATTTTCCGTTTGGAATAGACCGTTGACGACCAAAGAAATAAAAAATAACATGGGCGGGCACTTGACCGGCAAGGAAAATAATCTATTGGCTTATTGGCGATTTGACGAGGGGCAGGGTCAAACCGTTTACGATTCGGCCGGTTTCAACCACGGGCATCTCGGCTCCACGGGTGATGTGGATGTAAACGATCCGGTTTGGACCGTTGATGGATTTTTAGCCGGAGAAGAAAATCCTGCGCCTGTAACTTCCAGCGCTTTGTCTTTCAATGGAACTTCCAATTACATGGAGGCGCCATTGTATGTCGATCAAACCGCCTCCACTACCGGCGCTACTCTCGAGGCCTGGGTTTATCCGACCGCCGGCAACAATAATAAATGGGAACCGATTTTGACTACGAGCTACATCAACTCGGCCTGGAGCATCTGGGTATATAACGGATATTTCTATGTAAATACGGGTACGAGCAGAAAATATGCCATGTATCCGGCTGATCAAAATACCTGGCAGCACATCGCGGCCGTATTTATCCCCGGACAAGGCGTGAAGTTTTATAAAAACGGTACTGAATATTTAATCCCTGAAATCGGCTATAACGACAGCAATTATGAATTGATGATCGGCAAACGGGCTTATCGCAGTGAATTTTATACCGGAAAAATTGATGAAGTCAGAATTTGGAACAGGCCTCTGGCGATTGATGAAGTCAGAAATAATTATGGCGCGAGCCACCTGGTTGGAAATGAGCCGGGCTTGACTGCATATTACAGATTTGACGAAGGTCAAGGCCAGACGGTTTACGATTACGCCGGTGACTATAACGCGCGTTTGGGTGATACGAATTTGGCCGAAGTCACAGATCCGACTTGGTCGGCGGGTGGATTCACAGCCGGTGAAGAAAATCCGGCAGTTAACGCGGCTTCCAGCACCTTGTCGTTTGACGGGGTAAATGATTATGTAGAAACAAATTTGGTGATGGATATGACAGCGTCTTCCACTGGCGCCACCTTTGAATTCTGGGTTTATCCGACGGCCACATCGAGCGGTCGGCAATACGTATTTTCTTCCAACGGCTGGGATATTTTCCAAATGAACGGTTGGTGGTATGCCAATAATGGAAAATATGCCATGTCCGATTTTCAGGTCGAATTAAATAAATGGCAACATATCGCCCTTGTGATGATCCCAGGCCAAGGCGCCAGATTCTTCAAAGATAGCCAGAGCGCCTTGCGTCCATATATCAGTTATTCCAATGTCAACAACGGCGTGTTGTTTGGCCGTCGTTGGTATAATGGAGATTATTTCAAAGGCCAAATCGACGAAGCGCGCATTTGGGATAGACAGCTGACAGACCAAGAATTGACATCGTCTGTTTTGGGCCATTTGCAGGGAAATGAGCTGGGTTTACGCGGCTGGTGGACATTTGATGAAGGCATAGGGCAGACAGCATACGACTACGCACATGACTATAACGGTCGGCTGGGCACTACGGGTGTGGCTGATACAGCGGATCCGGTTTGGGTGCAAAGATAAAAAATAAAAAAACAGTTCAAAATTTTGAACTGTTTTTTTGTATATTTTTTACGCTCTCTCCTCCCAATGCTTATCCGTCTCCACTTCGAGCTCTAAATAGACTTTTTTATTCAGCGCAGCTTCCAATTCTTTGCGGGCCGCAATTCCAATTTCCTTTAACGCTCGCCCGCGCGCTCCGACGATCATTTTTTTGTATTTGGAATCCCAGGTAAAAACATTGGCCTTTATTACATATATGTCTGGTTTTTCTTCGATGCTTTCTACCTCCACATGCGTGGTATATGGTACCTCTTTTCTCAAAGCCAAAAATATTTTTTCACGAATAATTTCCGCCACCCAAAATTTCGGATCGACATTGGTATTTTGTTCAGGCGGATAAAGTGGTTCACCTTCTGGTAAGAGTTCTATCACCTTGTCGCGTAAAGGTTGTACATGGCGATTCATCAGTGCGGATAATTCGAAGATATAATCGAAATCCTCACTCAGATTTTTGTAATCATCTAAATATTCCTTTTCTTTTTTAGGCAGGTCAGATTTGTTTATCACTAAAATCTTTGGAATTTCTAGATGTCGAATGAGGGCCAGCGTGGCGCGCTCTTCAGAGCCGAGTGCCTTAGATGGATCGACAACGTAAATCACAGCATCAATATCCTTAACAGATTCGTGCACGCGTTTGGTCAGTTTTCCGGCCAATGGGCTTTTTTCTCTAAAAATACCCGGGGTATCCACAAATACCGCCTGCCCTTGCGGAGTATTGAGTACTCCGTGTATAATATTTCTGGTAGTCTGCGGGCGATGGGTGACGGCGGCAATTTTGGTGCCGACCAGAGTATTGAGTAAGGTAGATTTACCGACATTGGAACGGCCGACTAGGGTGATAATACCAGCTCTTGTAGGTGTTTGTACGGTTGACGAGGTCATGTTTGATTATTTTTACAAATTATATTACAATACTACAGTAATTAGTGAAATAAAGCAAGATTTGGCTATGAAAGTGATACTTTTACAGAAAGTGCCGAGTGTAGGCAATGCGGAGGATATTAAAGAGGTTTCTGATGGTTATGCTATCAATTTTTTGTTCCCCAGGCATCTGGCTGTGCAGGCCTCCCCAAAGGCCCTGTCTGATCTGACGGCTCATAAGAATAAAAAGGTTAAGGAAGAGGCAAAGGATTTGCGAGAGCAACAGGATCTGGCCGCCAAGCTGGACGGAATGGAACTAAAATTCACAGAAAAGGCCAACGAGAAGGGTTTGCTGTACTCTGCCTTATCGGCACAAAAAATTTCTGATATGCTCAAAAAAAAGGGTTACGAGGTTGATAAAAAACAGATCGAAACCCCGAGTATAAAATCGGTAGGGGAATACAGGGCTAAAATCAAGTTTCGCCATGGTTTAGAAGCCACACTTAGTGTCACCGTCAGCGTCTAACACTAGCACCCGCCTCATCAGCGGGTTTTTTAATTTGCGTCAGTTAAAATAATTCTAAATATTATGTACACAGAATTGAAAAAATGTACAAAACCAATCGGATTTGACACGCAAAAATATTTAGACGCACAAATTGAATCTATTAAAAACCGGGTGGCTAAATTTGATAAGCTTTATCTTGAATTTGGCGGGAAATTAAGCTGTGATTATCATGCCGCGCATGTCCTACCGGGTTATCGTCCAACAGCTAAAATCGATTTGCTTAAACAATTGGGCGACATCGATATCATTTCCTGTATCAGCGCCAAGCATATTGAAGAGGGTAAGAAGAGAGGAGATTCCGGTTTGACCTATGATCTTCAAACAATAAAAGATATTAGTGACATCCAGGATAATGGTTTAAATGTAAATTGCGTAGTGATTACGCGTTACGCCGGCGAAGCATCGGCAGATAAATTTAAAAACAAGTTGGAAAATTACGGGATAAAAGTCTATATCCATAATGAAATAGAGGGGTATCCGAATGATATAGAGAAAATCTTGGTTGGCTATGAGAAACAGCCATTAATCATAGCGAAGAAAAAATTAACTATTATCACCGGTGCCGGCGGTAATTCCGGTAAGATGGCTACCTGTTTGGCCCAGGTATATAACGAAAGACGAAATGGTATTAAGACCGGTTATGCCAAATTTGAAACCTTTCCGATTTGGAATTTGGATTTAGATCACCCCATAAATATCGCTTACGAAGCGGCTACGGCCGATCTATTAGATGTAAACATGGTCGACCCTTATCATCTGAAGGCCTACGGCGAAAAAGTGGTAAATTACAATCGCGATATTGAGAATTTTGATATTCTGATTAATATAATGAAGAGGATTACGGGCGAAGAAAATCCATTTAGATATAAATCGCCAACCGATATGGGCGTGAATATGGCGGCCCAGGGTATTGTAAATGATGAAGTATGCCGGCAGGCGGCCAAGCAGGCGATTATCTATCGATATTTTAAATATAGTAAAGACAAGATGGAGGGTAATGAAAAACAGGCAACAATCGACTATATTAAAAAAATAATGGATAAAGCGGGAGTTAAAGAAAACGACCGTGCAGTTGTTGGGCCAGCACGTCAAGCCGCCGTCGCGGCTAAAGGGCAGGAGAATAAAGGTTATAGGGGAATTTTTTGTGGGGCAGCTATACAGCTGTGCGATGGCCGAATCGTCACTGGGAAAAATTCATATTTATTACACGCCGAGTCCGCCGCTGTTTTTAACGCGATTAAAATTTTAGCGGGTATACCGGATGAAACGCATTTGCTTCAGCCGGAAATTATTCATAATATAAATTATCTCAAGACGAAAATTTTAGGAGAAAAAACAGAGAGTTTAAATTTGGAGGAAGCGCTTATCGCTTTGTCGGTTAGTGTCTCTGAAAATGAGCAGGCCAGACAGTGTGTGGAAATGTTAAAGGAATTGCGAGGCTGTGATTTGCATAGTACCCATTTGACTAGCCGTGGTGATGAAGCTGGTCTGCGAAAACTAGGTTTGATGGCGACGACGGATGCCGAACGCGGTATTAAATTTAAAATTTAAATTAGATAATTTTTATGAACACAAAGTATATTTTTGTTATCGGTGGTGTAATGAGCGGAGTGGGCAAGGGTGTCACCGCCGCGTCTATCGGCCGTATTTTGAAAAACAGGGGGTTGAATGTTTCGGCTATTAAAATTGACCCGTACATCAATCTGGATGCGGGCACCATGAATCCGGTAGAGCATGGAGAGGTTTTTGTAACGGAAGATGGTGATGAAACTGACCAGGATATTGGAAATTATGAAAGATTTTTAGATACTGATATTTTTTCCATCAATTACATGACCACCGGCCGGGTATATATGAGTGTGATAGAAAAAGAGAGATCTATGCAATACAAAGGACATTGTGTACAGGTAGTGCCACATATTCCGCTTGAAGTGATTGATAGAATCAAAGCAGCCGCCACCAAAGCCAATGCCGATGTGATGGTAGTGGAAGTGGGTGGTACGGTAGGCGAGTACGAAAATATTTTGTTTTTGGAGGCGGCACGTATGATGAAATTGTCCAATCCCGATGACGTGTGTTTTGTGTTGGTCAGCTATTTACCGGTACCCGGCCATTTGGGAGAAATGAAGACCAAGCCGACCCAGCATGCGGCGCGTGCTCTGAATAATTGTGGTATACAGCCTGACTTTATTATTGCTCGCGGCCACGAAGAGCTGGACAAACCGCGTCGAGAAAAGTTAGCATTTTTCTGTTGGCTTCGCTCCAAAGAAGATGTGTTATCCGCGCCGGATGTAAAAAGTATTTATGAAATTCCCGCCCTATTTGAAAAACAGCATTTCGGTAATCTACTAGGCGAGCGATTAAAACTAGAATTCAAGGCCGGAAAAACACGCGAATGGGACAATTTTGTAAACAAGATGAATACGGCCGATAAAAAAGTAAAAATTGCTGTGGTGGGAAAATATTTTGGCACCGGTGATTTTACTTTGGCCGATTCATATATTTCCGTAATTGAAGCCGTAAAACACGCGGCTTGGGCCAATGGGGCGCAGGCAGAAATGACATGGATTGATTCGGAAAATTATGAGAAGGACAAAAACAAGCTGAATGAATTGAAGAATTTTGACGCTCTTATCGTACCTGGCGGATTCGGTACCAGGGGAGTTGAAGGGATTATCTCCGCGATTCAATTCGTGCGAGAAAACAAAATTCCATATTTAGGCCTGTGCTATGGCATGCAGTTGGCCTCGGTGGAATTCGTGCGAAATGTTTTAGGTTTGAAGAAGGCCAATACCGTGGAGATGGACGCCAAAACTACCGAGCCCATAATTCATATTAATCCCAATCAAGCGGAAAATGTTCTGAAAAATAGATATGGTGGCACGATGCGTTTAGGGGCGTACAACTGTGTTTTACGCGCTGGTTCCAAAGTGCGTAAATTATATGATACAGAAAAAATTAGTGAACGCCATCGCCATCGCTATGAATTCAATAATGATTATCGCGAAGCCTTGGAAAAAGCCGGTATGCAAATGGTGGGTATAAACCCAGAGGCGGATTTGGTAGAGGTGATTGAGTTGAAAGACCATCCGTTTTTTGTCGGTACACAATATCATCCGGAATTAAAATCTCGCCCGCTTCATCCGCACCCACTGTTTGTGGGGCTAATTCAGGCGGCAATGAAATAATTAACATTTTTGATTTAAATTTGGTTTTTAAAAAGAACCCGATACGGGTTCTTTTTTCTTCTTAAGTGACAACTAGTTATCACCTGAGAGGGATCGCGCCGGAGACCGGCGCTAGCGAGAGAAGAGGTTGGCTACAGCAGCAGCGCCGCCGAGGGCGACGGCGAGAAGGATGAAGCCGACCAACAGGCCGGAGCCTACGCCGGCCTCGTACTGGGCGGGATTATTCACCTGCACTTTTCGGCACACGTGCCCTCCTGGAAGTGGAACCGCCGGTCTGGGTTGTGGGCGGCGATGATGGCCATGATCGCGAGACCGAAGAGGATTAGGAGCATCAGAATAGTGCCCCCCATCTTACTATCGGGTGTATTGTCCCTTGTCTCCCTTTTCGGCATTGCTTGTCTCCTTTGTCTATAGAAATACCAAGGAAAAGAAAAAGCGCGACCTAGTCGCACCCTCTCTTTTCCTTGATATTATATTTTGTAAAGAACTATCTACCAATCATCCTTACCACTACATTAATCGTTCGGAGTAAAATGATAGCATCCAATAGTGGTCCGCGATTTTTGATATAGTACAAATCATATTCCAGTTTACGCAAATTTTCTTCAATTGTTCCGTAGTAACCACTCTTGAGTTGGGCCCAGCCGGTCAGACCCGGTTTCACTAAATGGCGTAGGGCGTAAAAAGGCATGGCCTCTGTTAATTGTTTCACAAATTCCGGTCTTTCTGGTCTTGGACCAATGACGCTCATTTCTCCCTTTAGGATGTTGATAAACTGCGGCACTTCGTCTATTCGAGTGCGGCGTAATATTCTTCCAATAGCCGTAATACGCCTATCTTTTTTTTCGGCAAATTGTGGCCCGTCAGTTTCGGCGCTACCGTTGGCATTCAATTTCATCATCGTACGGTATTTGTACATATTAAAGGGTTTTCCGTTTCTGCCGATTCTTTCCTGAATGAAAAATAGCGGTCCGCGGGATGTTATTTTTATAGCTATAGTGACAAAAGGGAAAGTGATTACAAAAAATATCGCTAGTAATATTCCCAAAATATAATCGATCAAGATACGAAAGCGGTCGTAAATCTTTTTTTGTTGTTCGTGTAGGTTAGTTAAAAACCATGATTCGGAAAAGGTGAATGGGGGAATGCGACCCATGATATCCTCGTAAAATTTGGCCAGATCAACCATCTCCGTTTGTTTGGAAAGATAGGTATATAGTTCCTTTAATATATTATTGTTTTTCACCAAATGTGGAGCAATTACAATAATTTGTATGGACTGTTTAGTGATATTTTTTAACTCTCCTAAATTAGTGGTAACAGGAATATTTTTCAATTCTTCCGGTAGGATATTTTTTTCTGTATCCACTATGCCGATGGTTTGGTATCCAATCTGTGGGTTATTATTAATATTTTTAATTAATTCAATTGTTTCTGCTGTGATACCGACGAATACGACGTTTGTTTTTAAAATTATGTTGGATAAAAATTTATTATGAAAATATCTCCAGATGGCGATCAAACCAAAGCCACAGAGGGCGGTGAGGGCTAAGATAGTTTTTGGCGTGAGGTAATTGCCGGGATTGATGTAGAAATATAGTACACCGGCCAGCATCCAGACAATTGCTGAAATAGCCACGCGCTGAAAAAATCTCCAAGAATTTTTAGCCCTCGTTAGGTCGTAAAGGCCGGTAATAAAAGAGATTATTAAAGCAATAAGAAATAGCCCACCCATTGATGGTAGCAGTTTGATAAGTTCCTCCCCAGGTGTCCTTTGGTAACGGATGATTAACGCCAAATAAAGGCCAAGATAGAGGGCGGCCAGGTCACCGATCAGAAGTAATAATTGACGGATCCTATACATAGTATTTTGCCTTTTTCTAGCCAATTTGTTATTATATATCCATCTCCAGTATTTATGACCAAATTTTATCATATTTCTGCAAAAAAAGCAACTTTTTGCCTAATTTTGGGCATTTTTCTTTTGATCCAGCCGGCTTCGGCCAAGATCCCTAATGATCCGGAATATCAGGCGACAATGTGGGAGCAGATCGGTATGCCAACGGCTTGGGATTACAGCGTCGGCTCGCGTAAGGTTATTGTGGCGATAATTGATACAGGCGCTGATACTTGGCACAATGATTTACGTGATAATATTTGGATTAATCCTAACGAGGTGCCGAATAACGGTATAGATGATGATCGTAATGGATATGTTGATGATATAAACGGCTGGAATTTTATAGAAAAAAATAATGATGTGCGTACGTCGGTGTTTGGGGTTGACAATGATCCTAACGCCGTACAACACGGCACCATATTGGCCGGATTAGTCGGCGCGGCGGGGGATAATAACCTCAATGGCGTTGGTGTAAATTGGCGGGTGCAGATTATGCCTCTCCGGGCAGTGAATAGCGAGGGGCAGGGTTCGGTGGCGGATGTTGCCAATGCTGTGAATTATGCCGTGGATAATGGTGCATCTGTGATAAGTTTAAGTCTAGTGACGGATTCTAATGATATATATCTAAAACAGGTTTTGCGCCGCGCCTATGATGTCGGAGTAGTAGTAGTGGCCGCGGCTGGAAATGAACAAACAAGTGACTTAGGTGATTTAGATAAAAACCCATTGTATCCAATCTGCTTGGATCAGGGTGATGTTGACAATTGGATCTTGGGGGTAAGTTCCGTGAATGCTTCGGACAGACTTAGTTACTTTGCCGATTTCGGCAAATGTGTGGATATTTTGGCACCGGGTGAGAGCATCTCCAGTACGGAAAGATACGCACCAGCGTATAATTATCTAGAAGATTTTGGCGGCAAGTGGAAAGGTACGTCTTTTTCCGTACCCATTGTGGCTGGAGCCGCGGCTTTAATTAAATCAATCCGTCCGGATTGGGGAGCGAAAGAGATTATAAGGAATCTATTGGATAACGCGGATAGTGTAGAAGAGGTCAACCCCATCTTTATAGGTCGTTTGGGTTATGGCCGTTTAAATGTTGGCCGCGCCGCGGCCGGTGCTTTTCTAAATCGTCCCAAGGCCAATCTTATAGATACGATATATTTTTATTCCGGTAATGAGTTTTTTGGCTATAAATTTAATGAGCGCTACGCTTTTTTTATAGGAAATGTGCCGGAAGCTAAAATTTTGGATATTGCATCGGCAGATGTGAATAATGATAACAAAAAGGAAATAGTGTTGTTGATTTCCCGCAAACCATATTTTTATGTGCGTGTTGTGAACGAGAGTGGGGTTTTATTAAATGAGTTCGCCCTACAGGGGGCGAAGGATGCGCGAAAGGTTAAGATATATAGCGATGTGAGTGAGAATTCATATTTGGTGACCGAATTGTATGATAAAAAAAATAATAGGACCATTTTAGGGAAATACGATTGGAATGGCAATAAATTTGGCGAATTGGCTATAAAAAATGTGTTATCTAACTGGGACATTTCGTCAGATGGTAATTTGATCATTGCTTTTAAAAATAAAAAGGATTTGAGCATCAAATATCTTAACTGGGATAATAAGACACTTGGGAAATGGGATATCCCTAAAATTGATAGTGTGGATGATCTAAAAATATTGCATGAGGCGAATATCGATGAAGATAAAATATTGTTGGTTTATCGCCAAGGAAAAGATACTCTGCAAATGGCGATAAGCGTGGTGGATGGCAAGAAACGCAGCGAGAAAATCGTTAGCAAAAACAAGGATAAATGGCATTTGTTGGCGGGAAATTTTGGTGGGGATGATGGGGTGGGCGCCTGGCGTTTTCAGTTAAATGGTGGACTTTTCCCGGTTTATGACTATTATGGCAAGCTGGTAAAAGATATTAAAATGTTAAAAATCAGTGGTGGCGTAGAATGACAGAATGGCTTGTAAAAAGACGAAGCTGTGGTATAATAATCTGTATAATAACCTTGTTTTTTAGCTTAGTTATATTTAGATACTTGTCATTTTATATAAAAATATGGATACTATTTTTGAAAAGAAGAACGTATTAGTAACCGGAGGGGCCGGGTTTATCGGTTCGCATCTTTGTGAGCGTCTTCTTAAAGAGGCTAAGGTCATTTGTATTGACGATTTTTCTAATTCCAGCCCGCAGAATATTAATCATCTTTTACAGTATCCAGATTTTGAGTTTATCAAACACGATATCAATCAGCCATTAGATTTGGATAAATTTGACGAATTGAAAAAATTCAAAGTTAAATTTCAGGGTATACAAGAGATTTATCATCTGGCTTGCCCTACCAGCCCAAAGAATTTTGAAAATCTAAAAATGCAATCGTTGTTGGCTAATTCCGCGGCTGTGATTAATACATTGAATCTGGCGGTACAATACAAGGCCAAGCATGTTTTTGCATCTAGCTCAGTGGTTTACGGAGACGCAACAGATCAGAAAAATATTTTTAAAGAAACGGATTTGGGAATAGTGAATCAATTATCGCCGCGCGCTTGCTATGATGAAGGTAAGCGTTTTGCGGAGACCTGCGCGGAGACCTATCGCCAGGTTTATGGTATTGATTCTAAAATCGCGCGTGTGTTCAAAACCTATGGTCCTAGAATGAGAATCTTCGAAGGTCACCTAATACCCGATTTTATTATCAATGCCCTAGAAAGTAAAGATTTGGTACTTTATGGCGACGAGACATTCTCCGCTGCCCTGTGTTATGTTTCTGATGTCATTGATGGTTTAGTGCGCTTCATGTCGGCCGATCCGGAGGTGCGGCTGGTGAATTTGGGTGGGGATAGGATATACAAGATGTCTGATATTGCCGAGATGATTATCAAGATGACGAATTCCAGTTCAAAATTAACTTATGAGGAACCGCTTTTGTTCTTAACCCGCAAAGGTGCTCCAGATTTGGCCTATGCCAAAGATGCTCTTGGCTGGTTTCCGCTTGTTAATTTAGAGAATGGTTTAGAAAAAACCATCGATTATGTTATCGCTAACAAGGAAGCGTTATTGTTTGATAGTAAAAATAGGTAATTATGATTTTTATAGTTGTGCCGGCACACAATGAAGAAAAAACAATAGGTCGCGTCATTCGCGGCCTTTTTGAACATGGATTTGCCAATGTTTTGGTGGTTGATGATGCCTCGGATGATGCCACAGGGCGACTAGCTGTCGAAGCCGGAGCTAAAGTATTGCGTCACGAAGTAAACCGTGGACAAGGTGCAGCTTTGCAAACAGGAGATGAACAGGCGTTTAATTCTGGCGCGGAGGTAGTAATCCATTTTGATGCTGATGGGCAGTTTAATCCAGAGGATATTAGTCCGGCGGTTAAGCTGTTACGGAAAAATGATCTGGATGTGGTATTGGGTTCGCGGTTTTTGGATGGTAGATCAAAAATTCCTTGGTTCAAAAAATATATTATTTTACCAATAAGTCGCTGGGTAAACTATTTTTTCACCGGCCTAAAATTGACCGACGCGCATAATGGTTTCAGAATTTTTTCTCGCAACGCTTTAGAAAAAATCTGCATTACCCAGGATGGCATGGCACATAATTCGGAGATTGTTTATCAGATTAAGAAAAATGACCTGAAATGGGCGGAGCATCCAGTGGAGGTAAAATATTTTGAATATGGGCAGGGAATTATGGGCGGTTTTAAAATTATTAGTGATTTAATTATTGGAAAATTTAGTTAATATTATGTTAATTCAAATTATTTTAATCCTATTTTTTCTGTTCGCCATTTTGAAGGTGCTAGGCCGTTGGCGTGGGGGAGAAATTACCGGTTGGAATGCGTCCCTTTGGATAATTTTTTGGATATTGGCTGGGATAGTGGTAATTATTCCAAATTCGACTTTCTATGTAGCACGAGCGGTTGGTATTGGCCGAGGCGCCGACCTAGTAGTTTATTCGGCCTTGGCACTGATTTTTTTTATCCTATTCCGTATGACGGTGAAGATGGAGAGGATGAATAAAGATATCACAAAGTTAACGAGGAAGATGGCTTTGGATAAAGATTTGAATAATGATAATAATGATAAAGAAAATAAGTAAGCGATTGTTAGGAATATGAAAATAGCTCATGTTGTTTCCACCTTTCCGCCACGCGTGGGCGGTATGGGACAGGTATGCATGGAAGAGGTGAAGCGTTTGGCCGAGGCAGGGCATGATGTTACCGTCTTTACGACTAGATATACAGAAAGCACACTCGACCCACAGTGGAAATTTAAAGTAGTTTATCTCAATTCTTTTTTAAAAACCGCGGCCGGAGCGTTCGTGCCACAGCTATTTTTTTTATTGCACCACTTCGACATTGTTCATCTGCACTATCCATTTTATGGCGGAGCAGAGTTCGTTTGGCTGGCTAAAATTTTTAATAAGCAAAAATATATTGTCACTTATCACATGGACGCGCAGGTTTATGGTCCGATGAAATTATTACAAATGGCTCTTGATACTCTCTGGTCTCGGTTGATCCTGTCCGATGCCGTAAAAGTGATTGCAGTGGATAAGGATCATTTTACCACTACAAAATTTGGGAAGTTTGTTCATCCGGATAAGTTAGTAGAAATATATAACGGAGCGGATGTAGAGGTCTTTAAACCGACGGTAACAAGATCTAGTGATGCCAAAACAATCCTTTTCGTGGGTAATTTATTACCATTGAAACGTTTTGATTTAATTATACAGGCGTTGGTAAAGATTAATAATGATAATTTATCGGTTACAGTGGTGGGCGGGGGATATGATATTAATAAATACAAAAAAATAGCCAAAGATTTTGGTGTGGCGGATAAGATACAGTTTGTTGGATATTGCAATGACAAAGAGAAATTGTCCGAATATTATGCGTCTACTCAATGCCTAGTGGTTCCCTCCGACTGTGAAGAGTCATTCTCGCTTGTTACAGTTGAAGCATTGGCTTGTGGTTGTCCCGTGGTTGTAAGCGATATTCCCGGCGTGTGCGGGCGGATACGCGACGGCGAAACCGGTTTTATTTTTAAATCCGGTTCGGTTGAAGATTTGGCGGAGAAGATTAAAAAGATATTATTGATGTCTTCCGAAGATAGACATTCGATGAAGGAAAAATGCAGGACGGAGGCGTTGGAGAAATATGACTGGAAGATACATTGTGATAAATTGATAGAGGTTTACAAAAATTTTAATTAGTTTTAGATGTCATTTAATTACGAACAATCTATTTGGGGCAGGGGAGAGGCCAGTTTGCGCTGGTCCTCACCAGCCAGTTTTCGCCTCAAGCAGGCGCTATTTGCTTTGCGTCAAGTCCCTGTTGATGGTAAAATATTAGAGGTCGGTTGTGGCGCCGGCCAATTTATCCGCACTCTGAAAAAAATACAGCCAACCTGGCAATGCTATGGCGCGGATATCAGCCAAGAGGCGATTAGCCTGGCTAAGAATGCGCAAGATGGTGTGGACTATTCATTATGCGGCCAGATCGAATTATTTTACGAGAATAATTCTTTGGATGCGGTGATAGTGTTTGATGTTTTAGAACATGCCTCTGACCCAGATGGATTATTAAAAGAAATTGCGCGAGTATTAAAACCAGGTGGTGTATTCTATTGTTTTGTCCCTTGCGAGGGAGATAAGTTGTCTATATGGTATTGGTTAGATAAGGTGGGGCTGAAAAAAGATTTAACGAAAAGATATGCCGGCCACATCAATTATTTTTCTCGCCGGAAGGTGGTTGCGTTATTGAAAAAAAATAATTTTTCCGTTAGCCGTGTAAGATACAGTGAGCATCTGTTAGGGCAAAAGCTGGGTGTGGTATCTTTTTGGTTGATGGAGAGGCGAGCCAGACGGCGAGGATTGGTACAGATGAATAATGAACAATTTTTTTCTGAATTGGATAATAGGGGAGGGGGGATGTGGGTTGTGGTGAAAAAAATTATTAACGGATTAGTAAATTTTGAGTCTTACTGTTTTGCTCGTTTGCCCTCACCCAATATGCATATCGTGTCAGTAAAAAAATAGGTTATACCTATGAGAATTTCTCACATCATTCCATCTTTTTACGACTACTTCAATGATATAAACGAAGTAGCCTTTAGTTTGGTTGATGGAATAAACGCTTTAGGCCAAGAATCTAAGCCGACTACCCTGCAGTATGGCCCGCCGTCTAAAGAGATGCAGGAGCGAATTCAAGAGGTGGCGCCTACTACCGCCCCGATCTATACAGGGGAGGTCAAGTTTGAAGAAGTGATTAATGAGTTTGCGGGTTACGATATTATACATTTACATAGTCCCTTTTTGGGTGCGGCCGGGAAGTTGCTGGATTGGAAGAAAAGGAATCCCAATCATCCGTTTTTAGTCACCTATTATCGTGATGTAGTTTTTACCGATATGATCGCCCTGGGGTTACGCTGGTACGATGCCTATTATCTGCCTAAAATTTTTGCCGCCGCTGATGTTGTGACCTGTTTTTCCGCTGATGATTTTTTTCGCAGTTCTGGCGCTAGATATCTGGCGGATAAAGACAAACTGTTTGCTTTGGGTGGCGCATTTAAAACAATCCACTTGACGGAAGATACCTATGATGTAAAATTAATCAACAAGGATGAGGTAATCCAAAATCTCATCTCTGTTTATGAAGAATTAATTAACTAATATTTTTTGTGTATGGAAGGCAAGAAAAAGTTTTTTGAAAGTTTAGAGCCCAAGAGCGCCCTGATCGTCGGGTTAGTCACCGGCATCTTAACATTGTGTACTATCGGTTTTGTAATTTTGTTATTTGTCGTTTTAGGTAATAAGGCTACGGCTAAAAATCCAAGTACAGAGACAGTAGCGGCGAATAACCCGGCCCAGGCAGAAAATACACCGGCGACCACCGCACCGAAAAGTGATCGTCCGATAGTAGAACTTTTTGTCATGTCGTATTGTCCATACGGTTTACAGATGGAAAAGGCATTTTTACCAGCGATGGAGCTTTTGAAAGGAAAGGCTGATTTATCGATCAAATTTGTCTCTTACGCCATGCATGATTTGAAAGAAGTGGCAGAAAATACCCGCCAATATTGTATAGAAACAGAGCAGGCTGATAAGTTTATTCCGTATATGGAATGTTTTACCGGTAAGGATGATTACAAGGGTTGTTTGGCCACCGTTGGCGTGAACGAGGGCAAGATGAATACCTGCGTTAACGCGACTAACAAGAAATATGGTACAATAGATAAATACAACGATCAGAAGACCTGGTTAAACGGCCGTTTTCCAGTTTATCCGGTACACCAAGATCTGAATGATAAGTACGGTGTGCAGGGTTCTCCGACCTTGATTATCAATGGCGTGGAATCTAGTGCTGGACGTACTCCAGAAGCGGTGAAGCAGGCAATTTGCGTCGCATTTAATAATCAGCCAGGTGAATGTCAGACAACCTTAGACACTGCAGCCACCTCCCCGGGTTTTGGCGTGAGTACAGGCGGTAACGCGACAGCCGGCGCGGCATGTGGAAATTAAATAGTTTAATTGGATTTTATTATGGATGCCAAACCATATAATCCTAAGTTAAGTGGATCAGCCGTGCTTGTAATCATTCTGTGCGCGGTCGTGGGTGTGATTGTGGGCAGATACTTTTTTGGGTCTCGCGGAGGTATGGTCGGAGCGATAATAGCGGCGGTATTAGTGTTGTTGATTTATCGAAAGAAAATATTTAGGCGCGACAGTCAACTTTAATTGTACATTTTTAAATTAATAATATTTTTATGGGCAAATTTACCAAAGGTTTGTTTTTCGGGGGGCTTTTGGGTGCCGCCGCGATGTGGTTAAACGCCACGCCACAAGGCAAGGAAATGCGTGCCAAATTAATGGAGCATTTGAATCCATTGTATAACCAGCTTAAAGAGAGCATCAAACAATTAGAAGGACCGACCAAAGAAATGTACGATGCTTTGGTAGAGCGGGCAGTAGAAGAATATGCCGCTAAAAAAGAAATGGCCGCGGATATGAAAGAGATGCTTTTGAAACAGTTAAAGAAGAAATGGAAGGAATTGGAAAAAGAGATTAAGAAATAATTAAAAAAGTCTCCATTAAGTGGAGACTTTTTTAATATCTTCAATACTCATTTCCAGTTCTCTATTACCATTCCATTCATTTACACTAATGGAAAATACCATATCTATCTTGTCTCCAATCTTCAGGTTGTTTTTCCAATCATCCGGGTGGCGCGTTGGATCGCCGAGGCCAAAACCGATTGTCTTTCTCACCATGTGGGAATTATGTTTGAGCATGAGGCGCAGATGTTTACCATCCTGGCCCACCGGGCTCACGCCGGTGATAGTGAGGCCTTTAGCTAAATAGGACGGTTCTTCATTGGCCTGTCCGAACGGTTCAAATTTTTGTAGTAGATCATAGAGGCGCCAATCGACTTCGTCCAGATTTACTTCCGCATCAATGGATATTTGTGGGGCGAGTTCAATTTCTTTGGTTTCTTTTTCCGCTTTTTGCAAAAAGGCCGCTTTAAATTTTTCCAGCATGTCCGGCGATTTTAGTGTGAAACCACAAGCCTGTGGGTGGCCACCGAATTTGTCAAACATCTCTGGCATACTTTGCAAAGCCGCGATCATATTAAATTCTGAGATACTACGTCCTGACCCGAATATCTCACCACTGGCTTGTCCCATGGCCATTACCGGTTTGTAGTACATGTCTTTGAGTTTTCCTGCTACCAGCCCCAAGATGCCTGTGCCCCAATCCTCGCCAAAAACAAAAAGACAATGATTATTTTCCTGTCCGGTCTTTTTAATCTGTTTTACGGCCATGGCCACCATCTGGTCGGTCATTTTTTGCCGATCGCTGTTGTTTTTGCATAATTGCAGAGATAGTTTTTCCGCCTCTTCCTCATTATCGGTCATAAGCAGGGCGAAAGCGGAGTTGGCGTGATCCATACGGCCGGCGGCGTTGAGGCGTGGCACAATTTGGAAGCCAACGGTGTGGGCATCATAGGCGCCTCGTTTTGGTTTACCATTTTCATCAGCGATGCCGGCGGCAATTAAAAGTTTTTTTAGTCCTAAATTTTTTGTCTTATTTAAAACAGTCAGTCCGTAGCGGGCAAGCGTGCGCGATTCGCCGATAAGAGGCACCATGTCGCCGATAGTAGCGATGGCTACTAGGTCTAGCATCCATTTTTCCCATGCTTCGTGTTTTGTTCCGTCTGGCAAGGTGGAGTTGTCTTCGTGGTGTTTTTTAAGAAGACCTTGGGCTAGTTTGAAGGCAACCGCCCCACCGCATAATCCCTTATCTGGATATGGTTCATCAGGCATTTTGGGATGTACTATGGCATCAGCTGGCGGCGTCTCAGCTGGTATGGAATGGTGATCAGTGACGATCACCTGCATACCAAAGCTCTTGGCCAACCTTATTTCCTCCGCGTTGCTCACTCCGCAATCGCAGGTTATGATCAAATCAGTTTTTTGTTCATGCAGAGAATTTACAGTATTGATATTCAAGCCATAGCCGTCCAGTTCACGGTGAGGTAGAAATACCCCTACGTTTTTAGCCCCTAATTTTTTTAAGGTGGAAATCAAGATGGTCGCAGAGGTGACGCCATCAGCATCGTAATCTCCGTGTACTATAATATTTTTTTGTTGTTTTATGGCATCAAAAATTATATCAACAGCCTTAGTCATGTCTTTGAATAAATTGGGATCATGGATATCCGACGTATAGTCCGGATTTAAAAATTCATCAATCTGTTCTGGTTCACGCAGGTTCCTATTCCAAAGCAGGCGGGTGATCGTAGGTGGTAATTCAGGGTGAGATTGTAAAAATTCCGCTGGCGGCGGAGGAAGAATATTCCATTTTTTTGACATATTACTTGATCTCTTTTTTATCACTAAAGCTTTTCAGCGATATTTTTTTAAAGTCCCAATAAGAATCAGCCACGAGCAGGGTAAAAATTATGAAGAACACCTCGATGGACCAATAGTCGGAGGCAGAAATAGGGGAGGCATAGCTGGAAAAAAGGACAACGCCCAATACTATCCAATAGAACATTGATTTGGCGGTAATTGCCCGGCGGTCATGTAAGCTGATTTTGCTCCGGATCTGCCAGAGGTAGACTGAGTAGAGTGCGATGAGTGGACCGGCGATATACCATTCGTAATTATGCGGATCAGCGCCAAAAAATTTTAATAGAAAAAAAGCTGACCAGATGAGGATGAGCAGAGCAAAAAAAAGAAACATGATGTCCAATTGATATTTGCGTAGTATTAACATATTATTGGAAGATAGGCATGATAGTAAAGAAAAGCATGGCTATTATCCCGATGATTGATATGACCGTCCAGAGTCGTTTGGCTGTTTTTGGTTTCATAATTTTAAATTATCAAAAATTATCTTTTTAACACCGCCAAATATGTCTCCGCCGGAATATCTATCGTGCCATGGGACAACATTCTCTTTTTACCCTTTTTCTGTTTTTGTAATAATTTCATTTTTCGCGTGTAGTCGCCGCCGGACATCTTGGCCAAAACATCTTTGCGCAGGGCGGATAATCGTTCGGATGCAATAATTTTCCCGCCAATGGCGGCTTGTATTTTTACCACAAATTGCTGTTTTGGTAATGATTCTTTTAGTGATTCCGTTATTTTTTTCCCCACCTTATATGCATCATCACGCCAGACCAGAGAGGACAACGCTTCGATTGGTTCATCGGCTACTAGTACATCAAGTTTTACCACGTCGGTCGGTTCGTATCCGCGGTATTCGTAGTTCATGGAAGCATAACCCGAGGTAACAGTTTTTAGTTTATCATAAAAGTCGGTGATGAGCGAGGAAAGGGGAATTTGATAATGCAACATAGCGCGCTGGCCCGAACCATGGCTCAAATATTCGGTATTAATGTATCGTCCCTTTCGTTCGGAAACTAATCCCATGATATTCCCGACGTATTCTTTGGGTGTGATAATATCCAGATTCATCCATGGTTCGCTGGCTTCGTGATAAGTACCGGCTGCGGGCATTTCTTGCGGACTGCGCACAATTATTTCCTCACCGTTAGTTTTAGTCACCTTGTATACTACGCTCGGCACGGTGATTATCACCTCAATATTATGTTCACGTTTTATTCTCTCCTGGAAAATATCCAGGTGTAACATCCCTAAAAATCCACAACGAAATCCAAAACCAAGCGCCTGCGAATGTTCTGGTTCATAAAAAAGCGCCGAGTCGCTAAGTTTTAATTTATCAATAGCATCGCGCAATTCGCCATAGGCGTCGCCCTCTTTCGGGAAAATGCCGGCATATACCATGGGTTTTACTTCCTTGTAGCCAGGTAATGGTTCGCTCGCGACATTTTCCTCGCCTAGTTTTGAAATGGTGTCACCCACGCGGCAATCGCGTACTTCTTTGAGGCCGGTGACGATATATCCGATTTCTCCGTTTTTTAATTTTTCCGCCGCTTGAAATTTTGGAGTGTAGTAGCCAATCTCCAGAATATCGGCTGGGGTTTCTGTGGTCATTAAAATAATCTTGTCGCCTTTTTTTAATTCGCCGTCCACCATACGCACTGAAGCGACCACCCCTTTGTATTCATTGTATGAAGAATCGAAAATGAGGGCGCGTGGTTTTTCCCCGGCGTGATCTGTTGGTGGGGGAATGAGTTCAATGATTTTTTCTAGAATATCTTCTACACCCTGGCCGGTTTTACCGGAAGCTAAAAGGATATCCTCCTCCTTGCACCCAAGTAGGTGTATTATTTCCGCCTTAGTTTTTTCGACATTGGCGATTGGCATGTCGATCTTATTAATCACCGGAATAATCGTCAGATTTTGCTCGATGGCCAGATACAAATTACCAATCGTTTGCGCCTGTACACCTTGGGTGGCATCTACCAAAAGAATGGCACCTTCAACGGCCGCGAGAGAACGGGAGACCTCGTAATTAAAATCTACATGGCCGGGGGTGTCTATTAAATTTAGAATATATTCCTTGTAATTCATCCTCACCGGTGTCAGCTTAATGGTAATACCGCGCTCTCTTTCCAGATCCATGGAATCTAATAGCTGTGCCTTCATATCCCGTTTAGAAACCGTACCGGTGAATTCCAAAAAGCGGTCAGCCAGCGTGGACTTACCGTGATCAATGTGAGCAATAATGCAGAAATTGCGGATGTTTTCGTTCATAGGTAGTTATTCCTTCGTTTCGGCTATACCCTCCGTCGGTACATTACGTAATTTTAGCCATCTTTTATGTAAACTCTGGATAAAAATATTCATCTCATCCAGTTGGAGAATATAACATAGAACGGCGTAAATTGCCAGTCCAACTGAACCCGCCACTGCGCCCTGGCCAAAGATTCCCCAGAAATAGTCCTGATTGAATATTATTGCGAGTGGTTTTTTTAATGTTTGGATAATAACACCCATACAGAGCGCCGCTCCTGACATTTTGTACAGCGCGGAAAAGGTTTTCTCTACTTCTGTATCTTCTATCTTTTTTCTTAAAAATATGGCAAGCAAAGCGAAATTAATAATCGCTCCGATAGACGCGGCTAGAGCCAGCCCGGCCACATGCATTTTTTTCATGAGCAAGAGCGAAATTGCGATATTACAGATGCTGGCGATAATACTAATGATAAATGGAGTCTTGGTATTTGATAGAGCATAAAAAGCGCGGGCAAAAAGGGGAATAAGCGCCTGAGCAAAAAGGCCGAGAGCAAAAAAGGCCAAAGCATCGGCGGTATTGATAGTGGCGTCCCAATCAAATGCTCCGCTACCTAAAATTACGCGTACGATTTGCGCGCGGAGTAATAAAAATATTACTGATGTGGGGATAATAAAAAATAGGATTTGTCGAGCGGTGCTAATTAGATTTTGTGAGAATTCTGTGTGGTTATCAACCGCGGCGGCCGAGGACAGGACAGGGAACACAGCCAAAGAAAATGAAACGCCGATGATTCCAATAGGCACCCATTGTAGATTATCAGCAAAGCTGTAAGCCGCTACGCTGCCAGCCGGTAAGAGTGAGGCTAGAATAGTGGTGACAATTGTATTTAGATTGGAAACAGCGAGGCCGAGCGTGCGTGGGATCATCAGTTTGCCGATAAGGCGAGTGTTGGCATCTTTGAGGTTGAAAATAAACTGCCAATGGTAGCCGGCCTGTATAGCACCGATGAGTTGGATAATAAAGTGCAGGAAAGCGCCCAGGACAACGCCCCATGCTAGGCCAATAGGTCCGAACAATGGTACTAAAAATGCGGCTCCGATTATGATACCAATGTTATAAAAAATTGGAGCGATGGAATATAGTACAAAACGCCGGACTGATTGGAGTATACCGCCCACTACCATAGATAATCCTAAGAGGATCGGCGATAAGAACATGATACGGGTAAAATCAGCGACTAGTTTAAAGTTTTCCGGAGCAAATCCCGGGGCGATAAGCGTGGATAGACGGGGGGCGAAGATCATTCCCAAACCGGATAGGATTATGAGTGATAAGCCGATAATGTTGATGACATTGCTGGCCATTTTCCACGCCGGCGTTTTGTCCTCGCTCTTATAAAATAATTTGGTGAAGACGGGGATAAATCCGGCGGTAAGCGCACCGACTACCAGTAGGTTATAAATTAAATCCGGAATTTTGAAAGCGGCGTAATAAGCATCGGTGACCGCGCCGGTACCAAAATAGTGGGCGATAGTGCGATCGCGGGCGATACCGACAAATTTATTAATTAAAGTAGCGCCAGCGAGGATAATCGCGGCGCCGGTGATAGATTTAGATTGAGAATTAAGAATTTTAAACACACTGTATTAAACAATATCCTTTTTTATTTCGTCCCGGTTGGTAAATTTACTGTCAGTATCGCGTAGTCTGTGCCTGGCCTGTTTTCCTCATCGCCTTTGACATACATGGAACCGCTGATGCCGTCTTCGCGGCTAAAAGAAAATTGTTTTACGCCTTGGCCCTCGCTCTGTACTTCGATGATGAATCCTTTTTTGCGTAATTCAAGTTTGTAGTAGGAAATTACGAAGCTTGGTTCAGCATCCATATTGGCCCACTCTATTTGTATGGTGTCGTGATGATCGCCGATCGGAGTAGTAATAACCTTCCAGATATTTTGAATTGTTATACTTTTGGTAGTAGTGGTTACCTCCGCATCCTTGTTTAGCACTAGAAGGAGGGGAGATAAAATGATTTTCGGAACCAAAGCCGCTATTTCAATACTGCGGCTTTTGTATTTTCCGGAGATAAAAGAAATATTTTCAATATTATCAGGATCATAGATGGGGATATCTTTTGGAAAATTGTCGGGTACATTTTTGAGTGTCTGTGGGCCGGGGCCGGCAAAAAAGCGGATAAAGATGATGATGCCAATAATGAATAAGATGAAAAATAGACAACCATAAACACAGGCATGTTTAAGTCCTTTTCTTTTTTTAGTTAGTTCTTCCAGCGGCGGTTCTACTATTTCAACATTGTCTATAATATTGCGACGCATAGTTTAACATATTTTAACAAAAAAACAGGTTTTTGCATAGTGGAGGATCTTAGATTGACATAGAGTGGATAAGTGCTTATTATAAGGTTTCGTGAGTTGGTTCTTTTTTGCCATGCCGCACAGGTCGGCATGGCTAGGGAGGATAGGCATGAAGGATCCGTCATCTCCGCGTTCCAACCTGCGGCACCTGGCCGAAGAGGTCAAGTCCGAGGTCTGTCCCGACGGGTGGGGGTCTGTGCAGAGGGGGGCTAGGACTGCCCTGAACTGCCTCACGGCGATCCCGATGATCGTCGTGCTCGGCGGGGTCCTCTGCTGGGGCATGGTGGCCGGGGCCTCTTCGGAGGCCGCCTTTCGAGCCATCGACCGATGGCTTGATCCCACCCCCCGGAGCTAGCCTGGCTCCTGCCTGTTTCGCCCGGCGTCTCGCACGGCTGTCATTCGACAGTTAGAGACGCCGGGCTTCTGCTTTTTATAGGGTATATGATATAATGGATGGTGAATTAACTAAATATTTTTATGCGTTTATCTTTTTACGGTGCTGCTGGTGAGGTCACCGGTTCGTGTAGCTTGGCGGAGGGTGGGGAACACAAAATTTTGGTAGATTGCGGGATGTTTCAGGGTTCGCATTTTAATGAAGATAAAAACCACGAGGAGCTGGCCTTTGATCCGAAAAGTTTGACGGCGGTAATAGTCACTCACGCCCATTTGGATCATGTCGGCCGTCTGCCGTTATTAACCCGAGGCGGATACATGGGTAATTTTTACGCTACCCCGGCCACAATAGAACTCGCTGAACTAATCATGCGAGACGCGCTGGTAATTATGGAAGAAAACAGCCGAAAATATGGCACGCCAGTTTTGTATGATGAGACTGACATCGCCGGCGTTGTTCAGCGGTTTAAACCAGTGGACTATTACAAGAACTTTGTTTTAGAAGGTAATGTGGAATCCGCGGTATTTAAATTTTATGATGCCGGGCATATTTTTGGTTCAGCTTTTGTAGAGTTAACTCTTGGCGAAAAAAGAGTGGTTTTTTCCGGCGACATCGGCAATGTAAATCTTCCCATCGTGCGCGATACCGATGCTCTTCCCGATGATTTGGATGCTTTGGTTTGTGAGAGTACCTATGGCAATCGTTTACATGAATCATCAGATTCTCGCCGCGAGATTTTACAAAAAGCGGTCACGGTGGCGCTAAAAAGGGGAGGCGTCCTGATGATACCGTCCTTTTCTTTGGAAAGAACACAGGAGTTGCTGTATGATTTTAATGACCTGATCGAAAGAGAAAAACTTTTGCCGCATGTACCCATTTTTTTAGATAGCCCTTTGGCCATCCACGCTATTCCGACTTACAAAAAATATACGCAGTATTATGATATAGAAGCAAAACAGTTTTTAAGCGAGGGAGATAATTTTTTCGCTTTCCCCGGATTGACCCTTACCGAAACAAAAGAACAGTCCAAGATGATTAACGGTGTGCCGAATCCAAAAATAATAATTGCGGGTTCCGGTATGATGAATGGTGGACGTATCCAACATCACGCTATGCGGTATTTATCCAATGAAAATAATACGTTGTTGATTATCGGTTATCAGGCGGCCGGTACGGTGGGGAGGCAAATTTTGGATGGCGCGCGCAAGGTAGATATTTTTCGCGAGATGATTCCGGTAAAATGCGCGGTGCAGGCAATTGGTGTTTTGTCAGCCCATGCCGATCAAAAGAAGTTGGTGGAGTGGGTAGGGTCGGCCAAGAGTTTGCCAAAAAAAGTTTTTCTCAATCATGGCGAACCAGAGGCCGTGAAGGGGTTGGTTGATAAATTACAAACCGAATTGGGTGCGAAGGTTGTTGGGGTGGAGGCGAAGATGAGTATTGAAATTTAATTTTTTTAAATATGGAAAGAGTTAGACCAAAGGAGGCGGTCGCGGAAGCCAAGAATATCCCAGCGGTTTATAGATTGATAGAAGGTGAGGCGCCAAGTGAGGAAATAATGAGGCAGGTGTTTGAGGATTACTACACCCATCGGGATATGGAGAAGGTTTATTTAGGCCTGGAAGAGTTAATCTCGAGAGGCGCGGATGGTCGGGATGTCTTAGAAAAGTATAGTTCTGATACAAGCGGTTTGGGAGAAAAAATTATTGAGATTTTAAAATTTGATCGAAGAGAAGCTTTGAGTAGATTAGTGGAAATTTTAGGAGTTTTCAAAAAGAATTTTTTAAAGACCGGAGAATATAAAGAAATATTTGATTATTTAGCCGGTAAGGGATACCTAGAGGGGGCAGGAGTAAAAACTCCAGAAGATTTACAACGGTCTGTTATGTCCCGCGCAGGTCGACCATACTCCAGCTATATGGAAACGCCGCAAGTGAGAGGAGTGGTAGAAGATGAAATTATTACCAATTCATTTACTTTTGGTACAGATGAACCGGCGTACTTAGAACTATTGGGACCGCGTGAAATATTGAGAATGCGTTCAGCCGAGAAACCAAATTTTTTACTTTTAGGTTCGCTCGGAAAATATTCTGCGCGAGAATTTACAAGTTATACAAAAAAATTAAATCCCGAGGCCGGTTCTTTTGTGATAGATTGTGATAAAAGTCAAAAGGGGATTTATACTCAACTTCAAGGACGGGAGGGGGTAAATTTTGCCTTGGCCAATGCGCTATCTCTTCCATTCGCAGATGAATCTTTCGATCATGTATATACTAACAGTTTATTACACTTACTTAAGGGTGAAAAGATGAGAGATGTAGGTAAACAAAGATTAGATAATATCGTTAGGTTATTTTCTGAAGTAAAAAGGGTATTAAAAAGAGGAGGAAGTTTGGTAATGGCCGAAAAGAAGTTCATGAATGCCGAAGATCAGGATTTTTTTTCCATTTTAAGTGGTGATGCAGACGATGTAGGATTGAAACTAAAAACATTTCAAGGTAGCCCGGACATGGGTTTGGTGGGTTTAGAATTTGTGGCTAGAAAGGATGTGGATAATGGCGGTGCGGGAATTGATAAAAATGGTTTTCCTGATTATGGAGGTAAGATGTTGGTGGCTCTACCTGTATTATTTAATGTTAGATTTGTAAAATAATTTATGCCAGACAAATACACCGCCGTGTGGGTATCGCACAGTTCAATTAGTGATTTTTTGCAATGCCCGCGCGCGTATTATTTAAAAAATGTATATAAGGATCCGAAAAATGGACATAAAATAAAGTTAATGAGCCCAGCTTTGGCCTTGGGTTCTGGCGTGCATGAGGTTTTGGAGTCGCTTTCCGTTTTGCCGAAGGATAAAAGGTTCTCAGAGTCTCTTATCGCCAAATTCGATAAGGTCTGGGAAAAATATCATGGTAAGCGAGGTGGTTTTTTTGATGCGGATACCGAATACAAATACAAAATGCGCGGGCAGGAGATGCTTCGTCGGGTGATGAATAATCCGGGGCCGATTGCACGTGCGGCTGTGAAAATTCCGGTAGACTTACCGCAATTTTGGTTATCGGAAGAAGAAAACATTATGCTATGCGGTAAAATTGATTGGATGGAATATTTGGCGGATACTGATAGTGTACATATTATTGATTTTAAAACAGGCAAAGCCGAAGAAGATCCAAATTCTCTGCAGTTGCCGATTTATCATTTGTTGGTACACAACTGTCAAAAGAGAAAAGTATCCAAAGCCAGTTACTGGTATTTGGATTCCAGCGATGACCTGGTAGAAAAAGCGTTGCCAGATTTAGAGGAGGCGAAGAAAAAGGTTTTAGATATCGCGTTGCAGATGAAATTAGCTCGCCAGCTTGTTCGTTTTAAGTGTCCGGAAGGCGACGGTTGTCGCGCCTGTACTCCGATGGAAAAAATATTTAGGCGTGAAGGCGAATTGGTGGGAGAGGACAATTATCGCAATGATGTATATATCCTGCCGCGTAAAAATATTGAAGAAAATGAGAGTATAATTTTGTAAAATTTTAATTTAGTAGTGCTTCTCGCGCAAAAGTGTGATATAATAATGATTAAGGAGATTTTATTAATATTTTAATAATTTTTTTTATATATGCCTCCAAAAAAGTGCGCGAGTAAGAAAAAATGTCAGCCAAGTGAATGTAAGCCCTGTAAATGTCAATCAAAAAAATGTCACCTGGACAGCCAGTCTTTCAAATTGGGAGTTCTACTTTCGCTCCTCATTATCTTATCTAGTTCAATAGTGCTATTAGCACCAAAGGATACCTTTACTCAAAAACTATCTTTGTTGTTTGGTACATCCTCTTCTAGTCAGGCTCAAAGTCCGTATACCGACACTGACAAGGGGGGCGAATAAAAATGCGGCTGGCGCTGTCACGTATACCACTGCATCAACCACATTACAATTTTCTGATCGATGTATAAACGAGCGCACGGTTTTGGAAAATTATTGTCCATTAACTCTATTTTTAGCTATGCTTGGGACTATGTCAGCGGAGGAACCACCACACATTATCCATCAGTGCCTGGTCAAACAACAAATGGAAGTGTTTACAGTTATCGTTAAAAAATAATTGGAAAAATAAATATCCTGGCCGTTGGTCAGGATATTTTATTTGAGTTATCCACAGTATATGAGATTAGTATGGTTTTTTGTGCTATACTTATCATTAAGGAGGGGGAAGCAATTAAAATTTTGCTTTTCTTTTACAAACATTCTGGATTTCCTCCTGCTCTTAAGGGAGGGGAGGCAGGAGGAAGAAAGTTTGTAGATAAAGAATTTTCTTTATCCGTTAAACTTAGATAATTCCTGTGGAAACATGGGAATTATTTTTTTTAAATATACCGTATGAAAAAAACAATCCTTAAAGTCTCATTAGGATTTTTAATTTTAGTGATCGGAGTGTTGGTAGTGCTCGGTGGATATGCGTGGTTTTCTGCAAAACAGGTGCGCGTGGCTGCCGGTGTAGCCAGGCCACATTTTCCGTATGGTGACTATAACGCAGGAGAATTAAATACAATGTATCCGCAATATGCAAACGAGAACGTAGCAACGACACAAACACCGGAACAGACACACGCGAAATTTATCTCCGCTTTAAAAGCGGGAGATTTAAATGGGGCGGTGGAGTGTTGTTTCCGACAGGGTGATTGGGAGAATATGAAGGCGGGGTTGGTGGAGGTGCAGAAGAAGGGGCAAATGGGGGTGATGGTGGGTGATTTGAGCGGGGAGATTAAAATTGGCGAAGGTCAGCATCTAGATAATTCTAGTATGGCCACTTATTATTATTTCGCATTAAAAAATGGACAAAAAATTGGTAGTACCATAGATTTTATTAAAGATAATCGCGGGGTTTGGTTGATCAAATCATTGTAAGGATATGAGAAGGGGTCACATTATTAGATGGTTGGTAATTTCTTTTTTCTTCGTCTCGGCGTTGGCTTTGCCTCGCCGAGTTTTTTGTTATGATACAAATATCGCGCATCCGAATATCGCTCAGATGGCTGGTTTGCTATTCAATAAAAATTCGGATCAGAAATTAACGGCGGAGGAAATTGGTTGGATAATGGACGGAGCGCGTGAAGAAGATACACCTACTCGTTGGGTCAATCATTTTTATGATCCCATTCACAACGTCGGTCTTAAAAATGTTCAATTGTCAGCCAAAAAATGGTCAGAAAATGCGCAGGCTCAGACCCAATTTTCCTTGGGTGATAAAAGTTGGCAGAGGGCGTTGGCAGATTGGCGGAAAGGGGATAAGGAAAAAGCATTCAAGGAATTGGGGCATACAGTGCATTTAGTTTCTGATATGCTTGTACCGGCGCACACTAGAGACGACATTCATGTTGTGGGGGATTCTTACGAACAATTTGTGAAAGATAATTGGAATAGCTTGTATTCACAGATTAAACCCGCGATTTCCACAGAGACAGGGACTCATCTCATAGATTTTTTTGACAATTCTGCCGAATATTCTAATGAGAATTTCTATAGTGATGATACCGTTGAAGATAGCAGGTTTAGTATAAAGAAAACTTCAATGAAATACATAACTTATAAAGGTGCTACCTATAAATTTTTTGTTGTATCTGATAAAAATAAAATTAATTACAATTTATATTTTAGTAAGGATGTTTTTAGTTGGCAGGATTCGATGAATAATATCAAATTAGATAATTTTGGAGTTAAACATGATTTAGTCCTCACCGACTACTCCCTCCATCTTATACCCAAAGCCATCGCCCAAAGCGCTGGCGTGGTCCAACTCTTTTTTGCGGAAGCGAATAAAAATAACGAACAGACGTTGCCTATCGCGCGTGTTGCCCCAAAGGGATATATTGATCGCGCGCTTGGTTTTGTTGTTAGTGCCGGTGAGGATTTATTAGGTTATGTTAAAAGTAGATTTGGTGGTAATAATACAGCCATAGGTCAAGGGAGCGGACAAATAGTAACTGAACCGGTGAATAGTGACCCATTATCATCCGAACCATCTGTAGAAAATCCAAAATTAAAATCGCCAGTAAAAATTGTTAAAGTTGAAAAAAAAGATCCCCTGCCATCCACCGAAACACCGTCGCCTGTTGTGCAGGAAATAGTATTACCCAAGGTTCAAAGTTCTCTCCCGTTTGTCCCGTCGAGCACATCTTTAGGTGTATCGTACGGTAATGGAGGTGGATCATATTCCAGCGTTGGTGGTATTCCGGAACAAAATCCAGTTGTACCTCCGGTGGTGGTTATACCTACATCGACTCCGCCCACCTCTACGCCTCCAGTTATTATCGAACCTCCGCCAGTTCCACTTTTTGACCCATTTTTTAGCCAGATAATTTTCACCACCTCTTCGGAATACAATATCTTTGGCACCTGTTCTACGAATACTTCTAAAATATTAGTGACCAGCTCTTCCATAGAGATATCTCCATCCTCGACAATATGGAGTTTCCCTTTTTTACTTTCATCCGGCCATAATTATTTTTCTTTCGCCGCCGTAGGTGTTGATTATGTTACCTCCACGTATTCTGAGCCAGTACATATCATACAAGACAATGATCCGCCTCCTACACCGGTTATTAATACGGAGGAGTTAAAGACCGTCGCAGGTTTTAAGATAAATTTAATAGGTGCGGACGCTCTTTCCCCCACATTTTACGATTTATATTATCAACCAGTTTCTCCTACGCCCACAACTACTTGGCAGGCGATAGCCACAAGTACAGTTGTCGCGGATATAGAGTTTCCTACTGCGCGCGGCGATAGCTATATATTCCGCGCCCGCGCTTTTGATATTTTAGGAAATACTTCACCATGGTCAGATGAAATTGTCTCATCTACACCCATTCGTCTGGATTGGAGAAAAGATGTCGTTATTAACGAAATTGCCTGGGCCGGTACTATTGATGATTCATTCGGTCGTGCCGACGAATGGATTGAATTATTCAACAACACTGATCAGGATATTGATCTTAATAATTGGAGATTGAAGGTGGCTGATCGTGATATCATTTTTACTACCAGCACTACTATTGCCGCCAATGGATTTTTTCTTTGGGAGAGAACGGATGATAGTGCGGTACAAAATATTACTGCGGATAGTACCTCTACTCTACAATATGGCTTAAAAAATACTGGTGAGTATCTTAATTTGGTTGATTCTACTGGTGAAATAGTGGATGAAGTGGATTGTTCTAGTGGTGGCTGGTTTGCAGGGAGTAATACCTCCTCAACCTTTCGTTCCATGGCTCGCATAAGTTCTAAAATTACCGGCAATGATAAAATAAACTGGCAAACCAGCCGTGGCCCATGGATAGAGGCTTTGGCTTATGATAAATTTCATTTGGTATATGGTTCACCTAAGACATCTAATAGTCAGACGATGCAGGTCTTAGCCGGTACACAAAATATTACGGATTTAATATTAACCAAAGAAAATGGACCATATTTTTTGGTTAATTATACTCTGCCAGCCGGCGCGACTCTGCACATAGACCCTGGCGTAGAAATATATTTACCGCAATATGGATATTTTTTTGTGAATGGTAATTTGACGATCAATGGTAGCGCGGATGCACCAGTAATTTTTCAACCTGCACCATCTTCGACAAGGTGGGCTAATGTCGTTTTCACCGATGCTATAGCAAATATTCAGTATGCGAATTTTCTGCGCGGTGGTTTAGAACCGCGGACGATTAATGATGGGGTATTATATTTTTCCAATTCCACAGCGACTCTAGACCATGTCTCTATTTGGAACAGCCGCACACCAGGAAAAAATATTAATTCCAAAAATTCAAATATAATTATTAAAAATTCTTCTATCGGTGCAGATGTAAAATATCCAAATAGCGGCGTACCCGATGTAGACACCGTTGGTATCCGCGCGAGAGGGGGAGAATTGAATTTGGAAAATATTTTATTTACCAATTTAATTTTTGGAGTCGATGGGGGATCGCCGGTAGACAATTTGCCAAAGTTACAGGTCAACAATATCCCTCCAGAAAATTTTTCCAATGTTGATTATCCATGGCAGCCCGCGAATTGGCTGGAAATGATTATCCCGACTTCAACTGCGACTAGCACTCCGTAATTACCTAACTTACTTATCCACAACCTGCTTTTATAGCAGGTTTTTTCTTTTGTATCAGCCAAAATATTTAGGTATTTTTTTGGTGAAAAATGTTGACCAGTGTTTTAAAGTGGTGTAAAATGGAATGTAGTGGAGAAAAGTGGGGAAAATCAATTCTTATGTTCATCGGCGAATACTCACACAATGTAGATGAAAAAGGAAGATTGGCCCTGCCGGCCAAGTTTCGTCGTGACCTAAATGCAGGAGCGGTTGTGACAAGGGGGTTGGATAATTGCCTTTTTCTTTATACGAAAAAGGAATGGGAAAAGCTGGCAGAGAGATTAGCAGCTTTGCCTTTTAGCCAAGCCAACAGCCGCGCCTTTTCCCGCTTAATGCTTGCGGGTGCTATGGATGTAGATATCGATAAGCAGGGTAGAGTAGTTCTACCAGAATATCTGCGTGAGTTCGCTGGTTTAAGAAAATCCGTAGTTATCGCCGGCCTATACAGCCGCTTGGAAATCTGGGATGAAGAAAAATGGAAAACATATAAGTCACAAACCGAAGCCGAGAGCGGCACAATAGCCGAAAAAATGGCGGAGCTCGGAGTCTAAAGAAAATACTATGTCCCGCCATATACCGGTACTTTTAAACGAAACGATCGAAGCACTAAATCTGGCTCCTGGAAAAAATGTCGTGGATTGCACTTTAGGTGATGCCGGACACAGTGAAGCGATCCTGGAAAAAACAACTCCGAATGGAAAGCTGTTAGGTATAGATGCTGATGCAGAAGCGGTGCTCAGAGCCAAAAGATTTTTATACAGATTTGAAGATAGAGCAAATTTCGTTTGTGACAACTTTGTTAATTTAAAAAATATTTTAGCGGAAAAAAAATTCCAACCAGACGCGATTCTCATGGATCTGGGTTGGTCCACTCCGCAATTTGAAGAACGAGGTAGGGGATTCAGTTTTGCCAAGGATGAGCCTCTAGACATGCGCTATGCCGCCGGACAAAGCCACGCGCAAACCGCCGCCGACATTATCAACAATTACGATAAGACTGATTTGATAAAAATATTTAAAAATTACGGTGAGGAAAAATTTAGTAAAGAAATTGTCGAGAGCATAGGAAATATCAGGAAAAATACAAAAATTTCCACGAGTAAAGAATTAAGTGAAATAGTTTTACAGGTATATAGAGAAAAATTGCATAGTGATAGAGAAATTCCTTGGGTTGGCGGAATTCATCCAGCCACGAAAGTGTTCCAGGCCTTACGCGTCGAGGTCAATCAAGAACTGGAAGTATTAAAAAAGGTTTTGCCAGATGCGGTTGATGCACTGAATTTAGGTGGACGACTAGCGGTGATCACCTTTCATTCCTTAGAAGATCGCATTGTAAAGCAATATTTTAAAAAAATTGAAAACAAACAGGCAAGGTTGGTAAATAAAAAGCCAATTGTTGCCGCGGAAGGCGAGCTGATATCAAATCCACGCGCCAGAAGCGCTAAATTAAGGGTAATTGAAAAAATATAATCCTATGTCCATAAAACGTCGCTTTGAAAATCAATATCACCGCATCATTTCCTCCGCTAGTAATATCTCCATACCTTCCTGGATGTTAAATGGGGTTTTTCGAATGAGCATGATCGTGTTGGTGGCAATAGCTGGCGTTGGCTATATCAGCAAAATCAGCACCTTGGCTACTGGAGGCTATCAATTGCGCGATTTGGAAAATCAAGTGGCGACTTTGAACGTGGATATTCAAAAAACCCAGGTAGATATCGCCTCTAATAGTTCTCTCACCAACATTGAATCTCGTTTGTCTAAGATAAAGATGGTCCAAGCATCCGATATTAAATATTTTAATGTCTTAACATCCGAAATGGCTAAACGCTAGACTAACCTATAGTATCAAACCCGCCTATGTTGGCGGGTTTTTTGTTTCTTTGGTATAATATATTAAATTACGCATTCCAAGTTTAGGACTTAACGCTTAATTTTTTTGTTATGTTTATCCTAGTCCTTCAGCGTCTTCTTCTAGAAAGTTTATTAGACATATTGTATTTCCCTATCTGGTGGTACACGGGCGGCTTTAAACATGCGGCCTTGCGTTGTCTAGAATTTTTAAAGGCCGGCAATACTCGGCTGGCCCCCGGACTGTGGATTAAATATATTTTTGTACCAATGTTTGGACAATATGATTGGCAGGGCCGTATTATTAGCTTCTTTATGCGTTTAGTGAATGTCATCGGCCGCGGCATCGCTTTAGCTTTTTGGTTATTTGTCTGCCTATTTCTCCTAGCTTTCTGGCTGGTCTTTCCGGTGATTATTGTTTTTGGTTTATCCAATACATTCACCCTATAATTTTTGTCCTATGTTATTTGAAAAAAAACCACCCGTTAATCTGTTGATCTGCAATACCTGCCGGTCAGTTGGGAGGGTCGGATTCAAGACCTGTCCCGAGTGTGCTGGTATGAGCACAGGGCATCTAGTGCGTGGTCGTTGGCTATTTTGGAATTATCCGCTGACCCGGTTTCATCTCTACCTAGAAAAGGGTCGACGTCTTTTAAACAAGATTCGTTTTGTTACCTTTTTAGTTTTGGCCTTAAACTTCTGGATTTGGCTGGGTTTTTTGGTGTATAAATATCAAAATTACAAAATTCTTACTGGCCCGGAGTATCTTTGGGATTTTGCCGTGAGTTTTACCCCGGCCATGCGTTTTTTGTTCTGGTTAGGAGTTATCTGTTTTAGCTATCTATTGTACAGATCGATAAAAGAAAAACAGCACGCGGGCGAGGTTGAACATTTTGATTACAAAAAAACAGGAGCGGAAGAGAATACTGTCAGTGATTGGAAAACCGTTCGTCGCATGCCGCGCAGTAAGCGATACAATATCGCCGATACCCTTACCTCCGAAGCGCGCATGGTTTTAGGCGAGGCATACAATTTGGCTGATACAAGGAATCATATAATGGTGGAGCCGACTCATATCTTTTTTACTTTGTTAGATTCTAATCGCATTAGCAATATTTTTATCCGTCTTGGGCTATCGGCTCAAGACATCAAAACACGTTTGGAGCCGTTATTCGCTAAAAGCGAAAAAACAAAAACCAAGGATTCAGGTTCCATGCCCCTGCCATCACCTGATTTTTGGCAAATAGTTTTCCAGTCCTATGAAGAGGCCTATCAGGCGCATCAGGAATATGTAAGCGTCACCGAATTATTGCTAGTTAGTGTGCAGGAATCAACGGAATTGCAGGAAATCCTGTATGATTTGGGAGTTAATAAAAACAAATTGCTTAATGTGGTGGAGTGGGCGAGGATAAAGGAAAAGCTATACAGGCAATATTTAGCCATGAAAAAAGCGTCTGGCCATCGTTCTAAAAAAGGCATGGATAAAGCCATGACCGCCTTGGCCACCCCGTATTTAAATCAATTTGGCGACGATCTGACCATGTCGGCCCAGTTTGGACAATTGGAAAATTGTGTAGCCAGAGAGAAAGAAATAGAAGAAATTTTTACTGTTGTGGACGGCGGCGGCCAGAATGTTTTGTTAGCTGGCGATCACGGTATGGGTAAGAGGAGTATTATAGAAGGCATCGCCGATCGTATGATTTCTGACGACGTGCCACCAAGGTTGCGCGACAAAAGATTGGTTCGTTTATCAATTCCTTCTCTGCTCGCTGGTACCACACCGGCGGGGGCGGTGGAACGGCTGATTGGTATAATGAACGATATTGTACGTGCTCGCAATGTTATCCTGTATGTCAATAATATTCACGAATTAATGGGTGTCTCAGCCGGTGGCGCTGATGGCAGCTTAGATGTGGCGGATACCCTGGCTGAATATTTGAAAAGTGGTAGATTCTTAACCCTGGCCACTATTACCGACGAAGAATATGCCAAGCACATGGCCAATTCTACTCTTAACAATGTTTTCACCAAAGTAGAGATAAAAGAGATGAATGAAAATCAGGCTATACAGGTTTTGGAATCGCGGGTTGGCTATTTAGAATACAAGCAGAATATTTTTTTCGCCTATGACGCGTTAGAGAAAGCGGTACAGCTAGCTAAAAGATTTTTACATGATAATTATCTACCAGGCAACGCGCTAGAGATAATTACTGAAGCGGCAGCTCACACTCATACCAAAAAAGGCGCCAATACCTTAGTGACGGGTGAAGAGGTGGCGGAAGTGGTGGCCAACAAAACTAAAATTCCGGTCACTTCTATTACCGCCAATGAATCCGCTAAGTTATTACAATTGGAAGAAGAAATGCACAAACGAGTAGTGGGGCAGGACGAGGCGGTGGATTTGGTGGCCAATGCTCTCCGTCGCGCCCGAGCGGAAATTCGCCAGACTAATCGGCCGATTTCCAATTTCTTGTTTTTGGGTCCGACCGGTGTGGGTAAGACCGAGTTGGCCAAAACTATTGCCGCGGTATATTTTGGCGGTGAAGATCGCATGGTACGTTTGGACATGAGTGAATATCAAGATAAGTCCGGTATCTATCGCCTCATCGGTGCGCCGGGCGAAAAGGGTACCGGTATTTTAACCGAGGCCATCCGCCGCAATCCATTTGCTCTGCTTTTACTTGACGAAGTGGAAAAAGCGGATAAGGATATAATCAACCTGTTCTTGCAGGTGATGGACGATGGCCGTCTCACTGATAGTACCGGTCGGGTGGTAGATTTTACCAGTGTGATTCTAGTAATGACCTCCAATGCCGGTACCTCTTATGTCCAAGAACAATTACGAGCCGGATTGTCCTCCGAAGCCATTAAAGACCGTTTACTGCATGGTGAATTAAAACAGTATTTTCGTCCGGAATTTTTGAATCGTTTTGATGGGATCGTACTCTTCAAGGCCTTGGAACGAGAGGATATTAAGAAGATTGCTGGTTTGATGCTCAAGAGATTGGCTAAGGATCTGGAGGCTAAAGGAGTAGAATTAGCCATTGAAGACGCGGCGGTGGAATTTCTGGCTGATGTTGGATTTGATCCGGAATTCGGTGCTCGTCCGATGCGCCGTGCCATTCAAGAAAAGGTGGAAAACAAATTAGCGGAAAAATTAATTGCCGGAGAATTACAGAGGCAGAATAAGGTGATTATTGGCGCGGGAGGGGAGATAAGAATCGAGAAGTAAAATATTTAATTAAGGATTTCATGTCATATTTTTTTGCCGCACTGATTTTGTCCGTGATTTTTACGGTACTGGTGCGTAGTTTGGCTAAAAAATTGAATATAATGGACGAGCCGAATGAAGAAAGAAAAAAGCACATTGGACGTGTGCCATTGTTAGGCGGTTTAGCTATCTTTTTTTCTTTCTGGTTGGTGACGGGGTATGTTATCTTTTTCACTAAGTTATTCGGCCCCAATTTACAACCGGAAAAATTGTTTTGGGTTTTTGCAGCTAGTATAATTTTGATGGTTGTTGGGTGTTTAGATGACAAATACAAAATTAAACCAGCCCCGCGTTTGTTAGTTGCCGCCGCGTGTGTATTGATTGTTATCTTGGGTGGGGTGAATCTCGACAAGATAACCAACCCCTTCGGCGGGATATTGTATCTGGATTTTTGGCAGGCGCATTTAGGTATTTTGGGTACGATCTCCGTGTCCGCCGCCATGCTGGTTTTTTTCTGGATTTTAGGAATGATGTTTACCACTAAAATTTTAGATGGCTTGGATGGTCTTTCTTCCGGCATTACTGTTATTGGTTCTTTGATGATCTTTTTTATCGCGAGTGGCGAACGATGGCATCAGCCGGATGTGGCGCTATTGGCCTTGGTTTTTGCCGGTGCTTGTCTTGGCTTTTTACTTTTTAATTTTTATCCGGCTAAGATATTTTTAGGCGAAGGTGGCAGTTTGTTCATCGGTTTTATGCTGGGGGTTTTATCGGTAATCGCTGGCGGTAAAATCGCTACCGCGTTATTGGTAATGGCCGTGCCGATTCTGGATTTGGCGCGTGTAGCTGTGGTTCGTATAAGAAAAGGGAAGAGTTTCTGGCAAGGAGACAGAGAACACCTTCACTTCCGTCTGGTGGATTCGGGACTAAGCCAACGGCAGGCTGTTTTGATTTTTTATTCTATAGCCATTATATTTGGCACTTCCACCCTGTTTTTTCAAAGCCAACAAAAATTATACGCCCTGATTTTTCTTTTTTTACTGATGCTGGCGTTGGGAATATTTTTAGCTAGAAAAAAATGATTTAACTCATATGGCAATCATGAGAAAAAAAGTAGAATTTAAAAAATGGCATTTAATTTTGGTAGTGGCCATTATTGTCCTCTCTATTGGCGGAAGATTCTATGCCGCCTGGTGGCCAAAGGGCGAGGTGAAAATTGCCGGACAGAGCGTAAAAGTGTTAATTGCGGATACCGATAAGCATCGTTTTCGGGGTTGGAGTAAAGAGAAAGACATGGGCAATTATGGAGGTATGCTGTTTGTTTATCCGGTTACCGGCCAGCATGCTATGGTGATGCGTGATATGAATTTTGCTTTGGACATAGTTTGGCTGGATGGGCTGGCGATAGTGGATATGGCGCCCAATCTTCCACCAGAGCCGGGCTACAGCGAAGCTCAATTAACCCCATATTTCTCCCGTTTGCCATCTAATTTGGTGTTGGAGCTACCGGCCGGGTTTATAGAGAAAAATGGGTTGAAAATAGGGGATAAAGTGGAAATTATCAAGTAGTTAGCCCCAATCCTTGACAATCAGCGTTATTTTTGTTATTCTATCAGCACTATTAAACCAATTAACTAATTAATTCCTATGCTCGCAGTTATTGAGACCGGCGGCAAACAATATTTGGTAAAGACCGGCGAAGTACTTAAAATCGAAAAATTACCGGTAACCGAAGGTGATAAATTTACTTTTGATAAGGTTTTACTCACCGCCAATGATGATGGTTCCGATGTAAAAATTGGTATCCCATATTTGGAAGGTGTGGCCATAGACGCCACCCTCGAAAAACAGGGTAAATATCGCACCTTGCGCGTAGAGAAATTTAAACGCAAAGTCCGCTATCATAAAGTACACGGACAACGCCAGAGATACAGTCAAGTAAAGGTAGTGTAAATAAATAACACAAATATATTAAAACCCGCCATACAAAGGCGGGTTTTAATGTCGCATGCAGAAACGAGACTTACAATTTTTGCAAAAGGCAAAGGAACTAATCAGCAAAAATTAGAACGGCAGAAAACTAATTATATCTCCACCGCCCCATTGAATAAAGCCATTCACAAGGATATAACCGTGAGAATTACTCAATTTTTACAATTTTTCATCGTTATCCACACAGCTCTTGATTTCATTTATTTTTCAGTGTATACTTCAATTAACGAGTAATTCCTCGTGCGTGGGGCTCCGTATGGTTCCTCATCTAACGCACGGGGTTTTGTTATTTATGGGAATAATGAACTTTCTTCAATCATCTTACTTTTAATCAAATTAGCATAACTTTCATCCCCGTGCTCTCGTTTGCGAAATAACGACTAGCAGATACAATCCACAATTTGTAGACATTTTCTTTCTTGTGGGGTCCTAATTTCAATTGTTATTTTTATCTTGTGATTTCCAGACACCTGATCGGACAGGTAGTTACAAAAATTTTGATTTAAGAATTTATTAGTTTCTCGTCGTGATGCGACAAGAGATATTGGTTCGTTTGTCGGAATAAGTTTTTTTGTATAGATACGATCTAACAAAATATTTGCCACATAGTTATATAGAACATGTTTTTCATCCTGCAATTTAGTATATACTTTTGACTTGTTAAGGTATATCGAGATTATTGATACATTTTTTTCATTCAATAAACTAAGCAGTTTTTGTCTAGTTGTTGTTTTTCCTTATATGCGTGAAGTGTCCCGCCGTGGCTTCTTAATTCTGTCTTACTGAAGTTGGTAAATATTTTTTTAGTTATTTTTTCGATCGGTCGTTCTTCTTTGACAAAGAGGCAGGCGATAACAAAATATTTGGAAGTTTTTTTCTTTTTAAAATTAAAACCCAAATCGCCACTTTCATCTAAAAATATATATGCCATAACCACCTAAATTACCTTTCTGTTCTTAAACGCACTACCCAAAGTAATTTCATCAGCATATTGCAGATCCGAACCCATTGGTAATCCACGCGCTAGGCGCGTGATTTTTATTTTAGGAAATTTGTTTTTTATTATTCTTTCTAGATATAACATTGTTGTTTCACCGGGTAGGTCGGGGTTAAGGGCTAAAATGATCTCCCTGATCTTTCCTTGTTTTAGCCGTATCAGAAGTTCGCGCATTTTGGAACGGTGTAGGCTGGCTTCCTCATCACCTGATTCTATCAGTCCACGCAATACATGGTATGTGCCACGAAATTCACCGGTTTTTTCTATAGCCGGTACATCCTGTGGATCATCTACCACACAGACGGTGGTCTGGTCGCGTTTGGCATCTCGGCATACCTGGCATGGAGAATGGTCATCAAAATTCCAACAGATTTCACAGCTTTTAGTATTTGCCAAAAGAGCACCCAGGGCTTCACGCAGGTTATTTACATCCTTTCTTCCGCTTTTGAGCAAAGAAAAGACAAACCGTTCAGCTGTGCGTTGGCCGACCGAGGGAAGTTTTTTGAAGGAGTGAATTAAATTGTTAATTGAGTCAGAGTACATCAAAATTACCTAGCTTATTATTTCATTCCCGGCAAATCAAATCCTCCCATTTTTTGCATGCGCACCGCCATCTCACGCTGTAATTTTTTTAGAGCCTCTTTATGCGCTTCCTTTATCGCTTCTTGTAATTTTTCTTTTTTATCCGGAGAGAGCATCTCTTCGTCAATCGCGAGACCGGAAATCTGCATCTGTCCATCTAGGGTCAGAACAACTTTATCTCCGCCCGCCTTAGCGGTGATAGAAAGATCAGCCACGGCATCCTGCATTTTTTTACCCTGATCGCGTAAATCTTTAAACTGTTTTAACTTTGAGAATACGGACATATATATACGAAATTAAAAATTAAATTTTTATATATTTTATATTAGTTTAGTCTAGCGCCTATTTTCTATAGCCGTGATATTTTATATCAGTTCCATTATTTTTTCAAGATGGGTTACGCGAGCGAAGCGAGCGATGTCGCTGAACGTTTGTCCATCATCCGAAGTGCGAAGCATTTGGGTGAAGCATAGCGAAACCGGATGTGGACTGTTAGGCGAAATTTTTTTAAAAAATTTTATGAATTCGTTGATTACAGAAGCCAATAATTAATTATACCCATCGCGGTTATAATAGTAAAAATTATTGTCGTAATTAAAATCCCAATTTGCCCAGCCTGTTTCCAAGCCTTCCATGATGAATATAACCAAAATGGTTGAGCGAGCAAATTCAATATTAGTCCGTACTGCGGAAATTTTAAGGAAGTTGCTATTTGCGCGCCAATCGTCAATCCAGGAAGGGCAAATTGGGCTACATTATTAAATAATTTTTCTTTTTTAGTCGCTTCGTTCATAAAATTTTTTAAAAATATTTCGCCTAACTACTTATAACCAAACCCCGTATTTTTTTGGCTAATTATTTCAAAAAAATGTAATCAGAAGTAGCGTCCGAATGCACATTGGTTGGTGAGGTCAACCGAAGTAATTAAAAATTCGGTACCGCATTATCCGTCGGCGTCTGTACCGGTGTTGGTCTTACAAATGCTGATTTTGGTTTGAGTGCTTGGGGGGCGGAAGGGGACTGTGTGTTGGTGGGTGGCATGTAGTGGCTGTCAATATTTCTGAAAGAGGTGGTGGTTTCGTGGAAAATCATTTTAACCACGCCGGTTGGACCATTTCTATGTTTGGCAATGTGGATTTCCGCTAGGTACCTTTCATCTGGTGCGATATCTTCTAATCGATAATTACGATCAGCAGCTTTGCGATAGATAAACATCACCACGTCCGCATCCTGTTCAATAGATCCCGAATCGCGCAAGTGCGATAATTTTGGAATAGCCGGTTTACTCTGTTCCACCGAACGCGACAACTGGGAGAGGGCAATCACAGGCACATTCAATTCACGGGCGATGCCCTTGAGACCGCGCGAAATTTCGGCAATTTCCTGCACACGATTATCTGTTTTTCCTCTTGATTCCATTAGCTGTAAATAGTCGATTACGATAAGACTTAAGCCATGCTCAGCCTGCAAACGGCGCGCTTTGGTGCGTATTTGGAGTACATTGCAAGAAGGGGAGTCGTCAATAAAAATTGGGGCTTCAGACAACGTCCCGATAGCATGTCCGATACGTGGAAAATCATCATCTTCCGGGCGTTCAGATAATCGGCCGGTACGCATTTTCCATAGATCCACATTGGCCTCGGCACAGAGCATTCTATCCACTAATTGTTCCTTACTCATTTCTAGAGAAAACATCGCCACTGATGCTTTTTGTCTGGTACCCACATGGCGAACAATGTCCATAGCTAAGGATGTTTTACCCACACTAGGACGGGCGGCTAATATTATTAAATCAGATTTTTGTAAGCCAGCTAATATATTATCCAGTTCTTTGTATCCGGTAGGTAATCCGCGTAGTTGCCCCTTATTGCGATGTAGTTCATCTATCCTATCAAAGGCGTCGGTCAGTACCCCGCGGATAGGGGTGAAGGCCTGTCTGAAATAGTTTTGTGATACGCCAAACAGACTTTGTTGCGCCTCGTCCAATATTTTTTCCAGATCATCATTTTCTTCATAGCCCAAGCGCGCAATTTCATGCGAAGCACCAAGTAGGCGACGACGTACAGCTTTTTTATGCACGATATTCGCGTAGTTGATGACATTGGAGGCTGTTGGGACGATGTTGGTGAGTGATACCAAATACGCCCTGCCACCGATTCCTTCCAGAACGTTTTTTTCTTCCAGCCTGTTGCTTAATGTCAAAATATCAATCGGTTCATTGCCAGCATAAAGATCCAACATTGTTTCAAAAATTTTGGCATGGCCGTCTTTGTAAAAATCCGCTGGCCCTACGATGTCCGCCACCTTCAACATCGCTTCTTTATCCAACAAAACAGAGCCGACTAAAGACATTTCGGCTTCTAAACTTTGTGGTGGTATTTTTTCTATCTCGTCATTGTGAGACATGTGAACTTTTTAAGCATCGTTATCTTAACTCGCGGAGATATTTTACGCAAGCGAGATTTGTGGAAAATATGGGACTAAACTGTTGATACTTTTTTCCTTTCTTGGTACCATTATACCTATATGTCCCAGAATAAATTTTTAAAGGATTTTTTGATATATTTGGCTATTGCCGGCTTAATATTTTTTAATTTGAGGCAGTGGCATGCAATTTGGCTAAACTGGCCGCTATTTTTGTTTTTCATGGTGCGCATTTCGGTGACGATACATTCAGTTTTGATTAAATTTTTTAATTTTTCAGATAGAGGATTGAGGACTAAAATTTTAGCTGTGTTTGTGGCATTGATGTGTTTGGCTTCTGGCTTAGGGATCCTGCCGGTTTTTTACCTCTTTAACCCGCTGTCCATATTCCTGGTTTTTTTTGGTGTTGGGATTGTCATGGCCTTTTTGAAAGTATGGGCTAAAAATGCCCCAAGGGATAAGGTGCCCGAGTTAGATAATCCTAAGATGCAAGTAATCGATGAAATGCCTAGTCCTTTTTTGAGCGTGCTGTTTTTCTTAGGATTGGTAGTGTACGGTTTTTATCTGCTATATTCCTCACACACTGGTAGTGCCATCTTAACCCCGTGGCAGGTGATAGATAAAAATTATCTTTCCGTTTTTTTATTAGCAACGACGGTTTTGGGTTTGTTAATTTTTTCCAATCTCAAAGCTAAGACCATTTTGTTTTTAATATTTGTCCAGGCCTTGTTATTACATAGTTATCTGCCGCTTACTCACGAGATGATCTATGGTGCCGATGGCTGGCGGCATATGGCGGTGGAGAGCCGTTTGGTCCAAGAGTTGCCGGTGGGCGATATCTCACTGTCTCAATCCGTAAGCTGGTTACATGGTTTAGACCCGGGGCGGTTGGCTTATGGACAATTTTGGGGGTTGGGTGTAATAGCACAAAAATTATTAGGTTTTTCCTCGCTGGGTTTTAATGTTTGGTTTGGGCCGATTGTCTGGTCGCTTATCTTACCGATTTTGTTGTTTGAAATCGGGCGCTTGTTTGGATGGAACAAAAAAGAAGCACTCTTTTTGGCCTGGCTCGGATTTTTGCCCTTTGCCTGGCAGGCCGGCGGGGCGTTTTTTCTTCCGGTAAATTTGGGATTTTTGTGGTGGTTGTTTTTAATGTTAATGGTATTTAAGAGGATGCAAAACCCGCGAATGGAGCAAATAATTATTTTATCAGGTGCTTTATTACTCTCTCTATTTGGATATTCACTATATGTAATCCTATTTGTTTTCGGCTGGATCTTAGCCGAGATGTTTTTAGCGCGTTATACTTTCTTACCTTCGCATTTGCGTCCGCTATTCAAAAAGCTGTCTTTAGTTTTGGCTACTGTCCTGTCCGTTTTTTTGATCCCGGCGATAGAAGTAATATTCAAATATTCTTTCATCACCAAAGTTAATTGGGCGACACAAATTAAACAGTTGGCCGGCAATCTCATTGGTTGGTATTTAGTTTCGGGCCCGCGTCCGCACGATATCCTGACCGGCAATATTATCTTAAATCAAACGCCATCATACGCCTTTATTTCAAATTTTCTGACAGTTTCACGTTGGTGGTTGATGGTTCTCATGATAATTTTCTTACTGTTGGCTTTTATTGGTTGGTGCGTGGCCTGGTATATTAAAGAAAATACAGTCCGTTGGTTTGTACCATTCACAGCGGCGATATCGGGTGGTTACATTATCTCTCGGTATTTCTTATCCGGTGAACAGGTATTGTCCAGGCGGTTAGATAATGTATTAGCCCTATGTTTTTTGGTTCTGTTAGTGGTTTGTCTGCGTGAAATTTATCATCGGCATTTGAAAATGAGCCACAGATACCACTCCGTTATCTTAGCTTTAGTGATAATCATCTTCTCCGCGTTTGGCACGGCTGTCTATTCTCTCGGCCCGGATACGAGGACCGTAAGCACGGATGAATACAGGGTGATGGAATATATTTGGAACAAAGAAAAAACCGCCAGTAATTTTTGTGTGATAGCTGATACATACCCGTTATTAGCCCTGGAGGATCTTTCTTCAAAAAAAATAATCGGAGGAGGTTTTCCCATAAACGAATATTTTGCCCAGCCGGAGAGGATAAAAATGTTTGATCAAATGCGATCCCGCCCGCAACCGGAATATTGGCAAATGGCCAAATCTTTAACGAAAGCTGAACATTGTTATCTAGTTGTGTTGCGAGATAAGATAAAGACGAATGAATTAACGGAGCAAGAGATAATGAATTTGAGGGTCTTTGGAAAGGTGGCGGTGTGGGAAAGTTTGTAAAATATGTGAATTAAATATAAAGATCTTTATTTATGGATTGTATCTTTTGTAAAATAGTAGGAGGAGAAATTCCGAATTATACCGTTTACGAGGACGATAATGTATTAGCTTTTTTGGATATTCACCCTCACGCCAAGGGCCACACCGTAATTGTTCCTAAGAAACATTTTGTATCAATATTGGAGATGAATGATGTGGAATGGAATGGTTTAATGTTAGGGATTAAAAAAGCAGCTGAGAGGGTGCAGGAGGTTTTGCACCCGGATGGTATGAATATTGGAATTAATGATGGTGTTGCCGCCGGGCAGGTGGTACAGCATGTTCATTGGCATATTTTTCCGCGCTGGGAGAATGATGGTGGCGGATCGGTGCATTCGATAATAAAAAGCGGGGAGGATATAGACGTGGCGGCGGTGGCGGAGTTATTCAAAAAATAGTTTATGCCTAGTTATAAAAAAATTTCCACTGAAATTATCCATCAAAATTCTTGGTGGACATATTATCACGACAAATATATTTTACCGAATGGTCAGGAAGGGGACTATTATTACGGCGAAACAATCGGTTCCGGTTGTGCCATGATTGTGCCGGTGCTGGATGACGGGCGACTATTGCTAACTAAACAACATCGTTATCTGCGCGGCAAACAAAGTATAGAATTTCCTTGTGGCGGTATTAAAGCTGGAGAAGCGCCGTCCGAAACCGCGATAAGAGAATTGCTAGAAGAAACCGGTTACCGAGCGGGCGACATGATGAAGGTCGGAGCCTGCGATGGACTGAATGGGATATTTAAGGATACCTGCCATGTTTTTATCGCCACTGAATTAAAATTGGTCCAACCACCCCAGCCGGATAATAGCGAGAATTTTGAGACGATATTTCGCCGCCTAGATGAGTTTGAGGATGTAGTCAATAGGGGAGAAATTTGGGACGGCCAAACCTTGGCCGCCTGGGCGTTAAGTCGGGATAAGATATATAAGATGTTAAATATATGAGAGAAGGACATAACGCACCGCAGGAACTGCCACGGGCAGTCGATGCGAGCTTGCCTCCGAAGGAAGGACTCAAAGAAAAATTAAAAAAATCACTGCGAGATAGTAAAACCGCCAAGGCGCTCGGCATATTATCCGCTGGTGCAATTTTAGCTATGGGTACCGATCGGGCTTTTCAACATGGAGAAAATAACCCACCACATATTACACAGCCGGCCCGGGTTGGTGAGGGAATGGACGGATTAGATTCTTTAGAGGAGGATGCAGGGAAAATTATAATCGGTAGAGGACAGATAGAGTTAGATCCTTCCGTCTTGTTTTTTGATGGGGCAGAGAACACATTAGGACCAACTCAATCGGCGGATCTGGCTTCTGATGTTCAAAAGACTTCACGCGAGGCATTCCAAAGATTTTGTAAAAAGAGATCGCAAGGGGATGTTTGGTATCTACAGAAAAACTTTGAACAGTTATTAGATAGTGGCAGATTTTCTACCATTCACCGTCTTGCGTCAGAATTTGGGCGAGATAAGAGTAAGAAAGGTGGAATAAGACGCGATATCCCACCAGAGGTACTTTTAGCCGTGATGTACAAGGAATCACAATTACAAGATTTGCCGGAAAAAAATGGAATGGCCGGTACCGCCCAGTTTATGCCATGCACGGCTAGGACCTTTGGCTTAAGGGTAGATAAAAATGTAGATGAAAGAATGGATGATCGTAAGAGTGTAAGAGCAATGGCACAATATTTAAGATATTTATCAAAAATTTTTAATTCCAAATCAGAACATGATTTAGTTTTACCCGTAATTGCGTACCATCGGGGCGAGGGTTTTGTGATGGCCGCCTTGCAACAGATGTATGGATTTTTAACGGATAAAAATGGAAAATTTGATTGGAAAGTTTTTAAAGAAAAACTAGAAGCAGGGGAGATCAATTCAGCATTCGTCGCCCTATTCATTCATGATAATTTTCATAACATGAGCGACAGGCACCAGCCCGAGGATTATGTTTTTAGTGTCTCGGCTTTAACTTCAATTATGGGTGAATTAATAAGAGAGGGTAAAGCACCTGAAAGATCTGATTTACGGGAAATCGCACCGTCAGCTGGTTCATTACCAAAGTATAGCTTTCCACATAAAAAGAAAAGAGCACAAAGATGAAATGCAATAATAAAATTAAGATCGCCTGGGTAGGCAAGCATTTTGGTGAGGAGCCCCCATTGATAGGTGGAGATGGACAGGGGGCGGGCGGAGTTTTTTTCAGCGGATGTAATCTCCGCTGTGTTTTTTGTCAAAATTACCAAATTTCGCAAGAAAAGATGGGTGAGGACTATACAATAGAAAATCTGGCTAGTACGATGTTATACCTAGAAAAACAAGGAGTTGTGAATATTGATTTAGTTAGCCCGACTATCTGGTGGCAACAAATCAGGCAAGCAATAATAGTCGCCAAAGAAGCTGGTTTGAATATTCCTGTTGTCTGGAATTCTAATGGTTTTGAATCTGTAGAAATTTTAAGGCTGATGGAAGGTTTGGTGGATATATATTTGCCGGATTTTAAATATGGTGATGATGAATTGGCGTATAAATATTCGGGGATCAAAAAATATGTGGAAGTGGCGACAGCGGCAATAAATGAAATGAAAAGGCAGGTCGGTAATTTAAAGATAGAAAATGGTTTGGCGAAGAGGGGCTTAATTATCCGCCATATGGTTCTACCCAACAATGGGGAAAACAGTAGAATTGTTTTAAAAATATTATCTGGAATAGATAAAGATGTCCATTTTAGTTTAATGAATCAATATTATCCATTACACCGTGCAGACAATTTTGTGGAGATAAATAGGGGATTGGAAAAGGAAGAATTTGATGAGGTATATAATTATCTACTGGATCTAGGTTTTCAAAATGGCTGGGTGCAGGCGTCGGATAGCTCTGAGGTATTTATCCCAGATTTTAGACAAGAAAATCCATTTATCCACAATCCTGTTTGACTTGTCCAATCATCTTTTATATTATACCTACATATGAAACAGCAACAAACCCACCTATTTATTCGTATTTTGAAGAGCCATGACTCCGGTGGTCTGTTTGTTATGTAGTTGATAAATACAAAACAAAGCCACCGAATCGGTGGCTTTTTTGTCTGTTCTTTACAATTTCTGAATGATTTGGGGCTAATAGTTCTTAGCATCTTAAGATCTGCTAGTCCCAAATCATTCGAAGGAGGAGAGGGGAGATGCTGGTACTGCCGCTTCGTTGCTCTATATGCCACAAGGCATGTGGGGCTCTGAAAGAGCCAGGATACTGGCCGAACACAACTCGTGTCTTGCGTCCGATCTTCACCATTTGCCGCAAGTGCGGCAAGAAGATCCAACCTGCTTCCGCGCCTCCAAATCCTTCCCCGTAGGATGCATCCGCATCTGCCTGCGAGCGCCAATCTGCCCGGCGCTCGCTCAATCCCTTTAGTTACTAAGGAGTTAGTAATTTAAGGGATTGCTTAGTACACCCCCTCTATTGACTTTTTACCGATTTTAGGTTATTCTATATTGTTCTTTACAAAAATTTCCTCTGATTAATTTTCTTAAACTCGTTTTGAGAATCATAATCAGAGGAAGTTGCTAGCTGGCCCGTCCCCGCTAGGGGACAATTCGTGGAGACAAAGATTGGACAAGCGGTTCTTTGTGATCATGAAGAGTGGGGAGTGCCGGGTCACCTTCGAGGGCCCGGAATTCAGGGAGGCTCAGTTCCGGCAGGAGCACACCGAGGAGGGGTGGGTCATCGTGAAACGACGGCGTATGAGAGACGACCCAGACAAGAAGCCCAAGAGGGCAAAAAGGAGGCACAGCACCAGCTGACCGAAAAATCCGGATTGACCGGCTAGGGTTTCCCGCCGAAGACGGGATCACTCCTTCGGGAGTTTAGGCCCCAACCGGGGCTAATCTGGTCCGGCATAGGCCGGAGCCAAAAAAGGGTTCGGGGGTCCCTACAAAACCCCCACCGTAATGCCGATGTGTGTCGGCACTGATGAGTCCAAAAGGATGAATACGGGTTATTTAAGCTTCTTGGACACAAGCCATCGTAAATCGGTGGTTTTTTTGTTTTTAAATTTGGTGTCATATAGAATATATGATAAAATATTTACATATGCCGTTATTTCGTTCAATTGATAAAAATATAGTACAATGTTTGGCTTGTGCCCATTATTGTAAAATTCCGGAAGGTGAAACCGGTATTTGTGGCGTACGGATGAACGATAACCAGGAATTAAAATTGCTGGTTTATGGCCGTCCATTTGGTCTGCAGGTAGATCCAATAGAAAAAAAGCCGTTGTATCATTTCTTGCCGGGTACAAATGTTTTGTCCCTTGGTACTTTTGGTTGTAATTTTCGCTGTGATTTTTGTCAAAATTGGGATATCTCCCAATTAACACGCAAAGGTAGCACCACAAAAAATGATTGGAAAAAGTTATTAGAAACATTTAAATATCTTTCTCCTGAAAAAGTTGTGGAGTCAGCTATCACCAGTGGCTGCCGTTCTATCGGCTATACATATAACGAACCAACTATTTGGGTTGAGTATGCCGCAGATATTGCCAAGACCGCCAGAGAAAAGGGTATAAAAAACGTTTTTGTTTCCAATGGATATTTAACCCAAGAATGTTTTGATTTCATTTCGCCCTATCTCGATGCCATCAATATCGATTTAAAATCTTTCAGTGATAAATTTTATCACCGCACCTGTGGTGGCAGTATCCAGCCAGTGTTAGACACCATACAGCGTTGCCATGAAAAAGGTATATGGATGGAATTGACCACGCTGGTTATTCCGGGACTCAATGATTCGGAAAAAGAGTTACGGCAAATCGCGGAGTTTATCGCGAATATTGATAAGGAGATTCCTTGGCATCTGTCTGCTTTTCACCGTGCCTTTAAAATGATTGACCACAAGACTACGACGCCTTTGAGTCTGAAACGGGCTTATCAGATTGGCAAAGATGCCGGCTTAAAACATATATACATTGGCAATGTTAAAGCTGATATCTACAGCGACACCTATTGTCCGGAATGCGGCGAACTTTTAATAGAGAGGGGAGATATGTCTGTGAAGAAGAATAATTTGCGGGGTGATCGATGCACAAATTGCCAAACTCAAATTGTAGGAGTTTTTAAATAAGAATTAGTGTGTTTACTGTCCAAGAAAAAAAGTATATTTTAGATCTAGCTCATCGTTCCATAGAGCATCGTTTAGCTACCGGTGGAGTATTGAAAATATCAGAGCAGGATTTACCGGTAAGACTAAAGGAGAGGTTGGCCTGTTTTGCCACCCTAACTTTGGATAATGAATTACGTGGGTGCATCGGGCACATTGAAGCTGTCCAATCATTGTATCTGGATGTTATACAGAACGCCGTTGCGGCAGCCTTTGAAGATCCGCGTTTCAGTCCGCTCACCGTCGATGAATTTAAAAAAATTAAAATAGAGGTTTCGATTTTATCCAATCCAATACCACTCGATTTTGTTTCCTCGGTTGATTTGCTAGATAAACTGCGCCCAAATATTGATGGTGTAATAATCCAAAAGGGGAGGAGCGGCGCCACCTATCTACCGCAGGTTTGGGATGATTTACCGGATAAAAAAGAATTTTTATCATCGCTTTGCTTGAAAGCCGGGTTGGAACCGGATGAATGGACCAAGCCAGGTATGTCAGTTTGGACCTATCAGGTGGAAGCGATTAAGTAGTTGTGATATAATGTAAACATGGCAGATAATATTATCACCGATGCGGGCGGATCTCTAAACATGGGCACTCCTCCGCCAGCGGTGGAAAACAAGAAAACGGAACCGGCGATAAAGGCGAACCCTGATATCAATTTTTTTGGTTTGACGAATTACAGAAATCAATATAAGAAGTTCGGTATCAAAACCGATGATCGTCGTCGGCACATGTATGTGGTGGGAAAAACCGGTATGGGAAAAACCACCATTCTGGAAAACATGGTGCTAAATGATATATATTCCGGGCATGGTGTTGGTCTGGTAGATCCTCACGGCGACTTTGCCGAAAAAATCATCAACTATATTCCCTCCAACCGCATCAATGATGTGGTATATTTCAATCCATCCGATGTCGATTTTCCTATCGGGTTTAATATCTTGGAGACTATTCGTCCAGAACAAAAACATCTGGTGGCATCAGGATTGATGGGTGTGTTCAAAAAGATTTGGCCGGATGTCTGGAGTTCTCGTATGGAATACATCTTGAATAATACCATTCTCGCTTTGTTAGATTTTCCAGGTACTACCTTGCTCGGCATCAATCGTTTGCTGGCAGATGCCGATTATCGCAATCGCGTCGTGCGTAACCTTAAAGATCCGGTAGTCAAGGCCTTTTGGCAAACAGAATTTGCAAATTACAATGATAAATACAAACAAGAAGCAGTCGCGCCTATCCAAAACAAGATCGGTCAATTTTTGTCCGCTTCGGTTATTAGAAATATCGTTGCCCAGGTGAAGTCACGTATCAATATCCGCGAGATCATGGATAACAAGAAAATTTTTATCATGAACCTATCTAAGGGCCGCATTGGTGAGGATAATTCACGGTTGCTTGGCGGTATGCTTGTCACCAAGATTCAGTTGGCGGCGATGGAGCGCGTAGATATCCCTGAACCTGAACGCAAAGATTTCTTCTTGTATGTTGATGAGTTCCAAAATTTTGCCACTGAAAGTTTTGCCAATATTTTATCCGAAGCGCGTAAATATCGTTTGGGTCTGATAATGGCGCATCAATACATGGAACAGTTAGAAGAAGAGGTCTTGGCCGCCGTTATCGGTAACGTAGGTACGACCGTCACATTTAGAGTCGGTTCTACTGATGCTGAGATATTAGCCAAAGAGTTTATCCCAACTTTCTTAGAGGAAGATTTGATCAATTTACCAAAATACAATATATATTTAAAATTGATGATCGACGGTGTATCTTCCAGACCATTTTCAGCTCTTACATTACCGCCAATCGGTTCTCCTACCGGTAGCGCGGAAAAAGTAATACGAGTGACTCGCGAACGATATGCCGTTCCGCGCGATAAGATTGAAGATAAAATCGCTCGTTGGAGTGGTATGGTAGTAATTCCGGGCGATGAGGCTAGCGATTTGGAAGTGGACGAGGATGAGGCAATGTTCGCGCCCGCACCGAAAGAGGAAAAGAAAGATGAAAAAATGGAAAAGCCGATCGCACCGCTTGAAAACAAAGTGGAAGTAAAGATAGAAGAAAAAAGACCGTCAGTAAAAAATGCGGCACCATTTGAGGATATATACAAAAGCACCTTGAAAAGTGATAATGCTCAAGGTCATCCGGCTACACCAGAAGAGCGCACACATTCTAAAAATAGGAAAAAGAAAAAAAAGAGATCTAATTTAGATTTTTCTGCCGCTCAACCGGTGAGCCGTGTGGATACATCGCAAAAGGGGATATCTCTAAGTTCTCTACAACCTAGGCAGGAAAGGTCAAACCAACCAAAACAGATTAGCCCTCCAGAAGTAAAGAAGCAGTTACCTCCTATGCCTGATAACGCGTCCTTACCACCCGAACCGTCGGAAATGCGATTACCGCCACCAACTAAGAATGTCACCCTACCGCCCCCACCGGTAAATATACCCTTACCGCCTACACCAGATAAGAAAAGCATTGATCTTAGCCAAAATAGTGGGGATAGCCCAAAAGTAATTAAGCAGGGACAGGTAGTTAGATTTGATTAAGAGGTCTTGACAAGATGGTGTTTTTGTGCTATAATAATCTCAATAATTTGGGTAACTTCAGTTCCCAAAGTAGGTCGAACAATTAATTTAATTGTTCTCAAATAACATTTTGGGAGCTAAACAAAGAGTACGAATATGGCTTTTGGATCTGACAGGCAAATGTACGATGTGGATTTAACCTGCGCTAAATGCGGGTCCCACATTTCTCAGTTGCCATTCCAGCCGTCCGGTGATCGTCCTGTGTATTGCAATGAATGCAATCGCGCTTTCCGTCAAACCCGTATGGGTGGGATGGGCGGCGGTATGGGACGTGGACCTCGCGCTCCTCGCCAGATGTATCAGGTCAACTTGACCTGTGCTGGCTGTGGTTCGCAGATTTCCGAGTTACCGTTTCAGCCGACTGGAGATAAACCGGTTTATTGCCGAACCTGCATGCAGGCTCGCCGCAACGGTTAATCAACAAAACATTAAAACCCCGCTGTAAAAAGGCGGGGTTTTTGTTTGCGCAAAATCTTAGTTTTGTGTATTATTATAGCTGATCCCGGCATTTAACGCAGCAGCGTTAGATATTGGGATCTAAGCTATTTATAATCTTAAATATATGGGAAAAAAAATATTTTGGCGATGTTCGGTTTGCGGAGATTTACATTATGGAGCCGCCGCTCCGGAGCATTGTCCAACCTGTAATTCGCCGCGCGAAAAAGCACATGAAATCACCCAGGAAGAATTTGTTGAAATTGTGAAAAAATAATATGGCTACTAAAAATGCCGTCAATTGGAAAAAAAGATTTGCTGAAATTCGGCAAAAAGCAATCACAGAGGGTAAGGATATACAAAAACATTTTTTTGAGCCAGGTATTCGTGTGCTTGGAGTGTCGGGTAGTGCTCGCGATCAATTTGATATGGCACAGGAAGATTCCACTAGCGAGTGGCTATTGAGTAAATGCCTAGATGAGGCAAAAAAGTCTGGCGCTGAAACTAAATTATTATCATTACGTAAGTACGATATCCGTCCATGCAAGGCTTGTTATTCTACCACCAACGCGCAATGTCATTTTAAATGTACCTGCTATCCACAGGGTGAAAAAGGGGATGATATGACTAACAAAATTTATGATATGTGCATGTGGGCGGACGTGATTGTTTTTGCAACGCCGGTGAATAATTTTAAGATGTCATCGTTCATGGCCCTGTTTATTGATCGTCTAATCAGCATGGACGGCAGTTTGTCACCAGCTGACCCATCTGATCCAAAAAACAAAGAATTGAATAAATTACATACAGAATATATCGAGAAGCATTCTTCGGATGAATATGGTTCCGGTTTTTTACGGCGTTTTCTTGGTAAAATTGGCGGGATCATTGTGTCCGGCCATGAGGCGGGGGCCGGTATCACCATCTCTTCGCTTTTTTTAACATTAAATTATTACGGTTTCTTGTTCCCGCCATTTAGTAGTGTGTATGCAGTAGGTGATATTTGCGAAGGCACGCGAACAGATATCAAAAAATTACGTTCGCCATGCTATGAGGAAGATGCCCGTTCTTTAGCTAGAAATTTAATTACGGCGGCTAAAATTGCTAAACGTAAAAATGATTATTGGTGGGATGTAAAATCCAGTATTAATTAATTTATATTTTATGTTAGATTTTTTGAGACAAATTGCTTTGTATCCAATATTTGGAAAACCGGCTATGATGTTCGGCGGATTATTCGTATTTTTGTTAATGCTCGTGGCGGCGACGGTTGGATATTTAGTGTTGCATGGAAAAACAAAAATGACGGTCAACGCGCATTTAATTTTGGTGAGAATTGTTATAGTGCTTGCTTTTTTTCATGCAATATTGGGCCTTTCATTGTTTTTTTAATATGTTCAAACAATCTGATAATGTAAAAATCCGCGTAGCCGTGCCGGTGGAGGCGGCGGATAAGGTGCGGCAGGCACTGGGGGAGGCCGGGGCTGGTGTGCAGGGGAATTACGAATTTTGCTCTGGGACTTGCCGCCAAATTGGGCGTTTTAGGCCATTAGCTGGGGCTAATCCGGCGATTGGGGTGATAGGAAAGCTGGAGGAGGTGAAAGAAGAGGTGGTTGAGACAATTTGCCCTAAGAATTTAGTAGAAATAGTGATTAAAGCTGTAAAAAAAGTCCATCCCTATGAGGAGCCGGCGATTGACATCATGCCCAGATTTGATATAGAATGACGATTATTGCCGACCTAGCTCAGCTGGTAGAGCGACGGTATCGTAAACCGTAGGTCATGGGTTCGATTCCCATGGTCGGCTCCAAAATTATTCACATCTGCCCGTTAATCGGCAGTTTTTTTATTTATCATAGTGTGATATAATTATCTCATATGATTAAGTTCCATGGTGTCACAAAAATCTACGGCCGAGACGCGGTGGCTTTGCGTGATATAAATTTACATATCAAGGCAGGGGAGTTAGTATCTCTGGTTGGGCAGAGCGGTACCGGTAAAACTACTTTAACCAAGATGCTAATCGCTGAGGAGCGCCCCAGCAAAGGTAAGATAGAAATTGGTTCGTGGGATATTACAGATATCGGTCCGGACGACGTCCCATTTTTACGTCGTCAAATAGGCACTATTTTCCAGGATTTTAAATTATTACCCAAAAAAACCGTTTACGAAAATGTGGCGTTTGCTTTAGAGGTAGTCGGAGAAAAACATTCTAGGATAAGATCTGTAGTACCTCAGGTATTGGAGATAGTTGGTTTGTCGAATAAGGCGGACAGGTATCCACGGCAAATTTCTGGTGGAGAACAACAGCGCGTAGCCATTGCCCGCTCGCTCGTGCATCGACCAAAAATTATTATTGCCGATGAGCCGACGGGTAATTTGGATTCCATTAATACCGTGGAAATTATTGAAATATTAAAAAAAATAAATGAATTCGGAACAACCATTCTTCTCGCTACTCATAATCGCGAAATTGTTAATCATCTACGACGTCGCGTAATTACTTTACGCGGCGGAGAGATCGCGAGCGACGAAGAAGAGGGGAAATATCGACTTTAATTTATGACCTCATTTTTAAGGATAATACGATTTGCTTTTCAGGATATTTTTCGTAATTTAGGACTGTCTTTCATGACTGTCTTGATTTTGATACTGATGTTATTATCAGTAAACACCCTGTGGTCCGTGGATGTTGTGACGCGCGAAGCCGTTCGTTTGGTTAAAGATCAGATTAACGTAAGTTTGTATTTGGTCAGCACTATTTCAGATAAACAATTAACAGAGATGAAAAGCTATCTTTCATCTTTTCCGGAGGTGACTAATTTGGAATTAAAATCAAGTGAAGAAGTTCTAAAAATTTTTCAGGAGAGGCATAAGATGAGTAAAGAGGTTTTGGAAGCCCTGCAAGAGCTGGGTGGTAATCCGTTTGGGCCGACAATTATTATTAAAACAAAAGAACCGCAGGATTATAAAAAAATAATAACCTCTTTGGATGTGCCGGAGTACGAGCATCTGATAGAAGCCAAGAGTTTTGACCAGCATGAAGATGCTATTGGGCGTCTACAAAATATTACCAATAGAATTGAAAAGATGGGGATGGGTTTGTCCGTTATCTTTGCTTTGATCGCTTTTTTAATTATTTTCAATACCATTCGTGTTTCTATCTTCACTCAACATGCAGAAATCGGTATTAAACGCTTAGTAGGTGCCAGTAGTTGGTTTATCCGTGGCCCATATTTAGTAGAAGCCCTGATCTTTACTACCGTTAGTGTGGCGATTGCTGCGGGTGTAGTATTCTTGTCTTTGCGTTGGATTGACCCATATTTAGCCCTGGCTTTTCCCAATGGTTTTTCCTTGACAAATTACTATAATTCGCATATATTGCTCATATTCGGCATACAGGCCTTAGCTGTTTTATTGCTCAATATTATTTCCAGTGGTTTGGCAATGAGGAGACAGTTGAAGGTGTAGACTCCGAGGTCGTCTAAAGGTAGGACAAGAGCCTTTGAAGCTCTATATCTTGGTTCGATTCCAAGCCTCGGAACCAAGCAAGACGGAGCGTATTCAACGCTTCGTTTTTTGTATAATCATAGCCGAATTTTTCCGGTTCTAACCGAGCTAAATTGGCGTTGAACAAATCCACGTTGTCATACAACGGTTTTATCCAATTATACAATGAGATTAGCACTTTTTTGTCGTATATGTGTCGGTTCGAACCAAGTTCGCTCAGCATTCCTTTTTTGCCATTTTTATCACTTTGAAGATAATCTCTAAACGCATAAGCAGAAAAAGTAAAAGTCTTTTTTGATAACTCAATTTTTTCTTTTTCGCTCATTTCAATTTTATTATTTTTTGATAAGTCGTCAATCTGCTTTTTAATTACGGATTGATCTTTCAAAAAATCCTCATCAGTTATCAAATCTTTCGCTCGCATACTTCGCAAACCGGTCAATTCTTTTTCCAATCCCTTTATTTTACTTTCTTGATTTTGCCTAATTTCGTTATCTGTTATTTTTTTATCCTCTTTGTGATTATCCAAACGCTCCAAAGCCCACTCCAAAAACTTTGGGTGCATTTCCAATTTTTTAAGTGTTCCTTTAATTTCTTTGTGTATATCATTTTCTTCAACCGAACCCTGTTTGCAAATAATATTTTTCTTGTGGTGGGTACAATGATAATAATCATAACCTCTAACCTCGTTCGTACCTTTGATGTATTTGCTCTTATGCTCCGCCGTAACAGCCGACCCGCACTCTTTACATAAAAACATACCAGTAAAGGTGAAATTGCCTTTCTGTGGCCGTTTATGATTGCCGTTTTGGCCTAATAATTCTTGTACTCGGTTATATTCGTCAATCGTGATAAGCGGTTTGTGTTGACCTTTGCTTTCTTTGCCACTATATCGCACTATACCAGCGTAAAAAGGATTATTTAGTATTTGATACCAACTAGAGCGAGCCAAAGGACTACCTCCCATTTTCTTTTTCTTTCGGGCAATATATCCCCATTCGTTATTTAGCTTGTTTAATACTTCGGGAGCGGTATATCTACCGGTCAAAAACAAATCAAAAGCCCGTCTAAGAAGCGTAAAGCGTTGTTTGTCTATAAATATCACTCGTTGGCCTTTCTCGGCGTGGGAATCGTTTAAATAGCCCTCAGGAGCCACGCCCGGAAGCCAACCCATAGACGCTTTTTTCTCCAAACCTCGTTTTACATCTTTAGCAAGTTTGGAAGAAAAATATTGAGATTGAGAAAGTGCTAATTGCAACATCATTATTCCCTCCGGTGAATTATCAAAATTATATGAGCCAAATTTTAGATCATGGATAACGCCGGTACGGACTAAATATGTAATTGTTGAAGCATCAATTTCGTTTCGGCTTAATCGGTCGGGGTGCCATGCGATAATACCGGTAGCTTCACCCAATCTGATACGCCTAATCATATCCTCAAACACTGGCCGATTATATGGCTTAAAAGCCGAGTGCTTTTCTTCCAAAGTTTCCACAATTTCTAAATTCGGGTGAATTTCTTTCACTTTATCTTTTTGGCTTTCAATCGATAACGCTTGTCGTTCTTCACCCTCGGTGCTTTTTCGCACATAGGCAAAGTATTTTAATGCTTGCATAATAACAAAAATTAAATACAAAAAGGGACGGTTCTGGCTTACCCGAATACGACTACCAAAGGTAATTTTCATCGGACAGAAACCGCCCCTTTTTGGCGACGAAAAATAACAAAACCTTTGGTGGTTAGATTGTATTCAGGTAAGCCAGTATATTTTACTGATCTTCCAACATTTTTGCAACTACCATATTAAATTCCTCTTTGGTCATTGGTCGAAATATCCGTTCAACCAACGAAACTAAAGCAGTCGCTTGTTTTTGGGCTTCCGCTTGGCTTATGGTAATTCCAAATTCTTGTTTGTAAAGAGCAATAAAACTGTCCAAATCCTGTTTGGTCAACTGCATATGAGATTTTGTTAAAAATCCCTAACATTGGCCAAACCCTAATATGATTTTCTTTAGATGTGTGGCTATAATCAAGATTAGATATACCCACGCACCGAGCCTTGTTCCCCATTTCCTTGTATCTAGCCCTGCCGGCAAGCAAACTTTTTTTGCGATTGGGCAAATCGCAAAAAAGTTTTCTGCTTGCCGGAGCATAGGACACCGATAACAAAGATAAATTAAGTCTAACAAACCACTCTGCACAAAAGTTCCCCCAAATTGCACAAAAGCTTATGACCAACTATCTAATGCCCATTTATGCTTGTTTTTCTGTCGTGATTGGAGTAAAATATACTCATCGGGTTAAATAAGATTTAAGGCTTGTAAAATATGCCAATTTTTAAAATTGAAGGCAAAACATTGGTCAGTGTCAAAGAGTTGCAAATAGATTTAGAAAAGGATATACAAAATTTAACGGAAGCAAATTTGGAGCTGGTATTTGACCTAAAATTTATTAGTTCTGAATTTAGTTTGCATAATTTTCGTATTGACACATTGGCGTTTGATGATGAAAATAATTCGTTTATAATAATTGAATATAAGCGTGATAGAAGTTTTAGTATAATTGATCAAGGGTATGCTTATCTGTCTTTAATGTTAAACAACAAAGCAGACTTCATATTGGAATACAATGAAAAAACTGGTAAGAGTTTAAAAAGAGAAGATGTTGATTGGTCGCAATCCAGAGTTCTTTTTTTGGCAAACTCTTTTACCGCCTACCAACAAAATGCAATAAATTTTAAGGACTTGCCGATTGAATTATGGGAGGTTAAAAAATTTAGTAATGATTTAGTGCTTTTCAATCAGTTAAAATCACCCGAAACCAGTGAGTCGATAAAAACTGTCTCCAAAAATAAGACGATTGAAAATGTGGGAAAAGAAATAAAAAAATATACCATTGACGATTTAATAAAAAATGATTGGCACAATTCTAGAAATATTTTTGACAACATACAGGAAAGAATTTTAAATTTAGATAGCCGTGTAGTTATTAAAATCAATCAAAACTATATTGCCTTTAAGATTGGGGCAAACAACCTGTGTGCGATCCATGTATATAAATCTAAATTAGATTTGGAATTATTGCGTGTTGAAAAAAAGGATATAAAAGACCCAGAAAATAAAGTTTTTGATACTCCATGGGAAGAGCGAGGGTATGGCCGATATTGTGCCACTACCATAACAACAACGGATGATATTGATTATGCTTTATTTTTAGTGAAGCAGGTACACGAAAAGTTTTTTAAGTAGATAGTGTATGCAAAAACCTTATTTTGATAAACACAATTTTAAACTTTACCACGCAAATAGCATTGAGCTTTTATCGGAGTTGCCGGAAAATTCCGTTGACATGATTTTTGCGGACCCACCCTATCTTTTATCAAACGGCGGTTTTACTGTTCATGCTGGCAAAATGGTTAGCGTCAATAAGGGTGAGTGGGATGTTAGCAATGGATTAAAAAAAGATTTTGAATTTCAACTATCTTGGATTGAAGCATGTCACCGAGTTTTGAAGCCGGGCGGAACAATTTGGATTAGTGGAACTTACCACTCGATTTATCAGTGCGGATTTGCCTTGCAGGTTAAACACTTTCACATACTCAATGATATTGCTTGGTTCAAACCAAACGCTTCACCAAATTTAAGTTGTCGTTTTTTTACTGCCAGCCATGAAACTTTAATTTGGGCTAGAAAAGATAAGAAGGCAAAACACAAATTTAATTACGATGCAATGAAAAACGGCAACTGGCCGGATGACTTTTTAAAAAAACCAAATTTACAAATGCGTAGTGTTTGGGCTGTTTATCCACCAAAGAGAGAAGAAAAGATTTATGGCAAACACCCAACACAAAAACCAATTGATTTGTTGGTTCGTATAATTATGGCTAGCACAGACAAGGGGGATGTTGTTTTAGATCCTTTCGCCGGTTCATCCACTACTGGTTTGGCGGCCATATTAAACGACCGAAAATTTATCGGGATTGATTTAGAAAAAAAATACCTTGATTTGTCTATCAAACGCTTCAACGATATAAAAAAATAATACTTATGCAGATTATTACTCGGGCGGTTGCCATAAAAAATCTAAAAAAAGCCGTAGGTAAAGACTTGCGAGAACTTGCAAAAGAGCATAGCATAACTACCTATGAAACCGGTAAACAAAATAAGGGCTGGAAAGGTTTAGTATTGGAAAGAGTAGCTGGTTTGCAGACAAATGTATCCAAAGCACCAAATGGCTTATCTTGGGAGCTGAAATCCGTTAGCTTTCATGAAGTCAAAGGACACTTAGTGCCAAAAGAAACAATGGCCATTACAATGATCAATCCTGAGGAATTAAAACAGCACTCATTCTTTGAAAGTCATTGTTGGGCTAAACTAAAAGCTATAATTTTTTGTGCTGTTGCTTGGCACGGTAAAAATGCCGATAACGCAGAACTGATAAAAGTAACCAGCTTAGATTTTGCAGAAACCGATGAACTTATACAGGAAATAAAAGCGGATTATGATTTTATCCGCAATAAACTGATAACAAAAGGTTTTAAATCGCTAACTGGCTCTGACGGCAAATGGATACAGGCGAGAACAAAAGGAGCTGGCCACGGATCGACCAGTCGGGCTTTTTACGCTAGAACAACTCTTGTAAAAAAGATATTTGAAATTGCTAAATAATAAAATTAAATATATGGATAAAAAACCACTACTGCAAAAAATTGAAGAATTACGCAAGTCACGAGTGATCACCTATTTAACTAGTGATCGACAAGGACCAATCAACGCACGAATTGCGATGGATATAATCCCAATTTTTAGTAAGCAATTAAGGCAAATTGGCAAAACAGACAAAATTGATTTATTTCTTTATAGCTCCGGCGGCGATACTATGGTACCATGGCGTTTGGTTTCAATGATTCGGGAATATTGCGATACATTTTCAGTTTTAATTCCGTACAAAGCTCATAGTTCAGCAACCATGATTTCGCTCGGCGCAGATGAAATTGTTATGAGCGATTTATCAGAGCTTTCGCCAATTGATCCGTCTACAGCAAATGTATTTAATCCTGCCGATCCTCAAAATCCACAAAGTAAACTACCTATTTCTGTGGAAGATGTTATGGCATATTTTGATTTGGCAAAAAATAAATTTGGTATCAAAACCGATCAGGAACTTACGGCCATTTTTAACAAATTTGTTGAAGCTAATCCACAAATCCATCCGTTAGCACTAGGAAATGTCAATCGAACTCACAATCTTATACGCATGCTCGCTAAGCGTTTACTCAAAAGTCACAAGTCACCGATGCGTGAAGATGAATTGGAAAAAATTGTTGATTACTTTACCGAAAAATTATACTCTCACCAATATTTTATAGGCAGAAAGGAAGCAAAAGAAGATTTAGGATTGAAAAATGTAGTCAATGCTGATGAACTACTTTCTAAAGCGATGACAGATTTGTATGAAGCTTACAGAATAGAAATGGAATTAGATAAAATGTGGGTGCCAGAAAACGAACTAGGATTAAATGTAATGCAGAATAAAAAAGATTATAAAATTGCTTATAGCGAGACAACTCAACTATCAAGTTACTTTGGCCTAGCGATTGAGTATCGAAAACAGCAAGTTAACATGGTTCAACAAACACCTCAGGGACCAATCCAAATTCCACAAGAGCAAGTAGGGTGGAGAATTTTGGAACAGGGGTGGAAATAAAATTATAATTTATATGGACAAAAAAAACATTAATACACAAATTGCCGTATTTTTTAAAAGTGACTATATCGGGCCTATAGAAAACGTATCGCTTAAATTCAAAGAAAAATTGAATGGTGGTAATACTAATTTTTTACCAGTCCCCAACAATGCTCCAAAAGAATTCCCAAGGTTTATTTTTAATTACGAGCACTTAACAATAAATTTTTTCCCGCACAGAGTAGACTTTTATTTTGCCGACTCCTTTGAATTGGATATTATGTCAAACATACTTAGCGTATTGATAGACGATTTAAAACTCGTAATTGGCCGCATCGGGTTTGTAAAACGAAGCTTTGTCAAAAAAGATGTAACGGTTTTAAAAGATATGCTACCAAAAGAAAAGATTATTGGTTTAGACATAAAAGAGATGAATTTACGTATCAATATCAGAAGCAAAATAGATACGTATGACTGTAATAACATAGAACAAATTGACCCCGGAGAGATAACCTTGCCAAATGGAGATCGAGAGATTGGCCTGATTTGCTTAAGAGATTTAAATACTTTATCCGAAAAAATTTCCGAATACATTTTTACAAAGGAAGACATTGTTAAACTTGTCAGTTTATTTAACCAAGAATTGGATAAGCCTATTTTGATGAGTTATGCAGTTTAAAATACCAAATAATAATACTGGGGGCTGGGATGAAACCAATATAGAAGATTCTGCAAGTCGTAAAGATAAGGACACTGCAATTTTTAATGTTTTAAAAAATTACTCTGAAAGAACAAAACAGATTCAAGATGATTTGGAAAAAATTAGGCACGAAATGTCGGAGAGTTCGAATAAAAATATTGAGACACTCGGTCTGTTCGTAGCACTTTTTACTTTTATTTCAGTTGAAATACAATTTTTTAAATCACCTCTAAATTTAATTCATGTTATTGCTTATTCCCTTTTTTTATTAGGAGCCTTGGTTTTACTAATTACTGTGTTAGATTTTATTTTAAAGGGAAAAAGTTGGTCGCAATTATTGGTTTTTTTAATGTCCATAATTTTAATAGGATTCGGAATTTATTATATAAATTATGGAACAGACAAATCGTACTATATTATCTCTCGAGACGAAATTGATAAAATGTTAGACGAAAAAATGTCAGTTGTCTCTAGTACTGTTTCACAAACAAACGTTGGTTTGTTTGATTTAAAAAATTGTTTGAAAAAAGGTGGTTGGAAAAATTGTTTTTAATTCGCTTTTATACCACTGATTTGAAAAATTATGTCAGAAAAAAACTCAATTCAATGGTTCGGGATAAAAAGTGAAGGCCTTATAGCAATTTTGCTCGGTGTTGGTGTTTTTTTACATTACGAGAACACTCTTTTTCCTATGGGAGAAATAGCTATTGGTGCAGGAATAATTCTTATAATTGTCGACGTTGTTATAACAATTCAAGATAAATATTGGGAATCAAAAAGACGTTGGTATCGATAATTTTACTTTATCTCGGTTTTTCCGGTTGATACTTAATTTTACCTGTTGATAAAACCAAATTAGTTAGTTAAAGGCAAATTAACCACGGGCAATTGATTTTTTTAATTCAACCTCAGTTCTAACATCGTCTACGACTCGGAACAAATTTGTTATGACCCACTTTTGGGTCTTTTTTGTTTTTGTAGTATAATATATACAATCAAAAAATTATGTCTTCAAAACAAGCGTGGGTCGTGGCGGTGGACATGGGTTATGGCCATCAGCGCGCGGCCTATCCTTTGCGTCATCTTTCGCCCACCGACAAAGTCCTCATCGCGAATAATTACCAAGGTATTCCTAGAAAAGATTACCGTATTTGGAATTATACCCAAACACTTTACGAAATGGTTTCACGGACTATCAGTATTCCTTGGATTGGTAGGAAAATATTTAACATCATGGATACAGTTCAAAAAATTCCTGATTTTTATCCGCGGAGAGATTTATCTGAGCCAAGTATCCAGGTAAAGACCATATTTAATTCAATCAAAAGCGGATGGGGAGCGGATTTGGTGAGAATATTGAATACGAAAGATATCCCCCTGATTACCACTTTTTTTACAGTAGCTTTTTTTGCCGAAGAGCATGGTTTTAAAAATGATATCTACGCGGTGCTCTGCGATGCGGATATTAGTCGCGCTTGGGTGGGAATGAATCCGAAAAAGAGTCGTATTAAATATCTAGCACCCTGTCGCCGTGTGGTGGAACGTTTGCGATTGTATGGTGTCAAGGAGGAAAATATTTTCTTGACCGGATTTCCTCTGCCGGAAGAAAATATGGGTAATTCTCATTTACGAGTGCTAAAAGGGGATTTGTCCAAGCGTATTTCCAATTTGGATCCGTATAACCATTATCGTCAGAAATATGGGGAGACAATAAAGCAATTTTTAAAGGATAAAGCAGATACAAATCATAAAAATCGTCCACTTACCCTCACCTTCGCCGTCGGTGGCGCCGGTGCACAGAGGCATTTGGCTCACGATATCTTGATTAGTTTGAGAAAAAAGATATTACAGGGAGAGATCGTTCTTAATTTGGTATCTGGTACGCGCCAGGATGTGTATAGGTATTTTCATGATCAGATAAGCCACCACGGGATGAACAAGGCGTTAGGTAAGCATGTGAATATTGTTTGTGGTATTGATAAAGAAGACTATTTTAAAAATTTTAATGAGACGCTTAGACACTCCGATATCCTTTGGACCAAGCCGAGTGAACTAGTGTTCTATTGTGCCTTGGGTTTGCCGATCATTATGGCTCCAACGGTCGGCTCGCAGGAGGACTATAACAAATATTGGTTGACCAAAATTGGTGCCGGATTAGTGCAGGAAGATCCACATCTCACTCATGAATGGTTGTTTGACTGGGTAAACAGCGGTTGGTTGGCCGAGGCGGCGATGGCTGGATTCCTTGACGGAAGACAGTTTGGGGTAGAGAATATGGAAAAGGTAGTTTTTGAGGGGGTTAAAGATCCAGCCAAGACCTACCAGTTGTTATAGTGTGCATTATCGCTATTTGTCATCCCGACCGGAGCGAAGTGTGGTGGAGGAATCCCTTAAGTTCTTATGCAATCAATCGTCTTAAATTTTATCGATAAAAAATATATTATAAATATTCGCGATGAAGCTGATCAAAGCGTCATGCGCGAAATTTTTAAGGTACGCGAATATCGCACGGCAGAAGAGATTATCTTCCAGGCCAAGGATCCAATCGTGGATGTCGGTGCCCACGTTGGTTTTTTTGTCCTATATGCTCGTGCCTTAAATCAAAAGATAAAAATATTTGCCTTAGAGCCAGAAAAGGAAAATGCGAAGATGTTAGCAAAACATGTTAAGGATAACACGATCAAGAATGTGAAAATTATTGAAGAGGCCTTGGGTCCGGAAACTGGAAAGGATAAACTGGTAATCACCCCGGATAATCATAATTATCATTTACTCCAAGAGGAAGAGAAACTAGGTAAAGATGAAAGGGTAATAGAAACAAAAACAGTATGTTTTAAGGATTTTTGTGAGAGCAATAAGATTAAAAAAATATCATTATTGAAAATGGATATCGAGGGAGGGGAGTATGGGGTGATTGAAAACCTGGATACTGATGATTTTAGCAAAATTGGGGCGATTGTAATGGAGTACCATAATTTTTGGGATAGGGATTACAAGGTGTTGGAAGAGAGGCTTCGGGAGAACGGTTTCAGTGTGCAATCCTACCCCTCTAAATTTGATAAAAGGATGGGATTTTTGCTGGCGAGGAACAAACGGATATCTTGACATATTTACTAGAAATTTGTATAATATTTGCACAATTTAAATTCCGCGGTAGCGCAGCGGTAGCGCAGTTGGCTGTTAACCAATTGGTCGTCGGTTCGAATCCGACCCGCGGAGCCAAATTGTATGTTGCGAGTTTATTGCCTCGGCGCTTCGCGCCTCGGCAGGCAGATTGTATAGTATTTGCCAAGATTTTTTGGGTTCAATAACCACCTTTTGCGAGCG
>Ga0074198_1000121_pt1 | contig 116865 bp, 127 predicted proteins | sample EPASupsiteSAE323_FD_64527 | JGI IMG/M metagenome (GOLD analysis project Ga0074198, IMG submission 64527) | Bioremediated contaminated groundwater from EPA Superfund site, New Mexico - Sample SAE3-23 | ecosystem: Environmental > Aquatic > Deep subsurface > Groundwater > Contaminated ... | reverse complement strand
CAAAGAAACTAAACTCAAAAACACAATATACAACATCTACAGATCAACACAAATCAACTAAAAAAAGGGTTTCTACAAAGCCAATTTTTATATTATTGTTGGTAGTGTTAGTGGTTAGTGGAATTATCACTACACGATCTCTTTCAGTAATTTCATCTTATTTGAAATTAAGTCATTTTACTGCGGGATTCATTATAATGGCTATTGTAACGGGCATACCCGAGCTATTGGTGGGGGTTAATTCTGCCATGGCTGGCATACCTCAACTTTCTCTGGGAGATGTGATTGGATCGAACATAATTAACTTGTCTATGGTTCTTGGCTTAGCTGTTTTAATAGGTGGGAGAATTGAGTTTAGTGAGAATCCTATTAAAAAAGAAACCATTTATTTATTTCTAATAGCTTTGTTACCTTTATTATTAGCATGGGATCAAAATCTATCCCAGTTGGATGGAGTTATTTTGTTAGGAGTGTTTTTTATTTATTTTTTTATTATATATCGTGCTAAGAATTCTAATGCGGGTGAAGATAATGATGTAAGCCGTGAACTATTTTTAAGGAATGCTATTATTTTTGCAGGAGGAGTATTTGCTCTTCTGGTAAGTTCTAGGTATTTAGTTTATTATGCATCGCTAATTGCAAGTGAAATTGGGATTCCAATTTTTTTAGTCGGAGTTTTGCTGGTTTCTTTTGGAACTTCTCTACCAGAGCTGAGTTTTGAAACGATATCCATCTTACATGGTTATCAATTCATGGCTGTCGGCGATCTTATGGGCAGTACTGTAACTAATTCTACCCTTGTTCTGGGATTGGTATCTATTATTAGTCCCATCACTATTTCTAACTTCAGCCAGTTCCAGTTAACATCAATTTTCTTACTATTCTTTATTTTTATTTTTATAGGATTTATTAGAAGTAATACTGGTATCAATCGCTTTAGAGCAGTTTTTTTAATAATAACTTACCTATTATTTGTTTTGTTATTAGAATCAAATGTTATGCCGGCCTGGTAATCATCTGGATATGTAATGTGCAATAACTAATTTCAATATACATCTGATCACATGGTCAATCTAAAAACTTTATATTAAAATTTGATTTTGTACACCCCAATCTGCATGAAGGTATTAAACTTTCACGCTTTTTACGCTTTTTTGGGAAATAATTATCTATTGTTTCTTTTACTTCATCTAACCATAATTGACGTTCCTTTGGGGTGCTACTAGCCACCACCCGGAACATTTTCCGGTGGAAATTCTTTATTCCACAAAAATCGAATACACAGTCCTTCCATATCCTCTCCAGTGGGTCACCAAAAACCTGTTTTTCCATTTCTTCAGGTGTGTTGGAAGTGTTGAATACAATGGCTGCTTCGGCTACCAGTAAACCCTCTGGCACTCCTGAACCATCATCTCCCTCTTCAAATTCATAGGCCACGCCTGATCTAAGCACACGGTCAGTCCATCCCTTTAACATTGCCGGGGGCTGGCCCCACCAGTTGGGATGTATTATAATAATTCCCTGGGCCGCTTTTATCTCCTGTCGATGTTTCAAGACCATTACATCGGATGTTTGCCCTTTGGCGAGTTCAGAACCCTCCAGGAGCGGGTTAAACTCCTCTTCATAGAGGTTGTGGGCATGAACCTGGTGTCCGTTTTTCTTTAAAGTATCCAGGCTAGTCTGGTAAATGGCATGATTGAAGCTTTCGGAGTAAGGGTGGGCCAGTATGACTGAAATTTCCATGATATAACTCCAAAGTTTTAAATGGTTATTTTTAGCAGTACTGAAAGGGCTATGAATAATATGAGGTTGTTTATGGCCAATAACAATCCCATTCCCTGGTTGAAGCCCCCGTGGAATAAGATGCTTAGTGTCAAGAAAATGCTCTGCAACAGGAGGAATGATGCGAAAAATATCAGCCCTAGGTTGAATTTTGATTTTATTTCCTTATAGTTCTGCCAGTAAATATAAAATAATCCCAGTAGTAGAGCTATGTTGCCTATTCCAATAATTGCTGCAATGTAAAGTGTCCATAGCTCTGTTGTGATATCTACTGCCATTTTTCTACCTCTTTAAGATTATTTTTCAATTGAGTACGCTTTTTTATTATTTATCCACTATTTCTTTCCAGATTTCCAGGAAAGTCGGGTAGTTGTCTTCCATTTTACTGGTTAAAAAGTACATGGTACCGTATTTCTCCCCGGCTGGTGTGACTATCTCATTTTCTTCAAGAACGTCAATGTGGTATCTTATCGTTTTATAATCCACATTCAGCATTTCTGCAAGCTGGTTAACATTATATGGTCTTTGGTTCAGGAAATTTATGATTTTTGCCCGATTTACACCGCCCCTGGTGCCTGCAATCAAATACCATAGCATCCTTCTCATGTTAACCTCTCTAAAAAAAACCCTAATTCTACCTATGTTTTATTAGAGTTATATTAAGGTTATCTGATTTATGTTTGCATATCCAATTTGGATATGAGAGGCTTAAAATAATAAGCCTCTCTTTAATACTGGTCGGAATAATGGAAGTATATTAAAAGAGCACTGATAAACAAGCCTGCATATACCAAAATAGAGGTCAGTGGATAGACAGTATCTATGTTATTTAAGTATCCTGCTGCTTTTAACACTATTACTTCCGGAACACCCCATGGCGATAGATAACACTTATCCCAGTGATAAACCGCGAAATTAGGTATAGTTCCCGCCACGGAAATTATCATTGCTGGAATAAAACTCCGGAATATTACGGTTAAGAGCAGTGCCAGTGGCACAATTACAAGGGTGGTTACCCCCGCCAGTAGCAAATAACTGGTGTAATCAATTAATTCCGTGTTGGTTATAGTGAAACCCAGAATAATAGCACAGAAAATGTTAGTTAAGGCCACACAAACATAAAATCCAATTACCAGGAGAGATACATACCCTAATTTCCCCAGAATAATTCTTAATCGCGAATATGGAGTAGTCAATATATTTCCCATGGTATGGGACTGGTATTCATGTGTAACCGCGCTTATTGCAATAAATGAAGTAAACAGCGGTCCAATTAAATACACAAAAAATGCTACCAACCTTCCATAAAAGGAGTGCCAGGTATAAATTCCTTGGGTAATCAGGTCATCCCTTACCATAAAGGTAGCTATGGCAATTAGGATTACAGGAGACACCATCCCTAAAAGTCCTAAACTGTAGATATAAGTGTTTTTATACTTCTTATATTCAGATTGAAGCAAATCTATCATATTACAAGCTCCTGTGAGTTTGTAATTCCTAAAAATCTCTCTTCAAGTGTTTTAGAAACTGATTCAAGGTTGTAAACTTTTATTTGATTATCGACCAGTTTTTTATTTATAATAACATTTTCTTCACGATTACAGAATATTTTAAACCCAATATCTATCTTTTCATAATCAAAACCTAGAAATTCTAGTAGTTGACTAGTTTTCTGTAATTCGTCAGTTTCCAGAAACAAGAAGTTTTGTTCATTTGCATTAAACATATTTATACTGCCTTCCTGAATCAGCTTCCCCTGATCAATAATTCCTATATAATCAGCGACCTGCTGTACTTCCAGTAGCAGATGGCTGGATACAAAAATAGTTATACCCATGGATTGGGAGAGATGGCGGATTAACTCCCGCATTTCTAGGATTCCTGCAGGATCGAGACCATTGGTTGGTTCATCAAGGATGAGTATGCGGGGGGAATGTACAAGGGCATTGGCTATTCCCAGACGTTGTTTCATCCCCAGAGAGAATTTGCCCACTGGTTTGGTTTCAATATTTAAATCTCCACCCAGACCCACCGTCTCAAGCGCCTCATTTATCCGCTCTTCAGGGGCTTTGAACATTTTGGCAGTTATTGCCAGATTATCATAGGCCGATAGATTGGGATAAAATCCGGGAGTTTCTATTATGGCCCCAATGTCTGCCAGGTATTCACTGCGGTTTCTGCTGATTTTGCGGCCAAAAATCTTAACAGTTCCATTATCTGGCCTGATCAGGCCCATTATCATCCGTATAGTTGTGGTTTTACCTGATCCGTTTCTTCCCAGGAAACCATAAACCTTTCCTGCTGGGACCCTGATTTCCAGATCACTTACTGCCTTAAATTCACCGTAGGCCTTGGTGAGATGACTGGTTTCAATTGCATAATTCATAATACACCTCATTCTAGCTTTTAGACAATAAGTTCAATTAACGAGTAAAAAAATTAAAAATCGTTACTGAACTTTTTTTAATTAATCCATAGCTAAAATGAGATTTATTTACAATAAAAAGATTTTTCCAGTTCCTTTCTGGATCAGTTCCAAGTTTATTCCAGATCTTTTCCACATGTTAAAAAGAATAGTATACTCTAATATATTCTCCTTAAATTAAAAAAAATGTTTTTATTACTCTTTATTTAGTTTATTCCCTTGTTATTTTAACGAGAATGGAGAGTGCAACCAGTTGCACCAGATTAACCAGAAATAGGGGTAGTCGGGTACCATGTAATTCTGAAATCTTAACATCTATAGGGATTACCAAGAGTAAAGCAATGAAAATGGTGGATACTATATTTTGAAGTAGAAGAAAAGATGAAAAATACAGTAAACCTATGGTGAATTCTGATTTTATTTGTTTATATGTTTTCCAGTATGTTTTGATTAAAAACATTAACAAAACAATGTTTGCAATTCCCATGGCAACTGCCACAATAATCAGTGATAGACCAATTTCTCCCATTATCATCGTATCAACCATAAATCATGAAATGTGAATAAGAAAGGGGAGAATTCCTCCCCCAACCTAGAAATTCAAATCAATTCTAAACTTGAGTTTCTTCTGTATTCTTTAATTCTTATTCAAATTGTTCCATTAATTCTGTATTTTCCCATCAAGCACGTTTACAATCCTTTCGGCCATGTTTCCCACGTATGGTTCGTGGGTTATCATTACCAGGGTAACGTTTTCTTTTTCATGCAGATCACGCAGGAGTTTCAGGATCACATCTCCGGTCTGGGAGTCCAAAGACCCGGTGGGTTCATCTGCCAGGATTATAGAGGGACGATTCACCAGTGCCCTGGCAATGGCCACCCTCTGGCGCTGCCCACCTGAGAGTTTGGTGGGTATCTGATCTGCCCTGTCCTCCAGACCAACTGCCTTTAAAAGTTCCATTGCCCGATCTTTCATCTGTTTACTGGATAGATCTGTCTCATACATGGGTATTTCCACGTTTTCCAGGATGGTGAGGTTGGGTATCAGGTTATGCATCTGGAAGACGAATCCAATCTCCTTAGAACGGAATTCATTCAGTTGGCTGGTTTTCATCAGATCAATACCTGCCACTTCAATGGTTCCTTCATCAGCTATATCCAGGGCTCCGATCATGTTGAGGAGGGTTGATTTCCCGGAACCAGAGGGCCCCATTATGGAAACGAATTCTCCCTCCTTCACTTCCAAGTTGAGGCCGTTTAATGCTTTTATCGTCCCATCATCGTAGCTTTTTTTAAGGCCCCTGATTTCGATGATGTTCTTTCCATTGTCCATAGTTCCATCCTCATGATTTTGATTATTCATAGCGCAACGCCTCGGTTGGGGATAAACGGGATGCCCGGTATGCCGGGTATAATCCTCCAATTATTCCCACTGCAAATGCAACCACGAATGCTTCCAGGAATATTTCCGGTGCAAAGGATGGTTGTATGGTTCCTCCAAATGAAAAGGCCAGCAAAGTCACCACTCCCACCACTGCGATTATGGTTCCCACCACTGCGGCGATGATGGTTAAAACCACGGATTCACCCAGAATCATTCCAAGGATCCTCCTTTCTTTCCATCCTACTGCTTTTAAGACACCAATTTCCCTTGTTCTTTCAAAAACTGACATGATCATGGTGTTTATCACTCCCACACCACCGATTATAATTGCCAGGAGGGAAATAGCCCATGAGGCTGCATCTATGGTGCTGAGTGCACTGTTCATTCTGCCGGCCATTGCTTCGGCAGTGGTAGTGGACAGTTCATTGGGATAGGCTGTTTCAATTGATTTACTTACCTCAGTAGTGTTGGCATCCTCATTGATCTTCACGGCTATGGTACTAACTGTATTGTTATTGCTGGTTAAGTTCTGCAGTGTGGTAAGGGACATGAAAACTCCACCATCAGTCATGAAGCTTCCAGTCTCATATACTCCAGTGATGGTGAAATCCTTCCCGAATAAGTTTATAGTATCTCCCACGCTCTTGTTAAGATCTGTAGAAGCAGTTTTACCAATTATTACTTCATTTTCGCTGGTGCTAGAGTATAAGGATCCAGTTACGTTTTCAATTCCAGCAAGGCTCAATTTACCAGGATCCATACCAGTCACTGAAAACCCACCAAAACTGCCCGAACCCCCAGATCCTGCACTAGTAGTACCAGTCCCGGTCGATGTTCCAGTCGAACCTGTAGATACTGAAGAACCGCTGGTGGAGGTGTTAGTTGCCTTCAGTAGCCCAGCAGTTTCCTTCACTCCAGATATGCTCTGTATATCTGCAACCCGGGTTTCATTGATCCGTCCCGATCCAAAATTACCAGAACCAGTTTGCATTACATTAATTTCAGCAGCTCCTGCTTTCAGGGTGCTGGTTGTTGACTGTTTAAGACCACCTGTGACCATACCCAGGGCCACGATGACCATGATTCCAATTGCAATCCCCACAATTGCAAGGGCACCTCTTGTTTTATTCCTAAAGGGATTTTTTAGGATCAACTTTAAGTACGACATAGTTCTTTCTATTTAAGTGAATTATTAAATGATTATGCCGAATTCAAGCATTAATCATGCAATAATCATACATAGATTGTGCACAAATTCGCCCAATCTAACATTCACTTACTAAAAATTCACTAAATCCTACTCTAAATTACCTATTCACGCGTAATTTTAAAGAGAATGGATAGTGCAATGAGCTGGACTATGTTTATCAAAAATAAAGGCAATCTTGGACCACCAATCTCAGATCCATGGAATTCTATTGGTACGAAAAGGGGCAGGGCCAGGAAAATAGTGGAAACAATGTTCTGGAAGAGAAGGAACGTGGAGAAATACAGTAGGCCTATGGTGAATTTGGATTGTACTTGACGGTAAGTTCCCCAGTATGAATATAATAATCCCAATAAAAGGCAAACATTTGCAATTCCAATTGCCACTGCTACAAAGATTACCACACTACCAAACTGCCCATATTCTGCCAATACCATCTTTTAACCCCTTAACTAACTCACCAGATATAGAATTTTAGTTTATTTTAATTCTTTCCAGATTTCCTGGAATGTATCATAATTTCCTTCCATTTTGTCAGTGAGGAAATACATTTCCCCGTACTTATTCTTACCCGTAGATGTGATGACGTTATTTTCTTCTAAAACCTTAATATGATGCCTAATTGTTTTATAATTTAAATTTAATTCTTCTGAAAGCTGATTAGCATTGTAAGGCCTTTGGTGTAGTGCCATGATTATTTTAGCACGGTTAGGTCCTCCAGTTGAGCCGGCGATTAACCACCAAAGCAGCTTCTTCATGCGATCACGTTAGTTCAATTGATTATAAGAATGACTAAGTTTAGTATGATTTCAATTACTAAAATATCATTCTATTGTAATGCACCCAATATAAAAGTTTAATTCATCAAAAAAAAGCCCAACCGCACTATGATTATCTGCTACGATTACAGATCCAGTACCATGAATACATCTTCACCAGGACCATAATCACCTTGGGCGAATTCATCTATAAAATCTGTTTTATAATACTCACAGGGCACTAGTTCCTTTTCCATGAACCCTACTTTCTTATAAGATTTAATGGCTACTTTATTGTGTTTTGAAGGGCGCATTATCACTTTATCATATCCAAATCCCCTAACCATGCCCGCAAGCACCAATAGGGCCTTTGTCCCATAACCATGGCCGGTGTAGCTGAGCCCCTTTAACCATATATCAAATTCTGTGATTTTATCTAAAAGATGGAACGATGTGTAGGATATAATCCCCAAATCCTCAATTATACCTTCCTTTTTGCAGGTTATTATAAAACAACACCCCTTCTCTGGCTGGGATCCATTAAAGAAATAATCCATATAATCCTTTTTAAAGTCTTTGTAGGAGGTTATGTTCCCTGATGTATGACCCTGTAACTTGTTCAGGAAATCTGAAAAGTCTGAATAATAAAGCCACTGGTAAGCCTTTTTTCTGTCCCCGAGAGTTGCTTTTCTAAGTTTTATCATTCCAATCACAGTTAAATTATTTACCAAATCAATTGGTGTTTTTAAACTTTAATTATTGTTCTATGAACTCATCTTGGTCAATTTATTTGTCAATTATGTTTCTTCATGACCGCTCCTTCCATGCTAAAAGTAAATTCTTAAAACCTATTCATCCTCACTCACCTTTAAAAATAGGGTCAAAACTATGAATTCACATCCTAAAAATAATAAAGGCCCCATGGCGCCAGTACAACTTTTAGACAGGTATAATAAGAAATAAGCAATAAATAGCAAGTTTTGGAGTAGGACCATTAAAAATAACAGTATCAGACTAATGGTGAATTTTGATTTAACTTCCCTGTATTGTCCCCAGTAGATGGGAATGATCATTGTTAAACAGATTATGTTTGCAACGCTGGTTACTATGACCGCAAACTGGAATATGTGCAGTGAAATCAGCACAGCCTGGAAAATCATCCCCCCAATTGTGTTAAAGACTGAATGTAATGAATTTAAGTACATATTTTAACCTGAAACTCTAATTGTAAAAGATTATGAGAATGATACCATTGATCTATTTTTTTATTCAGAATTTTATATAGAGCAAAAAAAATGATTAAAAAAGTTAATAATTGTCGGTAGGCAATTAAAAACTTTTTATTTTTCATCTACTTTGATCTTACCGTCTTGCATATGGATTATTTCATCAGCGAAAGCGGCAGATGCCTGGTTGTGGGTTACGATTACAATGCTCACTCCATCATTCCGGTTTAGATCCTGCAGCACCTGCATTATGGAATTGGCATTTGCAGTATCAAGTTCTCCAGTGGGTTCATCAGCCAGGATGATTGATGGATCATTTATAAGAGCTCTGGCAATTGCTACTCGCTGTTGTTCTCCACCGGAAAGCTGGTTGGGGAATTTATGGTACTTGCCATGTAAGCCCATTTTATCCAGAATCATTTTTGCTTTCTCAGAATCCTCATGGATCATGGGTAAAGTGACATTTTCCAGGGCAGAAAGCTGAGATAGCAGATTGAATCTCTGGAATATGAAGCCAATCTCATTTCTCCTAAGAATTGCCTGCTCTTTGACTGATAATTCACTGGTTTGCCTTCCGTTTATCCGGAATAAACCTTTAGAAGGAATATCCAGTATCCCTGCCACATGCAAGAATGTGGATTTACCAGATCCCGAGGGCCCCATGACTGCAGTGAATGAACCTTCTTCCAGGGTCAGGTTTAAACCTGCAAGGGCATTTACATCCGAATCACCCATGTGATAGGTTTTCCAAACATCTTCAAATTCAAGTATATGATTAGTCATTCCTCAACGCCTCCACAACTTGTAGTTTAGAAGCTTTAGTAGCAGGATAAAGTCCTGCAAGTACGCTTAAAATGGTAGCACCAACAATAACTCCTAAAATTAACCATACAGGCATCATTCCAGGAATATAATCGGCTAGATTCAGTGCATTGGCAACTACATATATTCCAATAATTCCCAGAATTACACCTATAACTCCTCCAAAAAATCCTAAAAGGCCTGATTCAAAGAGTATACTTCCTTTTATTTCCCAGTTAGTGAAACCAATAGCTTTTAATACTCCCAGTTCCCTGGTTCGTTCCATGACACTGATTAACATGGTGTTGATCACACTTATGATTCCCACCAGTAATGCAATACTGGCTATAAATCCCATGAAGAGCAGGGCCTGATCAGTCATTTCCTGGATTTCTTTCACCTTATCTGATTTGGTTTCCACTGAAACTCCACTTAACTGTTTTTTAACTTCATCAGCAACGGTTTTAGGGTCTCCGTTGGTACTGGCATAGATAACAGCTACCTGATCACCAGCCATCTGCCGGGCTGTTGTTTGATTTATGTAAACGTAAGGCGCCTGTGCTTCTTTAGATATTCCAGTCACAGTTAATTCATCGCCTTTGACTGTTATTTTACTTCCAATACCATAACCAAGCTTTTCAACAGCTACTTGGTTAACTACAACACCTTGCGTTCCATTTATTATTTTAGCATCCTTCCAGTTATTGACTCCCTCGAAAAACAGTTTGGTGCTATTCATATCCTCTGAGAAAGCAGTTACCTCACGGAAATCGTGAAGATTGGACATGTTCTCCACTTGGGATATGGTTTGACTATCCATTAAATAAGATCCAGAGGTAGATTCTGGAGAAATTGCTATATCATACATGTAAGCATTGGTTTCATCCTTAATAGCCGTAGTTGTCCCGGCAGTTAGCCCCAAAAGTACCATGAGCATTGCGGCACCTATTATTATCCCCAGCATGGTCAGGGCACTTCTGAGTTTTCTTCTTCTAATGTTGTTTAATGCCAATTTATAGAGATCCATTCTTTCACCTCTAATAATAGAATAACAATCAGGCCGAGAAAATATCGGACTTAGATTTTGTTATATAAGATCATATGAAATTTAAATAGATTTTAAAGCTATTTAATCCATTAAAACAATTTAATCACGTATTTATTCATAAGTTCAATGTCCCTCCAGCAGGATTATATGAGGCGGTAAAAAGCGAATTTACTGATTTTTTTTATTAATCCAAATCCCCACTTTCATCGGGACACATGATCCTTATTCTGTATTTATACCATAACTTGCAAGATTACCTCCTTTTGAATAATTTCTCGTTATCGGTTAATCTAATAATAGTTTAAACCTTTAAAAATAGTTATTCCAGAATTTAGTCCTAATTCCCCCGTTTTTAATTCTATTTCACCCTTAATTTCCTAAAAATTACACCCAAATTCACCCCTAATAAGAAAAACATAAAGTAAAAAAAAATAATTCAAATGATAAAAATCCATTAAGAACTAGTTATTTAAAAAATAAGTTTGTTGAATAGTTAAGAATCTTGAAAAAGTTCAATTCTTTTAAACTTTAGGAAACTAAGAATGAGCTAAAAATAAGCCTATTAAAGAACTGAAAATTAAACAACAGGTTATTAAAGAGACTGAAAGTTAAAACTAAAAGTAAATTAAGACCGGTTATTAAAAGATCAAAGATACCAAGATTGATAAGAAGAAAAGAGAGTTAGGATTTTTCATACTTATAATCAGTGATGAACTACTCCTGCTGGAACATTATCCACCATATGATAAACATTAGCATTAGATACTCTAAATTCTTCCCATATTTCCAAGAAAATGTCGAAATTTTCTTCCATTTTATCTGAAAGGAAATATAATGCACCGTATCCTTTACCAGTGGAAGTCACTATACCATTTTTCTCTAAAACTTCAATATGGTATTTTATGGTTTTATAGTTAAGAGAAAGCCTTTCAGCGAGCTGATTTGCATTATAAGGTCTATTTCTTAACTCATCTATGATCCTAGCACGGTTCAATCCACCTTTAGTACCTGCCAGTAACTCCCAAAGAAATTTTCTCATAGATATAACCCCCTACTCCAATTTATCATGTTAAAAATCCCTTTCCCGTCCTTTAATAATTTTTAAATTCAATTTCAAGTATTTGATCATTAATTCATAGAACCATTTAGTAATGTACGCCATTAACACTACTAAAATAATTCCTCCAGCTGTCAGGCCGATTCCACATAATACTACCACCAAAATATTCAAAATATCATTACCTGGTGAATTGATAAAGGTGGGGATAGCTAATTGAGGAATTATAAGATGTAAAAAGGGTAATAAAACCCAATATATCCCTGTAAAGATAATGATAAATCCGGCCACAAATAAGATCAATATAATTACTGCAACCACCAGGACAGGTATTGCTACAAATATCAGATTAAAAAGACCTAACCCCATTGTTGCCAGTATTGCCCCAATTATACTGCCGATTGAGGGTTTATTCTGAGCAATTTTAACCATATTGTCTGCTTTAATCTGTTTAGCAACGTTTTTAGGGTTGCCAAGTGCCTTTGAAATTTCTTCTTCAGTTCTACCTTTCTCCAAGCCTATTGCAAAGTGCTCTTCATAATCCGAGATTATGTCTTCTCTGTCCTCCTTTGGAAGTTTTCTCAGGAGTTTGCTGAGCGCTTCAAGATATTCTTTTTTATTCATCCTTAATATCCCCCAAATTATTCGTAATTTCAGAATTCAATAAATTATTTACACCAATAGAGAAGTTCCGCCATTCTTCAACTAATTTTTCCTTTTTTTCTTTCCCCAAGTCAGTTAACTTGTAATATTTTCGGGGAGGGCCATCTTGGGACTCTTTTAAGTATGAAATCACGAACCTCTCCTTTTTTAACCTTTTGAGAAGGGGGTAGATGGTTCCCTCGGAAATGGAAATGTTCTTTGAGATTTCATCCACCATCTCGTAACCGTAACAGTCTTTTCTGTCAAGTAGGACCAAAACACAGAGTTCCAGTACTCCTTTTTTAAATTGAGTATTCATGATTATCACTGCATCTTACAAGGTACTGTATAATGCAAGGTACTATTTATAGTTTTAGACTTGACCAGATTGGGCATGATCAGGTGACGATTTTTTCCTCACAGGTCTCGTTAATATAAAAAAGAAGTCACATGAAAACTAAAAACCAAAGGTGACATATATACCCCCATATAATAGCCCTAAAAACTTTAGAAAGGAGTTATTTTAAGGATTAACTGAAACTCATTATTCAAATCATTAATGAAATCGCATTATCCCCTGAAAATGATTCTTCAACTATTCAAATCATAATCCTCATTGATTCAAATAATCTGATGTAGATGATAATGATTGTACAGTTACTTCTGAATTCTTCTTAATTACAAATTCGCTGAGGCCTATCTTTGATTCATTATTTTCCCAATGGTAAGTGTAACCTAATCTTGTCCAGGGGAGTCTTTTGGTGAAATAGGAGTATTTAGTGTTATTTATGAACCATATTTTATAGGAGAGATCTGTGGAATTTGGGAAGTTTAACTGGGCTACAGTATCGTTTATCTCATTATCAGCTGAAGGTCTAAATAGATCAGTAGGTTTAACCCATAATTCCACGAAATATGAGTTATTTGTATTTGGAGGTAGACCTAATAGCTGGGCAACCTGTAATTTCAGGTCTTTATCAGTCGTTGGGTTATTGGTAAAGTAACTCTGAATTTCAGGGTAAACTGTCACCCATGTATCACCCCACGAAGTCCTTACACTTTGCCCCACAGGATAACTAGAAGGATATTTCGTCCATGCAACCATTAAAACTCTTTTATCTGCTCCTTCACCCTGCCAGGATAAGTTATTGTTGGATTCAGCAATAGGGGTAAGATTATTATAGATATCACTTTCATCAGGAAGCATGGCGTTAAATACCGCCCCTCGATAAAATAAATCATAACAGGGGCAGTTATCTGTTGCGTATGCGCCAGCTGCTAAAATCATAACTGATAACAGCAGTAACATTAGATATCTTCTAATTTTCATATAACTCCTATTTTCACAATTCCTTAATTCTCCAATTTCTTAAAAAATTTTATAACTTCGCTTTTGCAGTTTTTAAACTTTAAGAATTAATCATTTTTCTAAATATTCAGCTATAACCAGCATTTCATAATCTTCAGTGCTTAATGGATCATTTCTACTGAATTCCCCCAGTTTACACCCGTAAATATCAATTTTGTTGAAATCTATGGATTTTAATAGCCAGGTGATCTCTGAGGGCACATAGTACCGTTCGTTACAGTTAAGATCCATTTTAGTGCCATCATCTCCTTCGATTTCCATCTGATGTATGTCCCGGAAGGTCATGAGGTCAAATGTGTTTTTTTCACTTTTATTTTGAGATGTAGAATTGGAGTTTATGAAATCTTTGACTGAATGGAATAATGGAAACAGACCATTGAGGGTAGTGAAGATTAATTTACCCTTTTTATTCAGTGAACGGGCTGCACTTTCTAAGATTTGGAAGTTCATCTCGTCAGTTTCCATTAATGAGAATCCACCTTCACATAGCATGATAACCAGGTCAAACTCTTCCTCAAATGGGAGATTTCTGGCATCAGCTTGCCTGAAATCTATCTCAAATCCAGCATTACTAGCATTTTTCTGGGCTTTTTCTAGCATATTCTCGGATAGATCAACACCAGTTACCCCATAGCCTCGCTTGGTGAGTTCAATGGCGTGACGGCCAGTTCCACAGCCAACATCAAGTATTTTACAATTTTTATCGTAATTAATTTCTTTTTCTATGAAATCAACTTCCCCCAAGGTTCCATGGGTATATGACTCATCTTCGTATTTATCAGCGTAATTTGTGAATAATTCCTCGTACCATTGTTTCATTTCTAACACCTAAATAATATGTATTTTATTTCAGGGCAATATACAAGATCGGAGATTAATCTAAAGGGATATTATTAGAATAATTTCATTACCGCAGATATCCTATATTTATATCTGGATTTAAAGCAACACCAGGTTTTGCTAAGAGTTCCACAAATCTGAAACCTTTCGAAGGGTGGAATAGATTTGCGGATGCACAGCTTTTAAGGGCCCATGCCGTGTCCAGACCCATTTCTGTCCCAGCACATGCCAGCACCAATTCATCTTCAGAAATCACCCCTGCATCAGTTGCCATCAAAACAGCCTCCATTGTTACCAGCGTACCTGGGGAGATTAGTTCCAGTGTCTTGGCCATTATATCCAGTGAACTTGGTCTTTGGAGGTGCAGTCTCATGGAAAAAGTTGGTCCAAAAAGAGGGATAGTCCCACGAATAATTTCAACATTCAATCGTTCCAGTTGAACCTTGTTTTCAGATGTTATATTCATAGGCACCTGTTTTAAACCTTTCTTAACCCATTCATCACGTGCTTTTCTGAGTTCTGGTATTTCAGCGAAGAGATCTCTATCCATCTCCTCCACTTCCCAGTACATGCCCTGAGGACAGGTGACACAGACGATATTCTTATCTTTCAGGGTTTCTGCAATCTTAACTGCACTACTCCCAGTGACCGAAGCAACTACCACTGTTTCATATTCAGATGATGCTTTTTTAAGGATTTTTATCAGCTCATCAGTGTTCACCGGACCCGGTCGTTTGAAAACTTTCATATAAAACACCCTCATATTTACTTAAAGATATCATTCAAATTTTCACTCAAATTCAAAGATGGTCTTTTCAAATAATAGATAAACTGAAATGTTAATAACCTACCCCCTGAAGTCCAACCCCAATTTCATGAATTCTCATCTTTAAAAAGCACATGAATCTATTTCAATTCTAATTTCAGGATTACTGAATCATCATTATGTTGAAAGATCTTGAAATCATTCTTCTCTAATACGCGGACTGATGAAATATTATCCGCTTCAGTTTCGGCCCTGATTATTTTAACTCTTTTATTATCTATTTTAAGCCATTGAATCAATCCGGCTATGGTTTCCGTCATTATACCTTTATTTCTATACCCGTAGTCTGTTCCGTATCCAATTTCAACTTCTCCATTTCCATCAGGTTCACCATGGAAACAGATCCCCCCAACAATTGCCCTTTTATTTTTCTCTATAATGATCCACATTGTATAAAACAAAGGATCTTTATTTGAATCTTCTATTTTAGGTAGCAGATCATTTATTATTACTTCTTTGGTATTTTCATCAGCCAATGTTTGCGAAGGTAGCAAACCCAGGTCTTTAGCCAATTCTTCTGGTGAATCAATATGTTTTTTTAATTCATCGCAGGTTAATGGCATAATTGTTAATCGTTTAGTTTTAATCATACTACCTTTCTGTGGAGTTTTTAACAAGGCAATTTTTTCCATAAAAATGCAGAATTTCCATAAAATAGGAGAGGTGTTGTTTTAATGCGTTAATTAAAAAGGTTGTTAATTAAAAAAGTTCATCACCACTTTGATGGTCGAAGGCTGGGTGCAAATCAAAACGTACCACCCCTACCACTGCTTTTTCCTTCACAACCCTGGCAATCCGGGATGTTCCTTCACTTCCAAACCCAGCACATAGTTCTATGGCTGTTATTCCATCTGCAACAAGGTCTAGGGCAACCTTTTCTGCTTCATCATAGTTTTTCACACCCACCACCGAAAGTTCAATCACTGGCGAATCAATTACTGCACGATGCTGGTCAGGAACGTTTTCCGGTGCAATGAATATGAATGCGGCTTTAGTTGACATGATCTTTATTTAATAAAACATACCCTAATAATGTGCCGTTCGAAAAAAGTAAACATAAATGAATAATATGAATGAAACTATTATTCATTAAAAAAAATTGTTGAAATCAAAAAAATAATTATTCAGTATGAAAATTATTTCAGTTTATTAAGGAGGGTCTTATACTACCATGTTATACCGAAACTTTGGAAAAACCGGTAGGAAAGTTTCAATACTTGGCTTTGGATGTATGCGCCTCCCCATACTGGAGGGCAACCCTGAAAAGATAAACGAGCCCCTGGCAACCCAGATGCTTCATTACGCCATAGACTCTGGTGTGAACTACGTGGACACTGCCTATCCTTACCACGGTGCCACTGCAACCCAGGGAGGTATGAGTGAGATCCTGGTTGAAAATGCCCTAAAAGATGGTTACCGGGATCAAGTTTACTTATCCACCAAATTACCAAGCTGGCTCATCCAGAAAAAAGAAGACATGGATTATTATTTAAATGAACAGCTCCGTAGGCTTCAAACTGATAGGATTGATTTCTACCTCCTGCATGGTCTCGGTCACAGTACCTGGGAAAACCTTAAAGAACTGGAGGTTTTCCAGTTCCTGGACTCTGCTTTAGATGATGGTAGGATTGGATATGCAGGTTTTTCATTCCATGATGAACTTAAACTTTACAAGGAAATTGTGGACTCTTATCCCTGGAGTTTTTCCCAGATTCAGTACAACTACATGGATCAGAACTTCCAGGCCGGAAGACCCGGACTGAAATACGCAGCATCCCGGGGCATGGGAACGGTGATCATGGAACCACTAAGGGGCGGTTGCCTGGCAAAAAACATCCCCACCGATATTAAGACTATATGGAACAGGACCCAGGTTAAAAGAACACCAGCAGAATGGGCGTTACGGTTCCTCTGGGACCAGAGCCAAGTGGATGTGGTTTTAAGTGGTATGAGTACCATGGAACAGGTTAAGGAGAATCTCATAATTGCAGAGGATGGTCATGCCCATAGTTTAACTGATGCTGAGAGGGATCTGATCCAGGAAGTTCGAGAGGCATATCAGGCAAGGATCCACGTTGGTTGCACTGCCTGTAATTACTGCATGCCATGTCCTGAGGGTGTGGACATTCCCCTGAATTTGAACCTGTTGAATGATGTTTATCTATACCAGAACATGGAAAAACCCTCTGGAAATTACTCCTTTCTAAAAGCTAAAAGAGGCAGTGCATCATTCTGCACAGAATGTGGTGAATGTGAAGAAAAATGCACCCAGAACATAGCTATACGCAGGTATCTCCGGGAGACTGTGGAAACATTTGAATAAAAAATAATGAAAAATATAGGAATGAAAAATATAGTAAAAAAATAATGAATAAAAAGGGATAATATGGATGAATAGACAGGGAGGGGATGAAATGGTTGAAAATTACCATATTGACCTTAAAAAATTTCCTTTGAAGAAATTCAAAAAAGAAATAGAGGATTCAAACCCGTTACCAAGCCGTAAAATACTAAAAGACCATCTTGATGAGAGATTCAAAATTTTAAATGAAAATAAAGTTGATAATCTCCAGGATCTTGCTAATTTATTGAAAACTCCTAAAAAAGCTAGGGAGTTTGCTGAAAAATCAGGTTTACCTGAAGATTATCTCCTGATTCTAAGAAGAGAAGTTAACAGTTACACCCCCAATCCAGTTAATCTGGATAAATTTCCAGGTTTTGAAGATGAAACTCTTATTAAATTGAAGAATGCCGGAATTAAGACTAGCCTCCATCTTTTTAAACGGGTTAAAACATCAGAAGATCGAGAAAAGTTAACTGCCGAGCTTGGAATAGATGATGGTGCGCTTCTAGAATTAACAAAATTAACAGACCTAGTGCGGATTAAATGGGTGGGACCTGTTTTTGCCAGGATTTTCCTGGATTCTGGAACTGATACCACTGAAAAAGTAGCCAAATCAAAGCCAACCCCCCTTTATAAAAGTCTGGTTGAGATAAACAAACAAAAGAAATATACTAAAAGCAAATTCACAGAAAGTGACGTTGAAGTGTGTATTAAATTAGCCAATATGGTACCTAAAATAATAGAATATTAATAGAGTAATATGCTTTAAATCTTTTTTTGTATGGCAATATCATCTGCAGTGGCATAAGGATGAGAATATCTTTCATTTTCCTCTGTATAGGTTCTGGACATCCGTGTGGATTTGATTTGAACCGCATATTGTGGACAATAATTTAGACATGCATAACAAAAAAAGCACTTCACATCCTTCTGCCACAACGGTTTTCCATCAGCTATTTTTATTCTATTTGATAAACAAACCTTTTCACATGTTCCGCACCCTTTGCACTTTGTATTTGCAAAAAAATCATATTTAAAGATCTTATTAAGGTAGGGAAGGAATATGGAAAGGATGGTAAATGCAGGAATTTGTACTGTGGATTCAGTGTCCTCTTCCCAGATGATCTCTTTATTTTCAACAATATTTTGGATATAATTAAGTTTATTTTGAACTTTTACTTCCATATCTGCTATTTCATAATCTGTTGCTGCTTTAAAACCTTTGAACTTCGGATCATTACTGGCCATGTTTAAATTAAAAAAAGAACTCAAAGATTTACCTTTTTTCTTTAAAATAATTTCAAGGTCTTTAGATGCTCTGTTCCGACTACCAATTCTGGTAGCTACTGCAAATATGTATTTTACTGAATTTAAATCTATTTTCTTGAGAAATTTTAGTACAGGGTTAGGAGCCATTGCCAAGTGAATAGGAAAAACTAAACCTAGTGTATCGGAGTCTATTTCTATATTTTCTTTATTTAATAGGCTTACAATTGGTATAAGCTCAGTATTCGGAATTCTTTTTTGCAGTTCTTGTGCTACATAAAATGAATTGCCAGTTCCAGAAAAATAATAAATTTCTGTACTCATGGAAATGCCCCCTATCGTCTTATATAATTATTTTTGACCTATGAGAAGATTATTTACAAATACTACACTCTTGGCAGCTTTTTCATCCCTCATAGCAATTGTCATCACTGCATTTCGTTGGAAGGTGCTGTTTTCAGGAATAGGGGCAATTTGTTTTTTTATCTGCACTTCATCAGTAGTATGTGGATCACCTGTTGCAAAAACACCTACTCTAGTACCTTCAGTGGGTTTAAGTGTTTCCAGATATGTTTTCACTGCAGAACTGGCATTACCCCCATATACTGGCCCACCAATTACAATAATATTGTATCCTGAAGTATTTTCAGCTTTTATATTCTTTATACCCACCAGATCTACCTTATATCTGTTAGCCTGTAGATTGTTTGCAATTAAGGTTGCTACGTTTTTCGTGTTGTCGGTGATGCTGGGATCATAAACAACCAAAGCACTGCCGATTACCGTCCCGTTAGGGTTTAATGTCTCAAAATCAGTGGCTCTATTATCCATGTCATAGGAAATGATTCCCACTGCACCAAAAGCCACCATAACAACTGCAATTATCCCCATTCCAATTATCATTAATGCCTTCATCTTACTCCCCCATTAATCATTAGATGTATTGAACTTATACCTGAGTTCAATTACTGAAGCTATTTTAGAATTCAAAACACTTAATTTAAATTTAATTAGCTTTTTTAAACATGATGCTCATCAAAATTCCCGAAACTATCAGAATAGGACAGTAAATGGTGATTATAATTATTTCAAACATTACTATGTCGTATCCCAGTAAAAATGTGCTAATTAAAGATCCGATAGCTAAAATAAACCCAACGATGAAAATCCACCTTAATGCTTGTTCAATCTTTCCTCCTTCAAAAACAGGTACAATGAATAGTAAAGCTACACTCATAATCAAGTATGCTAAAGATTCCAGGGCAACGAATATTCCGTGAGGATTATACATTGAAAGAAGTGAAATATTTGCTGTTTCTGCACTTATGATACTTGGTAAAGTTACAGTCCATAATATGAAATAGTCCGTGGTAATTATGGTTGCATAGATCAATGCAAATGCTAAACCAATTAAACTGAATAATTTCTTTTCAAGAGAAGCATGATAATGGATGCATACCATCAAAACCACAAATACTGGTGCCAGAAGAAATGCAGGAATAAAAAGCACATAATCAATGGTTTTAACCAACGTCCAGACATAATTAACCATGCCAGGATAATAGTCCCATGAAGATGAACCAAACATGCCCAGAGTGATGAATACTGCAGCTAATATAGCTGTAAGAATCGCAGCCCAGAATCCAAGTACGTTAACCTTTTTACCAAGGGTTTTCATATTTTCCAGATATTTTTGCTGTTTAAACTCTAATTGAACCATTAATTTATCCCCCATACTACTATAATTTTATATTTTTTCCCTGTTTTAGATATTAAATGATAATCAGGATTATTTTAAAAAATTAACATTTAATAGCATTTTGCTTTAATTTGTTATTGTGTCGGCAATATTGTGCTATTAAATATCCATAAAAAACAAATGACAAGATTAATATCGCAGATATTAAACTAGTACTGTCAAAATTACCCAATAACACAAAATACAATACAATAAGACTTATAAACACTCCAATGATAACATTCCTAATTTGGCGACTATTTCGTTCAATTAATGATTTGGTGTCGGTAAATATGTTGGGCCTTTCATTTTCATAAGATTTACGCCAGATTAACCATTGGCCGACTTTATTATCCACTAGTTCCCACCCATAATCTTTGAAAATCTCAAAATAATTATCATCAACATTACTCTGGAAATCAATGCAGTATCGAATTTTCCTGCTTTCAGCTTTCCTAAATTTGAAGCGCATATTAAAATCTAGTTTAAACAGACTCCATCCTTTCTGTTCCATTTCTTCAAGCCAATTTTCTAATTTTTCTATATTCCATCCTTCCCACATACGCCATACCGTTTTGACTTCTTTCATTTCAAATCCCCATTTCAATTTTACCATGATGAAGAAGTTCTTTTAGACGCCTAATTTCTAATTCTAATATTATTTTCCCTTTATCACTGATTTCATAGATTTTTTTACGACCTTCTTCAGTAACTGAATTTATTAGTCCTTCTTTCTCCATTCTGGACAGATTTCCGTACATAGTACCCGCCCCGATATTAATACGTCCATTTGTGAGCTTTTCAACATGTTGCATGATCCGGTAACCGTGTCGTGGTGTATTTAGAGAAATGAGAACATAATAAGCCGCTTCCGTTAAGGGCAAATATTTTTTTTGTAATTTTTTTGTATCCATATTGATCCCGGCATATACCCACAATTTTATACCATACAACGGTATATCGTGAGACGTTATATATAAATATTCTGATTAAATAAAAATATTATTAAAAATAATTAAAACCTGATTCGAATTCAATTATTAAATAGTTTTTTACTAAAATAGGAATATTTTATGTACATTTTTTGGAAACCCCATTACCATTGTTAACATAGCCTTTGTGGCTTTTAAACCAATTAAATGTTGTTGTGCGTATTTTTATTTAGAATATTCGCAGGAATTTGATGTTAAAGATATTTTAGCCACTTAAAATACTACTAAAGTAAATTTTATTAACTCGTTTGACCTAACTAAAATATACCATATCCCATATGCATATTGATTTAATACACAGCATATGATCAATAATACTTATATGGATTTTACAGATCCAAAATTTCATTTTTAATATTTTATTTCCTATTATGTGAAATATAATTCATAAAGAGCAACATTTATATGTTTCTTAAATTGAATTATTTTAAAGAAAAAATATTTAGTTTCAATGATAATGAGGTTGGACTTAATGTTGTATGGAGTCGTAGATATTGGTTCAAACACAGTGCGATTAAACGTTTATCGTTATGAAAATAGTAATATAAGTGTTATGTTTTCAAACAAAGAAAATTTAGGCCTGGTATTCTATATAAAGAACGAAGAATTAACCGATGAAGGGATTGAAAAATTAGTTTCAGTGCTTAAAGAAATGAAAAATGATTTGGACTATTTCAAAATAAAAAATTACAGTTTCTTCTCCACAGCTTCACTGCGAAATATTGAAAATCGTGCAGAGGTTATTGGAACTATTAAAAATAAAGTAAATATTGAAATTGATGTATTATCTGGTGAGGAAGAGGGAGCATTAAGCTTTTGCGGATCTATTTCTACCATTAAAAAAGATAATGGGGTTTTAATTGATGTTGGTGGGGGCAGTGTTGAAGTTGTAATCTTTAGGGACAGAAAAATTAAAGAAAAATACAGTATTCCCCTTGGTTCTTTGAAGGTTTATAACAGGTATGTTTCTGGAATGATACCCAATGAAGAAGAGAGTACTTTGATTAAAGAAATAATGTACTCTAAATTAGAAAAAATTGATTTTAATGAAGAAAAAATTCCTTTTATGTGCGGTGTTGGTGGAAGTATCCGTGCCATGGGCAAAATGATTGTGGATTTACATTTACAAGATAAAAACGGTGATTTAATAGATTTAAAACTACTAAATCACCTTAAAGAAGAATTAAAGTATGATAATAAAGATACCTATAACCGAATATTACATGTTAAACCATCCAGAATCCATACTCTGGTCCCCACAATAATAATAGTTGAATCAATTGCTTCTTACTTTGGTTGTGACCAACTGCAAATCAGTGAATTTAGCGTTAGGGAGGGCTATTTATTTAAAAAAATGTTAGATAGGTGCCAAAATGTCTAAAAATGATTATAGTTTCACCCAAAACCGTGAATTATCCTGGTTAAGATTTAATGACCGTGTTTTAGAAGAAGCAGAGGATGGTTCTGTACCGTTATTAGAACGTTTGAAATATGTGTCAATTTTTACAAGTAATTTAGATGAATTTTACATGGTCAGATGTGGAAGTTTATATGATTTATCCCTCATCAATGAGGATTATGTTGATAATAAAACTGGTATAAGTGCACAAGATCAATTGGATGCTATTTATGATAGATCCAAATTCATGTATAAACATAGAGATGATGTATTTAAATCTGTTAATTCTCTCCTAAAAGAGCATGGCATCCATGATTTAGATTTTAATGACTTGACAAAAAGTGAAACTAAATTTATCAATAAATATTTCTTTAACTACATTTTTCCAGTTCTATCTCCCCAAATTATCGATGTGCAGCATCCTTTCCCCCACCTATTGAACAAATCCTTAAATTTAATGTGCATAATGAAAAATAAAGGCGAAATTTTGTATGGGTTAATTCCCATTCCCTCCTCTTTACCCAAGATTATTTATTCTCCCAACGATGGAATGCGCTTTATTTTGATAGAGAAAATAATTTATGAATATGCCAATGAAATCTTTTCAAATTATAAAATAGATTTTAAAACCATAGTTTCTGTAACCAGAAATGCAGATATTATTTTATCTAACTCTCAAATAGATGAAGATGAAGATTACCGGGGTTACATGAAAAAGATTCTAAAAAAAAGAACCCGTTTAGCGCCAATAAGATTAGAATTCTACAAATATACTAACCCAAAATTAACTAAATTCTTATCTGATCAGCTTAATATTGAAAAAAATCAAGTTGAAATTTCTAATACTCCTTTAGACATGAGTTATGTCTATGAATTATATGATCATATTAAAGATGTAAATCAACTGATCTTTCACAAATTATCCTTTAATCCTTATTATCCTAAAATACCGCAAACCTTTAAGGAAGGAAAGCTTATTTCTCAGTTAAAAAAGAGAGATATCTTACTTTTTTACCCATATGAATCTATGGAACCTTTTTTAAGTCTATTAAAAGAGGCAGCTAATGATGAAAACGTGATATCCATTCAAATTACAATTTACAGATTAGCCAGGTCTTCATCAGTAATAAAATACATATTAGAAGCATGTGAAAATAAAAAAGATGTCACAGTCTTAATTGAACTTAGAGCTAGATTCGATGAAGAAAGAAACATCCATTATGCTGGTTTATTAGAAGAAGCAGGTTGCAGGGTTTTGTATGGTTTTGAAGAATACAAAGTGCATACAAAAATTTGTTTAATTACGCGAAAAGAGAGGAATAACATCCAATATATTACCCAATTGGGGACTGGTAATTACAATGAAAAAACCGCTAAATTATACACTGATTTATGTTTTATTACCACCAACCATGCAATTGGTGAAGATGGAATGCTATTTTTCAAAAACATGGCAATTTCTAACTTAAACGGCGAGTATAAAAAGTTATTCGTTGCACCATTTGGATTCAAACCGAAAGTAATCGAAAAAATTAATAAAGAGATAGAAAATGCCCAGAATAATCTGCCAGCCAATATCATCATGAAAATGAATTCCTTAACTGACAGGGAATTGATTGACAAATTATATGAAGCATCCAAAGCAGGTGTTAAGATCAGGTTAATAGTAAGGGGTATTTGTTGTTTAGTTCCAGGATTACCGGGTAAAACTGAAAATATAGAAGTTATTAGTATTGTGGGCCGGTTCTTAGAACACGCCAGGATTTATTGTTTTGCTAATGGAGAGGATGCATCAGTGTATTTATCCAGTGGTGATTTAATGACCAGAAATACTGAAAAAAGAGTTGAAATTGCTTTTCCTGTTGAAAATTCGGTTTTAAAGAAAAAAGTTATTCATATACTGAATGTTATGCTTAATGATAATGTTAAAGCCCGGAAGATTAATGATAAAGGAGAATATGAAAAAGTCATTAGAAGTGTAGATTTAATTGATTCCCAGTACTATTTTATGCAGGATGATTTATCAAAAATTGAAGAAAAACGTGATGTAAAAGATTCATTCTTCACCAAATTGAAAAATTTATTCAAAAGGAAAAATTAAAAAAGAATAGTTGTTCAAACAGATGAAAATAATGCACTAACCGATTAAGAGAACAATGCACTAAATTTTTCAATTAATTCTTGAATCTCTTTTTCACGTCCACCTCTCCAAACTATGATCCCAGTTCCCATAACTGTTCCACCTTTAGACTGGCAAAGCTTTTTCATCTGGGATATAGCCTGGTTCCCACCGGTCCTGTGAAATGGTAAGCTCTTAGTGACATAGCAGACTATTTTTTTATCCTGTAACGATGGTATCTGCTCCAGATAAGCTTTCATTGCCGGTGCAAGGTTAAAGGCATGAACTGGGGAACCGAATATCATTGCATCGTACTCAGAGATATTTGGTTGATTTTGAAAAGTGATACCCTTTGAACCCGGATGCACTTCACCCTCTGGTGTTACCCGTTCAATATTTACTGAATGTCCTGCTGCCAGGAGATTTTCTTGGAGACTTTCAGCCACAGAATAAGTGTGTTCAGTCTGAGAATAGACTATTATTCCAATTTCCATAAATTTATAACCCCCTTTTATCCTGCTTCTATTGGATAATATCAATGCATATCCAATGAATTTTATTACATATCATCTATGTATAACATCCTGCTTAATCCTTAGGTTTAATTTTTTAACATCACTGGTTCTAAGGAGATTCTTATCATATTAACTCCTGAAAGGGTTGAGTATGATCATGACTCAACTATTTTCCAGGGAAACTTATATATCCTATGACTATATAATTATAAATAGTCATAGAGTTTAAATGTGTTATAGGAGATTTATTTATGCCTAGGCCATGGAGTGAAAAGGAAAAAGAGATCATCAGAAAAACCCTTTTAATTGAAGCCAAAAGACTTTTTGAAAAATATGGTCTACAGAAAACAACAGTGGATGAAATTGTAAGGGCAGCGAATATATCCAAGGGTTCATTCTACATTTTTTACCAATCAAAGGAAGAATTGTATTTTGATGTTTTAGAAGAGGTTGAGCGTGAATTCAAGGATAAAATGTTTAAAAACGCGTTTAAGCCAGATATGAACCGGCGTGAAAGTTTCAAATCTTTTCTTAATCAAATGATTGAATTATTAATTACCATGCCATTATACAAAGAGATTACTTCTTCCAATTACGAATTACTCCTGCGAAAGCTCCCTGAAGAAACTCTGGAAAAACATATACAGCGTGATCAGGAGGATGTTTCCAAGTTTTTCAATTACTGGATGGATCAGGGTTGGATGAGGAGAGTGGACATTGATGCGCTCAATGGTCTTTTATTGTCAATGATCCACTTTGTAATACACCGTGATGATTTTGAAGGGGCAAATTTTGAAGCAGGAACTAAATTGTGGGTTGATGCTCTTGCATCTTATCTAATAATAGATGAAGAGGAATGAAAAGGAAATTTTTCAAGAAGGTAATTCAATGAATGAAAAACTCACTGAGGAAATCATAAGGACCGAAAACCTATCAAAAAATTATGGTAAAATAAAAGCAGTAGAGGATATGTCACTTAGTGTCCACAAAGGAGAAATATACGGATTTTTAGGATTAAATGGTGCCGGGAAAACCACGACTATTCGAATGCTGCTGGGTATGATACGTCCTACCAGTGGGGAATCCTATTTAATGGGTGAAAGAGTTCACTCGGGCAGCCACCAGCTATGGAATAGTGTAGGTTATCTGGTTGAAATACCCTATTCTTACCCCGAACTAACTGTTAGAGAAAATTTAGAAATTTCCCGCCGATTGCACTTTCTTAAAGATTCCACTGCAGTTGATTCTGTTATTAAAAAACTTAAACTCGAACCTTACCGGGATAGAAAGGCAAAAAATCTTTCTTTAGGCAATTCTCAGCGATTAGGACTTGCAAAGGCTCTGATACACAATCCTAAAATTCTTATTCTGGATGAACCTTCAAATGGGCTGGATCCTGCAGGTATTGTTGAAATAAGAGAACTATTGCGCGACCTTGCCTTCAACAAAGGAGTTACTGTATTTATTTCCAGCCATATCCTGGGTGAAATATCAAAGCTCGCTACCCGTATTGGGATCATCCACGAAGGAAGGCTAATTCAGGAAATGGATGCAAAAGAATTACATCTTTACCGAAATAGGAGTCTTTTTATTGATCTAGAAGATAAAAAAGGTGCACAGTCACTTTTAGCTAATGAAGGATTTGATTCAACTATAACAGAAGAGGGATTGATTGAAATCACCAGTGAAAAGGCTTTAGTTCATCCTGAAGATGTGAATTCTAATCTAGTTAAGGCTGGTTTTTCACCATCAATGTTAAAAGTTGAAGAAGAAGAACTTGAATCATATTTCCTGAGAATAATTGACAAACGGGTGTTTTAAATGAAAGGTTTATATGCATCGGTTTGGGCCGAAACTCTTAAGATGAGAAAGTCTAAAATGTTTATACTGACTTTAATCGTTTTTTCAGGAATTGCTATTACCATGGGTTTAATGATACTTGTTACGCGAAATCCTGAACTTGCTGGGAATTCTGCCATGGTCAGTGCCAAAGCATCCATGTTTAAGGATGATTGGTCTTCCTATTTTGGTCTGTTGACAATGATTGTATTAACCCTAGGAACAATTGGATTTGGAACCATTGCTGGATGGATTTTTGGTAGAGAATATTCTGACCGCGTGGTGCAAGACCTTCTGGCATTACCTGTTCATCGATTCACCATAGTTTTATCAAAATTTATCACCTTTGTAGCATGGAGTATATTATTATCATTAATTCTCTTCATTATTGGAGTCTTCACTGGATTAGCAGTGAATATTGCACATTGGTCTGTTGGATTAGCTTACCATTATTTTATTATTTTCATGGTTACTTCCTTTTTTACCATGTTACTGTGTACTCCTACAGCTTTGGTGGCAAGTTACGCCCGTGGATACATTGCACCTATAGCTTTTACCATTGGGACGTTGATAGTGACTCAAATAATGTTTGTGGGTATTCCTAACATCACAGCTTACTTCCCCTGGGCCATTCCGGCACTTTATAGTGGAGTTTCAGGAGCAGGAAGTGCAACTCCAGACTTAGTCAGTTATATGATATTATTTTCAACCATCTTACTGGGTTTTATTGGAACAGTGGCCTGGTGGCACTATGCTGACCAAACATGAAATTATTATTGGAGTTTTTTAACCATAACTGTCCTCTGATAGTTATTATAAAACCCATTTTTCAAATAAAAACTTTCAGCAGGTATTTCTTTGTTTGTTAATAAGATCAAACGATTATAACCATGATCAGCAAGATTATTAGTCACAAAATCCATCATTTTTGTCCCAATACCATTCCCCTGCCTTACATTTTCCACAAAGAACTCATCCACAAAGAACTCTTTCCCCATCCACCAGGATCTCCGGTGCCCCAAACAAACTGCTACAATTTCAGAATCTTCACGCACCACAAAGCCTTCAAAAACCGGATTTTCAACAAGTTCCCCCAAATAATTCCGGGACTGATCCGGGGATACCCACTCATCGTACCATGGATCAGCAGAAAAAACATTTTTAAACAGTTCTGCACATTCATCCAAATCTTCCCAGGAGAATCTCCTGAAATCAAGATCACTATCCAGTTTTAACTCTTTTAAAATGTTATTTTCCGGTTTATTCTGGAAAAAATAACCCCAATGATTTTTTAGAGAGCTATTTTCAAAATGTCCCCGGAATTGGTTACTAGTGAAATGTTCTTTAATTGAAGTTTTAATAGACATTTAGATCACCATATAATAAAATTCATAACGAATAATCACATTAAAACAAATCTGAAATATTAACTGTAAATTCCTCAAAAATTGGCAATAACATTGAAATTCAAACCATTCAGGGTTTAGCTTCAAAAATCATGAAGAGCTGGTCTGGTAGAAAATCATGTTTTTCAAACAGAGAAAATCCTGCCTGATTCATAACATCCAAAAGAACAATTTCAGGAGTGTAATGTCCAAAAAGACCAGTGAAGCCAAACTTTCGATGATTATAATCAATTATGGCTATTTTCCCACAGGAATCCTTTAAAAATTTTTTAATGTTTTTAATGTACTCAACCTGATTGGGGAGATGGTGGAATACATTTCTTAAAAAAAACATGTCCACACTTTTTTCAGGTAATTCAATACCATAGGGACTGGTCAGAACAGTTTCCACATTCTGAATGCCTTCTTTTAGAAGACTCTTCCGTATAAAATCAATGGATTTTTGATGAGTGTCAATGGCATAAACCAGCCCTTGCCCTCCTACTTCCCGGGAAAACTCACGAGTATAATATCCCCCACCAGATCCAATATCACCTATAACCATTCCATCACCGATTTTAAGATATTCAATGATTTGGGAGGGATTATTTTTTGGTGATGAAGCTTCTCGGTTTAACATTTTCAATCTGAATTCATTTAACATTCTGATCACCCCTATTTCCAATATCAACTCAGGGTATTTTTTTGGCTCCATGAAATTTTTTAACAAAAAAATACCTAAAGAGGTGCGTTAGTGAGTATGGTTCCCCAGTTAACCCTTGATCCAACTTCAGGAGTTACCAGTAGATTTTTTTCTATTTTTCCCAGATCTGCCAGATTAGCCACCACTTCGTGGAAGGAAATATCAAGCCCATCATTCATTTCCCTGGCCTTGGGCATGGACAGTGCCAGATATCCATTCTCTTCCAGTAAACTGCTTAAACTTGATGTGATGGATTTTAACTGACAATTTGTCACGTCATATGGCTGTTTTTTAGCCATTGACAATTCATCAGGAATTAAATAGGGCAAAGTTATTCCTATAGAGATTGCTCGTGGGTATTCGGCAATTAATGACCCGTATTTTTCAACCATAGCATTATCAACCTGGGATAAATCCACCGTGCCCAAAAAGTAATCCTCACACTCAGTTTCAATAACATTTCTAATTACATTCTCACATTTCATGATACGTTCACCTCGTTAAATTTTTTTTAAAAAGAGCTAAGCCCTTGACATTATTTTCAATGAATTAAATTCTTCATGATTGAATGAATTGAAATAAATGCAGTTAGTGGAATAATCCGCTTTAACCTGCAATATTTCCTATTAATCCATTTCACTTTATTTTCCGTTTATATTTCATTTATCTATCCTTTCACTGGCTTCTGTCACTTATCTGGTCATTGATTTCCGGAAGAGTGGCACGGCAATGGCCATGGTAACCACTCCAAAACCAATTAAGATAATAATCTGGTATAGTACATCACCAATCCCCGCGTTCAGGAGGATTATCTTACGCAGAGCATCAGCAGCATAGGTAAGTGGGATGAACTGGGATATAGCCTGCATGAACCAGGGCATCTGCTGGATAGGGTAGAAAACACCACCCAGAAAGATCATTGGAAACATCAGCAGGTTCACGATCATGGTTCCTGATGCCTGGTCTCCGGACATGGAAATTGCCAGAATTCCCAGACCTATGAAGCTGAATATTCCCAGCAGGAGCATGAAGAATGCCAGTAAGAGGCTTCCCTGGATCGTAACTCCAAACAGGAGCATTGCCAGGCCCAGTATTATGATGCACTGAATGAATCCCCGGGTGCAGAGTGCGGCGGTTTTGCCTATGATAACAGATATCTGACTTATTGGTGCGGATAACATTCCATCAAAGGTTCCCAGTTCCTTTTCCTTGGAGATAGCTTCAGGAATACCAGTCATTACACTCATCATCACGATCATGATCATGAGGCCCGGTGCCAGGAAGTTGAAGTAATTTGTTTCACCGGGTATGGTGGTTGACACAGTAGGCACATAGGGGAATATGATGGCCTGAGGATTAACAGGCTTATTTGTCTCTTTAGAAAGCTCCAAAACAGTGGCCTGTGCCTTCATATCATTCAAGCCATTTACAGTACTGGATAAGACCTGCTGGATCTGAGTGGCACTCTGAGGGTTGCTGTTATCGATGTAAACAGTGAAATCTCCTGATTTCCCACTACTCAAGTTTTCAGAGAATCCCTGGGGTATGATGAATGCCCCGTATATTTTTCCCTGATTAATCTGGGTTTTAGCCTCATCCACACTGGAATAATTCTTGAAATCCATGAAACTGGTATTCTGGTTCATCAGCTCCAGCTGGGCTAGGAATTCATTGCTCCCCTGACCCTGGTCCAGGTTGACCACCCCCATGGGCATGTGCTGCTGGGTGCTGCCACTGGGGAATATGAACCCAAACATCACCAGGAATATTAGGGGCATGATAACCAGGGATGCCAGTTGCATGCGGTTCCGCCGGAATTCCAGCATGTCCTTGGCCATCACATGGTAACTGTCTTTTAATATCTTCACGGCATCCATGATCTCACCTCACCCTTGATTTAGGTGCCATTCCATGCCTGTGTGGAGCAGGTGCTGCTTTTTCATTAGCCTGATCACGCATTTCTTTACCAGTTACTGCCAGGAACACGTCTTCCAGTGTGGATTCATTGCTGTTGGTCAGGGAGGCGATGTTTCCACCTTCAACACGGATGGTGTCAATGATATCACCCAGGGCATTTTCTCCATGTGCACTTACTTTTAAATTGTAATCATCCTGCTGTGCTACTGCAGTGACCATTTCCAGGGATTCAATCTTTTTAATGAGTTCTGCATTGAGGTTATCAATTTTAACTCCAAATACTGTTGTTTCTCCATGAGATATCATGTTTTTAAGGTTTTGTGGTGTGTCCAATGCAGCGATTTTACCATGATCGATTATGGCAACCCGGTTACTGAGTGCTTCTGCCTCAGTCATTGCATGTGTGGTTAGAATGACTGTCATTCCACTCTGGTTGATTTCTCGGGTGATGTCCCTTATGGAAAAAGTGGTCTGTGGGTCGAGGCCCAGTGTGGGTTCATCCATGAACAGTATCTCTGGTTCAGATAGAAGTGCCCGTATAACATTGATTCGTTGCTTCATACCCGTTGAAAACTTGCTGATATGGGTATTCTTCCATTCCTGCATGTCCACCAGTTCCAGTAATTCATCGATCCTTTCTTCCAGCTTCTGTTTGGGCATGGAATAGAGTTTTCCGAAGAATCTGAGGTTTTCAGCTGCAGTTAAGCGATCGTACATAATCATCTTTTCAGCCACCAGGCCAATGTTCTGGCGAACTCGGTCTGATTCTTTAATTAAATCAAATCCAGCAACCTGGGCAGATCCTGATGTTGGCTGGGCAAGGGTGCACAGCATTCGGATAGTAGTACTTTTACCTGCACCGTTGGGGCCTAAAAATCCAAATATCTCCCCTTCCTCCACTGTAAGTGACAGATCATCCACTGCTGTAAAATCACCGAACTTTTTAGTAAGGTTATTAAGTTCTATAGCGTGTTCAGTCATTTTTCCCTCCAATTAATTTTATTACCCATTTATTAACTCCATTAGCTTTTTTTAATCCTTTAGTCTTTATTGAATTGAATTCCGCACCAGGGTTACATAGCCTTCGCTAACCTAAACCACAGCTACAGAATCAGTTCAACAATCACTGCTTCATGCAGTTTTCATTTAAGATCCTTAATTTAATTATTCACTTTAAACAGCAATTACGTCGAATTATTCTTCTGGAGTGATTCCCTGATGGTTTTTAGCCTTTCACTTAATTCACCTATTAATTCTTCATGGGAAGCCAGTTTTTCTTCTTTAATATCCTCCAGATACGAAACGTAACCCTCGATTTCTGTTAATGCTTTTGTTACTGAATATTCTCCACGGTCCATTTTTTCATGTGGTTTAAAACGCCCGTAGAGTTTGTTAATAACTTTATTTCCTTTTTCAGTTAATTCATATCTTCCATCTTCGCATTTTACGAGGAGACCTTCGTTAACCATTTTTTTCAGCATGGGATATACTGACCCGGGGGATGGTCGTGGGGGTCTAGGTCCCCTGTGTGACATGTTGCAGGATTCATGGTGTGCCTGTATAGCATCCATGATTTCCACCCCATTTCCAGGACCGTTTTCATCCAGGACATGGAGTATCAATATTCTTATTCCCCCGAATCGCTGCATTTGTTCCATTTTTTCATGAAATTCTTTGTGAAGATTTTTAAAGGCATCCCACATCTTGAATCAGAACCTCCATTAGATCTATCGTATTGAATCTATTTCTACTGAATCTATTTATCGTATGATCGATTTAATATCGTTAAATTGATATCATGAACCAACCCATATATGATTTAAATGAATTTAATGGATTTTCAACAATTGAATATCAAGTTACCGATATCGACTAATCGATATTAAGAAGATTCTCATATAAATAGTTTCTGATCCAAAGAGAGTGCTCACTAAAACAATGTAAAAATCAGGAATTATGTCAAACCATAAACTTAGAATGTTTACTCCCGGTGAGGACATAATGGTTCAACCTCATTGGGAATAGGGTTTCCAGTTATGAAGCTTCTTAATACTTGGTTGAAAAGTTCTGGAGATTCCATATTCCAAACATGCCCCCGTTTAGGGACTACATATGATTCTGAATTGGGAAGAAACTTAACCAAATCCATGGCAGATTCCTTGATAACTTTATAATCTTTTTCACCCATCATCACCAGCACCGGGATATTTGCTTTCTCCAGGCCAGAGGGTAATTTGAAGAACAGGTTCTCGTGGAGTATTCTATTCAATGAATCCGCTTTAATTTGTAATGTGGCTTCCTTGAACTTGTCGAAATAACTTTTAGAAATGTTATAAGTCCGCATGTTGGCTTTTATAAAAAAATCAGTATCTTTTACTGGTTCATAAACCTTAAAAGTATAATCCAAAAGTTTTAAAAGAACATCTCCATGGGGGATCCCACGAATTAAGGTTCCACTGATGAGGGCATGATCAACTACCTCGGGATGAGTAGCCAGTATCTGGACGATGATCTGTGCTCCCAGGGACAAACCCACCAGATGGGCTTTCCCATTACGTGCCCGGCTTCTAATGAGATCAATCACCATCCCAGCAGCACTGGCAATGGTGAATGGTTTTACTTCTGCACTCTGCCCGTGTTCGGGGAGGTCTGGAATCAGGCAACGGTAATCCGAAAAGGCTTTTATCTGTTCATCCCAGATCCAACCCGCCATTCCCCCTCCGTGGAGGAAGATTATGGTTTCAGGGTTTTCTTGGCCTGATTCATTAATGAAAAGATCCATGTTTAGAGTCTAGTTCCTCCCCACAATAATATTTTTTTGAACATTTTCTGTTTACTCCATATTTTTCATTTTATAAAATCAAGTCCCTCCTAATTAACTTTCTGTTTGGTTGAGTTGTTTCCCGCCCTTAAACCAATTGCAGACAAGATCACAGCTGCAATGATTATAATAAATATAGCCAAGAGGTCCGTACTTACATCCCCCAGGCTGAAGCCTCTTATCATAACACTCTTCAGGGCATCCAACCCATAAGTCAACGGCAGAATGTAGGATATCCACTGGACATAATAATCAAATCGGGCAACTGGCACCAGCATACCACTGAATAACACCTGTAAAACTGCGAATAACGCAACCAGCCCAAACGCCTGCCTTTCAGTTCGAGCTAATGCTGCTGCAAGAACACCTAATGACACTCCTAACAGAGCCATCAGAAGCAAAATTAATGCAACACTGACCACATCCCCCACTATAGTAACGCCCATAACATAAATTACGTAAGATAGCACTATGGGCACTATTATAGCAGCGAATACACTGCATCCTAAGGTATAAGCTATAGCAGCTTTTACTGGGGAAAAAGACATCCTTTTAAACCTGTTTCTTCTTTTATCGTCCAGTATGGTAAAAAGAGCAATAATCATGGAAAGAATCATTGTATCCAGAGCCATAACACGGTATATGAAAAGATCTACAAATCCTAAGTCCTGGGCATAGTAAGTTTCATTTTTAATTTCCACAGACATGGCAGTACTGCCACTTTGAGATGCTACTTCCATGGCAGATGTGAGGACTGCTTTATTAACCAGGGCCGTTTTTGTCTGGTCTGTGCCCTCAGAAATCAGTGAAATTTCTGTACTTTTATTCAGGGCGACATTTGCAGTGAAATTCTCAGGAAAAACAAGTACAGCATCTATAGTCCTGTCCTTAAAAGAATTGTTAACATCATCCAGGTTAATGGAAATCACATTAACATCATCCTGATTTTTTAACTCTTCAGTTATCTTACTAGCTACACTAATATTTCTAAGTCCTTGATCCTGGTTTACAACTCCAATATTGAGCGTATCAGCAGTTCCAGCCATGGTGATTATATAGCCCAGTATGATCATTACAACAAGTGGTCCAATTACTGCTATTCCTAGTGAAGTTTTGTTTTTAACTCCATTTTTAACAACATCCGTAAACATGGATAAAAAATTGTTATCCTTCATGATATCTCCCTCCATTAACTAAATTTCTTCATTAAATGAATTTTCGAGTTTTCGAAGCTCCCAGGATGTTTTAAAGAGATGCAGTCTAACGAACTCATGCCCCTCTTTTAGCCACATTCAGCTAAATAGTAGTTATGTACATAACTACCGTTCCTATTTATAAACTTTCCTAATAGTAGTTAGCTTAAAAACTACCATTTTGATAAAGAGTATAGATTGCTAAAAAAGAAAACTTTGCTAAAAAACTGTAAAATGAACCATTACCAACTAAAAAAAACCTATTTTAAAAAGATAATTGATAACGAATAATTAAGTGTGTGATTCTATAATAATGGCACTTCTGGAGTGTGCTCCCATACAACACCAAACAATATACCCACCAGAACTATAAGATATGGGTTTTTTGAAGTGACACCAGACTTGGTCTTCCCAGGAAAAGGAGGTATGTACAGGAACTCCTCATCATCAATAGAAATTAGGATGAATTTAGAATACTGCTCAGGAGGTAATGGGATTTCAGTGAAATATTTAGGAATAACACCAAAATCATTAATGTCCAATCCATGAGCATCGTGCACAGTTAAGTTCTTCAAATCATAACGTTCTGCAAGGGAAGTGTCCTTTCCAAACATCAATAATTCAATACAAAGTTCCTTCCCCCTGACAAAGGAGAGAAAATACAGGTACTCCTCAGGGAGGATAAGCTTCATCGATGTTCTGGCTTTGCACATTAACTCTTCCATGCTGTGTTCAACGTTACTGCTACCAAAAAGAGTCCATATAATATCCGAATCTTCAGTTTCCATGGGGCTTTTTTCAAGATCTTCCAACTCTTTCAAGGCCTGTTCTTCTGCACTTTTATGAACTTCAGTAAGGTGTCGGAGAGCTATCTTCGGAGGAGTAGCCCGATAAATAGCAGGTTTAGAACTAACTACTTGCACCAGACCTTTATCCATTAACTGTTTCAAGATCTGATACACACTGGGTTTAGGCATTTTAAGGTATTCATAAACCTGTTTGACCTCTGTCCGGTCAAACAGTACCAGAGCAGAGTACACTTTTGCCTCGTACTCGGTTAATCCCATGATTTTCAGAGATTCAATAAGTTTAGTTGATATGCCATTCATGTTAATTGGATCCTATGTAGTAATTCTCAATCAAACTATTATAATGCTGTGATATATGATAAAACCTTGTTTCTTAAGAAACCAATCAATTCCATTATTGCACTTATCAGCCCGAATCACCGTTATGTTCACAGCCAAAAAAATCGCCAATAACTGTAAAAATGGAGATATGACAATCATCAGGACCCCTCCAGCCAATAAAAATAGCTTTTAGATTGTGAAGTATCATTAGAATTCTAAATGTGACCCAGTCTCCATTAAGGCCCAGATAGGTTTATCATCATTTCCCAAATAACTCTCATTAAAATCAAAGTAAATCCAGATTCAATAGTAGCATATTGGAATATTTTGGTTAAAATAACCTTTATATCCAAATTGGGACGTATATTCTTATCCAGATACCAACTTACTGGGAAGCTAAAATTATGGAAAAAAATGGCATTCCCATTCCAAAAGGACCCGCACTTAACAGATTGCATGTAAAATAAAAAAGCTTATTTAAAGCCCATAATCCAGAACCACTCCTTATTTATTCCCTAAAATCCACACCCCCCTTAGGTAAATCTTATTTCATTTAATGGGATAAGTGAAGTATTCATTACATTTAATAAAACTATTTATCCATTAATAAATATTCCATATTAAAAGCTCCTTTTTTCCACCAGGGGAGAGATAAGATTCTTTCATTAAATTTCCTAAAACCAACCCGCTGGTACAATCTCAAAGCACCTTCATTTTCTATATCAACGTCCAGTACTGCTCTTCTGCATCCTTTTTCCCTGGCTAGTTTTATTCCCTCTTCCAGGATAAAGGAACCTATTCCTTGCCCCCGGGAGTTTTCATCCACGGCTACTATAGCGTAGTAAAAGTCATCCTCCTCCAGACGAGATAAAAAAATGTTGTCTATTATTTCAATCATGATGAACCTTAAAGAGTCAAGAATGTTAAAATTATGGAAGAGAATTTTCAATTCCTGGATATTTCCCATTTTTTTCCCTGCAGAATACACCATGACTCCCACGATTTCCTGGTCATTGGTTACCACGTAGATCTGTTGGTATCCCAGATTATTATCCCCTTCTTGTACCAGTATTCCTATTTTTTGGGAAGCATTCTTCTTGTTGCCAAAGAAAAAGTCAAAGGTTTCAGAATCAGCTTCGTAAATAATTTCGGCTATCTTGAAGGAGTCATGCTTCTTTTTATCCATTTTTTGAAGGTACATTTATCGTTTAACTCCCTTAATGTATTTATATCACCCAAACTAGAGTTCACATAGGATTTTAGAAAACAGATATTCAAATAATTCCCTGTTAATTAACCTTGTTGCTCATTATTATCAATATTTACACTTGAAATATATGGCTAAATTAGCAATATAGTATGATCATATCAATATCATACTATTCAATACTGACATTATTTTTCACTTGCAATGTAAGCCCAAGTAAAATGATGAGTATTACATGTGAAACTCTTCACTACATGTGAACCTTCACCACCCTCGTTAAATATTCACCATATTCTACACTCTAATCAGGGTTTTAATGACAAATGCGGAATGAATTTAGGAGTATTAGATTAACAAATTATATAGCATGATACATATAAATTAGAAGGTGTATGGAAACCAAAAGAATGGTGCTCCTGGACATTGATTACATCACCAGGAACGATAAAGCAGTGGTAAGGCTCTTCGGAAGAGAAAAAAACAGCCAAGGGGGAAATTCCATCATTGTAATGGATGGAGGATTCAAACCCTATATCTACGTGGTCCCTCATGATCTCGATACCTGCCTGGAACAACTAAAAGAACTGAACGTTCTACAGGTCGAAAAAGTTATAATGAAAGATCTTGGCCGTGAGAAAGAATTTTTAAAAGTCACACTAAAACATCCACAGGATGTTCCTAAATTAAGAGATAAAATAAGGGATTTACCCCAGGTTAAGGATATCAGGGAGCATGATATTCCATTTTACCGCCGATATCTAATTGATAAGGGATTGTTCCCCATGGCGGAGGTGGAAGTGGAAGTAAAGACTGAATCTCCCGAAATGCAGGGCATTACTTCTAGTAAAGATACTTCTGTTGTGGAGTTAGAAGGGAACATTCGACCCATTGACTCTGATTTCCCAGATCTTAAGATTCTCAGCCTGGATATTGAGGTTTACAATCCTAAAGGCATGCCTAATGCAGAAGACGACCCCATCATCATGATCAGTCTCTCCAGCAATCAGGGACTGAGGATGGTACTCTCCACTGCAGAATCCCCCCTGGATTTTGTGGAGACATTGAAAGACGAAGCAGAAATGCTGAGGAAATTCGTGGAAATTGTGGAAGATGAGAATCCTGATATTCTCATTGGCTATAACTCAGACAACTTTGATTTCCCCTACATCCGGGACCGTGCCACCATTCTAAATGTTCCCCTTAATCTGGGTACCGATGGTTCCATTCTTAAATTTATGAAGAGAGGGTTTGCCAACGCCGCCCTGGTGAAGGGCAGAATTCACATTGATCTTTATCTTATCATGCGCCGTTACCTCCAACTGGATCGTTACACCCTGGAAAGGGTTTATCTGGAGCTTTTCGGTGAGGAAAAATATGACATCCCGGGTGATGAGATCCACCAGTACTGGGATGATTGTGGCCCTAAACTGGAAAAACTATGCCACTACTCCCTGGATGATGCCGTGGCTGTCACTGAGATTGCGGAGAAAATGATACCACTAACCCTGGAACTCACCCGTATTGTAGGGCAACCATTTTTTGATTTAGCCCGGATGACAACCGGCCAACAGGTGGAATGGTACCTCATACGCAAAGCACATGAACAGGGAGAAGTAGTTCCCAACAAGCCCTCTGCATCACAGTACTCCAACCGAAGGGGTAAACGAGCTGCCGGAGGTTATGTGAAGGATCCGGTTAAGGGGTTGCATGAAAACATCGTTTACTTCGATTTCCGCAGCTTATATCCCAGTATCATCATCTCCAAGAACGTCTCACCCGACACCCTGGTGGATGACTGCAACCCAGAAAAGTGCAATATCTCCCCTGAAGGAGGTTACATGTTTCTGAAGGAACCTCCAGGCTTTGTTCCGTCCATCATTGGCAACATCCTCACAGAAAGGGTGCGCCTTAAGACCATGATGAAAAAATCAGAGGATGATGAGGAAAAGAAGATCTTAAATGTACAGCAGGAAGCCCTAAAAAGGCTAGCCAACTCCATGTACGGAGTTTATGGTTATTCTCGTTTTAGATGGTACCGTTTAGAATGTGCTGATGCCATCACGGCATGGGGAAGAGATTATATTAAGAAAACAATGGTGAAGGCCGAGAAATTCGGTTTCAAACCTGTTTATGCCGATACAGATGGGTTTTATGCTGTTTATCAGGGTGAAGGTATTTGATTGTTTATTAACGATGTGAATAAGCTGCATATCGTGAATAATATTTGATTAAAAAAGTTGGTGTATTTAGCATGTTCCATGTTGCTGGAGAAAAGGAGATCAGAGAGGGTAAAGTCACTGATGTGTACTTCCAGAGGACCCTTCAAATACTGGAAAAGAAAGGGATTAACCCTTGGGTAAAAGCAGAATTTGTGGCCAAATCCCTGCCAGATGAGTGTTCTTGGGCCGTTTTGGCTGGTTTAGATGAAGTTGCCTATCTATTGAAAGATTTACCAGTTAAGGTACAAGCCATGAACGAAGGAACTGTTTTTTATCCCAACCAACCAGTTCTGGAAATAGAGGGATATTACCAGGATTTTTGTGTTTATGAAACTGCTATTTTGGGTCTGATGTGCCAGGCTACCGGTATTGCCACCAAATCTGCTCGTTACAAGAAACTGGCAGGGGATCGTCTGGTTATGAGTTTCGGTGCCAGGAGGATGCACCCAGTTATAGCCCCTATGATCGAAAGAAGCGCATTTATTGGGGGATGTGACGGTGTGTCCGTCATTAAAAGCAGGGAGATTATTGGAGAAGACCCCCTGGGAACCATTCCCCATGCCCTTATAATCTGCATAGGCTCCACTGTAGACTCATTGAAAGCCTTTGATGAAGTAATAGACCCTGATGTTAATCGAGTGGCACTCATTGACACATTCCATGATGAAAAATTTGAATGCCTGAATGTGGCAGAAGCCCTGGGCGAAAAACTCTACGCAGTGAGGTTTGACACACCCTCCTCCCGACGTGGAGATTTCCAACATATCCTCCAGGAAACACGGTGGGAACTTGATTTAAGAGGATTTAATCACGTAAAATTCTTTGTGAGTGGTGGGATTAAAGAACAAGATCTTCCTCTTCTTAATCCCCTGGTGGATGCCTACGGAATTGGAACCTCCATCAGTAACGCTCCGGTGGTTGATTTTTCCATGGACATTGTAGAGGTGGATGGGAAGCCTTTGGCTAAAAGAGGTAAGTGTTCAGGGGCTAAAAAGGTTTTGAGATGTGATGAATGCCATGAAGATCTGGTTTTGCCCCTTAAAAATGAAGTTGAAAACTGTTCCTGTGGTGGAAGATACGAAAATCTCCTCAGGCCACTGGTGGAAAAAGGGAACCTTCTTTATGACCTTCCAGAGCCGGGTGAAATTAGAGGATACGTATTAGAACAGGTGAACTACCTACCTGATCTGTAAACATCTCCTGTAGATAGAATGAATCAAACCCAATCCAACTACTAATCCTGCATATTTGGAGAATTAGATTATGAAAAGAGCTTTACTAGTAATAGATGTGCAGAAGGAATATTTTTCAGGGAAATTACCGGTGACTTATCCTCCTGAGAGCCTGGAGAACATTTTAAAGGCTATGGATTCAGCTCAGTCCTGTGATGTTCCCACTATTCTCATCCAACACACCACCTTACAAGAAAACGGGAAAACATTTGTTAAGAGAACTGATGGTTGGGAAATCATACCAGAGGTTTTAACAAGAGAATATGATTATCTGGTGGAGAAACCCCTACCAGGGAGCTTCACTGACACTAATCTTGAAACCTGGCTCAGGGAAAAGAATATTAACATCATCGCCATTTCCGGTTACATGACCCAGATGTGCTGTGATACCACTGCTCGACAGGCATTCCACCGGGGTTTTAAGGTGGAGTTTCTGTCCGATGCCACCGGCACCCTCAGTGTGTCCAACTATGCAGGGAGTGTTACTGGCGAGGAGTTACACCGTTCGATTCTGGTTACCCAGGCCATGCGCTTTAGTAACGTGCTAAGCACTGTTGATTGGATTCAGGAAATAGAGAAATAAACCCCGATTTAGTAAGGTGTTATTTAATCGATTACTAGGAAAATAAATGGTATGAGCCCAATAATAAGTGAATAAAAGGCCTGAACTAATAGTAAGTGAATAGGATAGATGAGGATGGGGGGGGGTGGAAATGGAAGAAAAATGTTATGAATGTTATCCCCTGGATGGTAATTCTTTCGAGTAGTTTATCCATATCCCTCTACCTTATTGGTGCTTACATTCTTTATGGGCTGGGAATAATATTTACAGTTTTATACTTACTATTCTGCCTGGGGATAGAAGTTCAACTTTTACGAAAAGGTTGTACAAGCTGTTACTATTACGGGAAGACTTGCGCGTTTGATAAAGGTCGTCTGTCATCTTATTTTTTCAAAAAATGTGATCCTTCTTTGTTTTCCAATAAAGACGTTTCCTGGCACGCTGTTTTACCTGATTTTCTGGTGTTTTTATTCCCTCTGGCCGGTGGAATCATTCTGCTTTTCAATGAATTCAACTGGTCAATTCTTTTACTCATTATCATTGTTTTGATCCTTTCTTTAGGAGGGAATGCAATTATCAGATCTTTAACTTGCAAACACTGCAAGCAGAGAGAGTTGGGCTGTCCAGTAGCAGAACTTTTTGGTAAAAATGATTGATATTAAAGATAATGAATATAAACAGGAAAAATGGATTTTTTGAGAGGATTGTGATGAATTCAGGCGTGGATGAATTAAAAATTAACCCTATTCCAGTGTTACTTTCGGTTGGTAATCCTGCAATTGAATATTATACCCGGCGAGATCTTTTGGGTGAAGAAGTGGGACCTGTGGAGGAGTTATGGCAACTTCCATCTGTTTTGAGGATTCTCAGAAAACAGGAGGAAAATGGTTACTGGAAATACCCCGGTAAAATCAGGGAAGATATACGTTCCAGGGAGGACTATAACCAGGTGGAAACATACCGGGTTTTAGGAGAACTTGTCTGTAAATATGGGCTAAACAGAAGTCACCGGCAAATCCAGAAATCAGCAGAATATTTTTTCAGCTGTCAGACCATTGAAGGAGATTTTAGAGGTATTTACGGCAACCAGTATGCCACCACCTACTCACCAGCCATAATGGAGCTATTAATAAAAGCAGGCTACAGTAATGATCACCGGATAAAAAAGGGTTTCCAGTGGTTGATTTCCATGAGGCAGGAAGATGGAGGTTGGGTTATTCCCTTCCGAACATCTGGTATGAATATTAAAGAAGCATTGCTGGCCAGTGAACCTGATTTACCGGACCGGGGCAAGCCATTTTCCCATTTAGTGACAGGCATGGTTCTCCGGGCATTTGCAGCACACCATGAGTATCGTGGATCTGAAGAAGCGAAAAAAGCAGCGAACCTACTGGCCAGGAGATTTTTCCAGGGAGATAAATATCCAGATCGTAAGGACCAGAAATACTGGGAAAGGGTTTCATATCCGTTCTGGTTCACCGATATTATCAGTGCTATGGATTCCTTATCACTTATTGACATAAAAATGGATAATCACCATATACAAGACGGATTAGACTTTTTAATCAAAAAACAGGATAATAAAGGTCTTTTTGATTTAAAAATAGTAAGAGGGAGTGATAAGGACTTAAAATACTGGATTTGTCTTGCCATCTGTAGACTGTTCAAAAGATATGGTTAATAACTGGAAAATAAATAATGGGCTTTAATAGGTTGATGTGGGAGCATAAGTAACATCAAAGGAGATCAAAATGAAAGATAAAAAGGCCCTTTTAATAATAGACATGTTAAATGACTTTGTACAAGAAGGTGCACCCCTGGAAGTTCCATCTACCAGAACCATCATCCCCCATCTTAAAAAAGAAATTGAAGAAGCCAGAAGGGAAGGATTTCCCATTATTTATGTTTGCGACACCCACAACCCGCAGGATAGGGAATTTGTGAAGATGAACTGGCCAGTTCACGCCATCAAAGATACTACTGGATCAGAAGTGATTAAGGATTTAGAACCAAAAGATGAGGATATTTTCATAGAAAAAACCACTTACTCTGCATTCTACAATACTAATCTAGATAAAGTCCTAAAAGATCTAGAAATAAATACGTTGAGGATTACCGGTACAGTTACCCATATCTGTATACTTTTCACAGCTGCAGAGGGAGGTATAAGAGGTTATGATGTAGAAGTACCATCGAGTTGTGTGGCGGGACTGGATGAAGATGACGAAAAATTCGCTTTTAGGCTTATGCAGAACGAATTTGGAGTGAAACTGCTCTAATTTAATTTGAGAAATCAATTCCTATTAGAAATCCCTATAATATCTCCAATAATTTTTTTAAGTTTACCGAATCATATCACAATAAACTTTTCATTAATAACCACGGGGACTCAGACAATGACTGAAACAAGGGACACATTTCAAATTGAAGACGATAACTATGCTCTTTTTGCGAATAAAACAAAAGTATCAATAGAAAAAGGCGAAGGAGTGTATGTTTACGGCGAAGATGGTGAAAAATATATAGATTTTACTGCAGGATGGGGAGTAACCAGTATAGGGCATGCCAATCCGGTAATTACCCAAGCCCTTTGTGATCAAAGTAAAAAAATTATACAGAATCCTAATTCAGGGGCAACATATTCACCAGCACGGTCAAAACTTCTATCCTTAATGCAGGAAATACTACCTGAAAATTTAACCAGAATATTTTTTTCAAATAGTGGAGCGGAAGCAAATGATGCCGCAATTAAGCTTGCAAGGAAAGCAACCGGGAAATTAAATATTATATCCGCAGAAAAAAGTTTTCATGGGCGAACTATCAGTACAGTGTCTGCAACAGGCCAAAATGTACATAGAAGCCGATTTAATCCCCTAATTCCCAACCATATATTCGTTCCATATAACAACATCCAGGCAATTGAAAAAGTTATAGGAAATGATGTCGCTGCTGTGATAGTTGAGCCAATACAGGGTGAAGGTGGAATCAACGTACCAGATCCCGATTATCTTGAAAATTTATCTAATTTATGCATGGAAAATAATGTTCTTTTGATAGTAGACGAAATTCAGACAGGATTTTACAGAACAGGGCCAGTGTTCATGTCAAATAATGTTAAAGTAGATATTTTGACCATGGCAAAAGGTATCGCAGGAGGATTTCCCTTTGGAGCATTTGCATTTACTGAAGAAATACAGGATAAACTTGGAATAGGAGACCATGGCGGTACATATTGCGGGAACCCCCTCGGTTGCGCAGTGACATATTCTGTTATCAAATATATGCTAGATAATAAAATATGGGAAAATGTTGAATATGTTGGTGAATCCTCAATTGCAGAACTGAAAGAGTTGAAAAAAGAATATCCTAATATTATTAATGATGTGAGAGGAAAAGGCTTATTAATTGCCGTAGAGTTAGCGAATGATAATACCGCAGCCACTATAAACTCTAAATGTTTGGATGATGGGCTTATTTTAAATGTCACACAGGGTAATATAATCCGAATGTTTCCAGCTTTGAATATATCCATAGAAGAAATGGAAGAAGGGTTAAATATATTTAAAAATGCTTTAGATGAATTTAAAGATCAATAACATCTAGAACATACCGACGTGTTCTGGGAAATTATTTGCTAGGGGGATCAGAGGATATGGTCAATATTGTATTTATTGAAACTGGTGCTTTTGATCTGGATTTAATCCAGCAACTGTGGGAGAAGCTCAATGACCATCATCGCAAGCAAAAATCAGATTTCAAGGAGCACTATGAAAATTTCACTTTAACCGAACGTGCAGAAGCTCTTTTAAAGAAATCCCTTGATGGAGATATGAATTGGCCGGGCGGAAGAGAAGAAAACAGGACTTTTGGTGGCCTACTGCATCACCACCATCTCCCATGATAATGAGGGGGAAATTGATTCAATCTATGTTGAAGAAAGATACCGTGGCCATGGTTTTGGTGATGAACTGATTAAACGCTCCTTGGAATGGATGGATAAAAAAGATGTAAAGAAAAAGACAGTCCGGGTGGCAGTTAGTAATCAGGATACGGTGTCCTTTTATGAGCGTTACGGATTCCGTCCTCGATCCATAACCCTTGAACAAACAGCTAATCAAGAAAGGTGATTTTAAGAAAGGTAATTTTAAATATAAGGTTTAAAATTATTATTTGAGACAAAGCAGAGATTATTTGATTAATCTTAAAAATAATCTTGTACTAAATAGGGGGAATTTCTCTTGAAGGAAAAAAGTCTTGACCAGTTACTGAAGGAAAAATTCAGCCAGGGTGCTTCTTCTTATGACAGACAGCGAAAGCATGTGATTCCCTGCCTGGAAGACCTTTACAGGATAACCTCTGATCTGGCCACAGTTGATAATTCCCAGGCTAAAATACTGGATCTTGGTGCTGGAACTGGACTTCTTACCAGCTACCTTCATGAACGCTACCGGGAGGGTCATTTCACTCTTCTGGATCTATCCGATGAAATGCTGGAAGTGGCCATGGCCCGGATAAATAAGGATTCTGTAAAAAATGACTCTAATTTCAGTTACATTGTTGGGGATTATTTGAAACATGATTTTGGAGGAACATTTGACATTATAGTGTCATCCCTATCCATCCATCACCTGGAACACCATGATAAAGAGTTTCTGTACCAGAAGATCTACCATCACTTAAACCCCAGGGGAGTTTTCATTAATGCGGACCAAGTCTTAGGACCACATTCTGCCAATGAAGAGGAATATCAGAGGAACTGGATGGAAAAGATAGATCTTGGTTCCCTTTCTGAATCTGAAAAAAAGATAATAATGGACCGGATGGAACTGGACAATCCTGCCAGTCTTCAGGATAACCTAGAATGGCTTGAAGAAATTGGGTTCAAGGATGTGGATGTCTATTATAAGTACTATAACTTTGTAGTGCTGTATGGCAGGAAATAATGCTTTAACCTGGATTAACTTGGTGGGAAATTAACTCGAAAATATCTGTGAGGATGATTGGTGATGAGAATATTTTAAGTGGAAGATGATTCCATGAAATCGGATATAAAGACCAAACTAAATGAGAATATTAAAGAGTTAGCCCTTAAAGAGGGGGCTGATTTTTATGGAGTGGCTGATCTTACATCGGCAAGGGATTTCATCCGTGATCAGGGCGGGGATGAGGTTGCATCCTACCCCCGGGCTATTTCACTGGGAATTCGGATCATGGATAGTATTGTGGATCAACTCCCTCACCGGCAGGAACGGAGAGTGGCAGTTAACTATCACCATCATGGCTATGATATAATCAACCGGCGACTGGATCTTCTGGCATCTCGTGTAAGTAGCCTTATCCAGAATGAGGGTTTTCATGCTCTGCCCTTACCTGCATCGGAGCGATATGATGATGAACGGATCTGTGCAGTATTATCCCATAAACTAGCAGCCCACCTGGCGGGACACGGTTGGATTGGGAAAAGTTGCCTTCTGGTCACTCCACAAGCAGGGCCACGAGTGCGGTGGATAACCATACTGACCGATGCACACCTGGAAGTCACCGGACGCGTGATGGATGAACATTGTGGAGAGTGCACGGAATGTGTGGATATCTGCCCTGTTTCTGCATTCACTGGCGTTCATTTCAAGGAAGATGACCCCCGTGAGGTGCGTTATGATGCCCGGAAGTGTGAAAAATACTTAGAAGATGGTGAAGAATGGGCAGTATGCGGATTGTGTGTTTACGTTTGTCCCCACGGAAAAGATAAAGGGAGATAATAAATGAGAATGAAGAAAGAGAATGAGAAAATAATTAGAATAGAGAAGGTCTAAGAAGAAATAAATCTAAAAAAAATAGATTTTAAATAAATTTTATTCATACTTTTCGTGACATACAATATCATCTAAGGCCTTTCTCGGCCTTGGTGCAGGACTTTCATCAGCATATCCCAAAGTGAACATTGCTGGAACTCTGATGTCGCTAGGAATGCCCAGAATCTCTTTAACTTTCCCTTCATCATAGGCACCCAACCAGCAGGTCCCCAATCCAATTTCTGTGGCCTCGAGTATCATGAAGGATACTGCAATTGAGAGATCTACAGTGTAAGCATATTGTCCGCAGGGCATAACCCTTTCAGACTCGGTTGAACAGGCTACAATTGTAATGGGTGCTTGTCCCACAAATTTCTGACCATTAGCCGCGTCAATTAGTTTGGTACGGGTTTCTTTATTTTTCACCACCAGAAATTTCCATTCCTGTCTGTTGGCAGCAGAGGGGGCAATACGGGCAGATTCTAATATTTTTTCGAGTTTTTCTTCCTCTACTTCGATATCTTTATATTTTCTAATGCTTTTTCTTTCATCAATTGCTTCAAAAACATCCATTCCAATATCCCCTTATCCATTCCTTAACCATGGTAAATCCTTAAACATTATAAAAAAAACTCAAACTGAAAATAAAAGGAAAAATTAAGTAAAAATAAAAAATTAAGAACTTTTTTTATTCTGCGTCCATCATTTCGCCGTATGCTACTTCTATTTCACAGCCTTTAGGACCACAGCAGAAATGTTGTAAATCGAATTTTACTTGCATTTTTTCACCTCGATATAGTGTTCAACAATATATAAAAGTAACTAATAGTATTTAAAGTAGGTACTGACACTGATCATACATACTTACATAAAGTATACTTAGTACCAGTGGTTATATCATTAATTAGTTAATCCACTATAAATAGACACATGTTAGTACTAATGAAAGCCCTCACATATCCGGTGATCACATGACCAAGAATGGAGAAAATCATGAATACATATGTTCAGTAGAAGCTGCCATTAATGAAATAGGCGGAAAATGGAAATCATTAGTATTATGCTCGTTAAAAGACGGGAAACTTAGATTTAGCGAAATAAATAATAAACTACCCAATATAAGCCAGCGAATGTTGACAAAAACCCTGAGAGAATTGGAAAAAGATAGAATAATCAACAGAAAGGTTTATCCAGAAGTACCTCCCAAGGTTGAATACTCCTTGACCCCTAAGGGACAGTCTGTCCTACCAATCCTGGACTCATTATGTGAGTGGGGTAAAAAATACTGTGAAGAAGAGGAAAACTGGGAAGAATAACCCACATCACCATTATGAATTTATATCCAGTACACTGCCAATTCCAACCAATCAACTTAAAAATCATCATATGCTAATTATAAACCTGATTTTAAACCAGAGTGGATGATAAATGGCTGTAAACACCCCTGAAACTTCCCAACTGCGATTATTTGATTTCAGGAGCAAAAAGAAGTTGTTTTTGATTTTATGTGCCGCTATTTTATGGTTAGGTGCATTTATAGCCTATTTCACTCCTGGTTTTGATTACTGGCTGGTGGCCAGTTTCAATTCTCTGCGTGCCAATTACTTATTTGCAGATTTCTGGTATTATTACACCAAATATATGCTTTACGTGGTTGGATTTCCACTTTTAATCATATACATTGCTTCATTTAAAATTGATAAATTAAAACCATACCGTTTGGTGCTTTTGTTAACCATAATGACTTCTGCAATTGGGAATCCAATTATAGATCCTATCTTAAAAGATTTAATTGCCCGTCCACGCCCCCAAGTTGCCCATCTCGATCTCAACAGTTTATACTATGAAAGTGGATTTTCCTTTCCTTCTGGACATGCGTTTCAAGCATTCTCAAACACCTTACCCCTGATAATCTGTTTTTTTACCAATGATGCGACATTTAAGAGAAACTGGAAAAAAATAGTTTTAGCATTAATTCTTCTGGTTTATGCCATAACCCTGGCTTTCAGCCGAATTTTCGCCGGTGTACATTACTTTTCAGATGTGTTATTTGGAATTGGATTTGCAATTATTTTAATGGTAATTTTAGCCAGTTTAATGCAATGGTTATTAAATAAGGACTATTTAAACCTTCAAAACGAAAAATTGTATGCTCTGGTCTTTTTAATCATGACTGCAATTAATTATATTTCATTTTGGTGATCTTCCGTTTCAGTGATGATTTACTCAATCCCGCAAGAACCAATTAAAACAGCGAACTGGATTTAATCCATTATTGTTTGTTTCACAACAGTAGCAGCAAATACTGCTGCCCCAAATCCATTATCAATATTAACTACTGCTATTCCCGGGGCACATGATTGTAACATGGCATTGAGCGCTGCGAAACCTCCTTCTCCCACACCGTATCCCACCGAGGTGGGCACTCCAATTACCGGAACATCCACCAGCCCGGCAACCACTGATGGTAGTGCTCCTTCCATACCAGCAACTACGATGATAGTCTTAACATCCTCTTCCAGCATCCATCTGATTTTTGAAAATAAACGATGAATTCCAGCAACCCCAACATCATAGGAGGTTAATACTTCGCATCCTGCCTCCTCAGCAACAACACGCGCCTCTTCCGCCACCGGAATATCAGAAGTGCCAGCAGTGATAACACCAATTTTCCCCTGCTTTTCTATCTCCCCATCTTTAAGGACTAGAATCTTTGCTTTTTGATTGTACTCCACTTTAAGAGATCCATCTTGGATAAAATTGATTTCTTCTTTGATATTCTGATATCTATCCTCTTCCAGTCTGGTTACCATCACCCGGCCACGCTTTGCACACCCCTGGATGATCTTAATCAAATCCTGATCATCTTTACCCTCAGCAAAAATAGCCTCGGGAAACCCGGTTCGAAGGTCACGCCCAGTATCTATCTTTGCAAAATCCTCCAATTCAACCATTTGCATGGTTTTAAGCATTTTTTCAGCTTCTTCCACTGATAATCTACCATTGATTAGTTCCTGGAGTATTTTCTTCATACTATCACTGCCCCTGATCAAACTTATATATAAAGCTGAAGTATTAAAAAGAATTCTATAAGCTGAACTTATAACTCCAGATCAACAATGTTTAGATAACTGAAGTCCTAATAATTAAGTAAAATTGATTACGAGGTATTGAATTGAAAAAAGCACGTATACTTGTCCAGGGAATTGTGCAGGGAGTTGGATTCCGTCCCAATGTTTACAGAATAGCCAAAGCTCGGGGGATTAACGGATACGTGCGGAACCTTGGTAATGTGGTTGAAATAGTAGTTGAAGGGAATGAGGAAGATATTAAAACCTTCACCAGGGACCTTAAGATTAAAAAACCACCCATATCCAAAATTGATTCAGTGAAAATAGAAGAGTTGGATGATATTGCTTCACCAGAGTTTACTGGTTTTAACATACTGGAAAGCTCCTCTAACTTTTCTGGATCTTCAGTTATACCCCCCGATGTAGCCACCTGCGACCGTTGCATGGAAGAGGTTATGAAAACTGGTGACAGACGTTACAAGTACCCTTTCACTGCCTGCACTGATTGCGGACCTCGTTTTACAGTTACAAGTTCCATCCCCTACGATCGTATGCGTACATCCATGGAAGAATTCCCTTTATGTCCGGATTGTTTAGAGGAATACCAGGATCCCGAAGACAGACGCTACCATGCTGAAGCCACCTGCTGTCCAGTATGTGGGCCTGAAGTTTTCCTTTACCGTGACGGGAGAGTTGAATCAAATAACTCACTTAAAGAGGCAGCCCGACTCCTGGATGAAGGCAATGTGCTGGCTATGAAGGGTATTGGGGGCACACATCTGGTGGCAGGTACCATTGATGATCTTCCAGTCATCAAGCTGCGTAAAAGGCTGGGTAGAATGAACCAACCCTTCGCCTGCATGTCCCCTGATATCCCTACCGTCCAGAGCTTTGCTGAAGTGGCAGATTACGAAGAAGAAACATTATTATCTCGAAACAGGCCTATTGTTATCCTTAAAAAGAACAAAGATTATTATTTATCCCCTCATGTTGCCCCGGATCTGCATAACCTGGGAGTTATGCTTCCCTATTCTGCCCTGCATCACCTGCTTTTCAGTTACACTGATTCACCGGCATATATCATGACCTCTGCCAACATGCCAGGTGAGCCCATGCTCACTCAAAATCAGGAGATAATCAGTAAGCTGGATGGTGTGGCTGATTATTATCTCCTGCATAATCGTGAGATTGTTAACCGATGCGATGATAGTGTGGTTCGATTCCGTGGAGGGGATTTGGCATTTATCAGACGCTCCAGAGGTTATGTCCCCGAACCATACGATTTTTCCAGTATCAGCACAGATTTGAATGTTCTGGCCCTGGGACCGGAGATTGATGTTACTTTTTCCCTTCTTAAAGAGGGTAAATGTTACGTGTCCCAGCATATCGGTGATACTACCAAGTACGATACCTTCCTCTATCTCCAGAAGGCAATTGAGTATATGATGGAGATCACCCAGACAAAGAATATTGATGCAGTAGCCTGTGATCTGCATCCGCAGTTTTTCACCACCAAACTGGCCCATGAACTGGGTGAAAGGTTCAGCTGCCCGGTTTTGAAAGTGCAACACCATCATGCCCATGCTGCGGCCCTATCAATGGACTGGGGTGTGGATGAGTTCATCTGTATTGCTGCGGATGGTGTGGGTTACGGGGATGATGGTGGTGCCTGGGGCGGGGAGATACTATACTACCACGGAGCCGAATATGAAAGGATTGCTAGTTTAATACCTCAGAAGATGCCTGGAGGGGATTTAACCACCCGATACCCAGTCCGGATGATGATGGCCATGCTTTATCCTCATTACAGTGGGGAAGAAATTGCGGATCTGATGAAAACCCACTACCTTGATTACTTCCCCCACCAGGGAAAAGAGGTGGATATCGTGGCCAGTCAGCTTCAGAAAAAATTCAATCTAACTGAAACCACCAGTACAGGGAGAATGTTAGATGCCCTTTCTGCCTGCCTTCACATCTGTGGTGAAAGGACTTATGAAGGGGAATGTGCCATGAAACTGGAATCTACTGCCTATGGTGGTGAGGATCTTTTCAATATACCTCTGAAAATTTCCCATAAGGAGGGTAGAGCTGTTCTTGATACTTCAGGCATACTAATATCTGTCCTGGAAAACCAATTAGAGGGCAGCACTGTTAAAGATCTGGCGTGTTCTGCTCAGCGGGCTGTTTCCCAGGGCCTGGCTGAACTGGCCATCACTGCAGCACGGAAAAAAGGTGTGGATATCATTGGTGGATCAGGAGGAGTTTTCTACAATGAAGCCATCAGCATGACCATAAAAGAAGTTGTGGAGGATGCGGGTTACACTTACATCCAGCATGAAAACAGTTGCGCTGGGGATGGTTCTGTTTCACTGGGACAGGCAGCAGTAGCCGCTTTAAGATGTGGAAAAAAATCTTAGTCCATGAAAAACTAAAATTCACATGAAAAATTACACTAAGAAGTTAAAGGAAAATAAATATCAAATTTAAGTCAATTTAAAGATATTTTTTAATTAGATTAATTTAATCCTAGTTTTTAAGGTTTTTCATCCGAGGACCCTCCTTCTGAGGACCCTTCTTCCCCAAACATAACTGGCAGATTTAAAGAACGTATTTTCAACGCTCTTTTTCTTTCATCCACTTGCCTTAAGAGGAGTTCTGCGTGTTTTTTAGCCTCATCATAGTTTCCGATGAGGTTTTCCAGATCAGATGAAACATCTTCACCCATTCGAGCTCTTTCTTCAAGCAGTTGCAATTCCTGGAACTCATGGCCGGGTAATTTTACACGAATAGTACCCTGACTGATGAATATCTGGAATTCAACATCATTGGAAATGTCATAATATTTTCTAGGCCTTCCGCGCTCTATTTTTTGGAATGTAGAGCTTAAAAGACCCGCTTTTTCCATAGCACGCAGGTGTTCAATGATGGCCTTCTGACCTATTTCCAGTTCTCGGGATATCTGGCTGACAAAACGAGGTTCATCCCGTAAAAGGTCAAGTATGTCCCTACGGGTTTTACAGCCCATAACATCCAGTAATAATTCTAAATCCATTTTGAATCCACTTTTTTAATGTATAAAACCATGTTGATCTTTAATTTATTTTAATTTTATCTGAGGTATCAAATTTGTATGATTCTGATGTATCAATTGCATGATTATTTAAAAACCCTTTTAATTAAAAATTCCCTTCAGATGATTTTATTTTAGAAATTTAAACTCTAATTTGGGATTTAATTCTACAATAATATTAGACTATTTTTATTAATCTAAATAATATTTGCCAATGCAAAAATATCTAGAGATTTTTATATAACTGTTGGTTACTATAATCTCTATTTTCAGAAAGGTTTATATAACCTTTGGTTACTATAGTCTTATATAACTTTTGGTAACTATAACCCTGATTTAGAGAAAGGTTTATATAACCATTGGTAACTATAATGGTAAAGTTACTTATCTTCCCATCCCCACAATAAAGGTGAATAAATGATTGATAAAAAAGATGTTGCCCAGATGAAGGACGATCTGAAGGAATTAGAGTCAGAGATCCAGAAAAAAGATGATGAAATTAAGGAGAAGGAAGAGGAAATCCAGGCTAAAGATGAAAAAATTACACAATACAAAGAACAACTATTAAGACTTCAGGCAGATTTTGATAATTTTAAAAAAAGAACCGAGAAAGAATTAAGTGAACAAATTCATTATGCCAATGAAAAACTCATTATTAAAATATTAGACAGCTATGAAGACCTGGAAAGAGCCCTTAAATCAGGTAAATCCGATGATCTCCATGAAGGTGTGGAAATGATCTACCAGAATCTCAAAAACATCCTGGAAGGAGAGGGACTTGAGATAATCCCTGCTGAAGGGGAAAAATTCGACCCATTTCAGCATGAAGCTCTCATGGCAGAGGCCCATGATGATTTTGAGAATGGAGAAGTTATTGAAGAGCTCTGTAAAGGTTATAAGTTGAATTCTAAAGTTATAAAGTATTCTAAAGTTAAAGTTTGTAAAAAAAATGATTAAAAATATAAAAGAAGAGGTGATTTTGTATGGCTAAAACAGAAAAAATTATAGGAATTGACCTTGGAACCAGTAACTCTGCTGCTGCAGTACTGGTGGGTGGTAAACCAACCATCATACCCAGTGCAGAGGGAGCTACCCAGTACGGTAAATCATTCCCCAGCTACGTGGCTTTTACTGATGATGGACAGCGCCTGGTGGGAGAACCCGCCAGGAGACAGGCAGTAACCAACCCTGAAAAAACCATTACCGCCATTAAAAGGCAGATGGGTACCAGTTACAAGGTAGATATCTCAGGTAAACAGTACACACCACAGGAAATCTCCGCATTCATCCTACAAAAGATCAAAAAAGATGCAGAAGCATTCCTAGGAGAAGAAGTGAAAAAAGCAGTCATCACCGTGCCTGCTTACTTCGATGACAACCAGAGAACCGCCACCAAGGATGCTGGAACCATCGCCGGACTGGATGTGGTGCGACTGGTCAACGAACCCACCGCCGCCAGTTTAGCTTATGGTATTGACAAAGCCAATGAAGATGAACTGGAAATCATGGTCTTCGACTTTGGAGGGGGAACCCTAGACGTAACCATCATGGAATTCGGAGGAGGAGTCTTCGAAGTCCGCTCCACCAGTGGGGACACCAAACTGGGAGGAACCGACATGGACGCCACCATCATGAACTACCTAGCAGCGGAGTTCAAAAAAGAAACCGGCGTAGATGTCCTGAATGACGACCAGGCAGTTCAGAGGCTCAGGGAAGCTGCTGAAAAAGCCAAAATCGAACTATCCACCACCCTCACCACTGAAATCAACCTACCATTCATTACTGCCACCCAGGACGGGCCAAAACACCTGACCCACACCCTAACCCGGGCTAAACTGGAAGAACTGGTTGATTCCATCATCAAACGCTGCTCCGCACCAATGGAACAAGCATTATCCGACGCTAAAATGTCTAAAAGTGATGTGGATAAGATCATACTCGTGGGAGGACCCACCAGAATGCCCATCGTCCAGAAATTCGTGGAAGACTACCTAGGCAAACCAGTGGAACGAGGAATCGACCCCATGGAATGTGTAGCTGTAGGCGCTGCCATCCAAGGAGGAGTACTCGCCGGAGAAATCAAAGACTTGGTCCTCTTAGATGTGACCCCATTATCCCTGGGTATTGAAACCCTGGGAGGAGTTTTCACCAAGTTAATCGAAAGGAACACCACCATACCTACCAAGAAAAGTCAGGTGTTCACCACCGCTGCTGACAGCCAGACCTCTGTTGATATACATGTCCTGCAGGGTGAAAGATCAGTGGCTACTGGAAACACCACTCTGGGCAGGTTCCAGCTGATTGGAATACCACCCGCACCCCGTGGAATGCCCCAAATAGAGGTAACCTTCGATATAGATGCTAACGGTATTCTCAACGTATCTGCCAAGGATATGGGAACTGGTAAGGAACAGGCCATTACCATCACCGCGCCCAACAAATTATCCGAGGATGAAATTGATCAGAAGATCAAAGAAGCTGAACAACACGCCGACGAGGACAAAAAACGTCAGGAAGAAGTGGAAATCCGGAACAATGCCGATTCCATGATCTACACCGCCGAGAAAACCCTGGATGAACTGGGTGACAAGGTCCAGGCTGACCAAAAAACCAAGATCGAAGGACTGGTCAAGGAACTCCGGGAAGTTATTGGTGGAGATGATCTGGAAGCCATTAAAGCAAAAACCGAAGAACTGACCAAAGTTGTGCAGGAAGTTGGAGCTGCTATTTATCAGCAAACCCAGCAAGAACAGGCTCAGCAACAGCAACAGGATACGCAAGGTCAGGATCCTAAGGATGACGACACCATCGACGCCGACTATGAGGTTAAAAAATAGACCAATAGTAATATGAATGGGAGTTGGATGAGATTTTCTCATCACTCCCCCATTACTACCCAACACTTTTATTATACATCATCTCACTAAAATTGAATATACTCTATAAGTTAGATATTTGAATATACTCTATAAGTTAGATATTCTTTGAAATTTAATTTAAAAAAATGAATCAAATTTAGTAAGAAATTGATTTTAATTTCACACTCATACATTCATCATAATTCAATAGATCTAGATGATAATTTAATAAATTTAGAGTATTTATTTAGAGTATTAAGGAAGATTAGCATGGCAGAGAAGCGCGATTACTACGAAGTCCTGGGAGTGGAGAAAGGAGCCACTAAGAAAGATATTAAGAAAGCCTACCGTAAACTGGCCATGGAATATCACCCTGATGTGAGCGAAGACCCTGAAGCAGGCGAAAAGTTCAAAGAAATTAGTGAAGCCTACGCTGTGCTGTCTGATGAGGAGAAAAAAACCACTTATGACCAGTACGGTCATGCGGGAATGGGTGGATTCAGTCAGGAAGATATTTTTAACAATATTAACTTCGAAGACATTTTCCGTGGATTCGGATTCGGAGGAAGCAGAGGAGGGGGAGGAGGAGCCAGTGGTTTCGAGAGTATATTCGACCTTTTCGGATTTGGAGGAGGCCGTCGCAACGGACCTCAGCAGGGCGATGATGTGCTTTATGAAATGAAGATCACCCTGGAAGATGCTGCCCATGGCCTGGAAGAGGACATTGAAGTTCCCCATAAAAAAACCTGCCCCCACTGTAAAGGATCAAAAGCCGAACCCGGAACTGAAAGCAGAACTTGTGATGTCTGTGGAGGAAGCGGCCAAGTAAGACAGGTGCAGAACACCCCACTGGGCCAGTTTGCTACCATACGTCCTTGCAGTGCCTGTCGTGGTGAAGGGAAAATAATAGACAGCCCCTGTCATGAATGTCATGGAAAGGGTATTGTGAGACAAAAAAGTACCATTCACGTTAACATACCTGCTGGAGTGGAGGATGGATCCCGTCTACGAGTTCCTGGTGAAGGAGATGTTGGTAAACGTGGTGGACCACCAGGAGATCTTTACGTTCTCATTCGGGTAAAACCACACAAGTACTTCCAGCGGGAAGGAGCCAACCTACACTATGAAAAACCCATCAGCTTTGTGCAGGCCACCCTGGGAGATAAAGTTGACGTACCCACCATAGATGGTGAAGTGGAACTTAAAGTACCTGCCGGTACCCAAACCGGTACATCATTCCGCATAAAAGGTCATGGAATGCCCCATTTAAGATGGAATGGTAAGGGAAACTTGTATGTGAAGGTTAAGATTGTCACTCCCAAGAAGCTCAGCACCCGTCAAAAGGAACTCCTGGAAGAATTCGCCGAGATCAGTGGCGATGAGATCTACCAGGAGGAAAAAGGTTTTTTTGATAAGGTGAAAGATGCCATTAACCACTAATATGCCATTAATAATAAGAGCTTGAATTTGAGTAAAAAAATGATACACTCCAAATTACTACCCTAAATTAGTATCAAACCCATTATCCACAATATCCATAATTTCTTAAGTATCATAAATCTCCAGCACCCTGATCAATATGTGCACTTTTTCTTAAAATCCCTCTGTTCCAAACCTCTTTATTTTTATAGTTCCCTCCCACCAAATAAGGGAATGAGGGCATAACTATTTATTTTGGATAAGACAATTTGCATTTAATTGAATGTGTCCTGCAAAAAGCTTTGAAGAAGTGATTCTGTGAATACTGCCTATGAAAATTGTGAGATAAATGTAGAAGAGATATTGGAAAAGATAAACAGTTACTTTGGTTTTGTGCCAAAAATATTCCAGGTTTTATCAGAAAATCCACCTGCTTTAAAAGTTTACTTTGATAAAGTAGAGGTTATGATGGTGGATGATACCCTCCCACCATTAACCAAGGAATTTGTGTCTATTGGGGCTGCTGCTGCCCTAGGATCACCTCACTGCCTTAACACCCATCTGGAGGTGGCCAGGGAATTTGGAGCCACCAATGAACAGCTTCTCCTGGCGATTATTCTCGGAACTACCATTACAGAAACCACCGCACTTTCAAAGTCGCTAAGAGTTTATGATGAGTTTAAAAACGAGTAACCCATTCAATTTCTCTTTTTATTCTTAAGTTCTCCTAAATTCTTTTTTTATTATAATTCCTTAAATTTCTTTAAAAACCTTAAATTTCTAAAAAAATTCATTTAAAAAAATTAAATTTAATTGCTTATTTTCCGTTTATTCTTAATAATAAAATAAACAACAGCCAAAACTAGGATTACTAATATTATATTGTCTATAAAGGATAATCCCTCAGATATAGTTAGGTAAAAGTTTCCGAACTGCCATCCAATGATTCCCAGAATGGATGCCTGCACCAGTGCACCGAAAAATGTTATTAGCACATAATTCCGCGGATTGTATCGTATCATACCACAGAACAGGCTAATTGCTATGCTGGGGATAACCGGCACACATCTAGCAGCGAAAAGAAAAAGGCTTTCATATCTACTTTCCTTTACTTTCTGCTCCACACTCTCAAGATCCTCCACAGTAACCCCCAGATATTTCCCAGCACGTTCAACAAATGGAATTCCAATTTTATAGCTTATTCCATAGTATAAAAGTGAACCCAGGGTAACTCCCAGTGCAGCGGGGAGGGTTATGGTTAAAAGCATGGTTTCCAGAGATCCGACAGATATGGCAACTCCTTTCATTAAAAAGAAGCTAGCCCCTAACACTACCAAACTGGAGGGTATGGGAGTAACTATCTGTTCCAGTATGGATCCACCGAACACTGCCCATGGACCGTAACTAACTACAAATCCTTCCAAACCTGATAAAATATTAGTGAACATTATAAAACCCTGAATTTTTTTAAACCCTGAATTTTCTTTATTTTTACATTATTCACTGATGCATTATATCCTTATCCAAATTAGAGATGTGAATAGTATGAGCAAAATATTAGGAGCTAAATATTTGCTAGATACCTCCCATGTAATAATTTGAGAGTGAATCTGAACACACTTTAAGATCATCCAGGGGATGGTACATTTCGTGAAAAAACTTAGTGTATTTATTTAAAACCAAATTCACATATACATAATATGGTCATGAAACCTATAGAACCAATTAGTCTGTCCAGACAAATTAAAAATAAATGAGGATCTGATCATTCATTTGTAAACAAGTGTTATTTTAAAAATAATGGAGGGATTCACCTGCTTTTATCCAAAAAGAATCGTGTTTATATTGAAGACCAGATAGTTCCATCTCCAGCTCGTAGGGTGCGAATGGTGCTGGACCTTCTTACCGATGAACCCATCATTAAGTTTCCAATGGAAAAAGGAGTCCTTGAAGACATGGAAATATTTGGGGTTAATCGAGACTGGTTTATCCCATTTTTAGAAGAAAATGGTCAGTTAATAATTGATCTAGGTAATTTGGATCAGTGGATTGGAACGCCAGATGAGCGTGGGCTTAAACATGTGAAACTGGACATCAAATTCATTCTGGTGAACCCTGAATTTGAGCTTAACCACTTAAATCGCGGGTATAATGGTATTGTTGAGCTTACCGAGGCTGAAGAAATGGAATTACATATTACACTCCCTCTGGGAATGAAAATGTCCCATGAAAAGGATGTTAGTGAGATAATGCTTTCAAAAGAAAACAATGGATCAAAATCTATCTCCATACCCGCTACCAGCATACTGGATAAAGATCGCAGGCGCCGCTACGATTTTCTGGTAAACTCGGACCACCTTAAATCTATCTTAAACCCAGAAAATCCCGATGAAATGATAAACTTAAACTATGACGTGACTAATGAAAAAGAATACTACGTTATAACTGTAATAGGGCTGGGTTTATTTGCATTTGCACTTTTTCGCATGATAGATATGTTAGATGGTCAGATAGAATTTGATATCCGTTACCTGGCCGCTGCCGTTGCATTCATCAGCCTGTACATAACCATACTCCGTGAAAAATACGAATTACCATTTAGAAAAGTACTGGTTTACACCACTGTTTTTATTGGGATTGAACTGATTCTAGAACTTTTAATGGAATAAGTTCATTTAAAGATTTTCACTGTCAAGAATTATAAAAAACTTCTTTTTTGTTCATATCGTTGGATTAATCCCGATATAGGATTATTTCTCTATTTTAGAATTCATTCCATCTGTTTTCAAGTTAATATTGAGTATAGGGGGATGGATCAAAAAATATAATACTAATGCTAAACATAATACATCAATTAATAGGGAGTTAATTAACAATAGGAGGGAAAAATATGCAGAAAAATACCTTGGCCATAGTACTGATAATTTTAGGTATAATAGTCTTGGCCTTTCCCCTGCTGGGACTAGTCCCCATTAGTATATTAACCGGTCTTGGAGTGGCATTTTTAGGTATAGGTCTTATACTAGCTGGTTTTTCTGACAGAGTGGAAAGCAGCGGTTTGGGACTTCTGGAGATAGTGCTGGGAATTATTGCCCTGGTATTAGGTCTTGGATTCATCCTGAACCCGGGTCTTTTCAGCTTCGTGGCAGGATTGATCGTCTATATGGCTGGTTTGTTCCTGATTATCGTCGGTGTAGTTGCTTTATTTACTAAAGCCGGTGGTAGCCGTTGGAACGGAGTTGTTGCCATTATTATCGGACTAATCTACCTGATATTTGGATATTTCATTTCCAACCCATTCTATCTGGGAATAATAATCGGTTTATGGCTGCTAATAACTGGAATTATGATGTTTTTCCAGAAAGATTAAAGTAAAAAACCCAATTAATTTCCTTTTTTTTATTTTTAATTTATTTTAAAAAGAGCAAATTTGATATTAAAATTTCCTAAAAAAAACAGAATTTCTAAAAAATGTAATAAAAATAAAGATAATGGCCTGCCGAGAGTAACCCACCTTCTGTTCGTGGCAGCATTCATCTATGCGAGTTACCTCTGCCTCATACAGGATTCACTGGCAGTGTTTACCCTTGCATCCCGTGGATTGGCCGTTTCACCGTTCCTTCTAGTGTCAATCAGACGAATCTTCATGTTCATCCACCAGAAGACGTGTCGTTTCTGCTCCAGAGTCCTGCTTCTCAGCAGATGTCTTATGACATCACGGTTCTGTATGATGGGTGGAGTTTCCTCAGTTTAACTACAGACATAAATCTGTAGAAACCGGTAGCTGCCCTTCGGCTGGCCATTAAAAAATAAGTAGCGGGGCCTAGATTTGAACTAGGGCTCTCGGGGTTATGAGCCCCGCGGGATCACCAGACTACCCCACCCCGCTGTATACCAGTGTTGGGTCTCCGCAGTATATAAAGGTTTCCCCCACTCCGGTTGAAATCTTTTGTATTCCTATTTTATAATCGTAATTAATTCAATTTTTTTATTATATATGAATTGAGATTCATAGGTTATTTAGATCATCATTTAACGTTGGATAGTTCCTTTAATTCAATGTTTAACGAGTATCCAACCACGGTTCTTATGGCCACGATCACCGCCAGAACAACAACATCATTGAGGGTTGGTTGAAGTATGCTCTTGATTAAATCCGCGGCTATGAAGAATTCCAACCCCAGCACTATCTTATTAGTAAAGTCCAGGCGGATGTCATTATATTCGTAGGATCTTCTCAAAAGTTCCTTGGAGAGAACCTTGATTGCTGCCCTTACTCCCCCATAAAAAACTAAAATAGCCCCAAACAGGGCTAAAGAATAAGAAATATAATATACAATATCTTCGTACATTTCCCCTCTGTTTACTTTTTAGGTTCCTTAGGGTTTTCCAGACTATCCAAACGTTCCTCTATAGTTTCCAGTTTCTTGTTGGTTGATCCACGGTACTCGTTGAAACGTTTTTCCAATGATTCAATATCAAGGGATACCACATCGAAACGTTTTTCCAGTTGGGATAGATCCTTTTTTGTGGCCAGATCCCAGTCTTCTATTAGCTGGTCACTCTGTTCATTCAGGAAAAGGTCTATGCGGTGGGATAAATTATCAGTACTGATGGGAACACTTACCTTCCCTTTGATCTTTTCACCCATTCCTGAGACTTTTTCACTGACCCCGGAAACATTCAACTTTTCTCCGACTCCAGAAACTTTTTCACTGACCCCGGAAACATTAATTTTTTCACCCATTCCTGACATTGACCCCTCTCCTGCTACTTTTTGACCCAAATCATTGGCTCCTCCCTGAACCTTTTCACCCAGATTACTGGCGCCACCATAAACTTTTTCTCCTAGATTGGTGGCATCACCTTTCATCTGAGAGAAATTAACCTTACGGTTATCCTGTAGATAGTAATATAATAATACAATTACCGCTCCTGCTAAAACCAGGATGGCAAATATTTCTAAAGGAGTCATAGACTATTTACCCCCTTTTTTCCCCTTTTTATTAAGTTCTTCTTCCTTTTTCTCAATATCATCCAGAAGTTTCTGGAGTTTTTCGTATTCCGCACGAGTTTCCAAGCGGGTGACTCTTTCATTGATTTCACTGTGCAGAAAACCGACTTTTTGCATCATTTTTGATGTTTCGCCTCTAATATTTGAAAGTCTCTCCTGCTGGTCTTTAGGCAGTGGTATCACATTTTCCATTAATCGTTTGGATTCCAGATCACGTTCAACCAGTTCAATTTTCTTTATTTCTGCCTGTTTTTCAAGGAATATTACATTACTCTGGGCTTCTCTAACTTTTCTCCATTGCATTACAATAACGATTATTGCGATAAGTGCTATTACCGCAATAATAAGCAAAAAAATGTTTTGTGGGATGCTTATAGTGTCTGCCATATTGTATTCCCCCTTATCTGTTAATTATTACAGCACAATATATAAATTAATCATTTAAAAGGCTTTAAAGAGCTAAATTCGGGCATTAAATCCAGACCTCCTTAAACATGTATAAATCAACAAAGTTTAGACCCTGCCAAATCTATACGTTTAATCCAAGCCTTAAATACCTTAAACCTTTTATGGACTCTCATATGAAAAGTACATATAATATATAAGTTTTATATAATTAATGCTTTGTTATTTTATTCATCTTAGAACCAGTTCATAACACCAATGGACTTGACTCCATACTACGAAGGATTATGGTCATTGGATTATAATTTATAATAATAAGTAAGAGTGTTGCTATTAAAATTGTTAGATTAGTAATCAGTTCCATAGTGTGATGCCATGATAGATACGTACCAAAAAGCAGGTAAAATTGTAAAAGATGTTAGAGAACTTGCAGTTAGTGAAGTTCACGAAGGAATGAAAGTTTTGAGTCTGGTAAATCTAATTGAATCAGAAATCAAAAAAAGAGGAGGTATTGCCGCTTTTCCATGTAACATATCCATTAATGAGGTTACTGCCCATTACACATCACCTCCCGGGGATGACACTATCTTAAAAGATGGTGATCTGGTTAAAATTGATTTAGGAGCCCATGTTGAGGGTTTTATTGCTGATTCAGCCATTACTGTAATGATTGGTTCAGGAGAAGGCCCTTACAGATCTGGAGATAAAACATATACCACTGAAAAACAGCTCAAACTTATTGAAACTGCTAATCAGGCCCTTGAAGTTGCCATCAGTAACATCCGGGCTGGTGCGGAGTTGGGTAAAATTGGTGGGGAAGTGGAGGAGTATGTGAAGTCTCAAGGTTTTTTACCAGTGGCCAACCTCACAGGCCATAGTATGGATCGATGGATCCTGCATTCAGGATTATCCATACCCAACATTAAAGAAAAAAACCATCACCGAATAGAAGAAGGGGATGTTCTGGCCATTGAACCCTTCGTAACTGATGGTGTTGGTGTGGTGGGAGATATGAAAGACACATTCATCTTCCGATTCCTCCGAGACCGACCTTTACGCCTGGCACCTGCCAGGAAATTGCTCGATCTGATAAAATTAAAGTATGCTAACCTTCCTTTCGCCCAGAGATGGTTAAATGAAGAATCAAGTGTACGTCAACTTAATCCTGCCATGAGGCAGCTTATCTCTTCCAGGGCAATCTACCCCTATCATGTGCTTCGTGAAAAAAGTGGTGCCAGAGTGGCCCAGGCCGAACATACGGTTATTGTAGAAGGAGAAGGATGTACGGTTATTACTGAATAGAATAAAGTAGGAATATATTTAGGGATTATGTTGATTAGATTTACGGTGAATTAGAGTTCATTCACCAATCAAATCCATCATCATCCCCACCTTCAAAAGAATCACATATATCATCAAAGGAATCAAAAACATCATCAAAGGAATCCATTTCTAGATCATCTAATGAATCGAAAACATCCACGTCGAACAAATTAAGGGTATCATCGCTAGAATCAAAGAAATCTAAATCTTCTTTTTTTCTAAAAGCATTTTTGGTACCGAATTTTATTCCAATCAAAACAGAAACCGGATACAGTAAGTAAGGATAAAATTTTGATGTTTTTGTCTTTACGTTTGCCAGTCTATTTTTCAACGAAAGCAACTGATTCATGTCATAAGGTAAAATAAATATATGCGTACCTACTGCAGATAGAAAAGCTTTAGCTTTTTCTGGATTGGAATCCGCCAATTGGAACAGATTATCTGAATCCTTAAATATATCATTTATTCGATTTTTAATTTCCACCCCAGATTCAGTTAGTTCATATTTAGGAGGAGACATTATCCCCTTCTTCTTAACCAGTATAACATATCCTTTTTCAATTAAAAGAGGCATTACAAAATCATTTTTATACTTTAAAAATGAAGGACCAGTTAAACGGGACCTAAACTGTTTTAATAATTTTTTGAAATATTTCTTAATTTCAATTTCAGAATTTCTACTTAAAGATATGGTAAAAATTTCTTCATGGGGTTTAAGATCCATGTTAAAGTTTTCGCCCTTCACAATTTTACGGACAATTTTCGTGGATAAAAAACCTTTTTCTTTGCGGGAATCCATTTGAATGACTTTACGTGCTAAAAGGTCCTTCATTGTTAATTTTAACAATTTTTTTCCATGAGCATTATCTGTAGATAAATTTGCAGAATCTATAAATAATATTACATACGATTCAGCAGGTGTTAATTCCAAAGATTTTTCTCCAAACTTCATTTCTGCGTAAAAAGAATGATCATCAGATTGTATATTATTAATTTTCAGGCCACATTCACCGCAGAATTTAGCATTAGTGGGGTATCGGGCACCACATTCACTACAAAAAATCACATCATCATGAATTTTTTTCTGCGACATTTTTTCACCTCAAAAATACCTAGTACTTAAGTTAACCATTTTAGGATTATTCTAAAGAATTGGGAGATTCCAATAATATAGGAGTTTTGGGTTTATCAATCATTTCCATTTAACATCCCCCTTAATCTGGTATTAGCACTCAAATTGTTCTACCCTAGTTTAAATATGCACATATGAAGCGTACACCCCATACCTAATCTTTCTAGGAGTATCTAATCGTGAATTTGTTAGAAATCGGGAAATAATCAATAGTTATAATATTACTTTAATTCCTTTAAAATCATGGCAAATGATATATTAATGAATACATGAATTGAATTAATCCAAAAAAAGTAAAAAAATAGGGATATTATCCCTATACATTAGCTAATGGGTCTTCTTTTTCAGCACTGCCTTTGAAAGGTACGGGTAGGCCCATAGCCTTCCGTTCATCAATGACTTTCATGGCTTTGGTTTTCTTGTCGGTGGCCAGTTTTTCAAGTAGACCTAAACCTGGTTTCACATCATCCATTGGTTTGGTTTCAATGACTCCAGCTTCAACAGCCTGTTTGAATATGGTTTCACCGGCATCGGTTCTGACGAAGACTGTGGACCAGCCATCTGGTGTTCCCACTGAACCTGTTGATACGTCAGCTAATTCTGCTACGTAGTCTAGACAGATTTTGCATCCGTTCTGTTCGTATCCATGGGTTTCTTTTAGTGGTATGCTGAGTAACTGGTCAGCGGTTTGGATCCAGAATTTACCTTTTCCTATGTCCATTTTTTCCACTAGGTCGAAGTCAACACCTGCTTTTTCTGATATGAAAGTTCTCAGAGACTCGTATGGGAAGTTTTCCATACAGAAAATACCCAACATCAGGGCGATTTTGTCTGCTAAGAATCTTACACCAAATGGGTAGGATTGCATTTTCCTAATTCCCATGCTCTGGCAGGGTATGGCTACGGTACCAACTTTTTCTAGACCGTACTGTCGGACTGCTTTTTTAAGCATCCAAACGTTTGGGGAGAAGGTGTATTTAGTTCCAGCGGCGGCCAGTATCTCATCTGAAGACATGGCTACCATTGGTTCCGGTTTCCACATGACATCGGTTGGTCCGGCTACTACTGCACCATCGATGAGTTTTTCATCAAGGGCATAGCAGAATAGACCAGATACTATTCCTCCGTCTTGGGCTATTTTTTGGATCTGTTTATCAGTTGATCTTGCTGCAACAACTTCTTTGTAGGTTCCTAATACCATTTTTTCACCTCCTATAACCCTAAGTCCTGGTTGATCCTTTCAGCAGGCCACCAGCTTCGTGGGCACTGCACGTAGCAGATTCCACATTTGACACAGCGGTCGCTGTTCAGTTCTGGTCTTCCGTTGGTCATGCTTAGGGCTCTGGTCTGGCAAGCCATGGCACAGGTTCCACATCCAATACATAGAGCCTGGTTTACCACTTTGCTCTGCAGGTCACAGCCACATGCTTCGGTGTAACCAGCCAGGTCCATCATGGGCTGTAAATAGTCCATGTCACCGTTTATGGCAGCTACTACTGTTTTAGCAATTATTTCTGGTGATGGTGGGCAGCCAGGTATGGCCAGATCCACTTTTACCAGGTCAGCGATGGGTACAAATGATTCGTGGTTTGGTTGTGCTTGCTGTCCTCCTCGGGAGTATCGGGTGAAACAACCAGTTGCTGCGCAGGACCCAAAGGCCACTACTAAGCCTGCTTTTTCCCGTACTTCCTTGAGTTCATGTAAACTGTGTTCATCTTGTAGACAACATGATCCTTCAACCAGGGCTATGTCCATTTCAGGCATTTCCCATAGGTCTACCAGGGTTTGTCCGTAAACTATATCCACCATTTCCGTAAGTAAAGGTGCTAGGATGTCGTAGTTCTCTGTTAACGACATTCCATCTCCGGTACATCCACTCAGGTGAATGTATCCTATTCTTGGTTTAGCTTTTTCTTCAGCCACTTTTTCAACCTCCTCTTGTGAAGCGTTCTTGTCAGGTTTTGCCTCCATTCCAAAAAACGATTTGATTCGGGCTAATATTGACATCAACTAACCCCTTGTTTCCTTTAATATCATCTCAATGGCCTTGGGAATGGCATTTTCCACACTTTTGCTTAACCCCATTTCCACATCGGGGGCAGAGATATGTTCTGGCTTGCATCCAATTACCATAACTTCGCAGATATCGGCTAAATCATGTAATGGTTCGTTAACTGGCCAAGAATGCACGTTTTCGTAGGAACCTTTGGGGATTTCGTCAACACTGAATTTACGGACTGTTCCGGGTTCTGCATTAAATTGTACGACATCCACTACTATCATCTTCTTCCATTCTTCATGAGGCAGGCTGAAGACAAAGTGGGGGCCACCGGTACCGGCATCGATTAACATGACACTATCTGGTAGGGGGTTTTCCTTAGAGTATTCTCCAAGTGCTTTTATAACTTCGGGGCCGAATCCGTCATCCGCAAAAAGGATGTTTCCGCATCCGACCACTATTATCTCTGCGCTGTATGGCATGCTTCTCCCTAAATCCTGACCATCTCGTTTTTGAGAATGCTCCGGTCTTCGTCGTCAATTACGATCATGTGAGTCGCACAGGACAGACATGGGTCGTAGGCTCGGATAACATGAGGTCCGAATTCGTGGTGGAATCCTTCGGTGGCTGGTCCCATGGTGGGTATGTTCCATGTGGTTGGTACCAAAGCACTGTAGAACTGAGTTTTACCATCAGCAACTTGGGCCATGTGAACGTCCATTCCACGTGGTCCTTCAATAGCACCGACTCCCAGTTTGTTGGTTCCAGTTACATCAAAATCAGCCATTACTGGGGCAGATGTGTCCAGTTCACCCAGAATGTCTATACATTTGGATAGTGCTGTTTTCATTTCCACTGCTCTGGCTACGTGCTGGGCCACTACACCTCTTTCTTTGAAATCACCATAAGTGGCTAACCTGGCCCTTGGACCCACTTCTACACTCCTTCCATCGTATAGAGGGATGGTTGAGCAAGCTCTTTTGGCTACTTCAGGGTCATCATACCAGCTTTCTGGCATTATTTCTGTGAATCTGTCTAGATCAAAGTTGTCCCGGTTCCCGTATAATATATCGGTGGCGAGTGTTGGTGCGTTGGTTACGCCCAATCCTTCTGGGAATCCTTTGTCTGCGACTAAACCAATGATTAATTCGACATGTGCGTCTAATTTTGGTTTGAGTTGTTTTAATCTTGAGTAAAGCCTTTTTCTTGCAACTTCACTTATGTTGCTGGCCATTCCACCGATCCTAACATCGGATGGGTGTATACCTTCTCCAGCAACCATATCCACTACCATCTGTACGGTTTTTCGAATCTCAGAAACAGATTCAACCGCAGTGGTGAACAGGTCTTCTGGCACAACATCGGGAGCTATCAAAAATTGGTGGATAGCGTGGCTGTTTATGTGATGGGCAGCAAGAGTAAGTTCTCTTAACTGTTTAGCTGCTTTTGGTATTTCTATACCTAATGAATCATCCATAGCTTCTACTGAAGCCAGGGTGTGAGGTATAGGACATACTCCACATATCCTTTGCACCATTACTGGGGCAGTTTCTGGAGCTTTCCCTGTCACCATTTTTTCTAAACCTCTAACAGGAGTAATACTAAAGTATCGGCCTTTGGTTACTATTCCTTCATCATCTACTTCCATGACCAACTCTGCATGTCCTTCCTGTCGTGAGGTTGGCGATATAACTATTTTTTCGCTCAAATGTATCACCTCTTAGTTTTTATAAGAACATCAATATCTCTAACTTTTAAATATTATTATAAGCTTTTCTTTAAAGATCAAAATGAAAAATATAAATAGTATTAAAGACTTAATTATAAACTTAAATAATTAAATGGTAATTAAATTAAAGGATTTAATGGTGGTTCTTTTTTATAGGAAAAATTATTTTATTGGATTTGAAGCCGATTAAGGAAGCATATAATCATATCTTCATAATCTTAATATAAGATTAATAACCTTATATAGAATCAGATGGAAATAAAAGAAAATATAAGTTCTTGAACTAAAAATAAAAAGTGTTTGATATAATCCATAAAGAGGTGAGCTGATGATAGACTCCAAAATCTTGGTATCCGTGGTCATAGTATTACTTATAGGTGTAGCTGCAGCCGGTTACCAGATATCCAGCCAGACCCCCGGACTATGGCAACCAGTGACGCCAACTAGCACAGATTCGAGCGGAGATTCAAGTTCAACCACTGGAACTGACTCCGGAAACCAGCAAAGTTCTGCATCCAGTGTTTCAACATCTTCCAGTCAGAAAACAAGTGCATCAGGGAGTGATACCGTGAAGATAACATCTTCAGAAGCTAAAGCCATTGCTGCAAAATCAATTCTGCAGGAAGGGGCTACTGCCGGAACCCCTAAACTTACTACTTACGGTGGTACTAAGGCTTATTTAGTACCAGTTATGATGAATGGTAATCAGGTGGGTGAAATATATATTGATGCCCAAACTGGTAAAAACTTAGGAGGAGCAGGGGGTGCTCCCTGATGGTTGAAATGGTGGAAACTGAAGTAGAATGCTGTAAAATAATATCTAAAGATATTGAAAATGCAACAGTTATTGAAGGATCTCCTGAATTAGGGCTTATCGGCAATATTGTGGGATGGCTTCTGGTTGAAGAACTGAAAATGGAGGAAATTGGACACATTGAGTCTAAATACTTCCCACCTCTTGCAGTTCTCTACAAAGGAGTAGCTATACACCCATTCAGAATTTACACCGCTGATGACCTGGTTCTATTCCTATCAGACTTTGTGGTTCCACCAACTGTTACCTATGACATGACCAATGTTATTGTTGAATGGATGAAGCGGAATAACAGTAAAGAAATCATCACCCTAAACAGTATTGCAGTCCGGCAAAAAACCAATGGCGTTGCAGCCGCCGCTAACTCTCTTGAAGGGTTAAAACGATTAGGGGACCTTGATCTCCCCATACTTCCATTTGGAAACATCAACGGACTATCAGGAACCCTCTTAACCCGCAGTATGACCCGTGACATTCCCGCCTCATGTCTGTTTGCCGAGGTTTTAAATCAGTATCCTGATCCTCGTGCAGCAGCCAGTGTAGTGGATGTTTTAAATAGGATGTTGAACATAGAGGTTAACTCCGAGCCACTTTTGAAAGAAGCCGAAGAAATTGAGTCAAGGCTTAAGGAGCTGGCTCAAGCAGTTCAAGGTGAAGGAGAATCACCTGCATACAGTTAAATTCATACGGGCCCGTAGCCTAGTTGGATAGGGCGTCGGACTTCTAATCCGAAGGTCCCGGGTTCAAATCCCGGCGGGTCCGTTACTTGTACCCTTTTTTAATAGAATACCAAAACAGGTAGGATATTGTAAAAATACGTAAAATAGAATATAAAAATAATAATTAAAATCGATTTCATTAATAATGAACATGGGCCCGTAGCCTAGCCAGGATAGGGCATCAGACTCCTAATCTGAGGGTCCCGGGTTCAAATCCCGGCGGGTCCGTCTAATTTTATGGAATTTATAGGAATATAATTTTTCATATCTTAAATAAACTAATCAAATCTAATTATTTTAATTCCCTTTCAACCATCCTTTTACTCAACAGACTAGTTATAAAAGGGGATTTATGCTTATTATACACAGAATAATTGAATAAAACAAATGGAAGAAGAAAAAAATAGATAAAAAAAAGATTCATGATTATTTATTAATTATCAATGATTATTCTGCAGGATTTCTATTTAGAACTTGTGTCATTAAACTCACTAAAACGAAACCAGCGATAATTATTCCTAAAATCACCCAAGAATATTCCATAGCAATACTCATTATAAACACCTCAAATTCCTTTTTAATTTTTACAATAGTAAATATTGATTTTATAAAATTATTACAACCATTCTAACTTATCTATAGAATTGGATAATCACTCAGGTTATAAAAACTTTTTCAATTCACCTGAGATTAATTCAAGTGGGATCAGATATTTCTAAAAAATGCCATTTTACAGATATTATAAGAAAGCATCCAAGGTGGAATTTTCATTGAAAACTAATTCCCCGTATTTTCCCCCACCCCCTACATTGATATGCAGGGTTTTATCCCTGAATGCTCTTATTCTACGGGCCAACTCCAGATCAATTCCCACCAACTCGTCTAGGGGAGCATCTATCAGTACCGAGATTTCATCACCGAATTTTAGAATGAGTTCCTGCCATATCTTTTGCACGAATTTAGTGGTAACCCCTTTACTGTAGGTGAGGCTTATGATTTCAGCCAGAGGCATGATGTGGATATATGGGGGCCGATGTGGTGGGTGGTGTGGTTCATCCCAGGTGGCCAGCTCTTCAACACGGTAGTCCACCCCTTTTTTTATGGTGCCACCACAGGGGCATTTCATGTTCATCTTAATGGCTTCTTCAGGATGGAACTGCTGATAACATTTGGTACAGGCAGTGTGGTGATACTTGCCCAGTCTCGGGTCAAATCCATAGTTTGCTGTGATCTTCTTATCACCAATTGCACTAGCCAGGGCAGGGAAGCTTATATCTTTAACGTTAATTTCATTAAACTCACGTCCCAATCTGTGGGGCCAGGGAGAGTGGGCATCGGAGTTGGTGAGGAAGGGTATATTCTGCAATTCTTCTATGCGATCCGCCATATCCGTATCTGCAGAGAGTCCAAGCTCCAGGAAATCGGGCGTTTCACTGTAACAATCATGGACACTATCATATTCTTTGTAGATGCTGGTCCAGGGGGTAAATGCATGGGAAGGTCCCATTATACAACCATTTTCCAGAACTAATTCCTGTATTTCAGCACCGTTCATACGTACTCTTGGCCTGCCATCGGAATCCAGGTTTCCCTTAAGTTTCCTGCGGATCTGGTAAGCTGCTTCAAAGGAAGGGATGATAATAAGGTGGTGAACTCTTTTAGAATCTTCCACTTCTGCAGTCAGAATTAGATTGGTTTCCGGGTTTTTCGAATGACCCTCTGGAATTTCCTCCTGAAGAAATTCATTGTGTATTTTTCTACTTTCCCTGATCCTGAAAACTCCTTCAGCTGCTTCTTCAGTGGCTTCCTCTATCATGTTCAGCCAGCCCTGATGGAAGGCATCACCGGTTGCAACCAAATGCAACCCTTTAAGGTTTCCCTGAGATGATAATAACTCAGGGGTCATGTTTTTAGAAGTGGCCATAGAATAACGGCCGTGAATATGCATATCAGCCCTTATTATCATGTTTTACACCCTTTTTTCTAATAAAAGATTTTTCCTAAATTTCTAAATAATAAATATGTTTTCTAAATAAAAATATGTTAAAAGAAGAATAAAATAAAAAAATAATGTGATTTATTTCTAGAAGTTAACCTATGTATCGCAGGTCTTCTTCTCCAGGAGCTAGGTTCATTCGCTCAGCCATTTCCCGTTCCATCTGCTGGGCTTTACTGATCATCTTTCGGGTTTCTTCAGCCCGTTCTTCCAGTTTTGCCACATCTACTTTTATTTTAAGTAGTTCCAGGAGAATCGTGAGTACGGCTTTGGATGCATCGGCATCAATGAAATAGCCTGGGGTTTCGCCCATTAAGCAAGCACCATTCATGCCTCTGGAAATTCCCAAGCCTAAAATAAGACCAGATGCACCTATTATTCCACCATCAGCAGATCTTAAGGTTACTTCATGTTCTTTGAGCATTTCAGCCAGTTCTTTGCTGGTGGCTGCTCCAAAAACCTTAGGTTTTTCCACGGGTTGGCCTGTTCCCAGACCACCCAGGGTGTATATCTCTTTAACACCGTATTTTTCAACGAAATCAAGTATAGAACCACATATTTCATATTGCCCTTCTGGACTGAGTCCCTGAGTATTTCCTCCCAGGAAAATGAAATCTCTTTCATCTTCGCCCTGGCTTTTTAGATAGTAAAACTCATTTTTCATGGGCTCTATAAGTCCATCTTCATCTACGAAGACTTGGGGTGGGAATGAGGGTGAGTAAAGTTCTGCGAATTTTTCTGCCCCAAGTTCGTGTATGATATGCTCTGCAACCAGTTTGCCCACATGACCTATACCTGGTAGGGCTTCAATAAATATGGGATCGTTGAGATCCACTTCTTTAATCAGTTCTATGAAGGTTTCATTCATCTAAAACACTCCTAAATGATTAATAAAGGATTCTTTTATGAATTCATGGAAATAAGTTATTGCTCATGATTGGAAGGATAATAAAGAATCATCCTGAGTGAATCACATCTTTTAAGAAGATTCATTGAGTTGTTTCATGAGTATTCTTCTGTATTTACCATATTTATCCTCAGGAGAATAACGTGGAGGGTATATTACTTTTAGTTCGCCCTCGCAGTGCGGGCAGTGGTCTTTAAGGGTGTACTCCCTACAGAGGCTGCACCGCCTCATTTTCATCTTCATTCTAATTCCCGGTGGAATTCACCCTCGCCACCAGCCTCTAAAACAGTAGCAATGGCTTCATCCGCTGCATCTTTAAGAATGGTTTCTGCGGTGATGTAATCCGATGATTTGACCAGCAGCCGATAACGCGGTGCGCCAACACATTGGACGGCTATGTTATCCTTATTTATTGATGTAAGGGCATTACGTATGATATCCACACCATCAGGGGCGTAAGAAGTTAAATCAACGTATCCGGTGATCTGTACTTCTGGGGGAGAGATGTTTTTCTGAGCTACTTTAGTTATGGCATTTGCCCATATTTCATCCATTCCTCGCTCAATAAGGGAATCTGCTCCTTCTTCAGCAGATATCTCAAATGCACCGTAGAGATCTCCAAATTCATCCATCATACCATAGCCTACTTCCTCGTAAGCTGCGTCCAGATCCTTATCAATACTTTTTGCTGCAAATTCAAGGAGTTTTTCAGCCTTTTGTTCAATTTTCCACTGCTGGATCTTACGGGTTCTTTGATCCTCCCTGATCCTTTTCATGGAAACATCAACATGGCCCTTTTTGGGGTTAACACGGAGTACCCGGGCAACAATCTTCTGATTTTCCCGTACGTAGTCCCGAATGTTCTTCACCCATCCTGCAGACACCTCGGAAATGTGTATGAAAGCTTCCTCCCCAGGGTATTCTTCCAGTTTGGCAAATGCACCATAATTAAGGACCTTATGCACGGTGGCCACGATTAAATCGCCTTCCTGTGGCCACTTATGCTTCATTCTTACCATTAAAACACCTAGTCCAAGACTTCGATTATTTGGGCTACAACTTCAGATCTTCCGCCCTTAGATTTTACCAGAGATTTACCACAGATGATGCACTCCACTTTAGAGGCAGCATGATCGAAAACAACTTGCTGGTTGCCACAGTCTCCACATTTGACTCTTAAAAAGTTACTTTTACTTTTTGACATTTTTTTCACCTACTGCTGGATGAACTCCACTTTTCCAGCACGGAATGTTGAGCGTTTTATGTGGGATTTGTTGCACTCTTTACATTTGTACCTTAAGTCCAGTTTCTTAGTTGGTTTATTACCTGAAGGTAATGGTCGGGGGTATCCACGGTAACCGCTGGTTACACGCCTGAATTGACGTTGACCCCATTTTAATTCACTGGCCTTTCTTCTTTTTGATTCTAATACTGTGTGAATTGTGTGTTTCTTGCAACTTGGGCAGTAAGTTTTCCTTTCTTTAGGAATCTTCATATAATCACCTCTTTGGCTGTAAAAATAAGTCATCTGACCTGTAAAATTGATTAATGGTCCTCGGACTATTATAAAAAGCCTGACTCTATATCTCGCTATTTATATTTCACTGTTTATTTATACCTTTGGATAGACTTACCCTTATGATTCTTGATAAGTATGCGAGCATTGGGTTCAGGCATGGTAATGATATCACCAGGATGGAATGGGCCGTAAACTTTACTATCAACTCCCATGATGGAAGGCAGCTCGTCTAAAATCATTAAAATCTCTGTAGACATTTTATGAAGGCTAGAATTATCTTTTAATGCTTCTGATGGAACATTATCCTCTGAATGAACCTGACTTTCTTTAAATTCGTTTTTAAAATCATCTGGAGTATTGGGACTTTCTTTTAGATTTCGGGCTTTAGTTTCTTCTGAGGAAACCGTAGAAGATTTTTGAGAACCCTGTTTTGATGGTTCTCTGCCGAACTGCTTGTATATTTCATCCTGAATTTCAGGGGGAATCTCATCAACTGTGGGGTTTGTCTTCAAAGAGCTATTTATCTTTTCTTTAGAAATTGAAATCTCATTAGAACTTTGAACTCTTTCACCCTCATCTAAATTGTTGTTCTGATTAACGCCAGTGTTAACTACCTTAACTTCGTTTTCAACCGGTTTAGAAGTTCTTTTAGGCGAATTTGATGAACTTAATTTAATTTCTTTTTTGTGGGTGTAAGATATAAGAGGAGACCTCATTTCCTCCCGGTAAACAGTTAAAGACCGGTAAATCTCCATATAAAGTTTTTGCTCTTCAGGAGTAGAATTTGATGGAATTCTGAGCCCTCCATCTTCTCGAGAGTTTTTAAATAGATGATGTGAGCGCTGAGCATTCATCACTGCACTGTTGGTTATTTTATATTCTCTTCTCTCACATATTTCAACCACTATTCTCTGAGCATCACGAAGAAGATATGATTCGAAGGAAAATGGATTATTATCTATCTTTTCCATGAGCCTGTTGAAATAACTGGAGATCTGTTGGTAAAAATCTGCCCCTACAGGGGATAGACTACTTAAGCTCCGTTCCTTCTTTTGGATCTCCCTCAAATTCTGGAAAAATTCATCCAACCCTATTCCTCACTTATTCCTCACTTTCTATCCTTGGGGCTAGAAGGAAACTCAGTTCACCCTCATCAGAAGCCATTTTCAGGGCAAGATTCAGAGGCATGTCATTTCCCAGTCGTAACACCGCAGATTCTGAGAATTTATCAGCTTTTAACATTTCTTTAACTTTTTCCAGAGAAAATATTGACCTTGCAGATTCTTCTATCTTTTCTCCGTGAAGATACTCAACTTTAGCATCACCAAACTCTCCCTCAGCTGAGGCTTCGAATTTTTCCTCATTCACATGGAGCGATATCTTGTCAGAGACTATGCCAATGTCCTGGATGGAATCCTTAAGAAGTGAAAAGGGTACTTCAAATTCCGTAGGATATTCAAGCTGCGGAGGGCTTGGTGCCTCATATTCTATGTCTATGAGACGGATCTTGAATTTTCTGCGGGCTTCACCTTCAAATGATATGATAAGGTTACCTTCATCCACAGTAAGCTCCACCATATCCTCTGCCTTGGCCCTTTTTAAGACCTTCATCAGTTCTTCAGTATCCACGTTGATCTTCATGGGCTCGCCGCACTGGTATTCATCGAATACTCCTTTTTTGAGCTCCAGGTGGACAAAAGTAATATGACTACGGTCCAGAGCATCCAGACGTAAGCCCTCTTCATCGGCCTGCATCTGCACTTCATCTACAATGGATGATATGGCATCAAAACTGGTCTTCAAAATATTGGAATCACTTAAAACTGCCTTGAACATGTACATCCTCCTTAAATTACTTTTTATCCTTCTCCTCTATATTACCCTTTTGTTTTCCTTTCCTATCTTTTGAGTTTTCCTCAGAATCATGGTCTTCAGCTACTTCCAGTTCGCTGTGTATGTTTTTTAGGAAACTTCCTTCCAACAGCCGACGGGCGAAGATACCTGCAATGATCAAAACTCCCAACAATATTAAAAAAGCAGAGATGACTGCTCTTTCACCAAATATTACATTGTCAGCCACCCTGACTGCAGAGCCAAATATGTATAATATTCCAGCGATGATAAAAATCGCACCTATTATCCCCCCGCTGATTCGGATGACCTGTTCTTTATTAGATTGGAGCTTCCTGTAAAAGTTGAATTTCATGAGTTCCTGGCTGAAGTGGAAGTCATGTGACTCAGATGAACTTTTATCACCTTCTTCATTATTCTCCTGAGATTTTTCTTTAGAAGTTTTAGAAGATTTTTTAGAACTTTTAGAAGAACCATTAGCAGAAGAGGGAGAAGATTCAGAGGGATCAATATTCCCCCGGGTCAAAAAATCTCTGAAACGTCTCTGCGAATTTTTATTAACTGATGCATCCTCAGATGTATCTTTAGACTTCTTGGATTCCTTAAACTTTCCAGATCCATCAGATGCAGGGAATACTTGAGATGTATGAGATGATTCGTCAATTTCAGAGATCGGCTGTTCTTGACTTCCCTTTTTGGGTTTTTCTTCCAATTTAAACATCTCCGATTAATAACGTTTAATCGTACTCTCTCCAAGTTTGTCCGCATTCAGTACATCTTAAAAACCTGGTTTCAGATTCATCAGCCCTTCTAGTTTGTTGCAACCACCAAAATGCTAGTCGATTGCCACATTTTGGGCATAGAGCCTTGGTGGTGGGCAGAGTTTTAACATCATCCCCGGTTACAATTACATTTTCCTTAGGCGCTACTTTCTCAGAAATCTCATACTCACTTAAAGATTCCTTGGTTATCTTTTTTTGGTAACCGCATGAACATTCAAAACAATCACCTTTGGGGAACAGTACTGTTCCGCATTTAGGGCAAAATTCCATTTAAATCCTCCTAATAAGATTTACCAATTTATTATATTGAATTATTATATTGATTACATTGAATTGATTATCTGACATGTACATCTTTACCAGAATTGATTTAATTGTCAGTTTAATGATCATGTTATAATTTATAATGATAATGATTGGATTAGTATTTTAATTTTGATTGGTATTTTAATTAATTATTTCTTTAGTTTTACAGTATTCTTTTTAAAGCATCCTTTAAGATTTTCTTATGATCAAAGGCCAAATTCATCCTCAATGCCTCATCAGCTGTGAAACAGGAAACTTCAGCAGCATCTGTATCTGCCCTAAGTTCACCTTCGATTTTACTTGCCAAAAAACACACTGTAATCATGTGCCCCCTGGGATCTCTTCCCGGATCTGAATAAATTCCCAATAAATCCTGAATTTTAATTATTACCCCGGTCTCTTCTCTAACTTCTCTTATAACCGCTTCTTCAACGGTTTCACCATACTCGACAAATCCACCTGGGAATGCCCATAAACCCTTATAAGGAGGGTTTTTACGCCTTATAAATATTATTCGCCCATCAAAGATAGTTATTACCGCATCAACAGTTAAGAGAGGATGTTTAAAGCTTTTAATAATGTACACGCCCCTTTATTAATAATGGAACCAATCTTAATTGGAAACCATACATCCCCAACCATCTGCAGGGAGAAAAAGCACACTTTATCTACCATCCCCCCATCTTTCCATTGACTATTTTAAGCATTTCCTTTGGATTCTCCAGTGGTTACACCAGCTGCAATGATGTGTGCGACTCTGATAGGTTCTGGTATTGCACTTCGGGTTGCAGATAGTGTTACGATCTCACTGGCATCCTCCTCAGTGATGCCACAGAACTGCATGTAGATGGGCTCCTGGTTATGAAGTTTGTGAACTTTATAAATATCCCCTGCATCAAGAATATGATTCCACCTTTCTTCCCAGTCAGGAAAATTTTTTAAAGCCTTTTTTATACGTGGAAGGTCCGGATATTTGCGCATGATAACTATAACCGGCACTCCGGTTTCTTGGAAGACCTTGCAGATATTAACTACGTTAAAGCCACCAAAGGTGATGCCATCAAGCATCATAACTCCCAGTTGTTCCAAGTGTCGGGAGCTATTAACCATCGTAATCAAAGAGGTGGTGGCATCAGTGCCATCTACTGTGATATAGGTGCGGAGTACTCCATCCAACCAGTTTCCTGCCCGGAAAAGAGTTCCGATAATCATGACCTGTTCCCTGCTATGGGGAACAAATGGGGCATCATCCACTCCCAAAATTCTTATCTCTGGTTTGATGTTTCTGAACTTTTTGATGTTTTGAAACATTATGTGTTCATTTTTTCTTTTTAGTGGTCTTTTTAGTGGTTTTCTTGGTGGTTTTCTTGGCTGTTTTTCCAGTTGCTTTTTTAGCTGGCTTTTTAGCCTTCTTCCCTTTAGTTTTTCCATCACCATCAGATTCTAAGAGCTCTTTAAATTCATCACATCGTGATTTAAGAGTTTCAGCAGCATTTTTAAGAGATTTTTTGGGATTCTTAGCTCTTAGGTAGAGTTTTGGCTCTCCAATAATAGGGTGTTCTATCACGTATGCTGCGGCTTCCACATCCTTATCTTCCATAAGGGTCCTTCGCAGAGCATTACAGAGCGAATGAGTTTCTCCTGTAATTTCTATCTCTAATTCATTCTTTTTGTCAGTTATAATCTTCATTTTATTCCTCGTAATTTGAAGAGATATTTCTAGTCTCTTTCCTACCGCAGTTAGGACATTTAACTTCTTTTTTGCCTATTTTTTTCATGAAGTGTCTGCAGTTGGTGCACATGGCTTTCAAAACGCCCAGTTCATTTTCAGCAGTGGTAAGATCAGTGTTGTCCACTCCCATCACTTTGGTGACCCTGGCCGCTATAAGATCCCCAATATGGAAATCATCAGTTAATTTGTCCACATATCCCTTTCTTGCCTGGGAGATATGTATAGCACCTAAAAACGTGACCGGAAGACTTCTTTTACTGTCTCTAATTCCATCTACATCTACTAATGCTCTTTGTCCTCGAACATCTCTTATCTGTCCTAAAACTACGTCGCCTTTTTTTAATATTGCAGGGGATTTTGTTTTGGGAATTATGGATATTTTTTTGTTTTTCTGGTCTATGGTTACTGTTCCCGCCACCAGTGACCTGATTTCACCATAGTCATCGTAGGTCCATTCTGACGGGAGAAACTCCTCAGTGACTCCTAATGCATCACCAGGAAGAACGAAATCTCCGTTTTTTGCTTTCATCTAATTCACCTCATTTTAAAAACAAGCGTACTTGATTAATTTTTGTTTTTTTGTTTATTTTTTGATGTTGTTAATGTTTAAATGACTTTGAATGATTAATAATGTTGGAAAGCACTTTGTTCCCATGGTCATTCCTAAAAAACACTTAAATCCAGTATTCATCCTGAAAACATACCAAATGGAAATCGTACGTTGAAGTACACCTAATTGATTCTCTGCTATTAATCAGCTAATTTCAAATTTATGCATATATGTGATAAAATTGCAATACTCATGTTGATCATCTGCGCAGGGTGTTAGTAAATAACCCTTTAATAACCAATATGAGCGAATAATGATTTTAATGTGTTGATGATATGATTTTGTTAATGTGATGTTCCATGATATGATCTGGTTAGGGATGTAATCATGTTATATGTATCTTTGAAGGTTGAATCTTTGAAGTAGGAATAGGTAAGATAAGCACATAGAGTACTTTATTGATATTGATTTATATGATAAATTTCTTGAATTTACGGCTAATGATTTGGTAATAGGGAAATTGAGTAGGGAACTCATTTATGTATAGGTAATTGTGTGATAAGTGACAATGTAAATTTGTTAATATATTTTGTAATTAGTTTACATTATGTTATGAACTAATGATTATATAAATTATATAATCTTAGTATTTAATCTCATCCATCTGATAATTTTCCCACTCCCTTAACCCCAGGACAATCTCCAACTCTTGAGGAGTCAAAAGAGGTTTTCCATACATTTTGGAGTCATCAATCGCTATTCGGGGACATGCGGTCCCTATGAATGCATCTAAATCCATGTAAGGCAATAAACTGGGAGGGTTTATTTCATCCAGAAGTATCAGATAAGCTTCCCTGCCTTCATTATATATCATCTTCTTTAATTCTTTTGCCAGCTTCCACCGGCACTGCCCTTCCTTAGCTGATATGAGTATTCCGAATTTTTTAGCCTCGCTTGCCCGGGTTATGCGGGCAAATCTTATTCTGAGAATTCTATCGGTAAATTCATCTATATCCCTTACCTGGTTAAGATAAGGATCAGCTATAATCACTGGCTTTTGGGTGGAAAGTTTTATCCCCAGGGGATGGAAGTTACCACTGCCCAGGTAAAGGTAGGCATCCACTGGCAGATCATGAACTGATGAAAAATTACATCCCAAGACCTGGCCTTTTAATGTCCCGGCACCCTCCTTCATGATAACTTCCTTGCCACTTTCCTCCAGAAAATGGGCAGCGTCTTCCAAAAGATGCAGGTGCTGCGTGGTGGTTACCAGACCAATTTTGTCCTTTCCTTCCAGATATTTCATTGCTTCTTCCAAAATTGCCATGGACTCCAACCGGTAATGGGCTTCCACAAAAAGAGTGGGAACTTTATAATCAATAGGAAGGGGCGTATGGCCAAAATGCACCAGTAAATCCACCATTCCATTCATTTCCACATCAGACAAATCACAGGCCCCATAACAGGGATCACCCGATATTAGAACTATTACCCCTGTTTCATTTTCTATCCTGGAGGCTAAGTCTGTTGCGTGGACTTTAAGACCTTCAGGGAATTGCAAACCAACTACTTTAGCCCCGGTTTCCCTGATTTTATCCACTATCTGTTCGATTTTGAATTGGTAATTTGTCATTTTTCTAAAATCCCATTTTACGTACGGCTAGTTTTAATTTGTTCTTATACAAATCAACTAAGTTCCAGTTAATCGTCCTTTCCAGCAGTGATTTTTTCCACCACTACTTTACCATTCCTAACATTGGCTCGTACCAGTGTTTTCACCTTGGTTCCGGTTTCTTTCTCCACAAATTCCCGGCCATCACCCTTTTCAATAATGGCCATTATATCCACGATCTCTGTTTCTATACGTTGAAGGGCTTTAATCACAGCGGTCATGGTCCCCCCGGTGCTGACCACATCATCCACCAGGAAAACACGATCTCCCTTCCTTAAACCATTAATGTATAATTCGCCTTCACTGTATCCTGTTGTCTGGTGAACCGCCACTTCTCCTTCCAAATCATAGGAACGTTTTCTTACCACCACAAATGGAATGCTGGTGAGGAGTGAAATGGCAGTTGCCAGGTGGATGCCCATGGCTTCCACGCAGACAATTTTATCCACATCCATGTTTCCAAACTGGGAAACCGCTTCTGCAACTTCTTGTAGTAAATCAGATTCAACCAGAGGAACACCATCAGTTATAGGGTGAACAAAATAATCATATTCACCTTTTTTCACAACAGGGGCTTCAACAAGACTTTTTATTAGCTTTTCCAGCATATTTATCACCATCACATCAAATCTTTAAATCCAATGTTTAACCATGTTACTCAAATTAACCATGTTACTCAAACTATACAATTAAGGACCGGTAAGGAGGATCAGTAAGGCTGTTATGAGGCGAGTTGTTTAAGAATAATTCTAAATTTAACAATAATTCTAAATAATACATAATTCATCTCATTGATTAAATCAATTAAAGACTGTTATTGGAGTTTGAATATTATTAACCCAAATATTTAAGATAAGTGTTTATAAAATAGGTTGAAATAGGTAGGCATACATAATAATATATTATAATCCTTGAGTTTTAGTTTCATATTACACACAAATTGTTATAATACTCTTTGAAAATGACATCCCAATTAATTTTATATATTATATATATTAAATTTAGATGAAGAACTAAGTGAATTGTATAGGATGTTTTCATAAGAATTTGAGAGGTAGGTGACTGATTTTCATATTTCATATATGAAAAGAAAATCCCCTACCCGAAACAAATCTACATTAAGAATCTAATTCCTTGAACTTATAAATACAGGATATTTGATACAAACATGACGTTAATTGATTACAAAGATTATGACCTGGTGATGAGATAATGTTAGGTAACCTGGGTAAAAATCTGACCAAAACCATGAAAAAATTGGCCGGAATGACCATTATCGATGAGGAAGTGGTCAAAGAGGTCATTAAAGACATCCAAAGAGCTTTAATCCAATCGGATGTTAACATAAAACTGGTTCTGAACCTATCTAAAACCATAGAGGATAGGGCCTTGAATGAAGAACCCCCTAAAGGAGTTACCGCCAAGGAACATGTCATTAAAATTGTTTACGATGAACTGGTCCATCTCCTGGGAGATAAAGCAGCGGAAGTTGAAATTGAGAAGAAACCGTACAAAATACTCTTCGTAGGGCTGCAGGGAAGTGGTAAAACAACCACAATTGGAAAAATGGCCCGATACCTACAGAAGAAAGGTTTCAATCCAGCAATCATCTGTACCGACACTTGGAGACCTGCGGCCTACGAACAACTGCGCCAACTCACCGAAAATCTGAATTTATCCCTTTACGGAGATCCAGATAACAACGATGCCCTGGATCTGGCCCGAAATGGTTTGAAGGAGTTCAAAAAACAGGATCTTATAATTGTGGACACTGCCGGACGTCATAAGGAAGAAAAAGATCTTCTGGACGAGATGGAGCAGATATCCGCAGTTGTGGAACCTGACGAAGTTATGATGGTCATTGATGGTACCATTGGTCAGCAGGCCCGGGAACAGGCCCTTGCATTTAGTAAAACCACCAAAATAGGGTCCATTGTGATAACCAAACTGGACGGTTCAGCTAAAGGAGGAGGTGCCCTGTCAGCAGTAGCTGAGATTGGTGCTCCCATAAAATTCATTGGAACCGGCGAACGCATAGAGGACCTGGAAGTTTTCGATCCCGAACGGTTCATCTCCAGGTTACTGGGAATGGGAGATATTAAGAGCCTCATTGAACGTGCCGAGGAAATTGCAGAGGAAGATGTTGACACCGAAGCCATGGATGCCATGCTCAGTGGTAAGTTCACCCTGAAGGATATGTACAGTCAGTTCGAGATGATGAATAAGATGGGACCCATGCAGCAGGTGATGAACATGTTACCCGGTATGGGAAATAAACTACCTAAAAACGCTTCCCAGGTAACCGAAGAAAAACTGGGTAAGTACAAAATCCTGATGGATTCCATGACGGAACAAGAATTAACCCATCCCGAAGTAATCAAACAGTCCCGGGTCAAAAGAATAGCTCGAGGCTCTGGAATGCGTAATGAAGATGTTAAAGAGCTTTTAAAGTATTATCAGGTAACAAAAAAGGCCATTAAGGGCTTTGGAAAACGGAAGATGGGCGGACCACTGGGGCAGATGATGCGGCAGATGATGCGATAAACATCCCCCGTCAACTTATTTTATGCGTATACTGAAGTTGAGTTAGTATACTAAAATTAAATTTGAGAGAGTATACCAAAATTTACTGAAAATTCTGAGGCATTCATATCCCACATTATTTTGTATTTGTATATTTTTTAACAAATTAAAAATCCAATTCATATCAGGACAGACTACCATGAAAAATATTAAAGAACAGGCCCAGAAAATAATCAAAATCAGCCATGGGAACATTTGCAACCGTTGTCTGGGTAGGAATTTTTATCCACAAGTTTCAGGTAATGATAATCAGGAACGAGGCGCTTATCTGAAAGATGTCCTGAGCGAAGATGAGGAAATGCCTGAAAAGAGTGAAGCTTGCTATGTATGTGGAGATATTTTTCTGGATCTGGAAAATATCCTGGAAAAAATAATCAACACCATCCATAATTCCCAGGTTGAATTTACAACCTTCCTGGTGGGTTGTCGTCTGCCAGATGAAATCCTGGAGAAAGAGAAAGATATCCAGGAAAAAACTGGATTTAATGGCGATATCATAAAAAAAGAGATTAACAGGGAGTTGGGTAAAGAATTAGAACTTCGTCTGGAGAGAGAAGTGGATTTTGATAACCCAAATCTGGTGATTATGATGGATTTCACCAGCAACCAAGTAGAACTTCAGATAAATCCACTGTTCATTGAAGGAAGGTACCGAAAACTCATAAGAGGTATTCCTCAGACCAGATGGCCTTGCCGAAAATGCAGGGGAAAAGGATGCGAAAAATGTGATTTCACCGGGAAAATGTACCCCGAATCCGTTGAAGAACTAATGGCAGAAAAGGTTTTAAAGGCAACGAGAGGCGTTGAATCTAAATTTCATGGTGCAGGTAGGGAAGACATTGATGTGAGGATGCTGGGGAGAGGAAGGCCATTTGTACTGGAGATAAAGGAGCCTAAACTGCGTGATTTGAACCTGGAAGAGTTAACTGCTGAAATAAACCAACACTGCACTGGCAAAGTGGAAGTTCTTGACTTAAAATCAGTGAATAAAGATCGAAGAAGCGGGATTAAAGCATCTTCCACAGAAACCTATAAAATCTACCGTGCACTGGTAGAACTGGATCAGGAGACGGATGAGGAGAAATTAAATGTCTTAAATTCTCTTAACATAATCAAACAACGTACTCCCATTCGGGTTTCCCACCGGAGAGCAGATAAGATCCGTACCAGAGAAGTGAAGGAGATTCAAGTTAAACTGCTGGATTCCAACCATCTAGAATTGGTTGTGAATTGTGAAGGCGGATTATATATCAAAGAACTCATATCAGGAGATGAAGATAGAACCCAGCCCAGTGTGACTTCCATTCTGGGCATAACTGCCAAGTGTATAGAGTTAGATGTGTTGGAAGTTAACATTTAAATGAGTGGAAGGATAGTTTTATAAACTCCGTTACATCATAAATAATTCTAATCGATTTACAAAATGAGCCAATTAACCACTGGAAGATTCATACGAATTTTATCTTAAATTGCAGGTTAGGCCCTATAAGAAATAATATCTTAAATTAACAAATCGTATCTGCGCAAATCACCTGAGAGGCCAAATACTCATAAATATTGCCAATAACTCATGGAAGCAGACAACTCTAAAACAATAAGATAGTTGGAAGTAAATTTAATAATTAATTTAATAACCCATTTCTAACTGAAGTGGAGGTTTTGAAAATGACTCAGAGATCAAGAGGTTTTAGAAGTAAAACAAGGTACAAACTTAAAAAGACTTTAAGAGCAGGGAGAAGCAATCCCATAACCAAAAAAATACAGACATTCCAGGAAGACGATCTGGTTCACATAATAATCGACCCCAGCGTTCACAAAGGCCAACCTCACCCACGTTTCCATGGTAAAACCGGTAAAGTGGCTGAAAAAAGAGGCAGGGCATACATAGTAGCAATTAATGATGGGAATAAAGCTAAAAAACTGATTATTCGACCTGAACACCTGAAAATACAGGAGTGATGGTGATGATTGGGAAAAAAGTCCTTGAAACCGATCCAATACCCCTGGTTAAAGTCAAGCCACTCTTAGAAGAACGAGAAGCAGTTCATGAGTTAAGTTATGAACAGAATCTGGCCCTGGATCATGTCACCAAATTCTCTAAAATATCAGTAGAAGATGCAGAGAAGCTGGTAGACGAACTGGAAGAAATTATCAAAAAGACCCAAGCCATTAAGATAGCAGATGTCATGCCCGAAGATATGGATGACATGCGATTGATTTTCGCCAAAGAAAGGGGATCCCATAAAAAGGAAGAACTTGAGAATATACTGAAAATTGTGAACAAATACCGGGAAAAAGACTAAAAAACTTTTTAAAAACTCTTTTTCCTTCGAGTGAAACTTAAATATTATGAGAAGTATTCGCATCGGCTATATCGAGATGTGATACGAACGAAATTTAAACTGTAATTATCTAAAATTAATTCAGGGTGTGGTTAAATGGAGGATTATGCTATTATTTTAGACTATCTACCTCTGGGTTATGTTAGAGAGGGATCAAACTCCTATAAACGTAAACCTGTGGCTCAGGCAATTGGTACAGAAGAATTCACCCTGTTAGAGTTAACACCAAAGGAAAATGTAAACTTGGATATTCATGAAAAGGTTTACATTGGAGCCGGGAAAAGAGAGAAAATTGCCCGGGTTAACCGTAGATTACCCTTTAACAAAATGACTTCAACTGCTAAAATAGAGGTAAATTACGTCATTGAAGAAATTATAAAAGAAAAGGAAGATAAATTTGTCCAATTCTTCAATGAAGCAGGCCCCATTTCCACCCGCCTGCACCAGATTGAACTTCTACCCGGTATCGGTAAAAAGCACATGTGGGATATTCTACAGGCCCGGAAGGAAGCCCCTTTCCAGGACTTTGCTGATGTTAAAAAACGAGTCCCCATGCTATCTGACCCTGTGAAACTCGTTGCCAAAAGAATTCACCTGGAACTGGAAGCAGCTGAAGACCGGAAAGGTAAAAAGAAATACATCCTATTCACCCGACCTCCAAAACGCAAATTTTAAATTATATTCATTTTTTAAAGAATGAAGTTTTAAAATTAATGAAGGAATTCAAAGATTAAGGAAAATGTTGGCCCAAGAAACCTCCCAGCTGTTAAAAAAGCACCAGATAAGGTTAAACCGGAGGAAAGGTCAAAATTACCTCATCAATGACCATATTTTAGCTCGAATTATTGAAAATTCCCATCTCAAGGATTCAGATGTAGTGCTGGAGATCGGAGCAGGTATCGGTACATTAACCATCCCCCTGGCTGAAAAATCTTCTAAAGTAGTTGCTTTTGAGCAGGATAAAAAAATTGTCAGGGTTCTCAAAGACAGGCTTCAGGAACTCGAAATATATAATGTAGAAGTTCTGGAGGGTGATGCCACCAAAATGGAATTTCCTTATTTTAACAAAGTAGTATCCAACTTACCCTATCAGATATCATCACCCATAACCTTCAAGCTTCTTAATCACGACTTTGATTATGCTATTTTAATGTATCAACTGGAATTCGCCCAGAGAATGGTAGCCCAACCAGGTGAATCTAATTATTCCCGTCTTTCAGTGATGATGAATCTGTGCACCCACACCGAACTTCTTTTTAAGGTTCCCCAGAATGCCTTCCTACCTCCACCTCGAATTTCTTCAGCTGTGATTAAGTTAGTACCCCAAAAGAATCCCCAGGTTGACGAATTTTTCATAAACACTTGCCGGGCATTATTCCAGCATAAAAAGAAGAAATCAGGAAAGGCGTTACTCCAATCTTTCCACGAAATATCCAGCTTAGACTTGGACCGAAGCCATATCCGGGATCTAATCCAGAAACTGGACACCAAACTCATTGAGGAAAGGGTTTTTAACTTGAAAGGGGAAGAAATTTTAACGATTTCTAGAGAACTTAAAGATTTAATGGAAATATGATGGATTTAAGGGAGAGATATAATGAAGAACATTGGTGAAATGAATAATACTGGGAAAAATCCCTTTCAAATATTTCAGGATGAATTTCCAGAATTAGCAGGACGTTTTAATGATCTGGTGGATGCCCAGCGTTCCCTTAAGGGAATGGATCCTAAAACCAAGCAACTGGTGAATATAGCCATCCAAACCGCCAATCGCAACCCAATAGGAGTGAAAATGCATGCCCAGATGGCTAAAAATCAGGGCGCATCCAGGGATGAGATTTTAGGAGCAGTAGTGATGAACCTCCATCTTTCAGGACTTTCAACTGTACTGGATTGCCTTCCCTCTGCACTGGAAGGCTTTGGATCTGTGGAAGAATGATTATAAATTCTTATATCTGCTTACTAAGAGGATTAACATGTTAGATTACAAGGGAATTTATTATAAAACCCATTCTGAAGTATACGAACCTGCTGAAGACACCTTTCTCCTTGCAGAAAACCTTCAAGTGGAAAGAAAGCACAGAGTGCTTGAAATAGGAACCGGGACTGGAATTGTTGCAATAACTGTTTCCAGACAATGCAGAACCGTTGTAGCAACTGATATCAACCTCCATGCCATTAAATGTGCCACCCACAATATCATCAACAACAAAGCCTACAACGTGGAGATTAAGGAAGGAAACCTATTTGAACCAGTTTCTGATGAAAAGTTCGATTTGATAATTTTCAACACACCCTACCTTCCAACTTCAGAAGATGAACGGGTTGATGATGAACTGGAAACTGCTTGGGATGGTGGTGACGATGGGAGAAAAGTTATAGACCGTTTTCTGGATGAACTGATTGATCACCTTAATCCTGAGGGAAAGGTTCAACTGGTGCAATCATCTTTATCGGATAATGATATGACCCTGAAAAAATTAAATGAAATGGGCTTGGATGCATCGATAACTGCCCGTGAAAAGCATTTCTTTGAGGAAGTGGTGGTTATAACTGGGAAATTAAAAACATAACCCATTATTTTATTTTTTTTATTCCACACAAATTCCACAAAATTAATCCCAATATAACCTCTACTTAATCCCACAATAATTTATTATTTATCTAATCTCATTTTTAACTGGATGTCCATTTTATGTTTAAAAAATGAGTATTAAATAATCAAATAAAATGGATATCTAAGTTAGTGAGGATATCAAATTAGTGAAGGGATATCTAAAGTAGGGATGTAGCCACCAATCCTATACTCAGTCCCATTACAATTATCACTGTTAATATGGCTATTATGTTAAATAGTCTGGTGTTAACATGTTCTCCCATGATTTTCTTATCATTTATGATGAGTAACATTAGTATCAGTACAAAGGGTAGGAGTATGCCATTTGCCACTTGGGAAAGATAAAGAATGGAAAGCAGGGGAACAGATGGAATGAGTATTATGGCCACGGCAGTTATAATCAATCCCAAATACAATCCATGGAATACTGGAGCTTCTTTGAAGCTTTTGGAAACACCAGCTTCGAATCCTAAGCTTTCACATACATAGTAGGCTGTTGACAGAGGTAAGATACTAGCAGCGAAAAGCGACGCGTTTAAAAATCCAAATGCAAATAATATGCTGGCGTATTGACCTGCCAGTGGGGCAAGTGCCATGGAAACATCAGCCACATCATTTACCGGGATTCCAGTGGGGTATATGGTGGCTGCACAGGCAATAACAATGAAAAATGCCACAATATTCACTATTATAGCTCCCAATACCGCATCCATCTTGGAATATTTGAGATTCTTTAAGCTGATTCCCTTCTCCACCACCGAGGACTGTATGTAGAACATCATCCAGGGGGCGATGGTGGTCCCCACCAGACCTATCACCATGGTTATGTAAGCTGCATCAAGACTTATCTGTGGCATTATCATGCTCTGGGCTGCTAATCCCCAGTCGGGTTGTGCCATGAATCCAGCCACAATGTATGAAAAATACAGGGCAGATGCCAGTAAGAATACCTTCTCCACACTTTTGTATGTCCCTTTAACCACCAGGAGCCAGACAAAAAAGGCGGCCAGTGGCAGGGCTATGAAACGAGGAACGTTGAATATGCCTGTGCTTACTGCTATACCTGAAAATTCAGCCAGTACATTTCCGAAGTTGGCTAAAAGCAGGGCGATCATCATGAGGAAGGTGAGTTTAATTCCCACCTTCTCACGTATGAGATCTGCCAGGCCTTTCCCGGAAACTATGCCCATACGGACCCCCATTTCCTGGATCACGGCCAGTGATATGATCATTGGGATGAAGGTCCATAGAAGATCGTATCCAAACTGTGAACCCGCCAGGGAGTAAGTGGTGATTCCTCCGGCATCGTTGTCCACGTTGGCAGTTATGATACCTGGTCCCATTACTGAGAGGAATATTATGAAGCTTATGACAGCAGGGCTCTTAAAAACCCTGCGGAAAATTGAATAATCCATAATTAGACCTTCTTAAATCTATTCCCCCGGTTTATCTTCCGAACATTCTTGGGACCCGTTTTTTCCAGGCAGTGGGTAAAACAATGTCTATTGCATCGTCAACTGTGATTATTCCCCTTATTTTATCTTTTTCAATAACAGGGAGGGCTATGAGGTTGTACTTTGCAATTTTCTGGGCAACTTCATGCTGGTCTTCCATTACGTCAACTTTAATGACATCAGTTTGCATGAAATCAGATATGTTTATATCAGGATCAGAGAGTAAAATTTCCCTTATAGAAACTACTCCCACTAAATCGCCATTTTTTGAAAGAACATAGACATAGTAAATGGTTTCAACGTTTTTAGCCATTTCTCGAAGCGAGTCCAGGACCTGTTGAGCAGTGAGGCCCTCTTCCACAGCAGCAAATTCGGTAGTCATAACACCACCGGCGGTGTTTTCGGGGTATTCCAGTAGTTTACGCAGGTCTTCTGATTCTTCAGGTTCCATTAGATCCAGGAGTTCTTCTGCCTTATCATCAGGTAGATCAGCGAGAAGGTCAGCTGCATCATCCGGAGACATTTCATCTAAAAGTTCGGCTGCTCTCTGGCTTTCCATTCCTTCCAGGAGTATAACCTGTCTTTCAGGGGAGACTTCCTCCAGGGTGTCGGCAGCTGCCTCATCATCCAGGGAATTCAAAATTGTTATGGATTCATTAAGTCCCAGCTGGTCCACAATATCCGCAATATCTGCAGGGTGAAGCTTTTTCAACTTCTGTTTAGGGACTTTTAGTTTTAAATTAGAATAGTCACTGTTTAATGCATCAATATCCTTCCAGGAGATGAGATCTTCCCTGGAATTTATACCTAGGGGTTTGGCAATACGGGTCAAACTTAATCTTTTCAAAATACCGTGAATACCTATATCCACACCAATAACATGATAATGACCATTTTTGGCTGATAATTTGAGATCGTTAACCCGTCTGATCTTTTTATCCTCAATATCAACCACTTGCCGATCTAAAACATTATGAATAAGCTTAATATCATTATTTAAAATTGTATACTCTTCAATATCATTAATTGGGATTTTTAGGATTATTTTCTTTCCAATATCTCCAATGTAATTACAGGGAATATTTTTAACAGTTTTACCAGAAGTATTCACCATTATGGCTTTTATTATAGGATAAGCAGTTTCTGATGATACTATAACATCTTTCAGTTTCCCTATTTTTTTTCCGCTGGGATTTATCACTGGTTTTTTTATTAAATCACTTAGGTACATTTCTCTCACCTCCTGGGATTGGTGGGTCATTTAGTTGGTCAAATTGGAGGTATAACTCAGATTGGAGGTATGACTCCTTCTTTAACACGTTCCATCACAATCATCTCAGTCAGATCTTCAACACCATCAACCTGGCGGATTTTACTGGTTACTATCTTATTGAGCTCTTCAATGCTGTGGGCCCATACTTTAATGAGAATGTCATATTCTCCAGAGACACTGTAAACTTCAGAGACCTCTTCCAGTTTGGATAGTTCCATTTCCACGTTTTCGTGTTTTTCCGATTCTGTCTGAATGATGATGATGGCGGTGACCTTTAGGCCAGTTGCATCCGTGTCCAGAATCAGGGTGTATTGCTTGATCACAGTTTCTTCCAGCTTTTTAAGCCGGTTCGAGATGGTTGCGTCAGGTACGTTTATCTCCTTTGACATTTGGGAGAGAGTTATCCTTGAATTCTTGACCAGGGAACGAATAATTTCCGAGTCTATCTCGTCCATTTCAAATTCACCACAAATATGTTATTATAGTTAGTATCCTACCACCCAGCTTATAAAGATGTTGGAAGATTACCCAAATTATTCGTATTTTTTGGAAGATTACCCATAGGGAAATGAGGCTAATCAAGTTGTTCAAAACCAATTTCAAGGACTTTCAGAAGTTAAATCATGCCTTTAAGGAGTAAATCTTTAAAAATAACATTTTAAATCTTTAAAAATTTGAAATTCTTAATACATATGGATTATTCAAAAAAGGTGTCTATTTTAAGTATTATATCCAATTATTGAATTAATAATAATAATATTATTGATATTTAATTCACTGAAAATCTTTGATGTGGAGAATAATAAGCCACACCTAAAAACTTAAAACCATACCTTAAAAACAAAATAGCATGGCTGCGGATTCAGATACTGAACTTTAACCTTTTCATAAGAAGTTCCCTTAGGAAACCCTGCCAGATACGTATTGAAAGCTTTATCGGGATTTCCAGACGAATATACATGCAACCAGAGTACGGCTGTACTATTATTACCCATACTTTCCGTTATAATGTCATTAACCAGAATGGGAGTGTTTCGGAAGAATTGAGTATTTTCTGTTATATTTTCTGGCCGATCCATCATCCAGACGGCTGCTGGATCTTCTACACTGATAGGGTCCGTCATCACATAGAAATCGGTTGAATTCAACATTTCCTGAGTGATTCGAAAATGATAACAGACCCATCCTGATTTTTGATTTCTATAATCCACCTCCAAATGTGCCGGATTTCCATTAACACCAAAATGTGGGCATTCTTCCCCTAATTGTTTCTGTTCTGACAATTTGGAGCGGTCTACGGCATTGATAAAAAGTATAATACTGGTATTAAGGTAATTGCAAAGAACTGTGCGGTTTTCCACCATTACTTCTGTAGAAGAATAGTTTCCACTCATATTTTTCACGTATATTGGTTCTAAAGATGTATCTACCGGATATATAGCTAGAGTAGATTTGCAATAGGTAGGAATTACTCGACCCACCATTAATTTATCATAACTTCCGGTAAGACGGTTTATCTTTGGGATACTTATGATGTTTGAGTGAATTTTCATGTTAGTGGAGTCCACATCAGCCAATCCTGGTGTAATCCCACCCAAATCATTTAATTCCTCCCAATTTTCCGGAGATCCAGGGGTTTTTACCAGCATATCTGCACCGGAAAGAGTAATTCTTTCCAGAGAATTTCCGTAGACATAATCCTCCATTTTAGAACTAGCAATGTCCATGGCATCTGCCGAAACCCCCAATATAACGGTTATTAAAATTAAAGACAGCATTAGATCCATGGAAAATACCATTGCCCGGCTATCTTCAGTAAATTCATTCCCAAACATCTAATCACTTGATCATTACATTTTAAAGGGATCCACTCTAAAACTTAGGTAGTCCATATTTTTGTCGATGGGAATTATCCAAGTAGAGTTGGAAACTGTGCGTTCCATTGGTAAAGTAGATGAGCTTACAACCCGAGTAGGTTCCGTGAGAGCCGGTATCATTAAAAATAACATGGTCCACTGAACTGGGGGCAGTTGAAGAATTATCTGGAAATGTAATATTAGCTGACTGATTTGAAAAGGGGGCGTTAACAGATGGTGCCGGTGTGATGAATGTTTCTATACCATAATGGGGGCAAGTGCCCTTCCCTTCTAGTCTGCAGAGGAAACAGGCCCCATCACTACTTTCGTGATAAAATCCATTTTCAATGCAGTTTTTCAGGTTTACCAGTTCATTGGTGTTTCCGTGGAGAATGTAAGGATCGTAGGGGCATTTTTTTATGTATAATGAGGAAGTGGCATTTTCATAAGCTTCAAAATTCTTGAGCCCCCTGGATTTGAGATAATTTGCCAGGCTGTTACCATAGAATATCCGGTCTTCCGTGATGGTTACACCCCCATGATTCTTGCACTTGACAAATGGTAATGGATCATAAATAGAGAATGACCCATTGGTGAGAGAAATGTTCTGGGTCAGATTTACTTGATGTTTCAAGGTGCCCTTGCGTACTGCAACCCTTGATTTGACTTCCACACAAAAGGGATCATAGCTGTTATCCACGTTCAATATTGTACACTCCACCACCATACCATTACCACTGTATTTTGAACAAAAAATATCCATTCTGTTCTGAAATTCCCCCTTAACCTCCTTTCTACTGTTTAAAAGAGGATTTCCACTACTTATAACCTCAAAAGATTTATCTCTAAGCACCTCCCTCCCTATTAATGGTAAATTTGTTTCCAGATCATTAGCAACACCCAAAACATCTTGGGAGTTTAACGTAGCCTGCTGGGCATCTGCTTCACTCACCGTCATGTCAGCCAGTACCATTAATAGTAAAAAAGCGGGTAAAATAAGAAAAAATGAAAATAAACTCATCACGTAACCATTATTATCCATAATTTTACCCCTTTTATAGCCCGGTTCAAAAGTTTGTTTCCCTCTACACATAATTATTATTTAATATATAAAAAGTAATACAATATAAAGTTATTTCTAAAATAAAAAATTATATTATTCCGAGCATTAGTAAAGACAAAAAATAGATCATATATTAATTTGTAGAAGTGGATCCTATCAAATCATAAACATATAAAAACATCAGGATTATAAAAGGATTTATAAGAATAGATCAAATTATGGAATAGATCAAATTATAAAATCTAAATTAAACTAACTGAATTTAAACAAGCAATAACCAACTTAATCAAAAGCTATTAGCGAGGTATTATAAATGAAAGATATTGTAAGAGGCTGGCGTCACATCTCCCAAAGATATAATCTCATTGGATCAAAGTGTTTACAATGCGGCGAAGTATTTTTCCCAATGAGGGTTATCTGCCCCAAATGCAGACGAAAAGGTAAACTGGAACCCATAAAATTCACTGGAAATGGAAAAATTATGAGTTACTCTGTTATACACACCCCAACAGATGAATTTAAGAATATATCCCCATATGCCGTGGCTATTATTGAACTGGAAGAAGGAGCCAAGATCACCAGCCAAATAGTAGATTGTAACACCGATAACATTGAAATAGGTCAGGAAGTAGAGTTGGTATTCAGAAAAATCAGAGAAGAAGGCGATGAAGGAGTTATATCCTATGGTTACAAATTCAAACTCAAACAGTAAGGTAGGGATCGTTTTAGTGGGCCACGGCAGCCGACTACCCTATGGTAAAGATGTTCTAAGCCAGTTAGCAGAAATTTATAGACAGGAAAGTGATCATCCGGTGGAAGTAGGATTTATGAACATGAATAAACCATCCATCCCAGCATCCATCAATAAACTGGCCCAGATGGGTGTAGAAAAGATTGTAGTAACCCCTGTGTTCCTGGCTCCAGGAGTGCACACCACTCAGGACATTCCCCGTATTCTGGGATTGAACAATGGTGACGAAACCCATGACCACAGCCATGCACATGGACACAGCCATGACCACGGTGAAACAGAGGAGATCCACTTCCATGGGGAAATAATCTACACCGACCCTCTGGGTCCCGATCCAAAAATCGTTTCCATAATAAAAGACAGGGTTAATGAGGCCCTTTAAAGATAATGCCTTCTAAAAATATTAAACCCCCGGAAAACCTTAAAATATCTCATATTGGTGAGAAAAAACTTATCAAACGACTCCTCTCAAGGAGTCGTGCTTTTCAACCTAATTCTCCTTTTTTTGATGAATTTTATTATAAAAGTCTCAGTGACGACGCTGCCCTCATTGATCTTGGGGATAAATATTTAGTGATAACTTCCGACCTTTTACTGGAATCATCTCATCTACCATCAGATATGAGCCCTGGAATGAAGGGGATGAAAGTGGTGACAGTGAATGTCAGTGACCTGGCAGCAATGGGAGCCAAACCCATTGGTTTTATACTGTCTCTGGGGTTACCAGAGGATCTTCCCCTTAATGAATTCGATGCAATAATGGATGGTATTCTCTATTCCTGCCAGGATTATGAAATGGGACTTATGGGTGGTGACACCAATCAATCTGATGAGTTAATCCTCAGTGGAACCGGTTTAGGAATGGTGGATAAAAACAAAGTACTCATGAAGGAGGGTGCCCAGCCAGGGGATGTGGTAGCAGTTACCGGCCCATTGGGTGTGGCTGCAGCAGGATTTGAATTCTTATTATCCCCCCCAACTGTAAGGGAAGACCTTAAAAAAAATCTTAACCACTCAACCCTAGAACTCATCCAGAAACATGCCCTCCAACCGCATGCAAGACTAAAGGAGGGCATGATGCTGGCAAATACCGGTGCAGTGACTTCTGCCACCGATATAACCGATGGTCTGGCCAGTGAAGTGGATGAATTATTGGATGCTTCCAATAACAGGTTGGGAATTACTCTTTTTGAAACCATGATCCCCCTTATTCCCGAGGTGGAAGAGATAGCTGCGGCATTAAACCAGGACCCCCTTGATTTTGCCCTTTATTATGGTGAGGATTTTGAACTTCTTTTAACTCTTCAAAAAGATGATTTTGACCATCTAAAGGATGAGTTCGGGCTTCATCAGGTGGGTGTGGTGACGGATTCTGGTAAGATGGAAATAATAGATAAAGAGGGTAAAACAAATATATTAGAAAATAAGGGTTACCAGCACTTTACATAAGTGAGGATTATTTGATGGACATCTTGATCATCTAATAAACGGGGGTTTATCCAATGAAGAAGGAAGCCATACTTTATGAAAAGCGGGATGGTGTGCTTAACTGCCATATCTGTAATCGTAGTTGTGTTATATCCAATGGTAAGACTGGTTTTTGCGGGATGAGACAGAATGATAATGGCACCATGTACAGCCTGAATTACGCATCTGCTTCCTCAGTGGCAGTTGACCCCATTGAAAAAAAACCCCTCTTCCATTTTTATCCCGGCAGTCTATCATTCAGCCTGGGAAGCGTTGGCTGCAACTTCCGCTGCCCTTACTGCCAGAACTGGTCCATATCCCAGGCCAGTCTGGAGGAAATAGGAATCAAAGATATCCTTCCCGAAGAAGCCATACAGATGGCCCAAGATAATAACTGCCAGTCCATTTCATGGACCTACAACGAACCTACCATGTGGTTTGAATACACCTACGACTCGGCAAAACTGGCCCATAAAAATGATTTAAAAACAGTTTATGTTACCAACGGCTACATGAGCTCTGAATCTCTAGATCTAATCGCACCTCACCTTGATGCGGCCAATGTGGATTTAAAGGGGATGTCTGATAAATTTTATCAAGAACTGTGCCAGGCACGTCTGGAACCCGTGCTGGAAAACATACAAACCATGCATGATAAGGGCATCCACTTGGAAATTACCAACCTGGTGATACCGGGCTACAATGATTCCGAGGAAGACCTCCAAACACTGGTGAAATTTGTGGCTGATGTGGATGTGAACATCCCCCTACACTTCACCCGCTTCTATCCCCATTACAAAATGAACCAGGTCCCACCTACCCCTGTGAAAACCCTGGAGAAAGCTTATAAAATGGCCAGAGAATCAGGTGTGAAGTACGTCTACGTGGGGAATGTCCCAGGGAGTGATGGGGAGAACACCAAGTGTCCTGATTGTGGAGAACTTCTCATTAAGAGGGATGGATTTAGTGTGGGGTCTAATAATTTGAAGAAAAATAAGGAATGCCCCAATTGTGGGATGAAAATTGATATTGAAATTTAATTTAAGTTAATTAAACCAGTCATTGATTGGAAAAATCTTAAAAAAATTTTATAAATAAAAAAATAGGTTAATTAACCCTAATTAGAGAAACTAACCCTCTCAAACTTCTCCAGTTCGTCCAGTGGCTTGGTGGCATCAACCCCTACCTTGGTGGTTGTTCCATCTGGCTTGGCACAGGGATCAAGGGATGATCCACGAGCTCCGGGAACGATTAGTATGTCATCATCACCTTTCACCCTGGTAGCGAGGGCATATTCCACATCCTCAGCATCGAAGATGTCGATGTCCTCATCAACAACCACACAATGTTTAAGTGAAGGATGTGCGGCCAGTGCCGCCATTATAACGTTTTTACCATCACCCTGAGTTTGTTTCTGGATAGAAACTGCTGCGTGTAACCAGCAGCATCCCCCTTCAGTTAGGGCCACGTTTTTCACAGTGGAGACAGTGTTTTGAACGGAATTGAATATTCTTGGCTCCTGTGGAAGGCCCTGTAGTAGTTTGTGCTCGAAACCTGCTGGCATTATGGCATGGTACATTGAATCAGACTGGTAGTGCATCCGGTCCAGTTCGATCACTGGTTCCATTCGCACCACATCGTAGGTGTCGGTTAAATCAACAAATGGCCCTTCTTCAGCCCTTTCATGTGGCAACATCCGTCCTTCAAGGAGTATTTCACATTCAGGAACCTCCAGATCCACTGTTTCACATTTTATGAGCTTCATTTCTCCATGATGGAAATTGTTGGCCACTTCCAGTTCATCCACGTTAATGGGCACCGAGGTAGTGGTGGCCAACAGGGTGGCTGGGTGCATTCCAATGGCAATTGCCAGTTCCAAAGGTTCATCAAGGGCCTCTGCCCTCTGGTGATAAGTATAGAGATGTCGAGGCACAATACGGGCAGTTAGCCTATCCTTATCCAATACGAGCATGCGGTGGATGGAGGCATTTCGAACACCAGTTTCCGGATCCTTGGCAATGATCACCCCCGAAGTGATATAGGGCCCACCATCACGTGAATAATAGGTTAGTACTGGAAGTTCGGTGAGATCAGCGGTTTTGGAAATATCAAAACTATCCTGTGGACTTTTAAAATCGTTAATAGGAAGGGGATTGTTAATTGCTCCCATTATTTTATGGGTAATTCCAGCTACATCAGTGTTTAGGGCCCTGGCAATTTTTTCACGGGTGTTGCATATCCCAGATATGACTTTCATGTCTGATTCACTGATGTTTTCCATTATGATAGTGTCTTTCGGATTTTTTTTCAGAAATTCAGCGGCTTCAAGGTTAACCGAAACTTTTTCATCAATTTTAATAGTGTTAAAGTCTTTTTCAAGAGTTTTCAAGAATCCTCGCATAAATTCACCAACCATTTCATTTGATAGTAGTTACCATAAACAATATCAAGAATATTAAGAGAATTAACCCCCATACATAATTCGCGGGGCATAAAAATCTGTTTGTAGAACAAGTTTCCCTTGTTCCCCCTTTATTTTTCTTTTCTTTCATAACTTCACAGTAGATCTTTAAATTATTATTAGGATATATTATGGGCTAATTGGAATATATTTATTGATATTCAATGCCCAGATGCATCTAAGATATGTGTAAAATTATGTGTAAAAATAGTACACGTATAAAAAGAATCATCTATTGAACATCTTTATACTGTAATCGTTATATTAACAATTTAAGTCATTTATTGAATAAACAACTATAATGAGTTATGTTGTAAATATAACTTACATAAAATCCTTACTTCCCCTAAAATCCTTTAAAAAATTATGGGGGAGGGGAGGATATTGGATTTTGAAAACTTGTCATCTTTTGCAGTTAATGTTACCCTTAAATCTGAGCAAATCTTCCTTTACCCTACTATCACCTATACCCAACATTTCAGCAGCGATTATAGCAGCATTACCCCCCGAATCCACACCCATGGTGGCTACTGGAACTCCCGGAGGCATGTTCACCATGGATAACAGAGCATCTATACCCTCCATCTTAATTGAACAGGGAACCCCTATGACTGGTTTTTCAGTGTAGGCCACCACCGCACCGGTAACATGGGCTGAAAGACCTGAAATGGCAATGAAAACATTGGCATCTCTATTTCTCTTCATGAAATTTTCAAATTTATCAGGAGATCTGACTGGTGATACCACCGAAGAATCATAGGTGATGTTGAGTTTATCCAGGAACATTGTGGTCTTCTTGGCCACCTTAATATCACTGTAACTTCCGGATATCACTGCCACTTGAGGCGGAATGATACCCTCCCTCAGTTTACCAGGGTGGGTTGTAGCCTTCGTCTCTTTTCCCTCTAGATTTTCATTTTGGGATTCTATTTCTTCTTGTTCATCTGAATCTGGGCTGATTTTAGAATAATATTTCCCATTCATCTGGAGGAAAAGTTTTTCCTCATCTTCAGCTATCTTTGAGTGAAAATCCCTGCGGAAAGAGGATAATCTTTCCCGAACATCTGCATCATCAATGCCTATTATTTGAGCTGCCAGTATAGCTGCGTTTTCACCCCGGTCAATCCCTACAGTTGCCACTGGTGCGCCTAATGGCATCTGGACTGAGGCAAAAAGAGCATCCAGCCCAGCCACTTTAACATCCACCGGGACCCCAATAACTGGTTTATGAGTAATCCCGGCTATGATCCCAGGAAGATGGGCTGATAGTCCGGCTATTCCTATAAAAACTTCGACTCCATTTTTTGCTGCCTTTGAAACTATTTTTTTCACTTTTTCATGGGTACGGTGGGCTGATGCCACCCTGAGATCATAGTATATTCCCAGTTTTTCCAGGATTGCGGTGGCCTTTTCAGCAATTTTAAAGTCTGAAGCACTGCCCAGTATGATCATAACCTTTGGTTCCATTATAAACCTCACTTTTTAGTATCAATATAAATAGGGAATCGATGCGACCCTTTTACACATAACAATATGCTTAAACTGATAATAAAAGTTTTAGTAAATGAACTATTAAAAAAAGGAGAAACCTTAATATAATCTTATATAAGTTAGTTTAGGTAATTAGTTGTATAGAATTAGAGGTGTAATATAAGTGTCTTGGATTATTCTATTATTTGTCCTGTTCATCGCTTCGGTGAAAACCAGGAGTTCAAAAAAACCAATGACCGTTTCGGTCATATTACCAGCTTACAATGAGGAAAAAACAGTTGATAGTGTAATAAAAACTGTTAAAGCACTTAATTATATTGACGAGATCATCGTGGTTAACGATGGTTCCCTGGACGCCACTGAACAAGTGGCAAAAGAAGCAGGAGCCACAGTTATAAGCCATACCAAAAATCGAGGAAAAGGTGCTGCTATAAAAACCGGGTTTAAAAATTCTAAAGGAGACATAGTGGTATTTATAGATGCGGACCTCCAGAAATTAGTCCCTAAACAGGTGGATAAGATGATCCAACCTATCCTCAATGGTGAAGCCGATGTTACCAAGACCAAATTCAAAAGAGAAGCCGGTCGAGTTACAGAGTTAACCGCCAAACCTCTATTAAGCTTTTTCTTCCCTGAAATCAGGTTTGAACAACCCCTGAGTGGTCAGTTTGCCGCTAAAAGATCATTCCTGAATAACATCCAGCTAGAAGATGATTACGGTGTGGATGTGGGAATTGTACTAGACGCCGATGTAATGGGAGCGCGGGTTAAAGAGGTGGATATTGGTAACATCAGCCATTCCATGTCTTCCCTGTACGAACTGAACATCGTGGCCACGGAAGTAGTGCGAACCATTGTAGACCGGGCCAACAGTTATGGTAGAATAACCATGATCGACACCCTGGGAAAATCCATAAGAATGGCTGTTTTAGGCCTTTCACTGATAACTTTAGGATTTTTCTTTGTGTTCTTCATCAGAATCCGCCCCTCATACGTGGCCCTGTACCTGGGATTAGCCATAATCATAATTGGAATTATAATTGCCGCTTACTATATCATTAAGATCATTAGAGCATCTATTAAAACTATTTTACGGCCGGATGGTAAGTCCCGGAATCTGAAATCGTTTTTCTACATGCATTCACCCCTGATAGTCTCCGCCCTCATCATGTTTGCTGTGCTCTTCACCATGTTGGGCTCGGTGCACGTGGATGAAGGTAAGATATCCATTGAACCTGCAGCCAGAAATGTGATATTCTGGAAGCAACCAGTGGAAAACCAGACCATCGACATCAGGGGACCCTATACTGTAGATAGTGCCCTGGAAAATGAATTTTCGGTTATCAGAACACCACAAGATGCCCTGAATACATTGGAATTGGGTTATGGAGACACAGTCATCATCGGTGGGCAGAGTTATACTTTAAATCAAACCATTCCGGGGGAGGATAGTATAATGAGGATACCCTATAATGCCCGGATCGCCCTGGGGCTTAATGTGCGTGATGTTATCAGGGACACTGATCTGCGTAATTATTTCAAGGATATTTACGCTGAGAAAAACATTTCCCTGAGTACATCCAACATGACCGCTACAGAGGGAGTTATAATCAAAAACACTATAAGTGATGCTAAAACCATCAACCTCTATCTTAACAACGAAAAGATCGGTACAACCACAGGGATACTCAAGGATGGAACCTATAAAATCTATTTAAATGGTTATCTGTATAAAACCATCCAAGTAGATAATGATAGCTCCCAAAACACATTCCTGGTGACTAAAGGGAATAATGTGGTGAAAATTGAGGTTGCTGGAGATGCCAAGTCCAGTGCAGAGTTCCCCACTTCCGATAAGGGAATTTTGTTCTACTTCAACCTCCCCAGCAGTTAAATTTCATTCATTTATTATTTATTTATTACAGATCATGGTATTAGGAATATAACAGGCCACTAATTCAGAAAATAATATTAAAATAAGAGTATAATGCCAAAATAAGGAATATAAAGTTAAAAAAATAGTAATATAAAAAAATAGTAATCAAAGCATTGTAGAAGTAAACAGATTTACTTAATAATATACCTTCACTGCCTCTTCAATGTCATTGTACATCCCCAAAGCAGCCAATGCACCAATTTTTCCCTGAGAACCGGTAACTTCCACCATTTCCACTCCCACATCTTGCGCCACTTTTTCAGCTTCTTCCACGGTTAGCATGGATTTTTTAGCAGCCTCAGAATATGATCGAAGTTTTCTTGGAACATCTAGACCTTGAAGAACAGCAATTGAAGTTTTATCAGACAAAGTATCTTTTTTCAGTAATTCAACTACCTTCCGAATCAGCCCATCCTTTTCTCCAGGTTTCACTGCGAATACTAGGGCTATGGCCACACAGTTCTGGGTTTTGTTGGGATTATGAGGATATAATTGTACTGTAATATGATCCAGATATTGATATCCCTGACGGGCGAGTTCTGCCCCAACATTATGAGCTAATGTCCACGTGGCGCCCTCGTCTTTGGTGTCAGTATCATCAATACCAATAATCACTTTTTCCATTCGAGGAGTGACTACAGTGGCTCTTCCCACCTTGGATCCTCCCCCCATGTCCTGAAGTTCTACCCTCAACACCCCCTCTGCCATTCCCCGGCACATTGCTGCCCCTACACCAGCACCGGCCAGTCCAGCATGGACCACTTTAACTTCATCCCCCTCAACAGAGACTTCTTCAATTCCTGCTGCGTGTAAACTGGGTTTGAGACTTAAATTAGATTTACCCATTTTTACCAGGAACGTGTGTCTGTTACCATCTCTTTTAGCTTTTAGTACTATGTCACTGCTGTGCTGGTACTGGTAGATCATCCACTGGGATCCGGATATACAGGGATGGTACTCCACAATCTCCACCAGATCATCATTTACCATGGTGAGGACTTTCTGGTAGGGTGCAACCCAGGGGTCCTGGAATTTATCTTTTAAGTCATGAGGGGTGAGTATTTCCATAAAATTTCTCCAAAAAAATTATTAAAATTATTAGATCCTGTATTATAATTTTGATTTAGATTACATGAAAAAATAATAGAAATAATTGGATAAATTTAATCCAACTATTTAAGCCGTTCAGTCATTTTCACTACGGCTTCTACGGCACGTTTGGCGTATTCTACCCTCTGATGGGCTTCTAAACGAGTCATGCCAGGTCCGGTGATTCCCAGGCCCACTGGTTTATCGTATTCCAGTGCTAGATCTGCAATTTTACGGGAAGCATGCTGAACAACGATTTCATCGTGGGAGGTAGCGCCTTCAATAACCGCTCCCAGAGTAACCACTGCATCAATATCATCCTGTTCTAAAAGCTTTTTTATGGCCAAAGGCATGTCAAAAACACCAGGAACAGTTATTACTTCAGTTATTTCTGATTCTAAAAATTTAGCATGTTCTTTTGCTAATTCTAACATCATATGAGTGATGTCATAATTAAATTCTGCAACTACGGCACCTATTCTAACTTTTACCATTATTTAATGCCTCCATTATAATTTTTAGCTGAAAATGATCTTCATTCAAACTTCCACATACAATTAAATTTTTGATCTTCAACTCGATCTTCACAATACGAGTTAACCAAATATAATAATTATATATAAGCTATGATAGCAGCTACTGAACTGGTAGTCATGATTATTATTATAAAAATGGCTATCCATTGAGGTCTGGTCATTTTGTTTTGTCTCCCTTTATTCTAAGTTATAGCAGGAATTTGGAAACTTTTTTGAGAGTTTCAACCAATATTTCTAGTTCTTCCCGAGTATTGTAGTAATGTATGGATGCCCTAACGGTTCCACCCAACTCATAAGCCCCTATATGCCTCATTGATGGTATTGCACAGTGAAAACCGCTCCTGACACATATGGATCTACTCTCATCCAGTATCTTGGCCAGGTCATGGGGGTTTATATTATCTATATTGAAGGAAACAATACCATAAATATTTTCTGGACTCCCATAAACAGTGACCTTCTCCAGATCAAGGATCTCCTGGTACATGAATCTGGTTAGTTTTTGACTGTGTTTCTCTATTTTATGCATTCCAATCCTTTTCAGGTAGTCTATGGATGCTCCCAAACCAATGCACCCTGCAATATTTTGAGTTCCGCCTTCAAAGCAATAGGGAGCTTCGGAGAGTTTAAAATCATCTTCAGTGACCTGGTCGACTGTTCCCCCTCCCAGGTTGAGGGGTTGCAATTTTTCCTGTGCATTGCGGGTGCAGTACAGAAATCCGGTTCCAACTGGACCTAACAATCCTTTATGCCCAGGGAAAGCAATAAAATCAGCCCCTAACTTTTTCACATCAACGCTAATATGCCCGGCAGATTGGGCGACATCAACCAGATAAAGTGCTCCAGTTTCACCGGCGATCTGGGCGATTTCCCCCACAGGTTGTACTGAACCAATGGAATTGGAGATATGGGTGATACTTATCAGTCGCGTGTTTTCATCCACTGCATTTTCAACTGCATCTGGACCAACAACTCCGTTTTCATCTGCATTTACCACCCTCAATTCCACTCCTTTACTACGCAGATTAAGCCATGGAACCAGGTTAGAGTGGTGTTCAATGTTAGGGACCACAACGTTATCCCCCTCCTCAAATTCCAGGCCATGAGCTACCATGTTTATGGCTTCAGTGGTGTTTTTGGTGAAAATAATCTCATCTGGATGGGAATTCACAAATCTGGCAATCTTCTCCCGTGCTTCATCCAGTTTATGGGTGGCCTTAACCGCCAGACGGTTAGCACCTCTGCCAGTGTTGGCATTGAAGTTGTAGAAATAATCACACATGGCATCCACTACTGGTCGGGGTGTGGGGGTGGTGCTGGCAGCATCCAGATATATGACATCTTCCAGTAAGGGAATATCCTTTCTTACATCGGTTGTTTTCATAATGTGGCCTGAAATTTCCTTTAATTAATTATAATATGATTTAAATAGTATATAAAAATTTAAAATATATTTAAAAAATTATTTTCCAATGAGTAGATTGTTCTAAGACAAATATGGGAATCTAAGGATAAATCATGGGAAAAAATAAAAAAGGAATAGATTGAATGTAGGCATTGAAAACAGTTACCTACACTTAGTAGAGGGTGTCTTATTCTTCCAGTTTCTTTCTGACTTCTACAGCCATTTCCATGGTGGATGCATTACCACCAAGATCACCGGTCACCACTTTGCTTTCTGCCAGGGCTTTTACCAAGGCATTTTCAAGTTTGCGGGCTGCATCGTTTTCTTCCAAGTAATCCAGCATTAAAACTGCGGATAATATCATGGCAGATGGGTTTGCAGTTCCTTTACCGGCGTGATTTGGTGCTGATCCGTGTACTGGTTCAAACAATCCCTGGTTTTCTCCGATATTGGCTGATGGGATCAACCCCAGTCCACCCACCAGTCCTGCTCCTTCATCAGATAGTATGTCTCCGAAGAGGTTGGTGGTTACAATCACATCGAACATTTCTGGTTTGGTGATGAAGAACATGGCAGTGGCGTCCACGTAACGGTCATCCAGTTCCATGTCCGGATAATCTTCGGCTACTTTGTAGAAGGTTTCCTTGAAGAGTCCATCTGTTTTTTTGAGGACGTTTGCCTTGTGTACCGCGGTTACTTTATCCCTGCCTGTTTTTTTAGCGTATTCAAAGGCGAATTTGCATATCCTCTCAGAGGCCTTTCTGGTGACCACCCGAAGAGCAGTTGCCCCCTCCTCAGTTTCCTCTTCCAGACCTATGTATAATCCTTCTGTATTTTCACGGACTATGACAAAGTCCAGGTTATCGAAAATGGATTTAGTGCCAGGGTAAGATTTAACCGGCCGGAGGTTCACGTACAGATCAAGTTCCTGCCTCATTTTAACGATTACATCAGCGGCTGATTCCCCGGCAGCCCCAAATAGACATGCCTGGGATGCTTTAACTATGTCCACTGTTTCCTGAGGTAATGCCACCCCTGTTTTCTCCATATGCTCATCTCCAGCATCGGCGAAAGTATAATCAAATTCAACATCTACTGCTTCCAACACATGGAGGGTTGCTTCCATTACCTCTTTCCCAATCCCGTCTCCGGGTATAACTGCTATTTTATACATGTATAACACCTGTTATCTTTTTTAATGATTTGTTCTTAATTCATTGACATGAGAATTTTAATAGTCTAAATCGAATTTTACAGCTTTTAATTGAATTAAACTGTTTCAAATCTTAATTGATTCTTATAATTCATGTCAAAAAATTTCTTTACTAGTCCTTTATCTCGGCAAGATGGTTTTTCAGGTAGCTGATTAACCCTCCTTCGTTCATGATGCCCATCATGAATTCAGGGAGAGGTTTTATTTCAAACTCTTTGGAGCTGTTTAAATCCCTTATAACCCCTTTATCTATGTCTATCTGGATTTCATCTCCTTCTTCGATATTTTTAGAAATACCTTTAGCCTCTATAAGGAGTAAGCCTATGTTTATGGAGTTTCTGTAGAATATCCTGGCAAATGATTCTGCTACCACTGCTGATATTCCGGCTCCTTTTATGGCAATTGGTGCGTGTTCACGGGATGATCCACAGCCAAAGTTTTTCCCAGCCACTATGATGTCACCTTCTCCCACTTTTTTGGCAAAATCAGGATCGTGTCCTTCCATAACACATGCTGCGAGTTCTTTTTCTCCGGTTAACACCAAGTATCGGCCGGGAATTATTATGTCAGTGTCCACGTCATCAGGGAACTTCCAAACCTTTCCTTCAAGTACTTTGTCCATAATTACCACCTTCAACTATCTTATGTGATTAAATATCTTTAATTATCGATTGAAACTGTTAATAGCAATAAAATAAGGTTTCCTAACAGTGATTATCTTGGATCTGTTATTTCTCCTTTGATTGCGGATGCTGCGGCTACTGCGGCTGAACTCAGGTAGACTTCTGCTTCGGGGCTTCCCTGTCTGCCTTTGAAGTTCCGGTTGGATGTGGACAGGCTTACTTCTCCCGGTCCCAGGAGTCCTACATGACCACCCAGGCAGGGTCCACAGCAGGGGTTGCACACTAGGGCACCTGCATCCACAAATATGTTCATTAAACCTTCATCCAGTGCCTGGCGGTAGATTTCACGGGAGGCAGGTATTACTAACATCCTAACATCAGAGGATACTTGTTTCCCCTTCAGGATTTCTGCAGCCACTTGTAGGTCATCAAGGCGTCCGTTGGTACAGGATCCTAGGAATACCTGATCTATAGGTGTTCCTTCTATCTCGCTCACTGGTTTTACATTGTCCACATTGTGGGGGCAGGCAATCTGTGGTTCCAGATCATTTACATCCACGTACATGGTGGTAAGTGAATCTGCATCTTCATCAGTTGTGAAAGATTGGTAAGGTTTGTTGGTGCGTCCTTTCAGGTAGTTTTTGGTTTTTTCATCCACTTCCACCATTCCTGTTTTGCCTCCCATTTCTATGGCCATGTTACACAGTGCCATACGCTGGGATACAGACATGTTACTGGTGGTTTCACCTCCGAATTCGCAGGCCTGGTAGGTAGCACCGTCGGCCCCGATCTGTCCAATGATGTTGAGAACCACATCCTTGGAGTAAACATGCTGGCCAAGTTTGCCTTCTATTTCGAATTTTATGGTTTCAGGTACCTTAAACCAGAGTTTTCCTGTGGCAAATACCATTGCCATGTCCGTTGATCCGATTCCAGTTGCAAATGCACCTAATGCTCCGTGGGTGCAGGTGTGGGAGTCTGTTCCTACAATTACCTCTCCCGGGATCACGTGTCCTTTTTCAGGTAGTACCTGGTGACATACTCCTTCCCTAACATCGTAGAAATTCTTTATTCCCTGTTTTTCCACGAATTCTCTCATGAAAATATGGTTCTGGGCTGCTTCCAGGGAGTCTGCTGGTACCTGGTGGTCGAATAGAACCACAATTTTCTCAGGATCCCATACTTTTTCCACCCCAATTTTCTGGAATGATTCAACAGATAAAGGTCCGGTTAGATCATGAGTCATAGCCACATCTATGTTAGCCATAACAATATCTCCTGCACCTGTTTCCTTTAATCCTGCTGCTTTTGCCAGTACTTTTTCAGCCATAGTCATTGACATCTGCTTTCCTCCATTTATGTAATTTACAATTAATTTATCGGTTCAATTGCCCCTATTCATGAATTTAAATCAATAACTTCAACTTAGGAATATGATCAGTTGTTTTATTTCGAATAGAGCTATAATTCAGAAATTGTTATTTTATTTACAATTTTCACGAAATTTTCAACTTCTTCAGGGTTTAAAATCTTTGAAATCTTTTTTATCGTGTTTTTATGGACTTGTTTGTGCATTTCCATTATCTGGTTGCCTTTGGGTGTTAACTGCAGAGAATAGAAACGTTTGTCTTGGTTGGATTGAATTTTGTTTACAATTCCCAGATCAATTAACTGGTTGATGGCTATGGATACCGTTGATTTTTTTACGTCCAGTGTTTTTGCTAGTTCAGAAACGCTTATTCCCTGGTTTTTATCGATTAGTTCTATGTAGTAAAGTTGTCTGAGAGTGTATTCTTTTAAATCTCCACTTCGAAGTTGTGTTTGAAATTTTCTCATTAAATCGCTAAGTTTATCCATTGATTCTACCAGTTCAAGCTCCTTATTCATAGGTTATCACCTGTCAAGTAAATAGTTTTATCTAACTAACTATTATATATAGTATTCCATGTGCTCCCAAAGAAATTTTCATAATATTAACCCAGATATAACAATCCAGAACCAGTATCATTACTTCTCAAAAGCTCGGACTAATCACATTAAATATAGATAAAAACTACTGAATGATGACCAACCCAATGTAGTAATAAAATATATATATAATGTAATACTAACTGTATATTGAATATGATAGATGATTTAATAATATGACCTGAGAGAGATATTGGTGAGGGAAATAAAATGAGGGAAATGAGCCAAGAGATAAAGGATGAATATGAGAAAATCAAGGACAAAATCTCATATGAAGACTTCCTGAAAAAAATGGAAGAATATAAAAAAGAAAACGCAGATGTAAGCTTTATCGACGACATTAGCATAGCCCATATGGTGGTAGGGGACTATATTACCGAAAAAAACGAGCCCACTGAAGAAGTAAAGGATTTATGGAAGATAAAAGATTTAGAAACCGGCAAACAACACATAAACCTACTGGGAAGGGTAATGAGCATTTCCAACGTTAAAAAATTCACTAGTAAGAAAGGTAGAGAAGGAAAACTAGCAAACCTGATCCTTGCAGATGAGACCGGTAGAATAAGAGTTGTTTTTTGGACTGAAAACATCAAATTAATGGATAAATTCCAGGAAGGGGATGTGGTTCAAATCAATGACGTGGAAGTGAAACAGGGATTTCGGGATGATGAAACCCACCTTAACATACAATCCTCCCTAGAAAAATTGGATCCAAATGATTACCCTGATTTACCCCCATATAACGATAAAATAACTCCTTTGAGTGAAATTAAAGGAGATATGGAAGTAAACGTGATTGCACGTGTCATTAGAATTCCCAGGATAAGGTCCTTTGATCGTAACGGCAGAGATGGTAAAGTAGCCTCCCTGGAACTGCAGGATAAAAGTGGTAGCATGCAATTCACCTTGTGGAACAAAGACACCAACCTCATCGATGATCTGGATCTAAAAGAAGGGGACGCAGTCAGGATACTGGGAGCTCAGAGCAGAGTTCGTAATGGAGAAGTATCCTTAAGCCACTCTTGGATCGGTAGAATTGTAAAAGGAGACTTTGATGTTCCAGAATATCAGGAAGATATTCTCAAAATCGGAGACACCCATGAAATGAGAAATGTTACCCTGATAGGATTGGTGAGCAAAGTTTACGATACCATAACCTTCGAACGAGACGATGGGACCACTGGAAAAGTGAAATCCATGGAATTAGAGGATGATACAGGTGCTATTCGTCTTACCCTGTGGAATGAAGACACTGAAATCGATGTTAAAAAGGGAGACATCCTGAAAATCATCGGAGGGAACATTGAATTCGATGATTATTCCGGCACCAATTACCGGGTGAACACCAACTGGAACACCAAACTCATCATTAATCCCCCAATAGACCAGGAAATGAAAGATAAACTGAATGAAGTTGGTAAATACCTAAAACCAATGAAAATCAACGACTTAAATAAAATAGAAGATGATGGGGAAGAAGTGGATATCATTGGACGTGTGGTTAACTTATATGAACCCAACGAGTTTCAGCGAGACGATGGCACCACAGGCATGGTGAGAACGGCAGAAATTGCCGATGACTCGGGAATGGTACGGGTTTCTCTGTGGGATAATAAAGCAGAACATCAAATGAAAGAGGGAGATGCCCTGAAAATTGAGAATGCACGCACACGTCTGGGAGATTACCAGGTAGATCTAAGTGTGGGTAAAACTTCCCGACTCATTGAACCTACAGAAGAAGAGATAAAAGAGCTACCCTCTCTAAAAGATGTTGAATCAATGATCTATCAGAGTAAGAAGATCAAAGAGCTGGCTGAAGGCGACCGGGATGTGAGCATCTTCGGCCGTGTTTTAAGTATGGGAGAACCCACCCAGTTCACCAAAAGTGATGGCAGCGCAGGCATAGTCCGTTCCATGGAGATTGCCGACGACACTGGAGTGGTTCGAGCTTCACTCTGGGATGATCAGGCAAACACATCATTTAAAGAAGGCGAGGCAGTCAAAATTGATAATCCAAGGGTTAATCTGCGAAACGATCGTGTTGAGCTCAGTGTAAGTAGAACAACTATTATAACTAAACCCGCTGAAGACGAAACATCCGTTCCCAGCTTGGATGAGATAGAAGGAAAACTATATCCCTCCAAAAATATTGGAGATATTGAAGAAGGGAACCAGAGCATAAAGGTAACTGGAGAAGTAGTAGACATCCGTGGTAACAAAATACTCTTTGAAATGTGTCCCAACTGTAATAAACGAGTCAACTGGGCGGAAGATGGTTATATCTGCGACATTTGTGGTGAAAAAATCGAAAAACCTAACATGTTGATGATTATCAGCCTCATGTTGGAGGATGACACTGGCACTATAAGTATCACCTTCTTCCGTAAGGCAGCCGAAGAAATCCTGGGTATGACCACCACCGAAGCCGAAGAAATCATTGCCACCACTGGAGATGAAGGATCCCTGGAGGAAAAAGTGGGGGATCTGGTGGGTAGACAGATCACCGTGATCGCAGATGCAAGTTTCGACGAATATAACGAGGAAGTGCGTTTAAACGCCAGGAAAATGGTGGATGTTAAACTTTAATTACTTAGTAATGGAAAATAAAAAGTATTGACTAATAAAACTTTTAAATCCATTCAAAAACACCATTATAAGAAAAATTTAAATTAATTAAACAAGGTCAAAGGAGATTAACATGGTGGAACTGGAAGACTTACCCAATGTGGGAGAAAAAACCGCACAAAAATTAAGAGATGCTGGTTTTGCAGACATGATGCGGCTGGCAACAGCCACCGCCAAGGAACTCAGTGTTAAAGCTGAAATTGGTGAAGGAGTTGCAGAAAAGGTCATCGAAGCTGCTCGTAAAGCAGAACAGATTGACTTTGAAACAGCCCTGGATGTGATGGAACGCAGGAAAGACGTGGGCCATATAATCACAGGGAGCACAGGTTTAGACGAGTTGATTGGTGGCGGAATAGAAACACAGGCCATAACCGAGGTTTTCGGAGAATTCGGATCCGGTAAAAGCCAAATATCTCATGAAATTGCAGTTACGGTGCAATTACCCCCAGAAAAGGGAGGTTTATGTGGAGAATGTGTTTTTATTGACACTGAAAACACATTCCGACCAGAAAGGATAAAACAGATAGCAGAAGGGTTCACTTTAGATGTAGAGGAAGTTTTAGGTAAGATCCACATCGCCAGGGCATTTAACTCCAGCCACCAGATACTCATGGCCGATAAGGTCAACGAACTCATACAATCAGGTGTGAATATTCGTCTGGTGATTGTTGATTCCCTTACTGCTCATTTCCGTGCAGAATATGTAGGAAGAGAGTCCTTAGCTACCAGACAACAAAAACTGAACCAGCACCTGCACACCCTGCAGAACATAGCCAACACCTACAACGTGGCAGTCTTCGTAACCAACCAAGTGCAGGCCCGTCCAGACGCCTTCTTCGGAAGCCCCACCAAGGCCATTGGAGGACACGTGCTTGGACACGCATCCACATATAGGATATGGCTCAAGAAAGGACTGGCAGGTAAACGTATTGCTAGGTTAGTGGACAGCCCTCATCTGCCTGAGGGTGAAGCTGTGTTCAAGGTAGTTACCGAAGGGGTTGTTGATTAGCCATTTTATGAGAATGATCCCTTCCCTTTCTCATTTTTTTATATTTTAAATAAAAAGTTTAAGTCCTTATTTAGCTGTTTTAAACCCTTAAAAATAAATTTTAACCCGTTATCCAGATAATTTTTCTTATAATTCTAATTCCTAATTTTCTAATTCCTTAAATTTAAAGATGAATACAGTACATCCTAACATCCAGATTCAACTTTCACAAACTTGGATCGGCAACGTAAGTATGGATGAAATCTATGGTCAAGGGCGCGAATTATCCCCACGAATATAATCCCCAACAATTAATCCTTTTGAGATCAGTGAATCTGTACAAACCTTCATGAATAATACCATAGATTTAGCACGATTCTGGCTCAATGAAAGTAAATATTATAACCCTGTCTTTTATCATATTCTAATCCAAAAACGGTATCGTGTTTAATATCTGAAACAACAATTCAATGTTGATAATTTACCAGAACACTGCAATAAGCAGATAATGTACATATAAAATTAATATTGTAGATCAATAAGCTATAAATTGGTGAAAACTGTTAAATAGCATAATACTCGTGAATTATGTGAAAAAAATTCTACTATATAAACCTTGTTTAAAAATTTTAATAGAAAACTTTATCCGTATAATAGATACAACCCTACACCATAAGATTAGTTAACTATCACAATGTGGAAAAAATAGGTGATCTAATTGGCAGATGAAAATAAGCAAGAAGCAACTGAAGAACCAAAAATCGGAGTCTACACATGTCACTGTGGTATCAACATCGGTGGTGTCGTTGATATTGACGCCGTGAAGGAATACGCAGCGACTCTACCCAACGTAGTAGTATCCGAAGAATACAAATACTTCTGTTCCGACCCTGGACAGGACATGATCCAACAGGATGTTAAAGATGGTAAAATTAACCGAGTAGTGGTGGCCGCATGTTCACCCCGACTTCACGAACCAACCTTCCGAAGGTGTATCAGAGAAGCCGGACTTAACCAATTCCTTTTCGAATTCGCTAACATCAGGGAACACGATTCCTGGGTACACATGAGCGAACCTGAAGCAGCAACCGAAAAAGCCAAAGATCTGGTAAGAATGGCTGTTGCTAAAGCCAGACTCTTAGAACCACTGGAAGCCGAAAAGGTGGCTGTGGACAACAAAGCTCTGGTTATAGGTGGAGGAGTAGCTGGTATCCAGTCCGCACTCGACCTGGCTGACATGGGATTCAAAACATACTTGGTGGAAAAACAACCAACCATCGGTGGACGAATGGCCCAGCTGGACAAAACATTCCCTACCCTTGACTGTTCCATGTGTATTCTAGCTCCTAAGACTGTGGACGCTGGTAAACACGAAAACATCGAACTCATCTCTTATGCTGAAGTGAAAGAAGTTCACGGTTACATTGGTAACTTCCAAGTAGTAATTGAGAAGAAACCACGATACGTCATAGAAGACGTCTGTACCGGTTGCGGAAGCTGTTCCGAAGTATGTCCAATTGAAATGCCCAACTACTTCGACGAAGGTATGGGTATGGTCAAAGCAACATTTATCCCATTCCCACAAGCCGTACCACTGGTAGCCACCATAGACAAAGATTACTGTATCGACTGTAAGCTTTGTGACCAGGCCTGTGGAAATGGAGCCATAGACCACGACCAGAAAGCGGAACGTATCGAAATCGACGTGGGTACCATCATCGTGGCCACCGGTTACGACCCATACGACCCAAGTGAAAAGAAAGAATGGTCCTATTCTGATGCTGAAAACGTCATCACTGGTTTAGAACTGGAAAGGTTGATTAACGCATCCGGTCCTACCATGGGTAAAGTTTTAAAACCATCCGATGGTGAAAAACCCAAGAGTGTGGCATTCATTCAGTGTGTGGGTAGTAGGGATGCTCAAATCGACAAACCATACTGTTCCCGTGTGTGCTGTATGTACGCCATGAAAAACGCCCAACTCATCAAGGACAAAATGCCTGACACCGATGTTGCAATTTATTACATGGATATCCGGGCATTCGGTAAAGGATTTGAAGAGTTTTACCAGAGATCCCAGGAAAAATACGGAATCAAATTCATACGAGGCCGACCAGCTACCGTCCTAGTGAACCCAGACGATACACTAACTCTCCGTGCAGAAGACAGCTTACTGGGAAAAGTCACTGAATACAACTATGACATGGTAGTTCTCTCCGTTGGATTAGAACCACCAGAAGGAGCTGAAGAACTCAGACAGACCATCGGTCTATCCAAATCTGCTGACGGATTCCTCATGGAAGCTCACCCCAAACTCCGACCTGTTGACACCCTCACTGACGGTGTTTACTTGGCTGGTGTATCTCAGGGACCTAAAGATATTCCTGACGCTGTGGCCCAGGCTTCTGGTGCAGCTGCACGAGCAGCAATACCAATGGTCAAAGGTGAAGTGGAAATCGAGCCAATCGTTGCAGTGGTCGACTCCGATGTCTGCGGTGGATGTGAAGTGTGCTTAGAG
>Ga0074198_1000120_pt1 | contig 117274 bp, 203 predicted proteins | sample EPASupsiteSAE323_FD_64527 | JGI IMG/M metagenome (GOLD analysis project Ga0074198, IMG submission 64527) | Bioremediated contaminated groundwater from EPA Superfund site, New Mexico - Sample SAE3-23 | ecosystem: Environmental > Aquatic > Deep subsurface > Groundwater > Contaminated ... | reverse complement strand
CACAATTCGGTACAATCACACCACGGACAATGCTTATTGCCATTGCGATCCTCAATGCAGTACTCGGCTTGCTTACACATCCGCGCCAGCGACTCGATTGTACTGGCTGCCTTGTTGAGCATGCACGCGATATGGCTCCGGTTACCGCCACAGGCGCGCCACTCTTGCGCTTCCTCTCGCAGCTCGTGAATCAGACTCATGATGTACTCTCCCCGTTGTGCGCCATGCTATCGCTCCCCTCCAGTGCTGGATTGTCGCCGGTTTGCAGTACATACGATTCGCGCCATTCGGTTAGCCAGCACGTGCAATCCTGGTGAGGCCGGTTCGCCTTGCATGAGAAGTCGTGTTCGGCAACAACGAAAGCCGACCTGCACAGCTCGCGCAGTTCGGCGTTGGCCGCGCGTAGGTGCTCGATCTCGGTTGCTACCTCTTCAAGTGCCGTAGCCTCGGGATCACTGGTCTTGTAGAAGTCCCTGAGGTTTTCTGCCGCCTTCCTCAGCCATGCTATCGAGTCCACTTTCATTCCTTTTCCTCCAGTGCCTTGTCGGCGCGTGCACGCCATTCGCCATACCAGCATGTACAGATGTCTACCGCGCTTTCGTGCACGTAATCCCACCATGCGTGGCATATGTCGACATTGGACGGAGCATAGTTGTGCCCCGCACAGTCGCTCGCTTCTTTCACCAGCCCGCGCAGTTCGGCGTTGGCGGTGCGAAGCCAGCGAACCTCGGCGATGAGCGCCGGAACATACTGATGCGCGTGCACACAGAAGCGCATGTCAGCGTCAGTGTAGCTATCATAATCCCCGCAATTTACGGTCCTGGTTCCGTCTATACCAGCCGGTGACCATGTTTCCCAATCATCGCATTCCGGACAACGATCGTCGCATTCTTCAAGACCGCGCGGGCAGGCTTCATGATGCATTAGCATGCATTCGCCTTCAGACTCCTGAAGCGTCCACTCGCCAGGAGATGTCGCTGCGTGCTCCTGTTCGATCGCGTCCAGATCCAGATCAAGATTGTTGTCAGTCATTCCTTTTCCTCCAGTGCTTTATCTACCTGTTCTAGCCACTCTAGTAGTCCACAACTGCAATGCCCGCCGATTCTGGAGTAGCGGGACTCGGCGTGAACAACGTGGAAGTTTTCATCTGGCAATAGACGGTTTCCGCAACCACGGGCCAGGAGGCTCTGTAACTTATCTATTGCCCATGCCGCCCCGCCGAACAGGCGAGCGTGTTCATTCAAGTCCACTGGGTGGTCGCTACGTGCGGCAAGCGTGCATTCCATGGCGTGGTTACGCAGGTGCGCTGATAGCTTCATTCCTTCTCCTCCAGTACTGTCATTCATGCCACTTTAGTGCTGCCGTCGCAGCCCTTCAGTGGATCACCAAACCACTGCCTGATCGCGTCAAACTGATCAGTATCCCCCTCGCAACGCCAGATCACGTTGTCGAGATGGCCGAACTCCTCGCTTAGTTCGCGCTCGTAAAGCCTGCGGCTGAAACTCGACCAGACAACCATGAGGCAGCCTGGATGATTCTGCGCCCATTCGGTCGCAAATCGCATTTCCCAAACGCACGTATCAGATGCACCTGCACATGACATGCCGCCATAGTCAACGATCAGGAGATCAGCGCGCTTGTCATCGATGGCGTATGTCCCGGTCAACCCGGCCACGAGTTCAAAGTTCATGTCATCGCAGAAGTCGCGTAGGTCGCGCATGATGCCAGCGATTTCCTCGTTGGGGGTACCCAGCGCGGACCCGACAGGATCGACGATGACTATCACTCGTATCGTATCGCGCGGGTTTATCATTTCGCTTCCTCCAATACCGCCTTCAACTCGGCAATCTTGTGCTTGTAGACCGTGCTGTTCTGCGCATACGACGTATCGGCAACGTCCTCTACCAGCTCGATCGCCTCTTGCAGCGCCTTGCGCAACCGCTCCACTTCTGCTGCGGCCGCATCGCCTGCCCCCAAACGCTTGAATAACTCGGCCACATAAACGTTTCTGTGCAATACCTCAACACTAATGACTAAATCAGTATCACTCATTTCTGCTAGATCGCTCATCATTCACCTGCTTTGTACGTTTTCGGTAAGGGCATCCATGCAATCACCTCCTTACGCCAAGAGTCTGGGCCACATGAACTATTACTATTAGGATGGAACCACCATGTTACCACCGACTCGTTGTCGGGTATCGTGACGTTGTAGTCGCCTTTTTCGTCGGGCAAGTGATCGCTTACAGGTATCCACGCCTGCGCTTGCGGCAACGTCACGCCCATTGCCTGCGCGATCTGCTCGATAGTTACATCGACGGCCTTTGCGATCGCGGCGATGAGCGCAGGAGCATCTGTTTTATAGCAGCTGATCTTGTGCTCACCTCGCGGAATCTCGCTTATACTAAACGAGGTTTCGTACCTATCAACTAAAAGCTGAAACTGTATCTCGTATTTGGTTTTAACATACGCTTGCGATAGGCTCATTTCCATTCTCCTTTAATTATCACATTCAAAGCGTAATGATTCATCCTGCAATAGCTCGGCAAATTCCACTAGCTCAGTAAACCATTCCTTATAGTGATCTAATGTATTGTAGCCAGCCAAATGAAACACCGGATCGACAAAGTATTCCATTGGAATCTTGATATACGTACCATCTTTTGCGTACTCTGCGTCTACAATACTGCGCCATTTAGTGCGTGGAAAGCCAAATGCATTACCTTCAACAAACTGAATGTATGCAGATAAGTTGAAGCAATAGTAACCACGTTCGAGTACTTGAATTCTCTCCCAGTATGCATCTACTACACGCTTGAAGAATACTCGATTCACATTTACTGCTTCATCATACGTCCAAGCATTGCATACAAAGTATAATGACTGCTCACCGTCTCCAACATTGTCTTCAGCCCATTGGCATAAACCAAATGGATTACGTAGCCAGTTCATTGCTGCTACTTCTTCATCAGCAGAATTGTAGAGTGCAATATCTAAGCTCATAATCATTTCTCCTCTGAGCAATCAGAATACTTATCAATCCATTCGGCGTATAAGGCTCTTCGTCGAATGATTCTTTTAGCTTTCTTTTGCAGTACCGGCAGGTTACTATCATTAAGCAATGCTGCTGGATCAATGGTTTCATACTGAGCATCATCTAGATAGCGTCCAGCAAAGGGCACTCCAGCATCAAGCAGCTCGTGTAGTCTAGTCCAATCTGGATACTCAGCTTTACAGCGATCAATGAAGTCTTGACTATAGCATACCATTATTCTTTCTCCTTCTCAACTATCCGTTGCAGTATATCGAGAGACACAGAAATACTACTCGCACATTCCTTCCATTTAGAGATACTCCTAGCAATTCTATCATGCAGCATAGCGATAGCGGCCAACTCACGCTTGGTGCCATGCTTTACAAAGCTATGACGAAACCATTCGAGATACAGAGTAATATCATCAAGCTCCATAATGTTGAAAGCAATCTCGCTAGCCTCATTATTAATTGATTCTATATCTGATTGACTTAGCATTGTCATCCCTCCCTCTCACCAATATCAGTATCGAGCTCTACTTCGTACTCACAGCTAACTTCATAAGCCCAATAGAATACTTCCTCCGGGCAATCAAAGTCTGGCGGCGGCTCGAACAAATCAAACTGATCACAGGCTATCTCAGCCAGCTCTGTCATATTGATAGTATTCTCATCTAGCTTCTCATCTAGCAGGATCAAATATTCCTCTTCAACATACTCGCGCATCCATTGCTTTACTCTAGCTTCGACATTTGGATTATCCAAATCTATCATTGACATTCCTCGCTTTCAATCCATCCCAACATTTCCATTGGAAGTCCATGAAATACCATCTCTCCATCTGCAAAGCAAATTACGTAACACTCATCATCTCTGCCGCCAAAGTGCACTTCATACACATATTCTTCCACATCATCTGACGGCGCTTCAATGTATACATTACCCACCATACCATCTACTTGTACAAAATGATAGACTAGCTGCGCTGCAAGATTACCCATGCCATTAGCTATTAGCAGTTCACTTGGATCATTGAATCCGTTGACTATCTTGCGATCCAGAAGAAACTCGGCAAGCTCTTTGCCCACCCCGCTCGGATAGCCATCATAGTGGTGATAGATTTGAGTGAGCATTTCTTCATCTTCATCGTATATCTTGATCAGTGCATGTGTGCCCATTATTATTCCTCTCCCAATTTAGAGCGTAGTCGTTTGATTTCAGCAATCAGTACTAGAGCGCTCTCAATAGATACATTATACGTGCTCCAACAGTCTCCCCAACAAAGGTTAGTTCCGTCTCCATCATCAAGCTCAATCCACGCTTTATCTGTGGGCTTGTGCTTGCCACAGTAATGGCATGTATTTTCAGAGATATAAGCTCGATCGAGTGCTGGGCGATCGCCTAGCAAGGCAGTATAAAGAGACTCAACATTTGCTATAATAGAATCTACTTGCTCACTCATTGTCTAATCTCCATTCTATAATCTCGCTTTCATCTACATCATCTGGAACAAAGCCGTCTACCCAGATTGAAATTACTGGATCAAATGTATACTCATCAATTAGTATGCTCCAAAGTGAAGCGGATACATACTCTGTCATTCTAAATACACGCGATGCGAGCTATCAATTTGATCTTCAAAATATTCGATAATACGAATTACATCAGTAATTGGAATCGTGCTATCCGCCTCCCACTTACAGTCGCCCCAGCAAAGGTTAGTTCCATCAAGCGGCTTCATGTTTATTCGCGCCAGTCCAGACACTTGCCTTCTATTGCATAGCGGGCATATAGAATTCTTTGCGTATGCTGGATTGTAATTCGGACTCGGGCCGCCCGTATACAAATCTCTAATCCTGCCAAGTAAGTCGTCAATTGGTTCGTTAGATAATTTACACCGATCGCCCATAGAGTGCCAATCAGTATAGCTCATACTATGCCTCCCTAAACGTTGCATAATGTTTCTTGATCATATTTGCTACACCTACCAATCTGCTAGTCGGTTTGATTGAAAGCGCACCGCCATCATATGACGACTTAGCTACAGTCATATTCACCGCGTCAATTGCGCACGAGAAGTTGCCTTCCTGCAAGTAATACATATACTCGGGCACGCCAAGCGCCTCTAGCTTATCTTTATACTGAGCAGCTAAAGTAGTATCAATACCGATAACATTATTAAGCCAACAGTAATCATCGCTATCTTGAGACTTAGACGTTTCAACTACCTCGTCTAGCCACCAGTCATATGGAATAGGCTTGTAACTGCCACCGCGTCCAACATTCTTGTAGCCCAGTAATGTCATACGAATTTTGGATGCTCTGGCTAGCTCGCCAATATTATGAAAGTCATTACGCGATACGGTGCCCATTGGAATCTGGAATACTACCGATCCACCGCAACGCTCATTGAATCTAAGCGCCAGCTCGCAATCGCGTAGGCTGCGCACAGTAACAGCTACTGCACCTACTAGCTTCATAATCTCTCTCTTCTCACGCTCATTAGCATCGGTGCCTTTGCTCAAGAAGCTGTGATCATTAGTGGTAAAGTTTACCACAATACCGTAATCATTGAACTCCTTTACAATCTTATAGAAATCTGGGTGCAATGTTGGCTCGCCTCCGCCAAGCGTTACTTCAAATACACCAAGATCATCTAAAGCGTACACAATGGAACGAACATTGTCTAGGGACGCGTGCTTGCCGTCATGCTTACTGTTGGCGTAACAGAACTCACATCCCTTAGTGCAAAAGTCAGTAATCTTTAGGTCGATCAGTTCTGGTACAGTGGAATAAGTATATGCTTCACGTGCATCCTTATCACTGACCGGGCTAGTAGTAAGAGTAATCTTTGCTCCATTGACAGTATTGAACATAGTCCAGAACCTGCCGTCACGGCGAGCGGTGAAGCTGCCCTTACTATAGCGCTCTCCCCAGCGGCCCTGCTTTACAGAAGAACGATTACTGTTGCTATGCTCGGCTAGCCAGTTATAGATATTATCGTCATCGGTTCTGATTACTTTCTCGCCAGCCCACTTAATCGGATCAAGTGACTCATTATCACTATTGTCGTTACCGCCAATAATAACATAATCTGGCGATTGCACAATTTCAGTAAATACATTCGTAAAGAATTCCATATCGACATCAGGACGTCCGCCGAAACGCCCTCTCTTATGCGGCAAGATAATGCTTGACTGATGATCGACATAACCAATCATGTCTGAGTCAACTTTTACATGTATCTGCTTAGCTAACACGTGCTCGACAACCGCTTTGGCATAATCTTCATTCATGATACCAAGCAGGTTATTGTAGATATTCGACAGCAGATATGACGCTTTAGCTTTTGGTGTGGCCAGAACAAATTCATCCCAACCCCAGCCACCATCATATGCTAAGCGATCGCTTGTGAATTTAGTATTACCTGGAATCCAGATGAGCGAGTGACTCGATGACGAATTGGTCGCAAACCCTAAGCGCAGTCTTTGTAGAAACATGGTAGCTACTCCTTATCAGTAAAGGCATAATCTGCTAGCGTGCCCTTATACCATTCTGGTAAACCAGCAATCAGTTTACGTGCAATCTGCGGCCAGAATTCCTTGAACAGCATATTAGCAATCGCTTCAGATTCCTCTTCTAGCACGTCGCGCTTGACTTCATTGATTAGCTTGCCAATGTCCTGCGGCGCATCTTGAATCAAACCATCTTCACGCAAGTGTTGAATAGCTTTCTTCCAACGTGCCGGTGTAGCATAGCGCGCAGCAATTTCCTCTACAATATCCTGCTTACCAGGATTGTTCGCCTTCCAGTTAGTCGCGTTGACTTCTTTGAAATCCTCGCGCACTACTTTAGCCATGGCAATCTTGTCGTCCAGAGAAAGCATAGAGTAGTTCTTGATAACTACGCCTTCAATTTTCTGACCGCCGAGAATACTAACAGTATCGAGAAGCTTACTCAATTCACTCCTGCTTGCTACCACTCCACTATACAGTAATGGCACAACTGACAAGCCGAGACGATTGGCCTCTTCGTACATGGCGTTATACGACAAATAGCATTCAACATTTTCAGTCATGATATCGAATAGAATAATATTCTTTGGCGGCACGCGATCATAGCATAGAGCGTTATGATGCGGAGTGTTCAGATATTCTCCGCGATACGTCCAGCCTGGGCACAGTAATTTCTCTAGTTCATAACAGGTAAAGATCGCTCTTGCAAACATTTTCTCTGGTGCGTCTAGAACAATTTGCTTATTATGACTGCGGCATTCCAGCTTACCATTGAATACGCCAAATGAAAATTGGCTGCCATCTACTTTCTCAGTTACATCTACTGGACCATCTAAAATTCCAGAAATAGCTTTATGTCCAAGTTGATATACTTTTGGATACGAGTGAATCATGGCTGCTATCTCCTTCCAATTACATCGTCGCCATAGATAGTAAGATTAATCTCATACTCTCTAGTCTGCTTGTTCCAAATTATTCTATCATCCTCAAGCCCGATATCATATTTGGATAATCCAAATTCTCCCGCGGCATCAATGATATCACCGTCATCGAATGCAATCTTTAGGTAAACTACCCTGTGATCGGTTTCTGGCGGCGATACAGTAGGCGCGCTAGCATAACCAAATGTTGTACTAATATCTTCATCAACTATCGTCATCTTCATCAAAGCCTCCAGGATACCCCCGGCTTCAGCCGTGGGGAGGGATAGGAGCTGGCCATGTAGGGCCATGCGTACGGACTTGTGATACATTGCTCATGTTGCTATTATCAAGATTTGACAACTCCGCGCTCCCGTGCTATACTGTGAACTATGAAACTGAGCGCGCAAGTGAAGCTCCTTCCTACACCAGAACAGCACAAATCTCTCGAATTGACGCTGCAACAGACCAATGCTGCCAGCCAATACGTGAGCGATTACGCTTGGAACACGCACACATGGCGACAGTACGACTTGCATAAAGCCCTGTACTACGAGTTGAAGGAACGCTTCGACCTGACAGCACAGGTCGTGGTACGCCTGCTGGCAAAGGTGGCTGATGCCTACAAATTGGATCATAAGCACAAGCGCACTTTCAAACCAATCGGCGCCATGGCCTACGATGACCGTATTTTGCATTGGTACGTGGACAAGTCGGAAGTCTCGATCTGGACAGCAAGTGGTCGCGCGCGTATTCCATTCGTCCGTGGCGAGCGACAACGCGCCTTGCTCGCCAGTCGGCAGGGCGAGAGTGACCTGATCCTTTTCCGCGGCAACTTCTACCTGTCGGCCACCTGCGAAGTGCAGGAACCGGATCCAATTGACATTGAGGGCGCGTTGGGTGTTGATCTCGGCATCGTCAATATCGCGGTTGATTCTGACGGTGAAGTTCATTCGTCCAGCCAGGTCAACAATGTCAGGCATCGCCATCGCCGCCTGCGTGCCAAGTTGCAGCGGAAGGGTACGAAGTCGTCGCGTCGCAGGTTGCATAAACTTGCTGGCAAGGAGGCCCGCTTTGCTAAGTGGGTCAATCACGGTATCTCGAAGCATTTGGTTGCTAAGGCTGTAGACACAAAGCGGGCGATTGCCATCGAAGAACTCGGCGGCATTAGCCAGCGGGTCACGGTTCGCAAGTCTCGGAGGGCAACCCTGCATAGCTGGTCGTTCGCCCAACTGCGCGGCTTTATCGAATACAAAGCTAAGTTGCGCGGTATTCCCGTGTTTACGGTTGATCCACGCAACACATCGCGTACCTGTCCTGCTTGTGGTCACATCGCTAAGGCCAATCGTCGTAATCAATCTACTTTCCTCTGCGTGGTTTGCGGCTTCTCCGGGCTTGCTGACCACATCGCTGCTGGCAATATTGCCAGTAGGGCCGCAGTAAACCGGCCAAACGTCTCGACTACACTACGGGTCAATGAGTCACCTGTGTAGCGTCAGGGACAAACCCACTGCCTTTAGGCATGGGGTTGTTTACCTACCAAATCAATTCTCATCATCTTCCCTTTCATACTGGATACTAAATTCAATTTCCACTTTGCCATCTCTGATCGTACCAGATACGTCTTCCATGTTGACATATATGGCTGACTCAGGAATGTACTTAGAAATATCAGCATACAAAATGATTCGCTTATTTACAACTACGTTAGCTAGCTCGATATTGACGTCCATTTTCAATTCTCCTCATATGTACTGAATGATACATTGAAAGTAAATATAGCGTTGCTGCATTCCGCGTGATAGCTAACATTATTAATGTTTACATCTCGCGCTTGCTTGTCTTGAACAATATCGCTTAAGTCTATACTTATTTGTACCGCTTTTTCTACGTTGGTTACAATAGTTTCACTGAAAACTATTACAGGAATAGTTTGCTCATTCATCATCGTAATTCTCCTCATAGTCTACTACAATTTCTACGTCGCCATCGTCTGTGATGTACGCAGCACGCGGGTAAACGCTTACAAAATCAGCGTCGTCTACTCCGGCAATTATTTCAACAAGTTCTCTATTGCTAATGCAGATCACCGTGTTATTCATTGCTCACCTCCAGCTTAGTTCCGAGCACCGTCTTAGGCTCACTGTATACAGTAACTGGCATATCATCTGGCTTAGCCTTAGACTTAGCCAGTCCCTTGAACGCAGTATCGTCCAACTTCAACAAGCGCAGGTTGGTATTTTTCTTTGCCCATTCTAGCGCCTTCTCATTATCGTATTCGATAACAGTAGCATCATTGATGTTGACGCCAGTAACTGGATGCTTATCCTTAGTTGTTGCAAAATATGCAATACCTGCCGTACGGAGTTGATCTTCGTACTCTCCTACGCGCTCCTTGATTAGATCTAGCTCTGTAAATAGCTCAACATTGTCGGCTCGTACCTTTGCCAGTAAGTCATCTACTGCTTGCTTGGTGGATGCTGATAGTTCCCTAGCTACTGCAAGTTTATTGCGCAGATCAATTAGTTCTTCGCGTGTAGTCATGATTCACTTCCCATAAAATCTGCTCCAAAGATTTCTAGATTACCAACCTGAGTAAAGTAAACTTGTCTGCCATCCGGTAAGCGTCCTTGATCATCCGACAGTAATGCCTGATACACAATGCTAGAGCTTACATAGCAATAAAAGCAATGCCCCTTATCAGCCATGATACTCTTCAAGTCTTCCCAGCTAGTAACATAGTCGCTCATATTATTCTATCCTCTCAATGATTTTGAATCGCCATAGAATTTCTAATACCGCGGGCAAGTCCAGTACAACCTGCCTAGCATTGGGTGCACCATACTTAGACTCCACTACAACTAACGTGTTCTGATCTGCTCTGATTACTTGCTGATGATCGGGATACTGAACAATTGCTACGTCGTCGCTAACGGTTAGCTTAGGAATGGCTTCTAGTTGCTGCGTACCATTTACCGTAGCCGCGGCGTAGTCCTCGGCAGACATGATTTCACGCACGCGTGCTTCATCAGTAATGATTGTACCATGGTAGCGCGCTACGGGTGATTGAACAGTATCTGACTGAGAATTTAGATATGCATAGTCAATTGCCTTACATGTATTGACTGCTTTGACGCTATCAAACACACTCCTGCGTACTACTCCAATTACTATCAGTACAATAACTATCACTCCAAATACAATTAGCATACATTTTATTCCTCTGCCAGTCGCTCGGTAAGAAAGTTGATAGTGCTTCTAATTGAAATTGGATTATCCAAGTTCACTCCATCAACATGCTCGGCAAATACAGATAAGTCCATGCTAGCAATCTTATATAAAAGCATAGCTATAGTCATGACATCAACAACAAATACAGAAGCGCTGCTCGTTATCATAGCAAGGTTTTCAATAATGACACTCATTAGTCCACACATAGCCATCTCCTTACTGTCTAGTGTGGGCAGGTAATCTACGGACGCAGCAATTGCAGCGAGAAGTTCATGTCCATGATTGTCGATGGCATCAATTTGATCGGGTACAGTAGGCAAGCTCAAGTATTCAGATAGCTTCATGATTGTCCTCTTCAAGTGATTTGATGAGATTGCTCGCGCCAATCTGCCCCATTATATACGCGTTGCCAATGGTGCCGCAAAGAAATTCGTATACAGCATACTCATTCTTCTCTTCACCAGCCAGAACAGAACGTATGACAAATTGCAGCAGATTATATGCGACCACGCCGAAAACCATTACTAGACGATCGTCTAAGCCTGACCGTAATATTGATTTCAGTCTATCTTCAAGCTCGCCAATGGCGTCCACGCTATGCTCAAGCGCTGCATTCCAAAATTCTGTATGATCCTCAATTGCCAGTAGCTCAGACAGTTTCATAGGAGTTCCTCTTTGCATAATTTTACAAGATTACTTACGCCAAGTTGTCCAGCTATATAAGCCGATGCAACAACGCCTTCAACACACTTATATACAGCGCTCTCACCAATTCCCTCTCTAGCAGCAACGCTTTGTAATACATCGTGTGCTCCAATACTTATTGCTTCCACTATCCTATTATCTAGTTCTAGTTGTTCTACATTAGATTCGAGCAGCGCAACTAAAATGCACTCAGTAACACTTACACTATACTTATGTACTTTGCCAGTAAATTCCTCGTCGCTCTCAATTGCAAGTAGCTCAGACAGTTTCATTGAAATTCCTTTCATATAGTTCAACAAGATTGTCTACACTAAGTTGGCCGACCATATAAGAAGATGTTACAATGCCCTCAACGCACTCATATATAGCGCGCTTATCGCTTCCTCTTTTAGCAATAACGCTTTGTAGTATATCGCATGCTCCGGCGCTTATTATTTCTACTATTCTATCATCCAGTTTTAGCTGCTCTATATCAGGTTTGAGCAGTATATCAAGAATACATTTGATAATATCTACGCTATGCTTATGTACTGTGGCTGTAAACTCTTCATCATCATCAATTGTTAATAGATCAAGCATCCTCATAATTATTGTTCCTCTCCGTATAATTTATTGATGCGTGCAAATAGTCGGTCGCTATGATCGAGCACATAATGCTCCCACTTGCGCAATGCCAGATTGGTACGCCTAACATCTTGCATGACGAAGCATCTGCTCCAAGATACAAAGGCCCGATATTCTCTACGATTGATTTTTACTCGCTTCATTTGTCTACCACTGTACGCTGCTCGATGTAGTATGTCATACCGCGACACTCCAATCTCTTAGCATCAATCTTGCCCTTAGTGATCTGGTCAAATGTCCAAAGACTTCCTTGGTCCAGTATCTTATCAGTATCGCTATCTATGTAATTATATGCTAGCTCCCAAGTAGAGAATACCCCTAGTACAATCCAGTTCAGTAAGCCGTCTTCTACGTACAGTAAATATACATTCATTGTCTACCCTCCATAATATGTACGTACATGAATTATCTCGCCGCATTGCGGACACACTTCGTTAAGCTTTCTATACCTGACGAGAGGGGATAGGATAGATACGGTAGATGTATATAGTTCAGTATGATCCATACAGTCAAACACAAATTCGTTTACAAGTATACTATTTGGCGACCTCCATTCAAGCACGTGTGTGGTATAGTCTAAATAATCAAGCGTTATGCATTCAATACCATCAATAACAGTTCCGCACACAACGTGCCCGTCATCAATAAATTTCAAGCATCTTACGGTGAAGTAATTCCCGCCGAATGAATCACTCTAAGCGAGTGTTCTTCTATTGTCTTTGCAAGACGATCCTCCATACTAGCAACGTGTTTAGCAAATACAATGTCGTCCATCTTATTGCCTACCATCCTTGATAAAAGATTTGAGTGTCTGAATCTTATACTCCTTGACAAGTACAGAGTCGCCACTCCTCATTGAAATTACTAATGAGAATCCTGAAGTGTCTATTACCTCGCGCTCTACTTCAGTATAGAGTAGCAAGCAAGCATAGTAGCGAGCGATTCCAAATGCTTCATCCTTACTATTAGCAACCGCTATCAGAGAACCGGTATCCCAGCCGATACCTTCAGAGAATAGTACAGCGTATACTAATTTCATGTTCTATCTCCACTCAGCAGCGCCCACATACAAGCCAGTAGAAAGATCGTGAGCAAGTTGTATCCATTCACTCGCGTTCTCTACACTATCAACAGTGTCTATCTCATCGAACCAAACATAATTATAGCCGTCAGTATACGCGTCGTACAGGTGTGCATATTTCATATTTTTACCAATACTTTCAGCAGCTTTGCAAGTGATCTCAAATGCTAGTTCAAAATCGGCAACCGCGCATATTGGATGATAATCACCTCTCCAGGTAGTGTTTGAATAGCAGACTATATACATTTTCATTGCTTATCCTCCCCTACCTCAATCAAGGTATACAAATCCCTGGTCGCCACTTCATTATACCATGTAGACTTCGATACTCTGATTAGCCTGTCACCCATATAGAAGTAGACAAAGTTATCAAAGAGAACGGCATAGCTCAGTAAGCTATTGGTTGCCCAGGCGCTAGTTACAATCTGATTAAGAATGTCAACTGACTTTCGATCCGACTCGATCACTGCTTCGAGATGGGCAATCTGTTGCTCAAGCGACTCCACACGTTCCTTGTTATACTGAATCGCGTTGGCGTTGGCCCGAATATCATTCAGTAGGTCAGCAGTAATAGCCATAAATTCTCTATCCATTGTTCGAGTTCCTTTCTATTTCCTCATACATTAATTTCCAAGCACGCTTACGTGAGCCAATGTAGCTCATCAATGATGTGATATTCATCGTCTCTGGATTCACTAGACGAATCGCGTACATGCGGCCAGATGGCGTCTTATCTGATGAGACAAAGTACATGAGTCCAGTAGCGGTTAGTATAGCTAGCCTTGGCAGGCGTGTACTAAAACTACGCATCGCATTAGGGCTAAACCAATGGCTACCTGCCCTATCAGCTAGGTCAACAACAACGTTCATGTCAATTTTTGCATACGATTTACCAGTACGCTTCATCCAATCCAATGTATATTGCAGCCTAGCATCCATAACCAATGCCTCCTTTTGGATTATCCAAATCCTTGCGCGCTACTGGCGGAAACCTTTGCAACAACCGTACATCACGCGTCGCGATATGTACTTCCTCTAGAAAATCCATTAGCAGATTTAGCTGACACGGCCTAGCGTACTTCTTCATCACGCGACGTAAGGCATGATTAACTAGTCTCTTGGCCGACATGATAGTTCTCCTTAGCTAGTAATGAGAATTAGAAAGTAAATCAGTAAAGTAAGGAAGCCGAATGCTGAGATGATTGCCGAGATAATGATCCCAGCACTGGAACCAAATGGATCGGTTAGTGATTCATAAGCTAGTCCTAGTGAGAAACTCATACAGAACAGTAAGGCTATTACTGCTAGCATTCTAAACAGAAGCGGCATCGCAGTGTTTCAATTCGTAGGATTCAAATAGCCATCTCTCACATTCACTGTGCTCATCAAGAATTACATAGATATATTTATCAATTTCAGCTACTGTTCCGACTGAGCCAACAAAGTTAGGGTCGAGGTCTCTTACAAGATAGTCGATTACTTTTACACGGTCGCCAGCCTTGAATTTTACATCAAGCTCTAGCTCGCCAGGTAGAAATGGTGTAGAATAAGCGTCGCCATCCAGCAAGACGCGCACATAAACAATTGGGTCATCTGTAACTGTGCCAAATCGTCCTATATAAATATTGTTTCCAGCAATTAGCCACGTCCAAACTTTGACTCGATCATTCTTCTTGAACACTGTTATCCCTCTACTTTCCTTAACTCACTAGGCTGAAATAGAAAATACTCTCCGCTACTGTAACCAGATGGGGCGGTATCTAAATTCACGCAAACAAAGGACCCCTCAATACTATATACCACCCCGATCGCGCCAATAATAGTATTATCATTATTAGGATAATCTACTACCACTACGCGATCGCCTACATTAAACATATTGCCTCCTTATTATTTAGACCATCTACCAACATCTTCGGCCATTATTCTAAACTCTTCACGTACAGTAATTGGCTTACAGTATGTTACCGCTATCTTGTGCGCATTCATATCATCACAATACCATGCGTCATCAATACAATTGCCACTACTATCATAGCGAACAGTATTGCCCCAACATTCGCATTCCAGTATAGCAAATCTGCCTGGGTATCTATACGCAATCTTGCCAGCTAAGAATCTCTCCTTGGCATCACTGCCCGGATAAACATAGTAGCCACCATTGTGATGCCGAAGAGCGCGCTGAGTCATAGTACGACCAATTACATATTTAGTATGATCATAAAGGCTTTCAAATGACCCGTCATCAAGGACTTCTACAATCTTGAATGCAGTAAACTTATTCTGTTTAGGACTAATATATGCTGAACGCAACTTACCTGGACAGCGTGCCCATGCAGGTGCAAAGTCTTGCCAATTATCCAGTACAGTCTCGCGCATTTCATCTGACAGACTGCGCCATGTAATTTGTGTAGCGATGCCTAGACCATTAATATTATAGTAGCGCCAGAACTGTCCGCCACCATACTTATGATGATAGCCAACATGAATAGCAAGAAAGTTCTTCTCTTGTACTACAGCAGTGCTAGTTACTCCTGGCCTACCCCATTTGCCACCTTTGCCATTGCCGTTGTAAAGTACAGTAACTCGTTTACCTACAATTGGCTCTACATCATGCCCCAAGAAATAACTGTCATCTGGTACATCGTTTGAATAGCGGATTTCCATGATTGTTGCTCCTATTTCCGATTTGGATTATCCAACTTATAGTAATCTTCAAGATCGTTCAGTGGCAGCTTATCAATGTGTACTAGCATGCTAATCTTATCGCAGCACACTACCAATTGACGATCACAAATGCCTTCTTGTAGGGATAGCATCTTACCTTTCCATTCTACTCCTTCATATGCGGCTTCGTGAGCCAGGTATGCTTTAGCTAATTGCTTAGCTTTAGCAATAGTTGTGGCTATACCGATTGGATTACCTGCGCCAGCATAGTAATGATTAGCGCGTAGCAGGTAACAGTATTCAATCATAAACTTTCTCCAATTATTCTTCCTCCGCCATCCAGTAACCGTAATCCGATCCATCACCTGGATGTGCTCCAAAGTATGCGCCTTCTGGACTGAATGAATCTAGCGCATCCCATAGGCTTTCATTCAGTACGTAAAATGTTTCTTCTGAATCCCAGTCCGCTCTTGCAATAATCTGCTCGCACTCATCAATTAGCCAAGTGTATTCACTGAGCGTATCGAGATATGATAGCACTTCAGTGAAGATTGGTAACAAGTCCTCTACTCGCATTGTGGCAGTAGATATGCTACCAAGCTCCGCAACTGAACGTTCGCATGTTACATCTGCCTCAGTTGGAATACACTCTTGTCCAATGACAGCACAGCAAGCAATGTCTTGTTTGGGTAAGCTAGTATCCAAGCCAAAGTAGCTAGCTTCTTCAGGATCAATATACCAAGTAGTGTGACAGTTGGTACAAAATAGAGTGAGCATAGTTAATCTCCTAATTTGGATTATCCAAATCCGTTTCGAGTAAGTTGCGCGTTCCCAAAATTAGTTTTATTCCCCAGGTACAGATTGGACTGTAGTAAGCTAATGCCTACAGTACAGTATCTTCATCGAACCATTTGGCAAGTTGATATCTAACGCTTCCAAGTTGAAGATCAATATCTACGTCCAATACGTGCGTCTTCTCCAACGCTTCCTCTACTTCCTCTCTACTATACATCTGTACATACACATCAATTAAGCGATCTTTTGCAGCGTGGTCAATAATAACTCGCTTCCACCAATCGTAATCATCTTGGCTCATGACCACAATGCCGTCAGCGTTGATTTCCGGATTGTATGTATTGTTGCCAATGAAGTCCATGGCAGCATCAATACCATTGATGTGGTAATGAAGCTGCTTGATGTCACCAGTTTCTCTAATCATTACGTCCATTGTCTATGCTCTCCTATTAGATTATCCAATCTACTTTTTATCCCCATTCCACCTTGGAGTTCCATCGGGATTTCTGCGTTCTATGTATGCTTCAATCTCATCAAATGCTTGATGCGCCTTTCCTCCAGTATAGCAATTACCAGTATCGCTGTGCGCCCAGCCATGAATGCTATATGCGTTGCCGCTTCCAGATTTAGCGTAACCATGAAGACTGTAAGCATCTCCATTAACTGATGTCGCATCGCCATGAACACTGTACGCATCGCCGTTAGTAGAATATGCTTGTCCATGAGTGCTATATGAGATTTGCCTACCCTGTTTGTATTCCATTATGAGTTCCTCCTATTAGATTATCCAATTACAATTGGTTCAGTATAAGTAACAGTAGTTATTGGCTTGCCTGAATATAGCGTTACCCAAGTTTCAAGCAAATACGTGTCGCTACTTTTATAGCAATGGTCTCTCCTTTCGCGCTTACGAAATACCCAGCCAATTGCTCTTGGCTCACCATTCTTGCGATCAATGTATACTTTACTGACACACCTGCCATGCTCTTTTTGAAGCGCGCGGTATAGATCGCCAACTTCATTAGTAGTGTAAGTGGTCTCGTACACCTCACTTGTGCCAGTGCTATACTGATGCTCGCTATCCGATACGTCTACATACTCTTCTTGAATAAAGATTGGACTAGCCATTGTTATCCTCCTTATCCTTCAAGATATCTTTGTTCCACGCCTTGACTGCTTCATCAATATAGAAGTAGCAGCTAACCGCGTCTTCAAAGAGCGGATAAATTGCCTCTACATCACAAACTACATACCACATCCAATCTAGAACTTCATCGCTGATATCATCTAGCTCTTCATCAGTATAAATAGCAGATTTCTTCAGCGCGCGTCGCAAGTCGTCTCTGCCGTAATCATTCCAGCCCTCTTCTTCAAGCTCAAATTCTAGATTAGAATGATGCTCCTCGTCGATCAGCGGGTAATTGAACAGACTATCAATACATTCTCTGATCTCTTCCTCTTCCTCAGTCTGAGGATCGTCATATACCCTGCGTCGCATGATTACACCGCGTGTGCCAAATCCGCCATAGGTTTCCCATACATCGGCTCGCTTACCGTAACGCTCAAGAAATACATCGCAGTTAGAACGATCAACTGTGCTACCACTATAGTCTGAGTAGACAGTATATGGGATGACCATCAGATCACCAGTGGTACATTCTTCTAGATCGCCACAGTATAAACGATCCTCGCCATCAATATCGGTATCCTCCCAATGACCGGCATAATCACCGTCTCTGATATAGTTTTGACTCGTGTACTTTGCATATTCAAATTGATCAGACATAGTATTCTCCTTTTTGGATTATCCAAGTTATCCGATAAATGGTACACACTCGACTGCATATTCTCTCTGCATAAGAGAGTTAGTTGCATTACTAATTGCGCCTACCCAAATGATCTTTCCTAATGACCATTTACTAATCTCGCAGTCAGTGATGTCATACTTGTAGAACTTTCTAACCTCATCGAAAGCATATTTGATAGCTAGCTCTTCCGTGCTGGCAGTAGCGATTAATTCAAACTCACCATTATCGAGGTCGATTGGTAGCCAGACTACATACATACATTTATCATTGAGCAGCATTAACTCCTTGGGATAGAATAGACATGTACTTGAATCTCCCCATTCTTTTGGCGGATTATCCAATTTTACTGTTACATAAGTGTTTCTCAGTCCAGTAACGACCGTACCTGTACCGTTCTCTAAATTAATATGGTCGTCGCGAACGATTACGCGATCACCAACAGCAAAATCAGTCATTTTATTACTCCTTATAGATAACCTAGGAACGTATTATCAGCGGCATCGTAGACGGCAATTTTTACGCCACCATTGCCTAGCTTGATTCTATAAATCCAGCCATCCTTTTCTGAATTCAATCTTTCGACTAGCTTTTTAGCAGCATCTGGCTTGAATATTTTAGGCGCAATCAGCTTATCAATCGTTGTCATTCTTCTTGTACCCACGCAACTATTTTACTTGGTGCGCTTAGCATGATTATTGGGTCAATGCATATTTCTCTAATCACGCGACCATCCCGTACTATAATTACTTTTTCTGGAGTGCCATCGTATTTCCCGTATACGATCTCAACTTTATCCCCATCTAGACAGCGTCTATTTTGTATTTTTGTAGCAAGATTTAGCGCCTCCTCAATAGATACCGTAACGCCATAAATTTTATCGCCATAACTTATCAAATATACATACAACATTTATTCCTCCATTAGTCTACGCGCCACCTCTTCAAACACAAACCATACTATTACATTCTGATTATACACATCCATTGCTAGTGGATCATCTCGATCCCAGCCATTGCCAAGCAACCCAGCAATAGACAGGCGCCTTCCTTTGAGCACATTATACAGCACTTCTATAATCTCAGCTTGATAGTGCTTATAGAATTCTGTAGTATCAGTGTAGTAGACTAAATGAGTTACCATACCGCTAGCACAGCCACCGTATACTAGACCATCTAATACTCCTTGCTCCTTGTCTGGATATTCCTTGCCTTCCCTCTTTAACCAAGCTGCAACATGTTTCTCTAATTTATTTGTTGGCTTACGCATTACTCTTCTCCTTTGTATAATCCTAAGACTTGGATAATCCAAATCACTTACTATGATCGTGCTTGCACTTCCTTACTACCGTCTTCTTCATTGGCGTACAGTCATTGCTTGCTCTTACCTCTCTAGTGGCAACAGTATTGCGACAATGGTAGCATAGCCAAGCTTTGCCACCATTACCGTAATCTACTTCCACTACTTCACTATATGCTCTACAGCTATGGCACCAGAGCATGCGCTCACCATACTCAGTATGCTTGATTGGTAGTTCAGTAGCGCGATGATTGACAATCATTGCTCGTTCTCCTATAGCAAGAATACAGTAATCAGTCCAACCTGCCATCAGCATACACGTACTTACATGTAATACCATTGGCATCAAACAGCCTCTTGAACGCTTTCGCCATTGCAGTAGCATGAGCTAACTTACGCGCATACGATTGTCCGTGTGCGCTAATCCAGATGTCGGCACCGCCATAATAAGCAGTATGCGCATATCCTTGCTTCATTAGCCAGCGTGCAAATGAGCTCGTAGCAGGGGAAATATGCACCCAAGCAAAGCCACACAAGCCATCTTCGACGAAATAGCGTTGCCTACCATCATCTACTATCATTGGATCAGGTGTGCAATCCTGCCCAGCGACAAGGCCGAGCTCGTATGCTTCAGTCCAAATGTTAGCGAATAGCTGATCGTTCTTAGCCATGATAGTATTCCTTTCAGTACGAGAATGGGAATTGGATTATCCAAATTGAAGCTAGATTACCTGCTTATCGCCAAGCGGTAGCTCGAACGATGCAAGCACTTCATCAGTATTGTCATTCGTCCAGTAATGTACATGGTCCAAGATGTCGCTAGCCCACGTGTATGGTGCTGCACCAGTGTGGCTGATGAAATGCTCAGTAATAGCTTCTTCCATTTCAGAGTATGTCAAAAAGACTGCGAGTGGCAACATGCCTGATCGTGACTCTGTTTCTGAACCAGTAGGAATTTCCTGTACTAGGAATGCAGTAGCCATATCAAATCTCCAGTCCGTTGATGAACGAACTAAATTCTCCTAGATCAGTATTATTGACTGAACTAGCTGTACCATCGACTGAGCTAACTACACTATCTACTCCAATCATACCAAGGCGATATGCTAGTCCAATCATGGTTGATACGATAGCTGGAAATTCGGAAGCATTGTTTGCGGTAATCATATAGCCAGCCATTACTCCTAGAAATTCAGCAAGCGCGGCATCTCTAGTTGTCAGGCTTGTACAGCCAGCTTCTATGACGCGTTGAGCGAACTCTTCTACGCTTTTTGTAAGACTATATCCACGTTCTTTATATGACAGTTGTAAGTAGTCGTTGAGTTTCATGCTAATCCTTTCCTGTTATCATATTTAGTGTAAGATTGAAATTTGGATAATCCAACTCAAACATCTTTCCAAATTCTTATCGCGCTCTTACCGTCCACGCGGTAGATACACTGTTCGCACTTGACCGTACCAGTAGCTCTGCTACCGCCAATAGCACGGATAGCAGCTTTAGCAATTTTACTATTGAGTGAACTAGCAATATCGAAATGATGACAATGGCGATCGTGATCCAGTTTTACAGTAAGTAACATGATGATATTCTCCTATTCTATGATTGGATGAATTGATTTACACTTTGAGTAGATCGACCACATCGTTCAAATGAAATAGTGCGTATGTGAATCTCGCAGTAACCGCAATCTCGATATATTACCCCTTCTGCTATACATGCTGCACATATGGCAACTAGCTCATTCTTAGACTTATCTGCTAGATAGTTACTAATATCCTCATCTGACATGGTAGCCTCCTGATTTGGATTATCCAACTTTCATTATGTCAAGGAAATAGTCCGTATGTAATAACAAGTCTACATACGCTTTATTTTTGCAATGTATCTGTTGTTATATAGCATACTCCAATCTAAGCCTGTATAAATATAAATTGTTATATACGGATTATTTCCTGAAAGCGTATCTTCAGATACATTACAGGCTTGCACAATGTATCATCAAACACACAAGAAAAATAAAGCGTATATAGACCTATTATTATTTACAGTCTACTCCCATACAGTAACCTTTCCGAAATAGTCATTGATTACTACTTGGATCGGGCAATGATCGAAAATACTATTGAGTTGAGTATGTGCAATATACTCATCAAATTTCACAATACCGTCAACACCGCCAAAGATATCGCATGATACATATTCCAGGTCGCAGTCAATATTGAATACATTTACAACGGCACCGTATGATGGTCCATTGTTACTGAGAAACCAAACGCTATCACCTACTGCTGGAATGCGCTTATTTTGTAGTAATGACCCTTTCATTATCTTCCTCCATATTGTAGCAAGATTGAGCCTAGACTAGATACTTGCCAAATCCACATTCAGCAAGCGCGCTAACCTCTTCAGCATTGTCAGCGGTAACAGTAATAGTATACACATCAGTATGTGCAAACATTCCTGTTGCTGGATCGACAGATGATTGACGAGCGCGCTCTACTGGCAATTGAACGCTATGCAAGATATCGAGATTGGTCAGCTGAAATAACCTTTTCATAATACTATCTCCTTAGAGTGGGCTTGAGATTTGGATTATCCAACTTCCTGTTTACACGACGATACGTATAGTACCTCTTTACGAACCTCTACGACAGTAAGGTCGTACTTACATACTGCTATTTTCCAGTCAGGATGTTGATACTTGACCTGATCGGAGTAGCAGCAGATAACGCGATCAGCTTGTTCTGCTTCTTCGATCGGCGCTAATAATACTCCATCCTCTGTGCCATGAGCTACCAGTATACGTCTCCCTTTTGCATCAAGTAGCACTGTCCATGGCGAGTATGGTGCATCTCCACATTTGGAATCCCATGCCCAATTGTAGAAACGAGCAACATTGTCCGTATTGCCTCTATCTTTGATGTCGTACTTGTACTCATAGCACTCCACAACATCGTTTCGATGAACACTAAGATAACTTTTTGGAATACCACGCGCTTTCATAGTTCTCTCCTTGTGCGCAGATTTGGATTATCCAAATTGTCAACTACCCCAAGTAGAAGAACGTCCTGAACGCCAGAGTCATAACTAGCACCGCTAACAGTAGGGCCACAACTGCATCCATCCAAGCGCGCTTCAGGATTCGCTCGCGAGCATGAATGCAAATCAGTACAGTTGCGACACTAGCAACTGCAAACAGTACAGACTGATACTGAACTTGGAAAGCGATGAAGCTAGGCATTCCAGACTCCTTTTGGATTATCCAAATGGTAAGTAACGCGCTCACCTCACTGTCTACCTAAATGGTATAGATAGACAGTAAGCTAAGTATGTTCTATTTCGTATTCGCTTCCAATCTACGCATGATCTCGGCACGCGCCTTGTCAGCACGAGCAGAGTGTAGCGCCTGCTCATACAGGCTGTAATACGAGCAGGAATCTGAGCCTATGCACAAATTTTCTTCATACAAATCCAGCAGCTCTTGCGTAGACAACTTGCGTAATTGCGCTTGTGTCCTCTGTTTCATCTTATCCTCACTGTATATAGTTCAACTATACCGATACTCAATTGATCGGCCCACGCTGAGTAACTATAAGCGCCATAGCTACCCAGCAAGAGATATCAATTGTCAAGGCTTGAACTTTGGATTATCCAACTCTGTTCATGGCGTCCAGAATACGCTTACGCAACTCCATAGCGCGATCGAAATACAGGTTCTGGTGCTCCTCATCATAGATGCCGCTGGATGACCGTTGCATGTATGTAGTATACTCATCCAACAGCAAGGAATTCTTCATACTTTTGTTAGAGCTATCAGCGACGGGCTCTTCATCAGAACAGTAGTAGATATCGTACATGTCCATTGTTCAATTCCTCCCTAGATTGAGATTTGGATTATCCAATTCAGTCACTTGCACATATGAGTAAGCGTTCATGTGTACAAGCGACTATTTTAGATTTTCCCAGCTTCAATAATTACAGTAAATAAGCTAACTTTTATCCCAACTTATATCCCAAGTCTGTAAGCTCCTCATTTGGATTATCCAAATTCCAGTGCCATCACCGTGCAATTACCAATTCATAAAGCCATTTTCATTCCTGTCAAATATTAGCCACAGTAATGCAACGCTAATATTGAAGAAAAGTTCGCGTTGCGACGAAAATTGCAAATTCTGGAAATAATTTTCATTCCTCCCATTTTTGGAGTACAGTAGCGCAAATATTATTAATTGCAGATCGACCGCTTTGCGAGTTCAGAACCGAGTGACAAGCATAGTCGGATAAGCAAAATGAGCTGCCAACTAAAAGCCGGCAAGTGAACCAGAGCACCAAGAAAAGTTGAACGCATGTACTGTGATAAAGAGCAGAAGTACCAAGAAAAGTTGCAAGTCTACTCTAAAGAGAAGGGGGAGAATCTCGCGACCCTCCCCCCAATGAGCCGACTAGCAGGACCTATGCTACCGGTGCTGCCTTGCTGCTAGTGCTGCCTTTGGGCCTACCCCGCCCCCTCTTGACAGGCTCCGCAACAGGGGTAGTAGACTGGACAGGGGCAACCAGCCCGAGAGCCTTGACGGCCGCTTGAACCCCTCTAGCAATCCTTGCGTCAAGATCGTCGGCAACGTTGGCCGCAGAGATGGAAGTATGGTCAACGGATTGGCGAATAGATGAAGCCCTACTTGCTCCCTGTTCAATGTCCTCTGCAACCGGATTGCTGGTGCGGGTGAAGATGACCCTATCCTTCAGGCCTGCACTGATAGCGTCAAACTCCAAAGCTTGCAACTCAGTGTTGAGCGCATCGATCTTCTTCACCAGCACTGCATACCTCTGACTAGCGGATACCTCGGGATCACTCTTGCCGAGAAGCTTGTCCAGGGTGGTGGGCTGATTCATCCCCTTTGAGCGAATCACTTCTGCGATCTTGAGAGCTTTGTCCATTGTCACTGAGTCAATGGGCTTGCTTCGATGCGTGACGCCACGGGCGATTAGGATTGCAGATTTTTGGGTTATCTTCCCTGCCGAGTACGCTTCCAACACTTTTGCAGATTCTTCTACTCCAAGCTTGGCGTAGTCGCGCACACTAGCCGATCCTGATCCAGTGTAACCGGCTGCCCTACTCCAAATGCCAAGTACCCGCATGACATCTTTGCCCGTGAATGCTTCATCGATCATGCTGCACACGCCAGCGAACAATCGGATCTTCTGAATTGTCACGCTGGTTTCTCCGACGTTGATTGCGCTCCTGTACTCAATCGCCTTGACTAGCAGGCCTTCAGGTAGGTCTGACGCTCCGCTCACTGCAAGAACTTGAGCGCGCACATCCTTCGACATCTCCGCTTTTTGAGCTTTGGTAGTAGCCATTCTAGGAAACCTCCTGAACTGTGATAATGATGCACAACAAGCGCACCCCATAGCATACCAGATTGACTCTGATATGCTAGGCGGGTGAACTAGTTGTGCCTACGTCCATCCAATCGCTTGATCCCGTCAATTGCACGATTGGCACGAATACTGCATTCTGCGTAGTGTTTGATCCTATGATCGTCTTCAGGGTAGGAACGTTTGATTGCATCAGCCAAAGCCGAACGATACTCGTTCAATGCGTGAAGTGCAGCGTTACGCGTTTCGCGTAGGCGTTCTTCGATCTCGTTTCGATGTGATGCTTGCATAGTCTTCCATTCATCCTGATTCATAATGATCCCCTTCCCTTCCCCTTGTTGGATTATCCGATTGTGAAGGATTGCACAATGTCCCTAATCCGAACATGTGTTCGACTACGCCGGTGCGTTGCCGTGACTCCATACTATCACCTCCAGCACGAGGAGTCAAGCATTCACTTTACATAATGTCAAAACTGGTAGGGCAGCTTTGGACTGAACCGGTCATTATATGGACTGCTACAATCTGATATATCAGACTGGATTACTAGCATACTTGTCGATGACAATTGCAGTGCAAGTATGGAAGCAACAAGAGTTGGCAAGATCACTGATAGGCTGCAACTTTTTGTGTGCTTATGCAGCTCAATCTTGCAGCCTACCCTGCCGGCTTGCACATTTGCCCTGCATGCTGCTATCCTACCCCCGATCTACTCTGCTATGCCATGCTCATTCTATGCTCATTCTATCAGGGTCATACCGGCCTACACCAGCATCGAGGCTCATATATCGGTTCGAGCATGATCTTGCAACAATTGCCGGCAGTGACTACTAGCAGCTTACAGCTTCTATAGACAGTGCAATCTGACAACTGAGATCGAAGCCGGCAAGTCGAGCTAGTATGCCAAATGCATAATGGATTGACAATGAGAATGGAATTGACAAGAAAATATTATGCAGACAAGAAAAGTTGCAAGGGGGTACCCTACTGAGCATAGCATGCAAATTTTCTCTCCCACCCCACTTCTTACTAACTCTATTACCCCGCCATGCTTACCTTCTCTTTGATTGCTCACTCTTTACTCTGCTACTATTACTATCTTATTCTATCTTCTACTACACTCTTGCTCATTTGTCCTGTTATATGCTTGCCTAATCATTTTATCCACTGCTATACTAACTCATTTACTACTGATGCATACATGTCACACTACTATTTGTACCCACTCAACTGATGCGCTTGACAGCATACACGTCGATTTATCTGCTATCTAAGCATACAGACTACACTAGCAATACATTTATAAATACCCGCCTGCGGTCATCGAATTGAATTCTGCAAAATTGTAGAATAAAAAATCGCTTACCTGCTGACTTCTTACTAATTATTGTAGTAGACTAATGAATCATCCAATGATTGAATGATTGTATTAATCCAATGATTGTCCATGCTTACCGCTGGCCCGCACTGTGATAATTATTATGATTACTATAATTGTTATGATTATTATAATATTTATCATAATAATAGGGTACTTTAGTACTTGCATCTCGGTACTTTAGTACTTGCTGTAAGTACTTTAGTACCCATCTTCAGTAGTAAGTGATACTAGATATTGACAAATATCTAATCTTATGCTATAATAACTGCATAGCGATCTGTTGATTAGTAATTATATTTATTGTCGTATTTGACAGATAGGATAAATGCATGGTAGAATCAAGCAATAATAGTAATAGCAACAATAATCATATAAGCAGAGGTAAATAAAATATGGATATACAAAAGAGACTCAACGTTGGTCCAGCTTGGGATTTAAGTCATTTATTTGATGAAGACTATGATGAATGCGGCAATGACGAATATGATAAACTGTTTGCTCAAGGTTATAATGATTGTGCTCCTGTGCAGACTCCTTATCGTAAGCTGATGGTTGGCGCGCTACAAACTGGACTAGAACACTTGATGGATCTCGAAGAGGAAGAAGACAGCAAGCCTAAGCGATCCTGTAGGCGGCTGACTGGCGCTGAGCGACAAGCGGCTCTCGATAAATGTGGCACCTGGCATCAGAGACGTAATCCTAATACTGGCATGTTAATATCCTATCCCTGGGAATGTGGACTCAAGGAATGTCCCAATGCTAGCTGCGGTGGCCGGCGCGCATTCAAGCTGATGAAGCGAGTAGAGTCCGCCGCGATTGCTAATAAGAATATCAGATGCGTGCATGCGAGCGGGCTGGAAGAAGCTGAGAAGCTAGTAGAAATGGCTAGAGGCAAAGAGAATTACTTGCGCCTACCACAAAGAGATGGCAGTGAGTATTTGTTCATCCGTACAGATGAGCTAATTGGCGAACATGTTTATTGTGGCCTTGTTGAAATTATGGATTGGTTTGCATTGCAGAATTCTCCTGATGGCAGAAATGCTTCCGGACAGCTCGGCAAGCAAGTTGAAGAAGCTAAGGCTGCCGATACTTATACGGTTGGTACGCATTCGTATTTAGTGGAAGAAGCCGATAAGCCACTTGCTAGCCTACTCGAACTCGAAACACTAGCCGAGACAATGACGTATGACCCGACTACGCCAGAAGATGTGCAACGACTAATCAATCAGAGGAATTTCATCTACGAGAATAAACTGATCGGCGCGAAGGTCAATTTCAAGGTTGGCGAGGTGCGTGTTTTTGGAAACTTATCCGTTACTAATTGGACAGGTTATATACGGATAGTTTTGCCGAGTCTAGTTGATAAAGGATTTATTTCACAAGCACAAGCTGATCAGTTTGCCGCTAACTATTCCGCCAAGCATAAGGATTCCGATACTAATTGGTATATTGAGGCCGTTACTAAGCAAAGTTTTCAGCAGTTGCCGCTTCAGTAATTAGTTCAAGCTGCTAAATGAGTCGGTAAGCTTATTCGACGCGCAGATAATCATTGTACTATGCTAGTTTGATTATTGTAATGTACTTGTGAATATTATTACTAGCTACATTATTAGAATAGTATGGTATAATGAGTATAGGAGAGTGCAATGAAAATAGAAACTACTGAATGTAACAGATTGTATAGTATTATAGTGGATGGAGAATGTAATTGTTATGTCAGCAAGCGTAATAGTGTTTATGCCGCAAGTGATTCTTATGATGGAGATTTGTTTATAGATAGCAACTATATTGATGAAGCTATTGATGTTCTAGAGAATTCTAAGCTAGATACCTACTTCCGCATAGCAAGTAATCGCATAGCTGTTATTCGTAAGTTCAATGATGTATCAGTAGAGATTCACACTATCTATGATGCCGGCGAGCTAGCTGATGAAGTAGATGTATTTACTGAGTCACTGCCTGTAATTGCAAGTGTATGGAAATCGTTACGCGATGAATAGTATTGATGAACTCATTCATGCCGCTTATCGACTTGGCATAGTTGCCGCTGCTAAATATAATCAATTCGATGACATGACATATAAAAGTCAATGGCAGATGCACTGGACCGTTGATCTAGCTAAGGCTGAATTAGAATCTCGCAAACAAATGCTGCTAAATGAGATTACTAATGAAAATAAACAACCTACTTGACAAATGCTTAATCTTATGCTATAATTACTATGATCTGTCAAATGGTTGCTATCCTCATCATTTATCCTAATTCCTCTATGCGAAAGGCTCAGTCACCCAAGGCTGGGCTTTTCCATGCTCAATGCTTATTCAGTCTCTATAATTGTTCAGTTACTGTAATTGCCCAGTTACTATAATTATATAGCTACTGTAATAATTGTATAAGATCGCGGTAAGAGTGAGTGTTGGCCTAGCATAGTCATCGAACTACTTGACAAAGCTAGCATAGTATGCTATACTATATTCATTGGGCGGATACCCAAGTTTGGTCAAAGGGGGCTGGCTGTAACCCAGTTGGCTTCGTGCCTGCGAAAGTTCAAATCTTTCTCCGCCCACTGCGCTATGTCAATAGAGATGTTCTATATTGCCTATTGACAAGCAGGCAGTAGATATGCTACAATGATGTTAGGTCTATACCGTACCGTATGGCAGACGAGCTCAGTAGAGTATGCACTTACTGGGCTCTTCTGTTTATACTGGTATTTGACAAGCATGCGGCAAGTGTACTATACTGAAGCTAGGCCTTGTCACCGGAAGCAGAGAGACTCAATGAGATACGCACTCGTTGGGTCTTTCTGTTTATAAGACATCTATCTCTTTAGCCAGGTACTTGACAAGTCTATACTAAATGTGCTATACTAAGGCTAGTAGTGAATTTCATGTTCTACTCCTCCTCTGCAAGAGGCCCAGTGTGCAGTTTAGGCATTGGGCCTTCTTGTATTCTCACTCCTAGTACACTCCTCGCTCAATTGTTATCAGTTTTCTGCGACTTATTCCAACCTCTTGACTTAGCCGCTACACTTGTGGTATACTGGGTTAGAAGTACGGGATTTTGAACACTTTTGCTCAATCTTACAGAGGTGGCAGGTATGAGATGGAAGCTAGGCTTACCCAAGAAGAAGGGGAGTTACATTGTAACTACTAAGTGGGGCGGCGTGTCCGATTGGCATTACGATCCTAATGCTTTTCATAACGCATTTGATAGCGCTGAGTTTTGGCAAGAAAATATTGTCGCTTACTGTGAATTTCCCAAAGCATACAAAGGATCGGACAATGAAGATGAAAGTAGATAGAAGCATTCGCACTGGCACGGTGTATGCTGAAAAGTTTACTTGTGAGGACGGATCAGTTTGGTGTACAATCTGGTATCCTGATGATAGCAATAAGGAGACAGGTATGTGCTTTGATTTCTCGTTCAAGGATATTGACCAGATCATTGATAAGTTATGTCAACTGAAGAATGATAAGTTTATTGGAGAGGCTATCTAATTAGTTTATCTAACAATATATTGAAAGGATTGACAACGTGGGTATATATATAGACGCTACTAGCTTGGGAGACGCGTATAGAAAGTATGTGTATATTGAGCCGGTAATTGAGATAATGGAAGCTAAACACACTAGCGAGAATGATGAAATTGATGATTATGATTGCGATGATGACTACGATTGGGATTGGTAGGGTATAGTATAATGAAACCATCTACATTAGTAGCGTTACTGAGTGGCGATCTTGAGAATGCTATTATCTCAGAGACTCCTGGTGGCATTGAGGCGCAAGAGGCTAGAGGTCAACAGCTAGTATGTAAGAGCCATCTTTTGCCCAAGCAAGGCGATATGTATAGTAGCAGATCACTCTGGGATGATTTGAAATCCCTTGGCTTCAAGATAATTAGTGAACATGATGATCTGTTCTATGAAGTAGAGTTTCCTACCGGCTGGGAGCTTGCGCCCACTGAGCATAGTATGCATTCTAACTTGATTGACGAGCAGGGGCGTATTCGGGGCCATATGTTTTATAAAGCGGCCTTCTATGATCGTAGAGCAGATATGTCACTAAGGAAGAGGTACGTTGCCACACTACGATTAGAATCTGGCTATGGCGACAATTATGATGATAAATCTCCTGAACGTGGTTATGTATTCGATACCGGCGTCGGCAGCAGCTTTGATGAGTATACCATTATTTATCGGACAGAAGAGTACATTTGCCGACCAGATGGCAAAGTTGACGATGCTACCTATTGGAAATACGCGGCTGTCCGTAATAATATTTCTAAGATGGCTGATAACTGGCTGAACGAACATTATCCAGACCATGCTAATCCATTAACTTATTGGTAGGAGTGATATAATGAACGCAGAGACTTTCGACTATTTAGACAGTATCAATGTGGCAGCAGAGGATATGTCGGCACTGATCCGCTCGCTGATTAGAATTGGTAGTACCAATGAAGAGGCTTATCATAACATGTCTAGTGGGTACATTGCAGCTATTGGCGTGGAAGCAGATGTAATTTGCAGGTGCGTACAGGAGTTGCGAGCATGACTGTTGACGCTAGTTCCGCTAGTTGTATACTTACCAGAAGCGGCGTGACGTTACTGCTAGATGACGGCACTCTATTGCATGAGGATGGAGATTATGATCCTGATTGGGACGATTGGGAATGGGAAGAATATCATGACTATGAAGATGAATGCGAAACGTGGCGCAACTGTGAAAATGATTAGTGCGGGCCTAGTATAGTATGGAGGTAAGCATGCGCGATTGGAGCGAAGAGGTAGCTTGGACCGATGATGCCGGTATACCGGACGAGTACGAGCATGATGATGACTGTTGGAGTAGCTGGCATGATGATGATTATGTTTTTGAGACGGATTACGATCCCGATTGGGAGCGTGAAGAATATCACAATGATGAAGATAGCTAGTACGTCAGTGGTGTTGGTCTAGCATAGTTCAGCTGAGGCAGCTCAATGGTTAGAGCACTGTGCTTATAACGCAGCGGTTGCTGGTTCGAGTCCAGCCCTCAGTATAGGAGATTACAATAAGCAATGATTAGTATTGACTACGATCGTTTTGTACGCACAATTGGTATGTACTCTGATGGTCCTATCAGTGAGGTCGATGCTATAGATGCCGCTAATAGATGGCTTAGTGCCACTATAGTTTCTAATGAATGGCAAGTCGTTCGTGTTAGTCGCATTAGCCCTAATACCGTATCGGTGATATACGAGTTGACTGCGCTTGATTAATTGGCTGAGACAGTGGCGAAACTGGTAGACGCGCTATAGTGGGCGCAAGCTCATCCGAGTTCAAATCTCGGCTGTCTCATTATTTTACTAGCAATAGAGAGGTCGAAATTGGAATACATTCTAGTTGAACCAGATGGAACTGGCAGGTCAGTTCCGTGTCTAATAAATGCAGATATGGACAGCGCGCTTTATGAACGTATCTACCATGCCGACTTTGCTGCTCGTCTAGTAAGTGACTTTGATTGGGTGCCTAAGCACGCCGATAAGATTGCTTATATGAGCATAGATGAGAGAAATCGTTCACTCTTCACTCCTAATGATAAAAAGCACGAGCTAGAAACTCTTTTGTATGAATGTGAGAGTAGTGGCCTAAAGCTGCATGTAGAGTCATATCGAGTTGAGTCTTCTAAATATCATGTATATCGAGTTGTGCTGGATGCTGGCGCTTCTGCTATAACGCGCTGCTGGGGTACCAGTATGCGCATGGCATTGATGTATGCGCTTGAAGAGCATCAGCTTAGGAAAAATGTCACAAGCATGTACCAAAATATGCACAAGAAGCTTGAATAAAATGGATGATTTCAAAGTAGGCGATCACGTGAAGTACATCGGTGCAATTAGGCATGACTGGCTTGGCTGGATTGGTAATGTGACAAAAGTTGATTACGGAGATTCTTATTGCATCCAAGTTGTATGGGATAATGATTTAGATAGTTGGTGGTGGGTTAAGCCAAGCAACTTAGCAAAGACTGGGTTTAGTAAAAATTGCGTCATAGAGCAGGAGCGTAATGAAGCATGGGCTAAGATTGAAGTATTGGAACGCGAAATCGAATGGCGCGATGCTAGAATTGCTAACTTGACGAAGAAGCTAGAATCACTAAGGGCTATACTGGAAGCATTGTAAGTAGTGAGGAGCGCTAGTATGCACCATACTAAAAAGTTATTGTTAGTAGCCATTGCGTGTTTGCTGCTAGCTTTTATGCTAGCACACCCGTTTGGACGTGCTATTATTCTATTTCTGTTACCGTTAGGGAGTGGCATAGATGACTTAATTGAAATTGTGGCCTTAGTTATCGGAGTTGTCGCTTTAGTATTTTACTTTGCACGACGCAAATCTAATTTAGAATAGGGAGCAAGCATGAAGAAGGCACTATCAATCGCTATCTTACTAGTTACTAGCACTTTGCTATCTGGTTGCTACTGGAATGCTCGCGTTGAATCTAATGAAGTGGGCTTGATTATGCGAGACGGCGTTTCAATTAGTCAAGTCGTTACGTTTGGTCGCTATACTAATATGGGGTGGTTCTCGCAGCTAGTCGTTATGGACGCTTCAGCTAAGACGCTCAAGTGGAGCGATCCCGATCTATGGACTAATGATAAGCAGCCGCTAGGCTTTGAGGTTGGTGTTACTTATCGACGTAAAGGTGATGATGAATCAGCGCGCACCCTCTGGCAGACCTATAATGCTGAAGCGCGTGACGATGCCGCTCTTGAAACCCAGGTTGCTAATCGTGTACCGCGTGTTGCCAAAGCGATCACTACTAAGTATACACTAGATCAAATGCTGGGTATTGGTGATGGTAATGTTAGTGTTGGTCGAGCACAGGTGCAAAAGGAATTGTTTGATTTACTAGCTCCTGAGCTAAGCGAATTTGGTATTGAGTTACTAGACGTAGGTATCAATAACATTACACCAGATCCTGCCTATGCGCAGAAGTTGAAAGACAAGGCACAAGTAAAAATTGACGTTGAAATCGCCACGCAGCGCACCGCGCAACTGGCCGAACAAGTTAAGCAAGAAGAGGCGCAGACTAAAGTAGCGTTAGAGATTGCTCGCCGCAATAACGCGGTGGCAGAAGAGCAAGCAAAGGTATACACTATTAGTCCTGAAGCCTACGAGCTGCGTCGGCTTGAGCTATTGTCTGGTGTAATTGGCGAGCGCGATAAGCTCTACTTCATTCCGCAGGGATCAGATATTACATTGTTCTTAGGTAGCAATACAGACAGCAGCGCTAATACATACGTGCCCATCCCTGGGGCGCAGCAATAAATTAGTAATACTAGCCCGCCAAGGTAGGTTGGCTAGTATATGGGGTAGTGGCGAAACTGGTAGACGCAGCAATCTTAAGAATTGCCAGGAGCAATCCTATCTAGGTTCGAGTCCTAGCTGCCCTATCGAATCAATTTAGACAGAGGTATACGTGAAAGAGTACACAATTACTGTAGCTAATGAAGTTGCCCTTACTGTTGAGGATAATTGCGATTGTCTGTATCCAGGCGTTATTATATTCAATCCGTACACGGAGTCTGATGTCAGCTTGATTCCGCAAGCTATTCCAGCATTGATTTTAGTATTGCAAAAGATATACAACGACTATGCTAATGTAGAGGTGAACGTGAGTGCTAAAGATGCTTAATGATGATCTGACCAAGCGCATCATAGCTGCCGAAGAAGCCTTTTGGAAGAAGCATCAAAGTCTACTTACTGGCACCATGCGGCGTGTTACTCGTATAGAAGCTGAGATATATCTTATCGAGTGGCTTACTGATAACCTACGCATCGGTATATCAGTAGACAATAATCCATCTTGGTATATTGTATCAGACTGTAGTCTTGGTGATGTTCAAGCTAGCGGTAGTTTTACCGGTGTAGATGTAGAAGCTATTACCAACTGGGTGCTCAGCTTTATCCCACGCGTTTACAATGCATCAAATACAACTAAAGCTCTTGAGCTACTGCATGCATGGCTGCTTGATCCAGAGAACGACGCTAGTAACTGGGAAGCAATTGAGCAGGACCTAAAACAATATCCATTTACACTACGCGATCTAGATGATGGGAGCGAAGAAGCATAATGAATAATTCTGATCGAATCAAACACATGTCTAATCGGGAGCTACTGCTTTATGATAGTGCTTATATGTATGCGCTAGGTAAGTCAGTTGGTCAAGGCTGGGAAGCGGAGGCAGAGTATTTTAGGAGCATGTCTAACTTGATTGATGCCGAACTTCGACTTAGACTTGGGGTAGCCCCTGCTGATTATGCAGAAGACATTGACGTAGAGCTACTGCGCGCGGTACTGTCCTATAACAGTAATTTGATTATTGAGCCCAAACAATCTACTGGTGTGAATTGGGATACAATCAATCCAGTAATTCAGCCTAGCGAGATACGCTATGATCCAGAGCGTTGGGATTATGAAGGTTGGCATGCTAATGACTAAGAATGTAATCAAGGACTGGTACATAAAATCAGCTACCACCTCATTTGATATTGGCTTATCTACTGGAATGGTAATAGCTATCATATCCAATCACATTGTTGCTGCTGATATATCTACACGCTGGGTAGGGTTTACTATTGCTGCGGTGGGCGCAACGATAGTTTACATAATAGGCCGAGTAGTAAATAGCGTGGTAAGCATGTCTAGCATCGAGTTTATGGATGATGAGTAATGTATTATCATATTGCATCTGCTGAGCGCACCCGCCCACATGGAGAAGTAAGGATATCGGTATATACTGATATCTTCAAATGCGATACTTGTATTGAGCAGATCGGATGTGACAGGATTCAAAAGGTTATAATACCCGTTGATAGGCTAGATGATTTTATTGATTGGATGCAACAAGTGCGAGCTGTGGCGGTAAAGGTTGGCTTACTAAAGGAGTAGATACAATGGTATACAAGTATATTGATACCCATCTACCTGGAAAAGTATGCGTCAGCAGTGGCGATGACTATATTAGCATATCTAATGACATCAGTGGCGCACATGTAGCGTTTGCAATTACTGAAGCACCTGCTGTGGTGAGCGCTATTTGTGATGCATCTGGAATAGAATCATCTGAAGTAAAAGGATTGAGGATTGAACGCGATAGGCTATTGCCACTGGTGCGCTACTTAGCTGAAGGTTGGGTTAACAATCATGATTTGACGGATTGGGCACGCAATGCTTTGGGATGGAGGAGCGCATAATGATTAGTGTAGTCAGCGTAAGCGAGACTTGCTTTATTGAAGTAGTTGATAGTGCTGGAGAGTATCTATCAGAGGGCGACGCGATTGATGTGGCTAGTGATTATGTAAACAATATGGACGATCGCGGTGAGTGGTTTCTTGATTCTGTAAGCCGTGTAGACGATAGCATGATACAGGTTTGGTTTCAGCGATGATAACAGAGAAAGATTGTAGTAACGAGGAGCTACTTGAGAAACTCGAAATAGCATCTCATTGGTATGATGAGGTTCATTTTAGCCGAACGAATGAAACCATTATTGCTAAGGCGACTGATGGGTATATTACTCTTCATAATAGTGTCTTGCAACGCATGAGTAATGTTTCTCATGAGCCGCAAGCAGATGATATCAATCGTGTAAATGGCGAACTCTTATGTAAACTGTCAGATGCATCTAGGGAGAATGGTGAGCTTCGTGCATTACTTGTAGCAGCATGCGAGTTACTAGAGCAAGCGAAGAATTTCTCTTTCCATATGAGTCCAAGTGATTGGTACTATATGTATGACCCATGGTCTGAGCGTACCGAGAAACTACTAGAAGTAGTAGGTAGCAACAATGACTGAAGATTGTATTTGGATGACAATGCAGGCCACTGATTAATATTGGCTCAGTGGCAGAAGCCTTTGTAGAACTCAAGCTATCAGCAAGAGTCAATACAATCATAGCACAAGATTCAACAAATGTCAACAGGGGCAATTAGCATGGGCAATGATTGGCGACAGAAGGTTGGTCCAGTAATCAGTAATCTAATTAGCTTATTGAACGATGAGGGCTTCACCGTTACATATGCTGACGGTCCAGGCGAGGACAGCTTCTCTTACATCGAATTCCATACCGATGCTGCTGAAGATATGGAAGAGTTATCCATATTCTTGACCTCACAAGGTATAGCAGACTTTGAAATTGGTAGTACCATTTATGTTCATCGCATTATACAGCGTAAGATGTGGCTAGAGATTTTTGATAGTAACTATCTGCAAGTGGAGGACAAATGGGCCGAGAAATAAAGCGCGTACCTGTAGACTTTGATTGGCCGCTGCACAAGGTATGGGATGGCTATCTCAATCCATACTACAAGTATTCAACAAAATGTCCATGGTGCAAGAATGGTTACAATCCCGCCACACAGGCAATTGACGATTCTCTTTCAAAAGAGCACATGCTTTCAATGGATAGACATTCTCGTGTCAAGACAATTGCTGAGCAGGCTGGTATATACGGTTACTGCGAAGCCTGTGATGGGACAACGCTTATATGGATGACGCCCAAGCATAAAGAGATGTATGAATCATGGCAAGAGATTGAGCCGCCTATTGGAGAAGGCTGGCAGCTTTGGGAAAACGTATCGGAAGGCTCGCCAGTATCGCCTGTATTCGCTACGCGCGACGAGTTTATCGAGTACCTAATTGATGAGGGTTATTCACTCAAAGCAGCTGAGAACTTTACCGATATCGGCTATGCGCCTTCCTTTGTAATGTCCGCTACCAAAATTGTAGACGGCATAGCTGCTTGTGAAGATTTTCCCAATACCTAGATAGGCTAACAACAATGGTAGTAGCTAGAAAAGCATCACGCGTCTGGCCCAAGTGCCCAAGATGCAAATGCCACGAAATCAAGATAACTGAGGTATGGGAATCCTATATCACTTGGACGCCTTATACCGAGCGTGATAAAGGCTGCAAGCAACCTGGTGGACCGGTAAGCGTACTATGTGAATGTGGCAGATGTGGGCATGTATGGCGTAAGAATCAGACTACACAAGTGGAGGGTAAATGGTGGAAGAAATGATCAATGATTACGCGTATACAGAATGGCTTGAACTCGGTTGCGAGATACATTGCATATGTGGTAGTGATGATACACTTGTTATCACTGATGAGCCAGTTGTATGTTCAAGTTGTGGTAGAAAGTGGGAATTGACTCACGAGCTAAAGTGTGACGGTGTAGAATTTGGAATGCACTTCATTTAGGATGCAGAGGATGATGGAAAAAGTAGACTGGTTTATGGAAAGCTATCCTAGTCTTGATATACTCAAGTATCGAATCATTGATGAGCGTGGTAGAATGGTATGTGAAAATTGCTCTACTGATAATGCCGAGGCTATAATGAGAGAGCACTTAGCATATGTTGATGACGACAGCTCTAGTGCATTAGAAGAGAAGGAGTTAGAGATAGAATATTTAGAGGAGAAAATCAGGACATTGCATAGCGGGATAGATGATATATACGATATAGCTAGTGGGCTATTGAGAGAGTAACGGTATGCATGTCTACTATCATGATATTATAGACCGCCTAGGTGAGCCAATCTGGTGGAGCGAGCATGCCGTACCACGCTACTGTAAGTTCGCTCCAGAAGAGTGCGATGTATACGCCACTGAAGTAGTCTTGCTAAGAATTGCTTGCCAAAGTTGCAGCAAAATCTTTGATGTTGCCCTGTCCACTGATTGTTATGCCAAGATACATTTGAGCGATCGAGTCTCAATTAAGAGATTATACTATGGCGATCCGCCTAATATGGAATGCTGCGATACAGGTATAGTTGAGACTAGCATACCATTGCGCGTGCTAGAATACTGGAAGATGGTTGACTATAAGTTTGTACGTATGCCAGAGATTGAGATTAGCTTGGAGAATGAATAATGGATGAAGCATTATGTAAACATACTAACTGCCGAATAGAGGTTACTAGAAGCAAATTCGTATCTACAGTTATGTATACTGACGGCAATAACAGAACAAGTTGTTGGCCGTCTTGGGATAGAGTAATTACGGTCGATGCATCTTGTCGTGATTGTGGTGAGGCGTGGAGTTTCACAACTGATGGCTATTATAGAAAACTAGATGGCATGCCAGATTTCATCTATGATTTAGCTAGCGAGATGGGAGTGTATAGTAATTATGAATGGAATGTGGATGAGCCCCCAGATTGGTAGTAGTATATGAAGCGTTTAGTATTAATCCCGCTTGAGTGGCCTTGCACAATATCCGAATGCCCTCCAGGCTATTTCCTCTACAATGTAGACAGTGAGCATATACTAGGATTTAAGAGTGAGTATGCTAAACTCATTGATGGTGAAACGATATGCGATGCATTTAATGAGGCTGGCGAATATATGGAAGATCGAGTAAGCATGATTGTTCAGCCAGTAGAGGCTAAGTGGGAGGAATATGAAGTTAGCATGTACTAGAGGAAGCATAACATTTGGGGAAGATGAAAATGGTGTACTGCAATGCAAGGATATAGTAGACGAATTAGCAAATGCGAAACGTAGCTGTATGTCGTTTTGGAAAGACGAGAACGGTACAATGCAATGTAGAGACATTACAGATACTCTTGGTCCACCAGAAATTCCAGACTGCTCGTATAAAAGCGTATCTCTAAAGATTGCTCCTGAGCCATACGAATTCAGTGAGGTAGATTATGGATTATTTATCGCGGCAGATCGTAATAGAAGGCGCGTATATCTTAAGCAAACAGACGTCTGTGGAGGGTATACAGTAACAGATAATGATGGCTTTGAGGTAATTGATTTCAAGCCTACCGATATTGTCTATGTAGTGGATCGAATCAAATGGAAGAAAAATAAAGATAAGAAAGATTGAGCCAATGACTTGCATCATAGGCATCGTTGATAACAATGACGTCTGGCTAGGCGGCGATTCCGCTGGCACATCTTACTCTACGCTTCAGATTCGTGCTGATGCTAAAGTGTTTCGTAATGAAGATTATATCATGGGCGTTACCGGATCGTATCGCATGGGACAACTATTACGCTATGCGCTCAAGCCACCTGTATATGATGAATCAGTGGATGTCAATAAGTTTATGGTAACTGACTTTATCAATGCGGTACGTACCTGTTTCAAGGATGGCGGCTATCAGTATACTGATAATGGCAGAGACTCAGCCGGCACATTCTTAGTTGGCTTTCATGGCCACCTATTCTTCATTGATAGTGACTATCAGGTAGGTGAGCTATGCTGTAATTATGTTGCGGTGGGCGCTGGTGACGACGTAGCGTTAGGATCATTGTACACAACTGATAGAGCTAATATTGCTCCTGCTGATAGGATTACCATGGCGCTCAGAGCAGCGCAATATCATAACAATACAGTGGCGGAGCCATTTGTGATTGTTTGTACAAAGAAGGAATAGATAATGGGCTGGATTGTACTGGTTTTACGATAAATCGGTAGAAAGCCCATCCGAGTTCACTCGTGGGATGAATAGCGACCGCCCACGGGCGGGACTTGGCACGATCAACGATAGGTACTTGACAAGTAGCTATGGTTGTGGTAGATTGGTAGCATGACAAATGCAAGATGGACTACTAGCCACAAGGCTGTTTACAACACCGGCTACCATCTGATTTGGTGCCCCAAGTATCGCCGCAAGGTCTTGGTCGGAGCCGTAGCCGAACGCTTGTTGGGGTTGCTGCAAGCCAAGGCTCAGGAGTTGGGGTGTACACTGGAGACGTTGGAAGTCATGCCGGATCACGTGCATCTCTTTCTCAGGGCGTCACCTGTGCACGCGCCGCACTACTTGGTACAACAGTTGAAGGGCTATGCATCGCATGAGCTGCGGGCGGAGTTTCCCAAGCTCAAGACCCGGTTGCCGTCGCTGTGGACGCGCTTGTACTATTGCGAGTCGATCGGGCATATTTCAGAAGACACCGTTCGCCACTACATCGAGGGACAAAAGGGCCAATGAACGGCATCAAGACGTACAAGTTCAAGCTGTACCGGGCGAAGCGGAATAGGTTCCTGAACCAGCAGATCGACGTGGCTGGCATCATCTGGAACCACAGCGTTGCGCTCCATCGCCGCTACTATCACCTGACTGGTAAGCACCTGAACCAATACGCTTTGATGGCGCACATTGCCAAACTCAAGCAGCGGCCCAGCTATGCATTCTGGAACCTAGTCGGTTCCCAGGCGATTCAGGACATCGTACAGCGGATCGAGCGGTCGTACACACTGTTCTTTCGCAATCTGAAAGCAGGCGTCAAGACTGCACCACCAGGCTTCAGGAAAGTCAAGAAGTACAGCAGCTTCACGCTCAAACAGGCTGGTTGGAAGTTGCTTGATGGCAATCGAGTCAAGATTCAAGGACGGGTGTACAAGTTCAGCAGGAGCCGGGACATCCCGGCCGAAGTGAAGACGTTGACGGTAAAGCGCGACAACCTGGGCGCGCTCTGGCTATATTTCGTGGTTGAAGCACCGGAGAACCAAGGCAATCGAGCCATGACGGGTAATAGCGCAGGCTTTGATTTTGGTTTGAAGACGTTTCTAACCATTGATGATGGATCGGTGATTGAGTCGCCATTGTACCTTCAACAGGCGATGTCTGCGCTCAGGCTTGCGCAACAGAATCTTGCCCGCAAGGTTAAGTTCTCGCACGGTTGGCAGAAGGCCAAACGGGTCGTCGAGCGGATTCACCAGAGAATAGTAAACAAGCGCCGAGACTTTTTCTTCAAGCTAGCGCACACACTCACCGATCAGTATGACTACCTGTACTTTGAGGACCTGAGCATGAAGGGCATGCAGCGGCTGTGGGGCCGCAAAGTCGGCGATTTGGCCCGCTCGGAGTTCATGGGCATCCTCAGACATGTTGCCAACGGCAAGGGCAAGATAGTTCGCTTGATTGACAGATTCTACCCGTCAAGCAAGACATGCTCGGTGTGCGGAAACGTGTATCAGGGCTTGCAACTATCCGAGCGTCGTTGGGCCTGCGCAACATGTGGCACCATCCATGATCGCGACCGAAACGCTGCTATCAACATTCGTAGAGAAGGGGCGTTTTCTCTTGGGCTAGGCGAAGTAAGACCGGAGTGTCCGGCGTTTGCTGTTTGACCCCAGAATCTCACGACTTCCAGTCGTGAGAGTACGTCAAAATGAATGTGGAGTGGAGGAAGCATGAATAAGCTGATTGCAATCTTGATGGTAATAGCAATGCTTGCTGGATGTACTGGCCCAACTATTGCAAGCAATGGAAGTGGCAGAGCGGTTGCTCAGATTGTACCTAATACGTCCGGCAAGGCATTTATTGTAGTAGTAGCTGACGGTATCACATTATGTGAAGTTACATTTGAAGACAACTTGATGAGCGATACTATTGCCTGTAAGCGAGCGGTAATCGAATGAGCAAGTTTCAAGTAGGTGATCGCGTACGTGTCGATGACTATTACGGTGGCGTATATACTGTATCCAGTATTGATATTCAACCTGTGTATACTATTAGCGGTCGCAATGGAGAGTATCTTGAATCTAATATTATTCTATATTCTAAGCTAGAACCAGTGTTTGCCATTGGCGACCATGTTACTGATGATAGTCATCATTGTGGAAAGGTAGTTGCTATTCTAGAAGATTTCTACACGGTAGGTGACTACAAGTATATTGTCGATATTCACGACATGTGTGAGCCGGATAAGTATATTGGATTTAGCGCGAATAATTTGAGAAAGTACAATGTAAGAGATGACAAAACTACTTAGCTTCGATCTAGAAATCTCTAATGAATTTGAGGATGAATCTGGCCACGTCCGCTCACATCGAGAAATGGGCATCTCTTGTGCCGCGGTTCTAGCAGAGGATTCATCTACTCCTATTTACTGGCATAATCCAGATCGCTTATCTGAATCCGCCGTAGCGTGCATGGTAGAAGATTTAGAACATTATGTAAACAACGGCTATCTGCTAGTCACTTGGAATGGTCTAGCATTTGACTTTCGAACTGTTGCAGAAAACGCACCAGTTGAGTATTTCAGTCGTGTAGTTGCTCTTGCCCGTAATCATTGGGACATCATGCTGCAATTCGTCATCACTAAAGGCTATCGACTGGGCTTAGATGCGTGTGCTAAAGGCTGTGGTGTGCAATCTAAGAAAGACTTGGACGGTGGCCATGGTGAAAATGTGCCCAGATTATGGCGTGAAGGTCGCTATGAAGAAGTCTTATATTATCTTGGTGGCGATGTAGAGACCACTATGGCCGTAGCTAAGTTTGTACGTGACAATCGTGGCTTCGATTGGATCAGTAAATCTGGCAGGAACAATTCAGTTACATTAGGACGCCCACTGATTGTATCTGAATGTATGAGTAGGCGCGTACCACCGCAGTCCTGGATTACTGATCCGCCTAAGATAGAAGATATGGCGGGATGGATGACGCCAGTGCAGAAGTCGCTGTTTGAGGAATGATGGAGCTTAGATTTGGAGAAATTTCAATTCTACAAAGCTGGCCGTCCAGTTACATTACGGCATCCCGGTTGCAACATTCATCAACCTCCAATATATAACATCGGCGATATAGTAGAAACCGATACTGGGTTCCGCGGTTACTTTGGACACGTTTTGCCGATTACTGATATGGTAGAGAATACAGAAGTGATTGGTGGTTGGGAGTATCTAGTAGGAGATGGTGTTATTTCGTGTGATGCATCCGAACTTTTATGTAATCACAAACAACGCTGGTACGAAACACAACTTGTTCTTGCTGCTAGTATGGAATTAGTTCCATGTATGTTTTGCGGTACGGCTAGTAATCTTGTATGCAAGCACATGCTAACAAGCGGTTTCTATATTACGTGCAAATGTGGAGCAAGAGGGTTTAGCGGAATTAATGCTGACGGTGCCGCTAAGGAATGGAATAAATGGAATTCAGGTGGCGGCATGGTTGAGATTGGAGTAGGGATTGATTATGGTAGACAAACTCAAGGCTAGTGATTGGGATACGGAATTCTTTACTAGCGACAGTGGCTACTTTGCTAAAGTACTAATAGCAATCGACACGTGTCCAATTTGCGGAAACTATATGACAAAGAATGGTTATGGTAAGGAAATTGCTAGAAGGTCCGAGTTTTCTTTTGGTGAACATGGCAATAGAGAGTATATATGCGAGAAGTGCGCCGAGGCAGGCAAGGCTACATTTACTTGTGCGCTATGCGGAGAGGTACGCAGTAGTGACCAGATAGGAGCCTCATTTGGTTGCTGGGAGGAAGATTTCTTATGTAAAGTTTGTTATGAAACCTGCACCGCCAAGGTATGGGCTGTTAAGTGTGATGAGCTAGATAATGAGCATAGGTATGATTATGAATGACAAACCAGCGTTATTGTATTCAGGTGCGACATATATAAGCATGAAGGACATTGTTATATCTGGTAGCACTATTGGGAGGGATGGCTATCCGCCTAGTTACGAATGGCGCATCCTTGATCAAGCAAGAGCGTTTGTTAATTATCAGGATAGAATCCAGCACAATGTAAAATGTTATACTCATGATTCCATAGAGCCATGCAAGCACGCACGTGGCATCGAGACAACGTATAGATATTGTAATCTGGCCCACAACTTTACTCTTCCAAGAGCGCTTGTATTTGAAGATGATGAGGGTGATGATTGCGCGGTATGCATAGACTGTCTATTGGAGAATGATAATGTATAACATAGCAACGAGTTTAGATAATTGGCAAATAAGCTTTACTGATGATTGGAACATTCTATGCAACGAAGAGTTTTATCTTGATGGAACTCCATGCGGGCATTGTTATAATATTAGATACGACCAGGATGAAAACACCCACTATTGCACATTGCCAGTAGCGCTGGTAGTTGGTTACGAAGATGATGGCCATAAGTGTGGCAAATACATGTGTTTAGATTGCGTATTGGAAGATGCTCAGGAATTAGATAAATGAACATCGCCTACATTCAAAGTCTACACTCTCTAGTCTGGTCTTATCGCAAGCGCTTATCCAATCTTTGGCCTACACCTAATCGTGAAGACTCTTTAGCATTCGCATTCACCGAAATCGGTGAAGCAGTCGATGCGCAGCTTAGACAGAATCCAGTCTACAACCGCAATCATGACAAGAATGTAGATGTAGAGAGTGAACTTGCTGATTGTCTAATCATGCTATTAACGGCTATGGGCGATCAATTTAGCTGGAGGACTAGCTCTTGGAATTGGCATTATGAGAGTTGCATGTTGGGCCTTGAGACCATAGCCTTTCAGGTAGTCGAGGCACTTATAGCTAATAATGGATACGTGGGCGACGCTGTAGAATCAATTATACTTGTATGGGAGTGGCAATCAGATATATACATTACTGTCAAAGATCGCTTAGATCGAATTGAGAAGCGAGTCACATGTACAAGTTAGTTTTAGTAGTCATGGCATTACTTGTACTATGTTCATGCTCTTCCCCTGCCGAGGAAAGCCTTAGGGCATATACGCTATTATCAGTAACATATAGAACTACAGTTTACTGCGAAAGCGTGTACACTATTTTTCACAAGCATTGTTCATATAGCAAATCAGGAAGCGGTTGGAATGAAGAGTACGCAACCTTACCGAGCGGTGTTATGGAAACCAGTAAAGGGGTTAGCTATACTCTTTTGCTCATATCTGATGACGGCGATAGGCTCACCGTTGATATTTATAATTGCTATGGCGCAGAGTATATCGGTACGCCAGTAGGGGCACATTGTAAATTACATCCCTACTATAATGAAATCGTTTCGTGCGAGGAAGATGGATAGGTGAAGCGCATGCGTGAACCGGCCAATCCTCCCTTGTTCGATATCAATGAATATAAGGAGTACAAGATAATTACTCCTGAAATAGATAGCATCTCTGTAGTCAAGTCTATCAAGAATTCCAACGATCCAATGTTTGATATTGCTTGCTCTAGAGTTGTTAGTGATACCTTGAAACGCATTAGTATACTCAATGATGGGCACGCCACGATTGATTTCGCTGATTTAGCTGCCATGGCTATAATTGGTCGAGCTATTAGCACTGACGCGATTGCAGCCATTATCAGAATATGTGCTCAGATGGTGGACGATGACTGATAAATTACTAGACCTGCCTAGAATTCCTTTTGTCGTACTCGGCTACAGCGATGGCAATATCAAGGCGATAGGTAGGGCAGAATTTCTATCTATATACGATCAGAAGAAAATAACTCTTCCCTATGCAGTTCTTTACAGTGATACGGTTGCTGTTCCAGTTTATGATAATAATCTTAGTAGATATGTTTCAAAAGATGATACTTACGCTGCCTGTATTAATACTAGAGTAGAGTATATCAAACTATCTCGTTACTATTTTCACGAATACGGTGATGTAATCTATATCGTTATCAAGGCAGGATACAATAGCAACCTACATCGTTGGGGCATTGATGCAAGCTGTTTGCAGCGCACGGTAGATATAGGAAGAGTGACGTACAGAGAGCATCTATGCTATAAATGCGGCGGAGTAAGTCGCTTGCCGCAGCCGATATCTAGTTTCAATACGGGCGGTATCAAGATTGCTGTCGAGCGCGATCCTGCCGCGTATTGTACTTGCAAAGAGGTAATTTAGCAATGAAAGCAGTCTCACTACAATCTCCACATAGCATTCAAGTCATCGACATTCCCGAACCGCCCCTGCCTAAGCCAAGCGAAGAGCGTGTAAAAGTACTCTATGTTGGCATTTGCGGCAGCGATCTAGCAGCCTACTCAGGCTCCTCTCCCAATGTAAAGTATCCAGTCATTCTTGGCCACGAGATGGTAGGTGAGCTGTCTGATGGTAGTATTGTAACAGTCTATCCATACACCAACTGTCTAGATCGCAAGGCGGCTGTACCATGTTTTTCATGCAGCAATGGTCATACCAATTCATGCAAGTTCAATCAAACCTTTGGTGTACAGCGCGACGGCTTGATGGTTGAATACGTCAATCTGCCTAGAGATATTCTTATAGATGTTACAGGTATTATGGGTAGCTACTATACCGCTGCCCTAGTTGAGCCTCTGGCCATTGGTTATCATACTGCCAGCGCCGCTATCAATGCCTATCGACTACTGCCCACTCATGCGCCTAATGTATTAGTTATCGGTTGCGGCGCAGTAGGCTTAGGTTGTATTGATTATCTGACCACGTATCGTATTCCTACTACTGTGCTAGATCACAATGTGTACAAGACTGATCTAGCACATCATCTATTTGATGTAACGGTTTACAATAAGAGCCTCAGCAACATCAGCTACGACATAGTTATAGATGCCGCTGGCTCGCAGGAAGTCTATGATACAGCTATGAGTAAAGTGCAGCGTTTAGGTTGCATTGCTAGTGTGGGCTATAGCTCCGGTCCAATTACAGTAGACATGAATGATGTAGTTCGCAAGGAGCTCACTCTGATTGGTGCACGCAATGCTTCTAGGCATAACTTTCTTGATGTTATTGATAACATGTGCAAATGTTCTTACGACAAGCTAATCACTGGTATCAGTCAACTTGCAGATGTGCCTGCTACATTTGAGAATCTTGTTTCTGGCAAGCATTCAATTCGTGAAGTAATTCACATCTCCTAACTACTTGACAAACTACTTCTTACTATAGTATAATAATGAACAGAGCGAACTAATAACTTCGCCAATCTTATCTCTAACAGGGGTGATCAAAGTGTGCAAGAAACGTAACTATGCTAAGGACTTTGTTGAAGCGCATGTGGTAGAGAATCGCGTGCATTCCGAGCGGCCATATACACTTGTCGCATTGGTCGCAGAGATTGAGGGCAAGAGGTACTATCAGTCGGCTATCTCTAAATGTGGGCCGCACGATCAGTATGATGAAGGTCGCGGCATTGATGTTGCTACTGGACGCGCTCTAGTAGCGATTGCTGAAAGAGTGGGCTTGATCTAAGCCCGAAGAGTGAGCAATGGACGATAACCTGAATGAGATCATTGACTTAATCAGACTAGGTATCACCACAATTGAATATGGCGCTAGGCGCGCTGAATACCAGACTGAATTTAGAGATATCTCTATTACAGTTTATCGTCTATCATCCGACTTGTCACGCATTCGGATCGACGTCTATGATAAAAGTGTAGACGTACAAGTCTAGTCTTCCTCTTGAGGTCAATCAGCAATGGTTGGCCTCTTTTTATTTCTTCTATCACCCCTCTCTAGTACATTACATAATGATATGCCTCTTGCTTTTTTCATAAAACTGTGCTATAATATTACTATGGTGCAGCAAGTTATGATTATAGTTTTGGAGGCAATATTATAATGGATGAAGATATTAGTAAAGTAAATTTTACAGACGTACCTTGGGATACACCTAAGTCAGACTTATCCGCAGAGTCTTATTGCTCAGTCTGCTTGATTGATGACAATACCGACACTCCTAAAGTAAAGTCCAAATGTCATCTACCAGTCAAGTCTACTCCAGGTGGGCCAGTCAATAAGAATGCCTTGCGTAATGCAGCGGCTAGGCTAGATCAAGTCCAGTCCAGCCCAGAATCCAAGGCTGTAGCTAGGCGCAAGCTAGTCTCACTCATGCAATCCGCTGGTATCAAAACATCTCTTGCTAAAGACGCTTCTGGTGAAGAATACATCTCATTTGCCGTTGAAGAGCTAGCCGCCCTTGCTCGTGTATCTGGTGATCCAGTTAGTATGAGTGCGGAGTCTAGCTTTATCTTCAAGAGTAGCGACGCTAAGCGCTTAGTCTATGGCGTATCCTATCCAGCCAAACCATTCGGCTGGTCTGACACACAAAATGATTGGATCAATCCAGACGAGATTGAAACTATGGCGCACCGCTGGATGATGAAGTCGCAGCAATATGACGAGCAGCATAAGGTGATCGGTCTAGAAGGTAAGGCAGTTGCTGTAGAATCCTATATTGCACCAGTAGATTTTAGTATCGACGGCCATCTAATTACAAAAGGTTCTTGGGTAACTGTTACTTATGTGCCCGATGATGAGCTATGGAATAAGATTACTACTGGCAAAATCAATGCTTACTCAATCCGCGGCAAGGCCAAACGTAAGCCGCTAATCATAGATCAATCTGATATATCAGCCAACTAATGTGATGCATCACAAGTACTTGACAATATTTCAACTAAGTACTTGACAAATATTATAATATATGTTATAATATTCACGTACTGGTAAGGATTTGCGGATGGGACTCCGGTCTCGATCCGCATTTTTATTTCAGGAGAAAAGCCTATGAGTTTTGAGATGTTTCTAAGTTGGTTGCAGGCACCAGGCATAAATGTAGTGATCGGCTTTATTGAGAGCTTTGCGATTGAGTGGATTCCTAATTGGGGCAATCTAGATGCTAAGCTCAAGCGTCTATACACATTCTTGATCTGTCTAGCTATCCCTCTATTCGGTGTATTGCTTGGCATAGTTACTGGGCATTACTCAGCAAACTTTGAACAGGTAATCTGGCCCGCGCTAGTAGCTGGCATGTCAGCTTTTGCTGGTTCCAGTGCCGCTCATACGCGTAAGCTGATTACCAGAAAGGATAGTGACAATGCCTAATGAGGAAAAGCAGAAGTTTGAGCTATCTGATGTTGATGTCGAAACACTTGGTCTAGTCTTTGCAGGAGCCAATCGTGAAGACTTCTTCATGGTCAAGAGTGCCGAAGCTAGCACTGATAATGAGGATGGCATCGAAGACGAAGACAAGAAGAAAGAATGCGACGAAATGCAAGAAGCGGATAAGTCGGAAATGGGGCAGGACTCCAAAAAGCTTTCCGATTTAGGTAAGCGCTTTATCGAGTTGATTGTCAATACAGCTAAGGAAATTCTTCTACAAGAAAAGTCGCCCGCCAGCGTCGTAGAAGAGTCTACTGAAACTGTTGATAATACTGTAGCTAGTGAAGCTGAAATCATTGAATCTGCTAAGGAGGAAGAGGTAAAAGAAGAGACATCTGAACCGGTAACTGAATCTGATGTAGTGGAAACAACTGAGCAGGCTGCAATAGCTGAAGTAGCAGTTGAAGAGAACGAATTAAGTAAGGAGAACAATATGAGTGAAGAGAATCAGGTCGATGTGGAGAAGTACAATGACTTGGTATCTCGTTTGGAAAAGGCCGAGCAGGCACTGGTTATCGCCAAGGAAGAGAAGGAACGCTCTGAATTCATTTCCAAGGCACGTAGTCTTTCTGCCTTACCGCTTAGCCCGGACGAGTTAGCCGATCATATGTACTGGCTGTCCAAGACTGATCCGACGCGCTACGAGTGGTTTGCTGCCGTCATGCAGACGATGGATAATCACCTTGTAGACAATCAGCTTTGGCTAGAGAAGGGCGTCAACTATGCTGCTGAAGCAACTGACGCGGTGACTAAGGCTACTCGGTCGGCTAATCCGCGCGACGAGTTGCTAAAGGTTGGTCGGGACGATGCAATGGCTTATCTGCGCAGCGCGCGTAAGCCTGGAAGGGAGGTGTAATCATGGCTAGCAAGGGTTGGGATTACACTTATATTGCTGACTCGGACTTGAGCAGCTATCAGTATCGGTTCGTAAAGGCTTCTAGCACCGCGGGTAATGTCGAGCTAAATGCTACGATGGGCGGGTCATGCTTGGGTGTCTTGCAGAACGATCCTACCGCTGGTGAAGAAGCTACTGTACGGCGCTTTGGGCAGACCAAGGTACGCCTAACTGCTGAGGCATCCAACGCTAGCCCGCTGACGTTTGGCGGCTTGGTAATTAGCTCTAGCACTGGTTTGGCTACTGGTTATATCAATACGACTGCCGGCTGTGCCTGGTGTATGGGGCAATCGGAAGTGGCTTACGCGTCTGGCTCAGGCGCTTATGGCACAATCTTCCTCACCATACCGCAGCGTGCGGTAGTATAAGGAAAGGAGAATAAGATATGCCACTTCCTACTTTACATGATGTTCATGTCGATGCGGTAATGACTTCGATCAGTATCGGATATAGTAATCCTGAATACATGAATACACAGGTATTCTCTACTATTCCGGTAATGAAAAAGTCGGATTACTACTTCACGTTCCCGAAGCAGGCTTGGCAGCGTAATGTGGTTGCTCAGCGTGCGCCGGGAGCAATTGCTGAACGCGCAGAGTACGACCTAACGACTGGGACCTATAACTGCATGACCTACGCAGTAGCTAAGGTTGTACCGGATGAAGTGCGCGAAAACGCAGATGCTCCGCTACGGCCCGATGTTGAGGCTGCCGAATTCGTTACTGACGCACTCTTGCGGGCACAGGAAATTCGAGTCGCCAATCTCACCACAGGCGGGTCTGGACTATGGTCGTATTCTGCTACGCCTAATACTGCTTGGAGTTCTGATCTTTCTGATCCATGGGGCGATATCGACACTGCGGTCAATGGTGTGGTCAGCTCAATTGGTCGCACGCCTAATGTAGCAATTATGTCCTGGGATGTATGGCGGCATCTGCGTCAGCATCCTGACTTCCTGGATCGGGTGAAGTACACTCGACCGGGCGGGCGCGTCGATCCGAGCGATCTAGTTGACTGGTTTGGCTTTAGCAAGGTCCTCATTGGCACGCAGTTATGGGATAAGGCCATGGAAGGCCAGACTGCATCTCCTGCCTACATCTGGGGCGATCAGTTCTGGTGTGGTTATGTTCCGCCTTCGCCGTCACTGCGCACGCCCGCGGCTGGCTATGTCCTTGAATGGAAGACGCGCAAGATCGCTCGTTTCCGTGAAGATCAGCGTTACCAGGATGTATTTGAAGCATCGCACTCTACCGATGAAGTCATTGCCGCCTCTGATGCTGGTGCTGTTCTGTACAACTGTGTGTAACCTAGGGCTTGTGTGGACTGGTTGATTTACTTATTGATAGCAGAATGCCCAGTCCACACAGCCATTATTGCTTAGCATGCTAGCAGGTTGGGACTTATTCGCAAGAATGAGTTTGCATGTCCTCCGCACAGGAGATGCTGTGGCGCTCCCACAGAAAAAGAATACAATTGAATACCCTTGAATACTCCTGTGCGTAATAAACTTAAGTGTATTATCCAGGAGTATTTGTATTCTATCTATAAGGAGATAGTAAAATGCCTAGTTTCAAGACTCGAAGAACTCTACTCGCGGCTGGTGGGCTTACTGTTGGTGCTAGCAACACTGTTGATGTCAATGGCACAAGTATCTCGGCTATTTTGGCTGGGTCAGTAGCAGCTTGTATGGGCGCAATCAATGCGTCTACTATGGGCTCGGCTTCAATTGCTATTACAGGTGTGTCGGCCACATCTAAGGTATTTGCAATTGGTGCATGCGTATTGAATGCCTCGTTACCGAACGGATTTGTAATCAACAATATCCGTGTTGGCACAAATGGCGCTTCAATTAACCTGTTCAACTGTGGCGATGCAAATGGCGGCGCTAGTACAGTAGGATTTCATTACGTAGCATACGTTCTATAATCCCAATAGGGAGAGTGTGCTATGCTGACTGAATTCTTGGCACGTATAAAAATGCCGCCTATCAGTGGCGGCGCGCGTTATGTAATTAGTCTAATGATGATCGGGCAAGGTATTCTGCGTATAGCTGGACTAAACACGTTAACTGTGCACTATACTAATCCGATTGTATTTGGCTTGTTGCAAGTTGTCTCAGGGCTATTATTTTTAGTATCGGCATTCAACGGTTGGCGTGGTGGTTGGTTTGGTAGAATATCCGCTGCAATCTGTGCGTCTACTAATATGCTTGCCGCTCTAGCTGTAATGCCGATACTATCATCTTCATGGTCAGCGTTGATACTGTCCGTATTTTGCATATTAGAAGCTGCTCAAAACGAGAGGCATTGCTAATGGACATCAAAATCATTGGCGAAAATTGGCAGATCATCATCTCGTTTGGAGTGGCATTAGTATCGCTCCTATTAGGCATTCGAGCTAATGCGAAACGCTCATTGCTGCCAGAAACTAAGGAGGAGCAATTGTCGAAACAGGTCGAAGACTTGCGTAAGACTGTTAATACATTAGTAACCGAACTGGATTTAGCCAGAAAGCGCATTCAAGAACTCGAAACACAGCTTACAGTAGCGCGTGAACGCATCAATGTATTGGAGAGTAGCCAGATTGCTGCTACTGATAAAAACTCTACTATTCTAGTTGGTATCAATAGTAAGGAATCCGATGCCAGTATCGCGGCCATGCGAGCGATTCGTGAGAAGGGCTGCTTTGCACCAACATTTATGCGACCAGTGCAATTCAAACGCATGAAGAGTTTGCTTGATACGCGTAGAGCAACTGGCATACCAATTCGTTATGTGTATCTGCTACTTGAAGTGAGTGGCAATAGGCTAATCTTCAAAGATGGCGAGTATACACCAACTGATCTAGATGGAATCCTAACTGATGTTGATGTGCTGGTGCTAATTGGGCGCGATACATCTTTTGCGGCAGCCTTGATCGGTAGTGTACCGTATGTTATCACAGTTAGAGGAGCGGTACCGGAAGAGGCAATTGCATTGTTTATCAGAATATTCTGGACAGCAATCGGCGACGGCTCTGATCCGAATGATGCATTCTATCTGGCAGTAGAGCGCTCACCAACTGTTATCATGGATGTAATTGAATTGCATACCTAATGTGAAACTATTCACATACCTTAATTGCGTGGCGCACGTAACCAATCGTGGCCGGGAGTGAATTATGTCTAGATTGTATGGTCAAGCAGCTATAGAAATTTTGCGTAGTTCAGGATCGTTAGCTGCTGATGGTAGTGTATCTGGTAGCCTGATATCAATGGGCTGTCGCAGCATTGTAGGCATTGTATTTAGTAGCGCCTCATCTAAAGCCGCGTCTGGATTGAGCATCTATCAATCTGCTGATTATGGTGTCAACTGGGATTATATATCCGCGTCCGTTGTTACTGCTGATTCAGGTTCAGGCTTCTCGATTGAGGTAGTTGGCAACGCTGCTAAAGTTACATATATCAATGGTGACGATGATGCCAGCGCACTACGAACATGCTGGTATCTAAGGCCGGTGTAATATGGGACGTTTAGTCAAAGCAGTCACAGTTATCAGTGGTAGTGTTATAGCTAGTGGTGCTAATACTATAGCCACCAGTCCTGGAGTGGGCGCGCAGATATGCTTATCAACTGTTGTGTTACAGAATTATGTTGCCGCATCGCAGTTGGCGCTGCTAAAATCTGGTAGCTCCAGTACGAAATTGAATGTATTATGCAAGGATCAGGGCGATGGAGTGGCGCTTGCTTTTACTGAGGGACGCGAGATTCGCCTTGATCCGAACGATGCATTGGTACTGGATATCAGTACGGGTTCGCCATTTGGCTATACAATTGGCTACTTTGTGGAGTCATAATATGAATGACATTTTGCTTGGTATATCATTGTTCATGTCTACTGTAGCAATTGTAATAGGCGTATTGACCATTCTACGATTAGGCAAGAAGCATAAGTTTACTAAAACTGTAGCAGAGAAGGCTAAGCTGGGGAAAGTAGATCGCATCTTCAGTCCAATTGATACTGGTGAGACTCGTATTCTGGTACGCGATCAGAGCGCATTACTTAGTGAATTATTGAACGATCCAGCTAATCTAGACTACCGCCAGTACGGTCGTGACTACGAGTCAATTGCGAGCCTGCTCAACTATCGGGCCGAGACAATTAATCCAGATAGTATTACGTCCATTCCTAAACATGTATCTATATATGATTTACTGGACGTCATGGAGCCTACTGAGGCATTGGATATTTATCGTATTCCTGGACTCAAGACCGATATTGAAACAGCCATTAGTATGGACAATCGTGACGCGCTGGTGTCTGTATTGCAAGTAGCGGCAAGTATACTCTCTGATAATACTATTAGAAAAATCCAAGCTATTCTAGCTGAAAAGGAAGATGATCCTAGTTATAGTAATACTGTCAAGCTATGTAGTCGAGCGGAACAGGTTGGTTTAGCTCCAGTCAATCCAAGCGACGTGCAAACCGCATTACATAATGTGAGATGGTAAGATGACCGGATTATTGCGCGGTGGCATGAGTGGAATAATACGGAGACGCGATGCTAATAGTGCTTGGTACCGCGCGGGCGGCGCACCGGCACCGATTCGCGCGTACTGCCCGCTCGGCGCGGCAAACTACGCCGCGAGCCTGCACGATTTCGCGGAAATCCAGGATGCGTTTGAGGGTGTAACACCAGGTTTTTCCAGCGCGACGGGATGGATCTTTGACGGATCGTCAAAACGCCTCCGGACAGGCGCAATTCCCGCGAATCTTGACTATACCATCATCGTGCGCTTTGCCGCCGTTTCCGGCGATAATCGCTATATTTTCGGATCTACAAACGCAGCAGTAACAGCCGCTTTTGTAATAAATGAGGGGAATGGAGGTAAGCGTATGTGGTGGCGCGGCAGTACGATTCTGAAAAATGGCACAGCTGTCGCCGCGGGCGTACAGGCGCTGGCTGGCAGAAGCGCGTATATGGATGGCGCGCTGATCGCAACGCTGACCGACGCGGGGATTACGCCAAACCGAGAATTTATCATTGGCGGATATGGCGTTGGTGCGGCAGAGGGGCTAATGGTGGGCTACTGGCAAGCAGGTGCGATTTACGATACATCTACCGGTCACGCCACATGGGTGCCGGCCGTTTCCGCCGCGATGGCCGCGCTGACGGGGTGAAAGCATGACTATTATTATTGATCCAATTACTGTGCAACCAATAGCTAATGGTGTTATTAGAGTTGAGCCAGTTATTATAGGCAAGCGCTTATTCGGCTCCAATGCTACTGCTCAACCATTCTTATCATACGATAGCTTTACACGCGCCAATGGAGTTCTTGGTTCAAGTGAATCAGTTGGTCCAAGCGGCGAGACGGCCCAATCCATTGCTTGGAATGCATCTGGCTGGTCGATTGCGAGCGGTGTAGTGCAAAGTGGCGAGATCAATGTATTTGCGCTTCAATCGTGCGGTATATCCAATGTTACTATCAGTGTTACTGTTAGAGCGTTAGCTGAGGCTGCTGGCATATATGCCAGATGTGACTCGGCTACTAATCCTACTATTTCATTTCAGATGTTTCAAGCTGGCAGTTCTGTAGTTATTTTAGAGTCCTTACCAGAAGGGTCGTCTCTCTTGGCTGAATACGTGTCCGAATACGTTGCCAATGATGTGTTGAAGCTGGTTCTTTCTGGCACGTCCTGGCAAGCATACAAAAATGATATACTATTAGGTAGCGGCACGACAGTTATTGTGGACGGCACAATTCATGGCATGTTTTCTAGCATCTCCGGTGACAAGCTAGATAACTGGACATGCAGAGGATAATACAAATATGACTTATGCATCAGCATCTAATGTAGTCGGTTATTGCAAGAGTCTACTTGGCTCAGCTTCAACCTTTGATTCTACTACCTCTCCGGCCTCATCGCATGTAGAAAATTGGTTAGCTGCTGGCTATAGTCGCATCAATGCTTATCTATCTGGCAGTGGCTATACTATTCCAGTAGCTTCCACTGCCAGCATTTACAATGAGCTAGTAGACCTGAATGCGCTCTACGCGGCAGCCAGAGCAGAAATGTCACGTGTCGGTATAGTAATCAACGCCGGCGAGCGCTTACGCGGCAAAATCTTCATGGACATGTTCTATGAAGGCATCAATAGTCTCGGTCAAATGGACCTCACTGCTATGGGCGTAACGCGCTCATCTACTATGGTGCCATATGCTGGTGGTATATCTATCTCTGATAAAGACACCTATGAATCTAACACCGATCGAGTCAAGCCGCGCTTCTATCGTGGTATGCATGATTTTCCTGGCACACTAGCTAATGCGCATGCAGATGACGACGATGATTATGATGATTGGTAATAGCTATTGCAATTAGTGTTGCTTTGTGATATAATTATACAGGTGCATTACATAATCATCATAAGGAGAAACAATATTGAACGTAGTCTATGTATACGCTGATAGCGCACTAGAATGGAATACATCCGAATGGCGCTGCTTAGCCTTTGCCGACGCGATGAATAAAGCTGCTGCTGAAAAGAAAGCTGACTGGCACGCTAAGCTCATTCATGTATCCGGTTTCGAGCACTACATGTCGCCCGATGTACAGAAATGGATCAGTGATGCCGATATAGTAATCTTTCAGCGCAATCTGCTCAGCGATCAAATGGTTGATGGTGTGCGCTATTGGCAAGGCAGAGGTAAGCCAACTGTAGTAGACCTAGATGACGCCTATCAGATGCTGCCCTCATCTAATCCAGCGCATAACTTCTGGCATCGCAATTCGGCTAAGCTGCCTACACCGCCATTGCAGATGCTGTGCCGTGGACTGTCAGTCAGCGATGGGTTGATTTCTCCCAATCGGTTACTGTTAGCTGATTGGAAGTATATCACAAACGGGTACTATGTGCCAAATTATGCTAGGCGCGAGTGGTGGCAAGAAATGTCGGACAGGACTGCTCGTAAGGCTGAGCTAGGCTTGAGTGATCGCATTCTAATCGGCTGGGGTGGCTCTGTCAGTCATTATGATTCCTGGTGGGGATCAGGACTACGTGACGCTGCTACAATTATCAGTCGCAATCATCCAGAGGTAATCTGGGTAATCTGTGGTAATGATCCAAGGATATTTGAGCAGCTACCTGTACCAATTGACCAGAAGCGCATGCAGCCCGGTGTATCGCCTAACGAGTGGCCTAAAGTAGTTAGCATGTTTGATATTGGTGTAGCGCCTCTCTATGGCCCATACGATCAGCGCAGGTCATGGATCAAGGGGTTGGAGTATGGACTGGCTGGTATTCCTTGGATTGGCTCCTACGGTGAGCCGTATGAAGAGTTCTCTAAATTCGGCAAGCTAGTCCGTGACGGTACCGACAATTGGGCTAAAGCCATTATGGACACTTTGGATAATCTGGTCAGTGAGAATGAGCTAGCAACGCGTGGTATACCATACTTTCAAAGCTTATTCATTGATAATCAGTTAGATTATGTAAAGTCAGTATACAGTCAGATCATCAATGACTTTCGTGCCGATCATGGCGTGCTGCCTGGACTGTACTTTATCAATTGGGATGCTAAGCCTACTGTTGAAGCGAGCAAGTCTACAGAGATGATTGAATCGGATAAGCCAGTCGAGGTGAATGAGCATGAGTGAAGATAATATGCTGCAAGAATTCTCTGATACTAATCAGATACACTTAATGCTAATCATGGACAAGCTACCGCGCTTATTCGGTGAAGCTACCATCATTGATGGCGTCAATCTGATTGAGTGTGCGGCTTACGATATCATTCAGCATATCAATCATGCCTTCCTCAATGAGCGCTTGGCTGGAGAATCAAACAATGCATAATATCTTCGTCTCGCCTGACCAGAGATTCTTGCCCATCATGCGGATTGTCAATGATGCTTTACATAATGATGTAGTATTCTGGACGCTAACGCAGGACTTCTGTGAAGTAATCAAGAATGTAGACTTGAAATCAGAGTGCATTGCTAGCCTGATTGATGCACCGGCTCGCAATGATGCCACACGCATGGCTGCTGCAATTGTATCTAATATAAGCAAGGCTAGCCAGCGTAATGATATCTATAATGTGGCCAAAAACTCGGGAGCAACTATCGCAGTAGCAAGATGGCTAAATGATAATCTGGACATGTTTATGTACAATTCCGTGCCCAACATCGCGGCAATTATCGTATCCTTGAATAAGATCAAGCCCGAGCTTATCATTGTTCACAATGATGTCGATACAGTGATGAAGCCAATCTGTCAGTGGGGTAGGGCACATAGCATTCCTGTTCTACATATTCCGCATGCAATCTATTTGCCTAATACTGGCCGTGGTCCAGTTATGTCGGATATACACGACTTTGCTATGGCGACACATGTGGCTGCGGGTGGGCCATTTCAAGCTAACTGGTATAAGGAGCGCTATGATCTGCTCAAGCTAGGTGCACAGATTCGCATTACTGGCTTACCACAATATGATCGCTTAGCTAATGTGCATCCAGATCGCGAGCGCTCATGCAAACTGCTCAGCCTTGATACGCGTAAGCCAATTGTGGTTTATTTCCCAAGCTGGTCACAAGATACCAATATCCTTGGCTGTCATAATGGATTAGAAGAAGCGTTTGCTGCATTTCTAGAGACTACTAAGCGTCTACCTGAATGCCAGTTTATATTCTCAGCGCATCCGAATGATCGCAATGAGGGACTCATCAAGCAGCGCATCGAGCAAGCCAAGGCAACTGGTATGCCAATACTATTCTGCCCAGGGCATTTAGATGTCATGCTTAGCTGTGCGGATGTAGCGATCAGCTATGGCAATAGTAATGTGTTGCTTGAAGCAGCTTGTGTACGTACAGCGCGCTTGATCGAAATTGGCGATCCGCCACTTGTGCCCGAAGTAATTGCACTAGGTGCTAATCCAGATGAACTTGAGGCCGCCATCAGAACATCTCTTAGACAGCCGCCGCCAAGCTACAATAGTCTAATCAATAAGTATCTTGTGCAAAATGGCGGCACAGCTACACGTAAGATATCCGACTGGATATTGTCATTGCTGCCAAAGGCGGGATAATGGGACCAACATTTGAAACTGATATCAGCGATCTAAGGGCTAAGTTTGATCCAATCATGAAAGCGTTGCCCACTACTGGCGGTAAAATACTCAATGCTATAGCATTAGAGGTAGCTAGGAGTTTCTACAATTATGCGGTAACTCATAGTCCAGTTGGCGAAGCGCGCGATAAGCGTTATGGTAACTCGCATCTGAAGGATTCATTCAGCATTGAATCTGGAGTGGGCACATATTCAGTATGGACATCGCAGCCAGAGAAATTAGATTATGTAACTAGGCAGACTAAGCCTGGCTATATGATCTTTCCAGGTTCCATCACTGGTAAAGGCTCAGCTAGAGCATTATCCTGGCCTGGGCTAGAGCATCCTGTCAAATGGGTTGGCGAACCATACACTGCGCGCCATCCAGGATCGGCAGCTAATCCATTTATAGATGAGGCATATGTAGCAGCCGAGCGTACAGCAGGACAATTGGCTGCACAGTACGTTGCCGCATTTGAGAATCCAGCCTTCTATTCTAAAGCTGGACAGTTTACATATGCTCCATCTGGGCGTGGTTCTAAATGGCGCGGCGCTGGCGGGCGCTTTGTAAGTATAAGTAAAGGATAACGATAATGGCTAGTAGCGGCTCGGCAATTGCAGATCAGTTAGTCAGCATCTTCAGCGCGTCTACATTATTCGGCAGCTATGTATCGAAGAATTCCTATGCCATTATGGAATCCTCCAATGACGTTGCAATGAAAGTCTCATTCACTGGCTACAGTGGCGCATTTACTGTATTTGGCGATGGCGAACCATCTGATGATTGGCGTTTTAGACTTGAAACATATGTTCGAGATACCGGTGTGCCAGAAACTGTGCTCAATACTATCTGGTCTATCAATGATAAGGTAATCGCGGCAATCAAAGCTAATCCAACTATCAATAATACTGTCGATCAAGTAATCAGATTGGAAGCTGAACACAATCCGCAAACCGGTATCACATTCCCAGGTGGAGCAACTTGGATACCAATTATGTATACGCTTGAAGTAGAGAACGTTATCTAATCTATCAGATTAATCATCTGAAATATCAGTTCAGCAAACGCGTATAGGACACGAGAGTGCTAATATACGCGTTTTATTATGTAATGTCATTGCAACGTCTATTGACATTTTAGTCTAAGTATGGTATAATAATTAGCAGGAGAAAAGTATGTACAAGTTTGTACAAACAGTGTGGCACGACAATAAAGATGGGACACATACAATCTACAATGCTGGCACATTAGATGAGCTAGTAGATTGGCCGAAGAAGCACATTCAATCCGCTCTTAGCATTGGTCTCATTGCGTTGTCTGATGTGGAGGTAAGTAATGGCGAAAATCGTAGCACGTAATGTGCGTATCTCACTAGGTGGCAGAGATTTATCGACGCGTTCAAATAGTACTACCTTGCGACTAACTGCTGAAGCGCCAGAGGCAACCGCATTTACAGACTCGATCAAGTGCAGGCTAGCTGATAGTGTCAAGGATGTGGAATTAACAGTTGATGGCTTTCAGGATGTGGCGGCATCTCAAGTCGATGAACTGTACAATTCTATGCTTGGCGCATCGGGAATAGTTGGTCAATATCCTGAAGGGTATGGCGCATCTAAGGTTGGTAAGGAATTTGTTGGCATCTTGTCCAATTATGAAATGCGCTATCCGTTAGCGGAAGCCGCGGCATTTAGCACTACATATGCTGGCACTGGTAATCTGTATTACACGCGCTCGCTTGGATATACAACCATGAACGGTGCTGGCACTAGCCCATTAGCATCAGTTGATTATGGCGCTAGTCCTGCTGGCTCGATGTATGGATTCATTAGGTTATACACGCTTACTGGGACGACGCCAGAATTCAGTGCTAGTATTCAAAACAGTTCTGATGATTCAACTTGGACCACCGCGCTTGTAATTACAGACAAGGCTAGTGTGGCCGCGGTAGGAATCTCAAGTGCATCATGGAGTGCAATCACTGGCGCATCGCGTTATCGCAGGGTATCAATTCAGCTTGCTGGCACCAGCCCATGCGCGACATTTATGGTAGCAGCGAGCTAATTTAGGAAACTTATCCGTATAGAAATAAAGCCTCTATAACGGATAGTTTTCCCGACTACAAATAAATACTATTACATCGAAAAAAGTAAATGTAGTAGGGTTATTTGTAGAGTTTAGCGACAAGTACATCGACAAATAAATACTGCTATATGGAAAATTGCAAATGTAGCAGCTATTATTTGTAAGCAGAAAACTTATCCGTTATAGATAGCAATTATTCTAACCCATAAGTTTTCTCAAGTAGGTAGTTGATCGAGTGTATGTAGCCCATAGTTCTGGCGGGCAGTGGGCATCCAGAAAGGGTTGAGGTAATAAGATATGGCTAAATTAGTAGCAAGGAACGCATCGTTAGGTGTCGATGATAGTGCAGGCACTTGTCGCGCTATCTCCGGCAAAACAAACGAAATCACATTGCGCTACACTGCCGAAGTGCCAGAGGTTACAGGTTTCGGTGATGTAGTCAAGCAGCGCGTTGCTGATTCGATCAAGGATGTCGAGCTTACTATGTCGGGCTTTATGGATACCGGAGCGAATGAAACTGATATAGTAATGTATGGCATTCTTGGTGGCAGCACGCGCTTTGCGCTTGGGCCTTCTGGTTCAGGCAGTGGCTGCGTTATGTATACTGCGTGTACGATATTGAGCAGCTATGAAATGTCGTTTACGTTGATGGATGCAGCTAAAATCTCAATGACCATGGTGGGCAGGTCTGGCTCACTAACACGGACCACATTCGGATAATATTATACTGAGGAGATTGACAATCTAATGACAAGTACTAAAAGGAAGATGCCGATCAAGACGGCAAAGATTGAACTAGAAGGCGATTGGGAAGGCTGGAATTTCACCGCGCGTACCAATCCGACATTAGGGATGTTTGCTGACGCGGCAAGCGGTAACTTTGATCGTATGGCGGAAGCATTGTCTACTATGGTTGTGGAATGGAACTTTGTAGACGAGGAAGGCAATCCTCTTCCGCAGCCTAAAGAAGAAGGCGCGACTAGCATGCTACCGCTCGATCTGACATCAACTGTTATTAGCTCAATCATGGATCGGATTGCCAAGCTCCCAAACGCCTAGAGGGAGCAATCGTCGAGCATGTCTTGACGGGCGCTCCGATGCCAGTAGAGTTGTTGCGAGTACTAATTAGTAAGGAGTTCAATATACCGCTGAATGTAGTTGATGATTGCGATGCAGGGGATTTGCTCATATCATGGAATATCTATCAACTATATGAAAATGAGCGGTACGAGAAGAGTCAGTACAATAGTGGCTCAAGATCAGATGATTGATTGTTGATATTGACATTACCAGTACAAGTATATATCAGGTACGGAGATAACGCACTTATCACGTACATGTAGCAGACAAGGGGTCCGCGCTTAGTAATAGGCGCGGATTTCTTCTAGATAGGCAGGCAACATGAGTCCATTGATAAATAATGGCAGCATACTGATGACTACTAGAGCGTTCGATTACTCTAGTAAAACGTTTCAGCAAATAAGCAACTCCTACACCAATATGGTTAATCGGATCGAGACGCAAGGTAAGCGGCTCAGTACTTCGATGAACATGGCGGTCACGCCGCGCAAGTGGGTGCAGACCTGGGATAGCAATATCAAGGCCATGCGTCAAGCCGCGATTGAGTATGATAAGGTTACTAATACCTTCATTGCTAAAGAAGATATTATCAAGAAACGTGGTTGGTATAGCAAGGTTATAGTCCCCGCTGGTACATCCCTGCCTTGGAAGATGGTTGGCTATTCACCGCGCGATGTGCAAGGAATTGCTAATGCCTCCGCCGCCATGGCTGACTTTGCTGTCAAGACACAAACTTCTGCTGCTGCCATAGGTATGCTGTCACAGCGACTTCAGGCTGGTCTAGGCTCATTAGCTAAATTTGCTGGTACGCTACAAACTACCGGCCTAGTTATGACTGCTACTCTTACTACTGGCATAATTGGACTCGGCTCAGCAGCTAGTAAAGTAACTATTGAGTACGACAAGGCAATGCGCAACGTGCAAGCCACTGGCCGTCTAACTGAAGCGCAGACTAAGAAGATATCTGACAACATTATAGCTATGTCGCTCGATCCTAAGAAGTCAGTTGCCTCGCCCGCTGATCTAATGAGCTCATTTTGGGAGATTCAATCTGCTGGTATTCGAGATACCGCTAGCGCGCAAAAGGTGCTGGAAGCTTCCACTAAGGCGGCTACCGCTGGCTTAGCCGATCAGCAAACTACTGCCCGTGGTCTATCACAAGTAGTCAATGCTTATGGTAAGGATGCTAATCTAGCCGCTGATTTTGCCAATACTATGGTACGCGCGGTCGATGTCGGTGTTTTCACGTTTGATAGCTTGATTGGCTCAATGGGCAAGTGGTTGACTACTGCCGGCATGGTGAAAGCTCCATTTGAAGAAGTGGCAGCAGGTATTGCAACTATGTCGCAGATGGGCATGTCAGCCGATGAGGCTGGCACTGCTATGAACCGCATGCTAGTTGGCTTCTTGCGCCCCGCACCAAAGGTAGTTGAAGCTGCGGAGAAGATCGGTCTTGACATGTCTGCTAATACGATCAAGACTAAAGGTTTTGTTGGCGCAATGGCTGACATCAATGAGAAGCTAGGTCTGTACAATGCTATTACTGCCGAGGACCGTACTGGCAGAATTCGCGATATTGATGATCAGATTACGCAAACTCAGAACAGGATCAGAGAGGCTCAGGCCAACAAGGAAGGTACTGCTACACTAAAGACCAAGCTAGCCGCACTCAAGGATGAACGTACTGAAATTGTTGATACTATATTTAGCCTGAAGACATACGAGCAATTGATCGCTGATATATCAGCGCAGAAGGGCATTGATCCAGGATTGGTCGCGCAAATCTTCCCCGACATTCGGCAGCTACGTGGTGCGTATGCCCTACTCATGGATGATATGAAAGCATTCAATGAGAACGTTGCCCTGCTAGGTGATAAGACTGCGCTACAAAAAGTATTCGATGTACAGACGACATCATTTGAGAGTAAGCTGCAAACAATCAAAAACAACTTTATTGCTATTGGTATAGTGGTTGGCAATATTGTGCTACCGATAGTAATTGACTTTCTGAATACTGCTGTTATTCCGTTGATTGATAAATTTAGAATGCTTACCAAGGATGCGCAAACAGGCATCATCAAGCTCGGTATGGCTTTAGCAATCTTGGGGCCGACATTACTGATAGCTGGTGTGTCGCTCAATATTATAGCAACTGGACTAGGGCATTTAGTAAGATTGATGACCACGCTTATCTTGGGTAAGTTTGGTGCGTTTGCCCTAGTTGGTAAAGTAATAAAAGGTATCGCGTCATTTGTCGGCGCGCCAATTACAGCCATTGCATTATTGATCGGAGCAGTTGCTTTACTGAAGACTGCTTGGCAGGATAACTGGCTTAATATTCGCGACGTTGTTTATCAGATAGCGCCAGACCTAGCTGAAACCATTGATAAGATTACGTCTGCTATTGATAAAATTGGTCCAGCCATAGCTCAAGTAGTGGATGTTATAGTGGCAGCAGTTGCTCCCGCCATAGCAAAGCTAGCCGAATTCTTACATCTAGTTGGCTTGCTTGCTGCTCTTAAGCAAACCGGATTGAATATATTTGAGATTGCTGGCGGTTCAGCATTGGGGTTCTTGAATTCACTTGCGCAAGGGAAAACGGTAGCTGAGGCTATGTCAGTCGGTACGGTTACTGGAATCTCTAACGCTATGGCGCTCAAAAATGGCGGTCTAAAAGCAGCCCCGGAACAGATAGCTACAGCCGCTATTACTGAAGCGGGTACTGCTACTGGCGTACCTCCCGCGATAATCAAGGCTACTATTGAGCCAGTAACAACACGTATTCAATCTGAAGGGCTCACTGGATTAGGCTCTGTATTACCAGGAGGATTTGGCGCGGCTAATGCGGCTGGAGTGCAATTTAGCGATACGCTTATTATTGCCGCGGATTCTTTGGTAGATATGATTCCACCACTGAGAGAGATTAGTGAAATATCTGATAAGTTACACGCGCGTGGCAGACTTGATGTGGGCGGAGGAGGTGGAGGAGCGTCTTTTGGCGGTACAGCAGGCGCGCCCACAAGTTCAATATCTGGTGGCGGCACATCGTCTTTCAGTGATATATATAGCTTGGGTGTCGCCATGGGCGGCGGCGGTAGCCAGTTTGGCGTTGCGCCACCCGTGTCAATTGGGGCTACTGGTGGTGGCGCAACTTCGTTCAATGAAATATACAAGCTGGGCGTTGCAGCCGGTGGAGGTAGCACGTCATTTGGCGCAGCTTTGCCATCTTCCGTTGGGCCATCTGGCGGCGGTAGCAGTAAATACGGTGATTATATAGAGCGCCTAGGTAAAGCGATGGGCGGTGGTAGGTCTACATTTACGGAAGCCTATAATCCATTTCTTGGCAATGGTGGCACATCGTTTGGTGGCACGTCAAAAGTTGCAGCGCAAAGCGAGAGTGTAATCAAGCTAGCTAATGAGTGGAAAGGCGCGGCATTAGCGACTGATGATTATATAACTGCATACAAAGAGTACCAGACACTTGCTAGTAAAGAGGTTGAGCAAAAGCAAATTACTGGACTAACTAAACCGCTCGCTACAGTAGAAAATGCTCCACAGCTACTAGGGGATGTAATTAAAGGCTCCAAAGATTGGTCACTAACTATTCCAGTAGCACCAAAACTAGATGCCAAAAAAGCTATCAGTAGCATTGCTTCTTCGTTCATTGGTCCAATAAGTAACGCTGTTTCAGTTGCGAAACCACAAGCCGTATCTAAGGCTGCCGATGTAGGCAAGGGTATCGGTGGCGGCATTATGGAGTGGATCAAGAATAAGCTAGTAGGATTACCCGCGTGGCTACTTGGTCTAATTAATGGGCTACTGGACAGCCTGCCAAAAATAGATACTACTATCAAGGATTGGTATAACCCAATGGAGAGCAATCCATTGGAGCAGGTTGTGCTATCTATTCCAAACGTAGCGGACGCATATCAAAGCGCCATGGAACAAATGGCCGCCGACACTGCCGACACGGCTTCGCAATACTTTGATGATGTAGGCAGCGAGCTAGAAGATGCGGCCAAAAAAGCTAAATCAGACATCGAAGAAGCGCTTGCTACGGGACAGAAACAGGCTATTGATCTCTATGATGTCCGTGGTGGCACTAATGGTGGCGGTCCATTAGCGGCGGGAGCAAATGGTCCATTTGAATCCTTCTACCGCTTAGCTGATATTTCTAAGAATCTTGGCACGCCACATGAGGGAGTAGACACGCGTAAATGGTATCAGATGTACTTTGATGGCATGGGCTTCGATCAGGCTAAAGAACAAGCCACCGCTGCTCTAAAGAACATGGAAATGGGCCTCTGGATGGAACCGAATGTACAGCAATACATCGGACCCGATCAGCGCGCGCAAATTGCCGATACAGTCAAGCAGCAGATGCAGGGCGAAGATCAATCAGCCGCGTTTGCACAAAGTATAGCCGATGAATTTGGCTTGCCATTTGAAGAGGTAATCAAGAACATTGCCCCAAATAGTAAGGCCGCTACTGAGGCATCAGTCAAAGATATTCAAACCAATATCTCAGATGCTGCTAAGGACTTAGATACTAATTCCGACATTGCTAAAAATATCTTAGGCATCGACTCAGATAACATCAAAGATATCGTTGCTGGTACAATTGGTATGTTCTTGAGTAGCATGGATACATATCTAGGCGACGAGAAGAATCAGAAGTCATTGAAGTCACGCGGCGAATCAACTTGGGGTTATGTCGAGCAAGGCATGATTGATAAAGCGTCTACGCCTAACGGCGGCTTCTACAAAGCCATCGAAGCCATGGTGCTTAGCATCATAGGGAGTAATGACTAATGGGTGACTTTCAATATAAATCCAGCTCAGCCGGTTCATGGACTGATGTACCTAAGACGGCTTACTACGGTACGTTTGCAGGCACAATGAATGTAGTTTATCCAGATACTAGCTCGCGCGATGGTATGGGTAGATTATGTGGTGGCTTTGGTAGCCCACGCGGTGAGATCAATAGTACGCTTATGACTGCTTGCGGTATGCACTGGTGGCAAGCATTCTTTGGCTCAGCTACGGCTGTAGATGTAGAGTTTTGGCTGACATTTAGAAATCCTAGGACCAATCTCTGGGAAAGATATACCGGCTGGCTTGAGCGGCCCGAGTATAGTCGCGTTGAAATTGGCTCTGGCAGTGCGGCAACGCGCTACTATGATGTAAAGATTGCAGTTAGCAATATTACTGCCGCGGCGTAAGATAGGAGCAATCAATCATGGCGTTGACTGCACAGGAAGATCGCAATACACTGGCTACCTACTTTGATGTCAGGTATAAATATTATTCGATTAGCGACTATACTACAATTGAGCCGTCTGATTATGCTGTGTACAGTCTTCCCACTGGCTGGTCTGCTTGTGCTGATACAATTGTCTCGGCTAGCCAGTGGACTGATGTAAGCTCGTACGTATACTTTTCTGGCAATTGGTCACAAGACTGGCGCGAAAGCGCAGTGACATGGGATGCTAATCTAAAGGGCGATACATTCAATGAAGCATACTTTGGTCCGGGTAAGGGCATTATGTCATTGGCTTGCTATAACCTGTACGATGACAATGGACCAATCTATGGTACGGATTTGATTACTGGCGTAACCAATGGGCAGTTCTCAGATTTCACGGGTACCGCAGATGATAATACTTCTGATGACTGGGCTACTATATCCGAAGTAAATAGTGCCAGTAGTGGCGCAATCACTGATGCTACAGTAGACGACTACGATGGTGATGGCTATGCGGCAATTATCAAAGCTGGCTCATCTGGCGCGTGGCTAGCTTGGGGCATCACTGTTGTTCCGGGCATAACATATCGGCTATGCTTCTATACTAAGGGCGATGGCACGTCCGTGTCTGGTGAATATGCAATCTACGATGGTACACATAGCGCATACATTGTCGCGCATACCAAAACTGATGTCACTGGAACTGTATGGCAGAAGATATGTAAAGAGTTTACTGCGCCAGCGGGTTGCACATCAGTTAGTATTCGTCTCTGGGCAGTCGATTCCGATAGCGTAATGTATGTAGATAAAGTATCAGTCTATGCAACTAATTCAGGCTGGGGATTTGATTGGGTTGGCATCATTACCGAGAACGATCATAAGGACGACTACCGCATGGGCGGTGAGTGGAGTTGTAGAGTGTCCAGTTTCGATGGGCTACTACAAAGATATGATAGTCCAAGAATTATCATCGGTGAGATCAATGCGCTAGAGGACGCCTCTGTTGACGTATCATCTACATTAGCTGTAGCGAGTGATGAGTCTGGTGTAAAGACCTACAATGGCATCAGCTATCGGGAGTTTGCTGGTACGCAAGCTGTAGTTGGGGCGGACAATATTATTGATGACAGACTAGAATCAGTTTGGATATCGCAGAATGAGCCTAGCGCGTCCGCGGTCGCGTCTGCTAGTCCTGTTGCTATAATATTTGATGAGGTCTTCAATACACCTGCCGCGGGTTGGTCAAGGGCCAACACTTGGTGGATTGAGGCCTATATGGGCTGGCCCGATGCGTCACTGGACATAGCATGGCGAGACCATTGGATTATTTCACGCAACTCCTATGGTAATCCTGCTGTGTTTGCATTTCAGTTATTTGACGGCAGCAATGGTAAAGATTTCGACATGGGGGAGAGTCCATACCAATTCACGCACGGTGAGCGTGGCATCATCTGTGCTCGCACATCATTCTTTGAGCAGTACACTGGTGGCGATCATGACGCGGAATGGGTGGCTGAAGCAGCGTCATTTCCGACACGTAATTATCAATATGTATTACCAGGCGGGAAAATATGGGGCGGTACAGCTTGTGCGTTTGATCTGCATCCAACTGATGGCTATCTAGTTTGGGGAGAAGGTGGCCCAGGACAAGCCACCGGCACGCGTGTTCATGATTATATTGCTTGGGGTAATTCATCTGCTTCTACAGACCTAACAGATATTTGGCCATTGATAGATTGGTCCGGTTCAACAATAAGCGTGTCTAGTCTTACTGCTGGCCAATCCATTCGTCGCCAGCCAACATTGACCGATACCGATACAGCAGCGGATTGGGTAGCTGAGAACGCACCTTGGCCCGCTGGTTATGTCGAGCAAGGCGATCGTGAGTGGGTTAGAATTACTTTGAAAGCACAAGATGCTAAGGTTGATGAAACTGATTATTTTCCAGCTATTACTGAGAGTGGATCAGTCCTGCGGCTTACATCTACAACTGGCTGGCCAACTAGCGGCAGCGGACTAATTGAAGCAGAGGAATTTGAGTACACTTCCAGAACTGCTTGTACACTAATTATGACTGCGCCACTATCGCAGATGTATTTGCAAGGTACGCCAGTATTTCCGATGTCTGCCAGTACGGCCCAAACTGGCTGGCCGCTATCAAGTATATCCATTGATCGCCGTGAAGGCTTGCCAAAAATTCAAGTAGGGGCATTGTACACATCCTATTTTCATGATACGCGCACACCAAGCGATGCCAGTGCGCTATTTGTCGCTGACTATGCTAAGCCACTCAATATTGGCACGGACGGCGGTAAGCAAACGCAGGTGCTAAGCACTGAAACATCATCTTATCGCTGGGTGCGCACAATCCTAGTTACAATTGATAAAATGCAGGACAGTGGACGTGCCAGAATCAATCGGATCAGAGCTACTATGGATCAGTTATCAGTAGACGAATCTGGCTACGCTGATCTAGATGGCTCGGCCAGCTATTATGTTATCAAGAAGATTCTAATTGATAACACCTTCTTAGATGCTAATGATATAGTGGACAAAACTAATTCTAGCCTACCGTCACAATTGTATGGCCGTATCGGTGATATGAAAATTGGCATCGAGCGCCTAGCACAAGTGCTAAACAAGATCGCTGAATCTACTGGCTGCCTAGTAGTCTACACACCAGAGTCGCAAGTGCACATTTACCGTGACCCGTGGTGGCCACAGACTGATGGTTATGATATCTGGTCGAAGGCTGATCTATTACCTACGCATGTGCGTGGACCATGGAGCTTCAAAACTAACACTACTGAGTATAATGGCGTAGCAGTCTCGGCTAAGACACATGATAACAAGCTCTTATCTCGTGAAATATATCCTGCCAATGCGGTGTCGCCACTTAAGGAAATCACTGATCTAGTAGTAGAAGAAGAGGACGCGCGCTCCTTAGCACAAGCTATGTGGCGCAAGGAGAAGAGCCAGACTACTTGTACGCTAGACATCAAAGGCATTGGAGAATGGTGTCGTGCTAAGCAAGTCGTATCGCTTGCAATAGGACCAAGCAGCCTTAGCTATGGACACTGGGTAATTGAGAATGTACGTCGCCAGTGGTCATCTAATGAGAAGCGTCGTGAATTCAAGACCACTGTAACTTTACGCCGCTTTGTGCTTGCATAATTGCTCAGCTTGTGCTATAATTGTTGCAAGAATAGGATGGTTTGAACAAAATGATTGATAGCTTACTCAAAAGATGCATCAAGGGCGCGCTAGTTGGCGTTGGCATTGTAGCCGTACTGGCAGTGCTAGTATTCTCAATGAATACTACAAGTGTGTCAGCTAACATTTATCCTACTGGCACACCAACTCCAATCGGCTATCGGCATGGTGTAATCTTGTGGGATTATGGCGCTACACCTGACGATGGTGAAGATTTAGCCGTAGCTAGCTGGTACGATAAATATGGCTATGATATACAGACTAATATTACATCTACACCTAACTGGGCTTCAGCTAAGACTAGAGTAGCTGCAATTGCTACTGAGGGCATGCAAGCATATCTAGGCGTCAGCTTCTTCAATGATTCTGGCACACCTGTTGCTACTGACATGGTGAGATTACCTACTGGTGTACCTACTGTCAGCTATAGCAAGGGTGTCTGTATTGATGGTAATACCCATAATGATGTTGCGCCTGATTACTCATCACCGATTATGATTGCTTGGGCTAAGCAATATGTACAATCAATGATTGCTACTTTTGACAGCGATCCTAATGTGGCAGGCTACAAAATCAATGCGGGCGTAGATGAGGAAACTATTCCAGTCAAGCCTGATGGTAATAATGACTGTCCGTCAGCGCTGGCTAATTTTGAGAAGAAAGTTTCCTGCGCGTCCTACTTGAACTTTGTCTACACGCTGATGGACGAATTCGGTAAGAGTAGCAAGCCGTCATTCTTGCAGGTTGGCCCACCTTGTACTAATTACGCTTCAACTTGGAAGGCTAATCAGCTATTCATGGAGTATAGCGCTAAGTCTACCGCTACTCCTGGACCACCGCCATCTGGACCATTACTTGTTACAGCTACGCCTATGTATGTTGGTTTTCAGAATGATCTGTATCAAGCCTATCGTCAGGACGCGTGGCAATACGGTGTGCCAGCTAACTGGTCGATCAATGCTACTGGGCAGCGTATGACCTTGATGGGCGGTACGATCTATCATTATGACAATCCGCCTGTGCGCTCCGGTATTCCAACTCAGGAGGCCGAAGGCTATCATTATGAATTGGTAGCTAGCGCAATTGCGAACAAGGCTAGTAATATTGAATTCTATCCGTGGACGATTCCATATTTGACCGATTCAGCGCGCTACATGATTACGCAGACACTAGGCACAAATGCGTATGACAGCCCAGCCGCATGGGTCAAGTTTAGAGGCGCAGTGTATGGTAAAGTCAGCTACTTCAGCGGTACTGGCGACGAGTATGGTTATTCGGATTATCCAAGTTCATTCACGCACCTGACATATCTAAGCGCGGACAAGCAGCCGATCATATACTGCGCCCCGTCGCCATATGAAACTGCGCAAGCGTTTGCTGCTAGCAACCATCCGCAGTCTACACCAGCTTATTGTGCGCAGAAATTGCAAACGCCAGTTGCGCCTGAATCATATGATGTTCTTATGTATCCAGCTAATACTACTGTAAATATTGGGCTAGATCAAGATTGGCGATACGCGACTATATCTGGAATCTATAATATTAAGCTTACTTACTTAGACGTGCTTACCGACACACTGTCAGTTAATTGGTACAATCAAGCCGGATTGCAAACGCACACTATCACTAAAACTAACTCACTAGCCTGGTTAACCGAGGAGTGGAGTGTGACTGGGGCGCGTACTTCGGCGCCATCTGATACTGCTGCAATATTCAAGATCAATACTGGTCTAGGCGCAGAGTATCTTAGCCTGTTCTGGGTTGAGTGGGCTGGTATTGCTGGTGCCGCGGGAATTCCGTCTCCTACACCAACTTATACGCCAACGCCATCTAGAACGCCAACTCCTACTAGCACTCCCACTGGCGCATCGCCTACACTTACTCCGACTGCTGTAGAAGCAGGTAGCGGCAATCAAGACGGTGAAGTTGAAAGCGTTACAATTAGCGCGGCCAGACCAGATACTAATCTAGATGATAATCCATTTGAAACAATCTCATTCAACTCTGGTACTACCGAGAACGTATCGCTCTGGCGCTGGAAGAATATTGCTTTACCATATGCGTCAGCGAGTGCAATTACTGCCACTTTACATATATATGTGCGTGATTTACAAGCAGCCGATAATAACGTTTCAGCACGCATCTATCAAATGATGACGCAATGGAATGCTAGTGAAACTACTTGGGAGACATCGCAGGGCAACTTATCTTGGGATATAGCAGGAGCATTAGGCTACGCTGATCGTGGCGAAATTTATGTCAACCATACATTTGTAGTCGGCTGGAATGAAATTGATGTCACCATGATGATTAATGATTGGGTTGTCAACGGTGATACCAACTATGGCTTTGGCATCTACCCGCGCAATAGCTGTACTAGCTGCTATGAGTGGGCACTATTTGATAACCCGATGGCAGTAGGTATTGGCACCGCGCCATACATAGATATTACTTGGAATTTTCCAGTAACTATCACGCCTACTGCTACTTATACACTGACGCCAACAACAATTGTGATTGCCAATCCAAGCTACTCGCCTACGCCGACATCTACGCCAACTGTTAGCGCGTCTACATCTACACCCACACCGACGCCGATAGTAAGCAACATTGTATTCAATGAGTTCTGTGTCAATCCAACTGCCGATGAGAATCTAGACGGCTCTGTCAATATAGATGATCGCGCAATTGAGTTATACAATCCGCTCTCGTATGCGGTCAATCTGATAAACTGGTCGATTGTTTGGAATGACTACATTGGTACTACATATTATCTACCTAGATTTACACGTATCGAAGCGCGTAGTTACAAAGTAATCTTCGGCAATCAACTAATGAATGTGGTAGGCACTAATCGCTATCCACTTGGCTCGTCCTTTGATATGCCGACAGCCGGCAGCATTCAGCTATATGACTCTTATGGCCGACTAATTGATGAGCGTGTATACATCCAGTCCAATGCTGGCTACTGTATGGCGCGTTATCCTAACGGCTCAGATAACTGGAACTATCGTCAGCCGCCTACACTTGGACGCGTGAACTAATACGCACGGAGGCTAACATTGTCGAAAGTTACTGAATTACTGAATAGCAAATATGAGCGCAAGCAGCGCGTACTGGTAGGAGTAGTAACATCTGTACCAATGCGCGCTGACGGGCGTAATACGGGCAAGATTGTTGCCACTGTAGCTGGGCAGGCTGGCATTACTGTCAATATTGGATCAACTGATGTCTACTATGTTGGGGACACAATTCGTGTGCGCTCGACTGGACCAGTAACACAGTCAGAATACTCAGCGGACGGCATTGTGGCCGCAGTACGCCCATCATCGGGCATTATTGAGTATCCTTCAGACGTTACTATTGGCACGCGTACATTCGGTGAGGGCGATGCAACGTTAGGCGACGCGACTGGTTCGCACTTCTGGTTTGACTATTCGACTGGCAATCTATTCATGATGAAGGGGGATTATCAGCGCGGTGTCATTAGCTCAGATGGGTATCTGGAACTAGGCAATCGAGGTTACTCGTGGTCGCGCTACACTGATACTGCTACTGAATGGTACTATGGTGACGAGCTCATCTCAGCTATTGATGGTGCAGGTAGAACTATCTATGGCTTCGAGCGCTGGGGTAGACCGCATGGACCAGCTATCGAGATCAAAGAGATATTAGATGTAGATGAAAATGGTGATCCAATTCTAAACACCGATGGCGAGCAGCAGAAAAGATATGGCGTTATCTGCTTAGACCATTCAGGTGCAGCAGTTTGGAGTCTACTGACTGGCACAGAGACTAGCCCAACTACACCGGCATTCTTCTTTGGTAGGCCAGAAGATGCGCAAAGATTGAACTGGGAAGATGGCGTGCTGAACGTATACGGACACGTGTATATGCTGTCGGGCGAGATTCAGGGCGTGCTAACCATTGGAGTGGACGGCGGTATCTATCAGGGTACTGGCACGTTTGCTAGCCCGACTACAGGATTGAAGATTTGGAATAGCAGCGGTATTGGTAGATTTGCCAGCTATAGCAGCGGTGTAGTTCAGGCGTATGTAGATACTGATGGTAAGCTAAAATGGGCTGGTGGCAACGCCTACATGTCAGCGGACGGTATAGTACAATCAGTTGGTACTAGCAGAACCATTGCTACGCCATTTGGTGGCTTTGGTACATACGACAATATTATTCAATCGTCGTCAGAAGATCTTAGTGGTTGGGCAGCGACTGATTGCACTATAACTATAAATGATTCGGAGTCACCCGATCTAAGTATAACTGCTGATAAGATTGTATTCAGTGCGTCTACTGGAGAGCTGCAATCTGGTGGGCCACTATGGACGGCATTTAGTTATCTACCATTAACGCTAACGTTTTCGGTCTGGCTGAAAGCATCTGCCAATGGCACCGCGCATATCGGTATTTTTGATACTACCACACCCACTTCGCAATTGGTTAATGTAACTACAGCGTGGCAAAGATTTAGCGCGCCATGTACATTTACTGACGTGAACGGTAGCGAATACGGCTGTAGAATTATTCGCGAAAGCGGTGATGTAGATACTCTTTGGGCTTGGGGCGCACAGCTCGAAGAGGCCAGTGCCATGGGTAACTATGTCCGTTGCGATTGGGATAAGTATGCCAACCAGCCTAGTGGTCGCGGTCTAGTTGCGCGTGGTGAGCCAGCCGGTCAATTTACTGGCGATAGCTATGGCATACTAACTTCTGGTAGCTATGCCGGTATAAGTTCGTATGGTGGCAATGTAGGGGGCGCGTTTACTACTGTAGTCAATGGCGGTATTGGTATATCCGCTACTACACAGAGCGCGTCTGATGTCGCGATATCTATGGGAACAGGCTATTTCAATGCGAATAGCAATCGTCTACGCTATGTTGGCGCAGCCACCTCTGGTATGGATGCTCTCAATCGCGACACTGCCGATGCGCGCTATACTATGCCGTCCGCCAGTGATTCAGGTTACTTGCTTGCTAGCGGTTCAATAGTTGGCGCAACTGCCTCACCGCAAACATTTACCAACGGCATTATTGCCCCTTCCTGGCAAGCTATTACTGATAGTTCCAGTGCCATACGTGTCTATTCCAGTAGTGGCTCAACTATTATCAACATAAACTCGGCCTCACCAAAAGTGAATATATATGGCAGCCTACAAACTACCCGCTTTTATACGCCATATGCAAGAGTATACACAGTTGACGCTGCTAGTTCCGGCGATTACATCACTATCAACGAGGCAATTGTTGCCATTAATGCGGCCAGCAACGCTGCGGCTTCGGCTCCGTACCACATCAGTGTACAGTCTGGCACTTATACTGAAGATGTAAATCTACCAGACTACGTATCGCTTGCTGGACAAAGTTGGAAATCAACTACTATCAGTGGCTCACTAGTTGCTAATTCCAGTAACCATATTGAAAACATTACAATTTACAATCCGTCACCTGGCATTGTGTCAGTTATCAGTAAGCCAGTAAATGATACTACATACTTTACCAACACGTATATTGTAGTTAATACATCAGTTAATGGTCCAACCTATGCTATTCAACACAGTGGTAGCGGTGGCGACTCGCGTTTCTATAACTCATTTATCTATGCTCGCAATCCAAATACTGGAGCATCTGCTAAAACGTATATTATCAAGCACGATGGCACTACTGGCGATGCTGAGGTAATGGAATGTCACTTGAAGAATTCCAATCCATCTGCCAGTGGCAATATATTAGCTTGGAACACATCGACCGGCAATGGTGGCGATATTATTGTGTTGAATAGTTCGTGGAGTGTGTTTAGCAATGCTTCCGCCATGGGCGCGATCAACGAGAGTGCTAGCGGTCAGATCAAGCTAGAAATAGATTACGAAAACGATACTAGCGACACAAGCGTGTACGATGTGTCCGGTAGTGGAATTGTAAACAAAGTTGCATTACCAACTACTGGTATCTATACTGGTGCCACTGATTACGCACAGGCGTTTACTAAAGGCGTTACTACTAGCTGCCCAATTGGTATTAACACCGCTTGTCCGATTTACATGCTTGATATAGACGGGCTTACATCTAGTAGTGTGCTAAGAGTGTCCAGTAATGGCAGCCCAATGCTACACCTCAATCAATACGGCCTTGGTATTGGCGCAACATCGCCATCGAATACTGACGACTTTGTACATATTGAGCGTAATAGCGCGGGCTCACCAACTGGTATACTAATCTACAATCGCACTGAGGACGTCAACTCAGACGCGTTCGTTCACCTATTCGCTGGTATTCCAGCCAGTGGCGGTGCCGACCTACGTATGTCAGTTGCGCCAGGTATTCGTGGCGGCTTTGTCAATCTGACCGCGCAGAATAATACCGCGTTCAATATCTTGCAAAATGCTAGCGCGCCAATTTACTTCTATACATCTGGATTATCCAGGGCGAATATCAATGCCTCTGGCAACATGACATTGGGCGATGCGACTGGTAGGAATACCGACTGGTCATTCATAGTACAGAATGTCAGCACTGGCTCATTAGCAAGAGCGGTGTTGCAGGCTAAGACATCGACTACCTACTTCTCGACTAATGTATATGGCGCAGGTGCCGGTGCTTATGTCAACTTGCAAGCCACCGCCGCTACTGGTGGTTTGAATATCCTGCAAGCAGCTAGCTCGTTCATAGCGTTCTATACAAGCAATGTAGCCAGAATGCGCATTGATGCTTCAGGTAGACTTGGTATAGGTACTACGTCACCATCGTCGTATATGGATGTGGAAGCTGGCAATATCCAAACTGGCAGCCTGTACGGCTACTACATTGGTAGCCCATCCGCTAATGGTTCTTGGTATACTGCGGTCACTGCTAGCGCGCTGCTAAACCAATATCGCTCTAGCGGGTCGCTATTTACTGGACTAAAAACTACCTACAACGGCATTGAGGTCAAATCGCTTATAGTTGCCCTTGCTACTCAAGCTAGCAACTACACATTAGCGGCATCAGATCATGTTCTGCTAGCTAATGGTGCGAGTACAATCTCCTTACCGACTGCATCTAATATCAGCGGTAGAATCTATCATATCAAGAATGTTTCTGCTAGCATAGTTGTTGTTTCGGCGTCTAATAGTGAAACAATTGATGGCAGCGCGACTGTATCATTATCCAGTCAGTACGATAAATTGCAAATCATATCTAATGGCGCAAACTGGTCGATTCTATAATATGTGATATAATATAGCAAACTAACAAGGAGAAAGCGGTATGCAAATCAGCAAAGAAATATTGGAATCAAGACTAAACATGGTCAGCCGAACTATGGAGGCGCTAGCAAGTGAGCTGAACGCGGCACGTAGTAATGCTGCTAGGATAGAGCAAGAGTTAACTCTACTTAGTGGTGAAGCGCGTGGCTTGCAAGCGCTTATCAACATGGCCGCTCAATCAGAAGTAGCATCTGGCGCGGTTATAGAAAGTGAGGGTAACTAATTTGGTAGCAAATATATGCGGCATTCACTGGATACCAACACATCGAGATAGTACCGATAAGGTTACATTCAAATCCTGGAATCCCGCGGTATTCAAGCTGGTAACTACTGATGTCAAGATTCCATATCTAGAAGATGTGCCAGCTAATTCCAAGCTACTTATTCGGCATCATCCCATGTCCGAGCTAAATGACCAGCGCTCATCGCCAGATTTTATTCGTAACCCGGAATCATTTGGCGATCAGCATGCTCAGATGTGCTATAGCATGATGACATACTGTGAAGCGAATGGTATACCAAAAAGCAGGCTGCTATTTGAAGGACTGAATGAGCCGCAGCTATGGGCTGGCGAATCACCTGCAATAGTCAATCGTTATTATAAGCGCTTTCTATCTAATTTACATAACATCAATTGCAATGGCGTTATCGGCAACTTTGGTGTTGGCTGGCCTGGTAATGGTGGCGGTATTGGCGCGGCTGTACAGTGGAGCTTCTTTGAAGATGCAATCAGTGAAATGCGTACTGGGGACTTTCTTGGGCTGCATGAATACTGGGCGCTTACTGGAGTCAAGGAGAATTGGACTTGGTGGGCCGGCAGATATAAGCAATGCCCATATGATGTACCGATACTGATTACCGAAACCGGCATCGACACTGGTGTAACTGGAACCTCATATGGCGGCTGGCGATCGCTGCCACTAGGCACTAATGATGCTAAAGCAGCCAGGTATGTTGATGAGTTATTTGAATACGCCCAAATCTGCTACGATGATGGTAGGATATACTGTATCATGCCATTTACATATGATATTGGTAGTCCACACTGGGAACAATTCAATCTGAAAGATCAGACATTTCTCAATGCCTGGTGGAAGCGCGTTGAGAAGACTGGCTATATCGCCGCGCCAGACTTTTCCAGCTTGCCTGTACCAAATGTATTCATTCCTACTCCTGAGCCGCCAGTAGTGGTCGTTCCGTCTACTGAACCGCCAATTGAGACTATGCGGCAGAAACTTGCAGAAGTACTGAAAGTGCCGTATACTCCTACATATGCATTGTCGGTCAAAGCGGACGAGGCCGGACTAGGAGTGAGGCTAACCGATGAACTACATGTAGATGGTTGGGTGTTGCAAGGACACGCATTAGGATTTGTGTATACTAAAGAGGGAGATTGGGATTTGAATCACATTACAGTAGAGGTGTACTAATGGCGTATATGGACGAGCATGGCAGGGATGTAATTGAGGGTGAGAATAAACTTACTTTACATAAGTATTACTGCGATGTTTGCGGTAAGCAACTAACTGTTCATATCAAGTCAACGCATACGTTTAGCTCTAAGACTGGCGAGCCACTGTATGTAGTAGAGTATGCTTGCGATAAGAGCCGTTGGTATAATCGACATACGCGCTGGTATTATGAGCGCGCTTGCTGGCTTTCCAATAATCGTGGCTATTATCCACTAAGCATGATTGATCTAGCTAATAGCGAGACTGACTATTGGCTCGATGATCTACTCTGTAAGAGTGAGACAAATGCGCCGTAAGAAATTCGCTGAAGGTATTGCAGTCAATCGAGCAGTCGATTACAAGTATGCCTTCATGCCACTGATTAGCCATAACGCGGGCGGACCATACATCTGGCCTAAGCATGGCTTTGGTAGGCCAACTCAGAATACACACCTTACCGATCGGCTTACATCTGGTATAGCTAACTATTGGTATTACGACTGGCATTACAAGGGTATTGGTAGCAACTATATTCCAATGGTATACAAAGACGTATACACCGAGCACTGGGCTTACAATGATGGTAGGCCCATTTTGCTTTTCAACGAACCAGAACGCAATGATCAATCTAATCTCATAGTAGCTGAAGCAATCAAGCGGATCAGGCTTGTACAAACCGGCATCAGTGGCAATCGCCCGTGGAAGGGACCGATCTATGTTGGCGGTTGTCAGATTCATCGTGTAGACTATATGCTTGATTTATTCAACGCATGGAATAGCACATACAATGTAGATTGGCCTTGCGCGGGCTGGCATGTGCACGTCTACAATAATAATGCAGTCTGGAAAGATGACGTTTATAGTCCATCTTATGTCAACGAGCAGCTAGATAATCTAGCAGTAGCTAAGAGTAAGCTAGAGCAAGCTGGCGCATTCGGGCAAGGCTTTGTAGTCAGTGAGTATGGCGCACTAACAGCATTGTACTGGCACAAGAATGATAAGCTACTCGACACTATGTGCGAGTATGAGGATCGGTTTGCAGAACGCGACTATATCAAATCTTGGGCCTGGTTCTCATCATACAGTACACTATATCCGAGCAGCAATCTAGTTATATCGACTGGTACACCCACGATCTTGGGGCTACAGTGGCGAGAAATCGTTTCTAGTTCAGAAGGATGATACTTTGTACATTGTAGACATCAATAGCGACAATGAGGAAATGGCAGCCACGAATGTGTTTTTCACCGCGGATACGCATTACTCACATGCAAATATTATCAAGTATTGTAACCGACCATTTGCTAACGCCGCTGAAATGAATAGACAGTTAGTGGATAACTGGAACGCAGTAGTCAGTCCATCTGATATTGTATTTCATCTAGCCGATGTTACACTAGGCGGCATAAGCGCGGCTAAACAGTTCTTCAAGAGCGTGCATGGTAGGATATATGTACTAGGTTATCCAAAGCATCATGATAAACAGTGGCTAGCCGAGATGGGTATAGCAACTGCTTATGCTAGCCACATGAAAGTGGGCGATTATCGAGAGATGGAAAAGGTGGCGCAAACCATTACATCTATGGATGGCTATTTGGTTAGCATCATTGAGCAGATGCCCACTATTGGCATCAAGACTACTGAGAGAAATGCAGAGTTTCAATACATTGCACTGAGCCATTTCCCGCAAGGAGATTGGGATCGGAAATATCATGGCTCGTGGCATTTACATGGACATTCGCATGGCAACTATATCGGAGCAGGTAAAGTAATGGATGTAGGAGTTGACTGTACGCATTACGCGCCGATTGATTATGCTAGAGTGTGTAAGGTTATGGAGAAACTGTAATGGCTACAAGGGAAAGGTCGAATGACTTTTGGGACGAGAAAAGTAAAAATGTTACAATAATAGCCGATCTGTTTGGTAGTAATGAAGAAGCTATGGTTGAATTTTCAGTTATACTTTTACATGAGATGATTGATAAGTACTGTGGCCCAGCTACGATAAAGCTATTACATACGTGCGTTGATTCAATTATCAAATTCAAAGATGAAAAGCTGTGGCCGCACAATGAGATAAGTGTTCCCGTGGCAATCAATAATGCGCTCAACGAATTAGCAAACGTGCATGCATACCTATTTCGCAACGGTTATAGCGACGAGTATGTAATAGATACATATGAGTATCGCGACGAGGACAGCGTGATGACAGAGATTGCTAGGTTTGCTATTGTATACGATAATAAGAATAATCCGCGCGCCGCGTTACGAAATGTACTATATGAATATAGTATGCACGAAGGCGAGTGTATGCGTAGACAGTACCAAGAAGATTATGTATACTCACATTGGAAATTTTATGTTATAGGCGATACAAAAGAATGCAGCGATGCTGGTTATGCTGGACTCTGTGTTGGAATAGCTAGATGCTTATTTCAACTCTATGATCGAGCAGAAGAGTTTATAGCTAATCGTAAAAAGGAAGCAACATGCTCGAACTAAAGAAGTACTACTGTACATACTGTGGTGAGCTATTGAATATAGATATCATACCATTACGTCTCTACGACATTGATAATGGTAAACGCTACTATCATGTTCGCTATCGCTGTCCTAAGTATAGCTTACTCAGAAAGCGACATAGTAGCTGGCTACTTCACGATCCTAGCTGGGCGCGCCCAACCGCTTCTAGTCACATGTATTTTCTAGACTCTATTGCTTCAGCGCAAGAGAGCGGTGTAAAATATAGGATTCTTGAGTAGCGGAAAATAGAGCGTGGCACTTACAACCTACTTGACATATTATTAGATATGTGATATAATATGCAATGGTATAGATAGAATGAAACTTAACTTGGATGGGAGCCATTGCATATGAGAAATAAGATTCTAATCACTGGCGGCACTGGAACATTGGGAAATGCTTTAGTAGCCGCTTTTACGCGCCTAGATTATGATATCACAATTGTGTCACGTGATCCGCATAAACAGGAAGCGTTTCATCAGCGCTATCCAGATGTAAGATGCGTACTGACAGATATCTGTAACTACAAAATGATCTATCGGGCAGCCGAAGGTTGTGATACAGTGATTCATGCTGCTGCATTGAAGCGGGTAGACACTGGTGAGCGCTCAGTCAATGAGTATATTCGAGTCAATGTTGAAGGTACGGATGTTGTAGCACACGCATGTCAGGATGCTGGTGTGGATACGGCGCTGTTTATTAGCTCTGATAAATGCGTGAATAGTTTGAATTTTTATGGCGCTACTAAATCTCTCGGTGAACGCATCTGGCGCAGCTACAATACTAAATACTCTAACTATGCAGCCCTGCGCTACGGCAATGTCATGGGCTCCAACGGCAGCGTACTGACTATCTGGCGTGATGCAATCAAGAATGGGCAGCCACTGATCGTGCGCACGCCTTCCCCTACTAGATTCTTTCTCAAAGTTGAAGATGCGATCAATTTAGTAATGCGTGCTTTAGCCTGCATGGATGACTACGATGGCGGCTATATAATGGCTCCAGGCAATCTGCAAGCATTCTCAATCAATGACTTAGCGCACTACATTGCTGGTCCAGATTATCCAATTGAATATCAGGAGCTAGGTTCAGGCGAAAAGCAGCATGAGATATTAGTAGCGCCAGGTGAGCACATAATTCTGCCTAAGCGATATAGTGATCTCTGCTTAATCGAATCAGAAGAAGGATCGAGAGTAGACGAGACTCCCGATTATATGCGTTCAGATAAAGCGCCACGCATGCAGCCAGAAGAAGTAATCGCCAAACTTGGAGGTGCTATTTGAACGAACGCGGCTTCTATGTTATCGGTGAGTTAGGTACTAACTGGATAGACGTCAATCAGATTGTTTACGCCGCCAGACTAATTGCTAGAGCGGGCGCGGACGCATTGAAGCTACAGGTTGGATTGGACAAGCTATATTCCGCTGAGCGTGACCCTGATTCGTATCAGAAAATGCAAGCATACAAGTTGTCCAATCTAGATATCGCTCGTATTGCACGCGCCTGTCAAGGAGAAAACATTGATCTATGGGCATCAGTGTTTGATATCGAACAGCTAGAACAGTGCGCTAAGTATCTATCAGGTATCAAGATTGCCTCTACCGATATTGTTTATGATGACATGCTTAGAGTGGCAGCCAGACTAAGCAATAAGATTGGTATCCCGCTGATGCTATCTACTGGCGCAGCCACTGTAGAAGAAGTACATCATGCAATCGAGATGACTGGACATTCACGACGATTGATTCTCATGCAGTGCAAAGCAGAGTATCCAACCAAGCCTGAAGATGCAAATATCTGCTGGCCACTGAGCTTACAATACGCAGTTGACGCGATCGGCTACAGCGATCATACTAAAGGTGATAATTTACCAGCGCAATTAGCAATCGCAGCAGGCTATACATATTTCGAAAAGCATGTTAAGATAGCCAATAATCCCGATAATCCAGACAATGATATATCGACTACCGTGAGTAGTTTTAGCAGGTACATTGATAGTTTGCAGACAGCTAAGAATATTTGTGGCACGCATAAGGATATAAGTAGCTTAGAAATGAAGGTGAGAAAGTATGGCAGAAGAGGCGAAGATGGAAGGCGTCCGGGACAGTAGGATAGTCAATGTAGCTGACTATGATAGTAAGGTAGAGGAATTAGTAAAGCAGATTATTGAAGTAACTGGCAAGGTTGCTTATATAGCTGACGTGGTAAAAATAAATACGTTGCATGATATTGAAGACGAGTTTGCACGTGCTTGTCAGCCATTGGCAGATAGATTGAACATTGATGATCTAGATTTTATCTGCGAGAATGCTGACCAAATTGTAGACATATTTGAGCCAGTATTGGACAAAGAGTTAGTCAATAGTATTTGGAGCGCTTCTAATACAAAATATAATAAGACTCTGGATGCTAAGCATGATGTAACACAGACTGAACTAATGAAGCTTAGGAGCTTCTACGTTGACCAGCTATTAGATATAGTTGGGCCAACAACTAGCATTGAGTATGGCAAGCTGAATATATCACTTAATGTAGTGCGTAACAGAGAATGGAAGGTAACTATACTATGACAATTATAAAAGAATACGATGCCACTATAAGCCAAGAGGGGTATGATTCTGCATTGACGGAATTAGATAGAATTCGTAAGATGTATGGACCTCGTACAGATTTAGCTATAGCAATTTGGGGATCGGCCTCTACGTCTGCCGATATGCGTAATCTAATTACGGTTGCACTTGAATCAGGTGCGCTGAAAGTTACGGGTGATAATCAGCGCGTTATCAGTGACGCTTTATTTACCCCCAAACAAGGAGCTTCTAGTATAGATTATGACACTGTTACTTGGTCACCGTTTTCCAATCCTTTTTAGACGCTGCCCATCCAGTAATTATCATTGGTTCTGGCAACGCTTCTGCTTATGCGAGCTACCTAGCTGGGTTTACGATATGCACACTCATGAATATTATTTTCATATCGAAGTAATGAGCCGTAGAAAATGCGATCACTAAAGGAGAAGAAACGTTGAGTATATTCGATAGCGTACCAATTGCGGGCACATTCAGCAAGGATTCTACATTCTGGGGCGGCAAGAACTTCCCTATCAAATACATTGTAGAAGGCAGCGGCTACTCTGTACGTGGCAGCAATGGCTCATGGTACATTGACTGGGTAGGCGGGCTAGGCGCATGCTTGCTCGGCTGGGGACAGGATGCTGAGAAGACAGCCTTTACTAGCCATATCATCATGCATGTAGAAAAAGGTAATGGCTTCTCGTTGCCATACTATCTTGAGTATACGGTAGCAAGTAAGCTGAATCAGATACTGAATTGGCATGTGCCTGGCTGGAGTAATACTGATCTACAGACGCGCTGGGTAAAGAGTGGTAGTGATGCATGTAATGTAGCTATTAGGCTCAGTCGTGCTATTACTGGTAAAAATGCAGTTTGCTCAAGCGGGTACCACGGACAAGCTGACCAGTTTGTGATTCTAACCCCTCCAGCCCATGGCATCCCCAAAGAAGTCGGCATGCATATGCACCCATTTGTACTAGGCGATATGAGTAGCCTCGATCAATGGGATGGTAAGAATGCGCTAGCTGCCGTAATCTTCGAGCATGGCATAGACGAGCTACCAATCAATTACTACGGCGAGCTACGTGAATTCTGCAACCGCAATAACTGCCTGATGATTGTAGATGAGGTAGTTACCGGACTCAGGTATAGTATGGGTGGCGCGTGCGAGAAATACAATATTCAGCCTGATATTATCTGTATGGGCAAATCACTCGGTAATGGCTATCCAATCGCTGCTACAGTTGCGCCTAAAGAATTCATGAGCTGGTTTGCTAGGAATGATCCCGTATTTGTATCTTCAACTAATGCAGGCGATTCTATCAGCTTAGCCGCTTGTGATTATATTCTCGATCACTGGACACAGAAGCGCATTGATGAGTTGTATAAAGTTGGCGATATGCTAATTAGTGGACTGCGCACAGTTGGCTGTGATGTAATTGGCCATGCGCCGCGTTCTGTGCTACAATTCAAGAATGAGATTAGACGCGCTGGATTTATCCGCGGCATGGAAGAACATGGCGTGCTAATCAATCGACCGAATGTGCCTAGTGCGGCGCACAATAAAGTTGCAGTGGACCACACTGTAAAAGCGGCGTTCGATGTAAATAACAAGCTAGCAGAGATGAATGACGAAGCAATATTAGCTGCGTTAGGTGGCGAAGACGGGCTGCCGAGAAGGCTATTTACTAATAGATAGGAGCGCTCATGAGTATAATCGTCGCCCTAAGCGGCGGCAAGACTTCGGCATGGTGTGCTAATTGGGTATTAGAAAACTATCCAAAAGAAGATGTTATTCTGTACTTCAATGATACCCATTGGGAGCACCCTGATTTATACAGATTTCTAGCCGATCTAGAAATATACTTTAATCATAAAACAATCCACGACGACGATGGCAGATCGCCAGAGGAGTTATTCTATGACCGTTCTGGATTAGCAAATAATAGAATGCCATTCTGCTCGGCCACACTAAAGGCATTGCGCTTACAAAGATTTTATAAAGACGGGGATACGATTGTATTTGGAATAGGGGTAAATGAAGCACACAGAGCGATTAGATTGATTAGTGTTTATCAGGAGGTATCAACAAGAACGAGAAAGTCAGTAAAGCTGCTGTTTCCATTAATTGATAATGGTACGACAAAAAAGCAAGTAAACGATTTTCTAGTTCAAGCAAAAATCGAAGAGCCAATACTATACAAACTTGGTTTTACTCATAATAATTGCTCGGGAGGGTGTGTTAGGGCCGGCAAAAAACAATGGAAACTACTTTATGATAAACTTCCTGACGTATACGCAGACAGAGAACGTGTTGAGCGCGAGGTTAGAGAGTGGCTTGGAAAGGACGTTCATTTCTTTAAAGATGAAACCCTAGAAGAATTTAGAGGTAGAATAGAAAGGGGAGAGTTGTCATCATACTATGATGAAGACGATGTAGAAACTGAATGCATTGGTATTTGTTCGACTATGGCATAGAGGAAATACAATGTCTAATCTATCTAATATCAGCGACGAGGAACTGTACAATATAAATTATAAAGATGCATTCAGAGAGATAGGACAGAAGCTAGCTGAGGAGCTTCTCGATGGTAGATATAACGGCACATTAGGATGGGCGCATATGGACGCAATCGATGCTGAGAACAATTATATTCGTTATCATGCTAAAGCATTATATGAAGCTGATAATGAAATGAACGTACATGTAAATATCAAGTTTGAAACAGAGATTATAAACTGGAGGAAAGCGCGTGAAGGCGATATCCCTAAGTAGACCATTTGCTAGTGGAGTAGGAATTCCCACACAATGGTATGGACAAAATCCACAAATATACAAAAAGCTGGGCTATCCCTATCATCAGGGAATCGACTACTCCTGCATTGTTGGCACACCTATTCTTGCTATGCACGATGGTATAATTATCACTGCCAAACTGGATGATCCTATCAAGTTCAATGGTGGTTATGGATTATACATTCGCGTAGGAGATGATGGCTACAATACTATCTATGCCCATCTTAGTCAGATGTTAGTCAATCTCAATGATACAGTGGTACGAGGTCAAGTAATTGGACTAAGTGGTAATACTGGTAATAGTACAGGGCCACATGCTCATATTGCTCTTCGCATAACTGGTATAAACGTCGCGCCCGCTACCGTACAATACGATCCTATGCAGGGGTATGTGAATATGGCGCTGTTCCGAGATTACAGAGTGTGATTATGCAAGAGCTCAAAATGGTCAGAGATATTAGCAACACAAGTGGTTACTCTTATCAGCTTGTCGATATTCCTGACTATCTCGATCCCGATCCACACATCTATCAGATTGTTGACCCGCTCTATACTGAGCCTACAGTTACTCTAACGACTGCGCAGTTTGATGGAAAGTCTAAGCATAAGAAATATCGCGGCATCCGCAAGCACCATCTTCGCATGATAAGACGACTGAGGGGATACTAATATTGGATACATGTCTCATCATTGGCAATGGCCGTGCCGGCAAACGTCATGCTAAATATGCTACTCATTATGGGCTGAAGGTCTATACAGTTGACCCTAATCTAGCAGCTGATTATACCTGCCTAGAGGATGCCCTATACTCAGATACGCTATTTGACTGCATGGTAATTGCTACGCCACCCGATAGTCATTTGAAATACATCCAAAAAGCTATTCGCATGGATATGCCCGCTATATGCGAGAAGCCTTTATGCGATCTTAGTAGCAGCGCTACCGCAAAGAGCTTAGCAGATATGGCTGATGAAGCCCAGATAATGATAGCATATAATTGGCGCTATCATCCAGCAATCATTCATGCCATGGCGGATGTGGATACTGAGAAGTATGGTAAGGTGGTAGCATACAATATCCATGCTCGCCATTATCGACCCGACTTACCAGTTTGGGGAGTGCTACTCGATCACGTCAGCCATGATGTGGATACAATCAATTGTTTGTCAGGTGGTATAAACTGGATTACATCCGCTGTGCATGAAAAGATAGAAGACGATCATGACGCGTATCGCATCAAAGGTATTACTGATAATGAATGCCAGTTTAGCATCCTTGAGTATGCCGAAATGGGGCACACTATAGAGCGCAATACATATCTTGAGATTGTGTACGAGAATGGTTCGCAAGAGTATCAGCTTACTCCTGATGATAGCATGTTTCATTCGATGTGGAAGACATTCTTGAATGGGGTGCATTACCCTAATCTTATGGACGCATATAAGACGCAGCAAGTATTATGGGCTATCAATAATTATTGGGCGGGTATATGAATTGCTATGGAGCGACAATAGCACAGACTGGTAGCATGACAATAATTGACTGCAAGACATGCGGGTACGCGCATCAATATCCGATGCCGAGCGGGCTGGATCAATTCTATAGCGCTGATGATAAATTCTATGTTGAATACGCTAACGATAAGTGGTATCAGGAGAAGGTGCTAGAGCACAATCTAGGATTGTGGGACGCGTGCTATAATTGGCAGATCAATTTGCTAAGAAATGGCTATCGCAATCAGTTGCTAGATATCGGTTGTGGCTACGGCTGGTTCATGCATCACTGGAATTCTAGTAGGCCAGGTTACTTTAGCTCGTGCGGTATCGAACCATCGGACAAAGCTAGAGAAGTAGCTGTCAACAGTATGCTTTGCGCGTTTAGTACAAATAGCAGCGCGGTGCACAATAATTATACTTCGCTAAGAATGGCATATGTGCTAGAACATATAGCTGACCCAGTTGATTTTATTCGTTACTATTGCGGCTATAATAAAGCGGCTAGTTTACTGCTCTGCATTCCCAATGAATTCAATCCATTACAAAACCTGCTTAGCAAGCGGTTCGGTGCATTTTATGCACAGGTTCCACATGTGAATTATTTCTCAAAGCAGTCCATTCAAACTGTTCTACATAAAGCAGATATGAATGTAGTATCAATATCAGCTACCTTTCCAATGGAGCTATTCGGCTTGATGGGCTTTGACTATATCAACAATTCGGAAGTCGGCTATAAATGTCACATGCTCAGACTACAATTTGAAAAGCGCATGGGCATCAAAGCGTTCAAGCTATACAGGCTACTAAATAGCAAGCTCAACTGGGGCCGCGGCTTATTTGTTGTAGCTAAAGCGGCATCTACCATTAGCTATACTTAGACAGGAATGAACAATGAATATATTAGTCTGGTTCATGGCGGGAAAATACTATGGCAACGGTCACATGTATCGCTCACTAGAAGTAGTCCGCGCGGCACGCGCTGCTGGTCATTATGTCAAGGTTGTCAGCAATGTAGATATAGCGGTTGATACATACATCATTCCGCCCTCATTCAATATCAATGTGGCCGATGTGATTCTAGAGCATACAGCATTTGATTGGGTGATTCTAGATGTGCCAACTAATCGAAAAGCGATTACTAATCATCTACACAAGTACCATAGTGTAAAGGTTTGCATTCTAGGCGCTGATATAGATGAAACATATGCCGATCTACCTTGGGTGATTGACCATCCATCTAAGGCGCTGGTTAGGCAGCACTTTATCAATAGCTCGATCTCTGAATTTACTGGCGCAGACTGGTATGTATATAATAGTGCACCGACCACATTTGATATAGCTGGGTTGCTTGGCCGAGCATTACCTAATGCAACAATGTATATCATTGATGGCAGCACGGGCAATGGGGGCTTCGATACGTACAAGATTATGCGCGCCTGCCGCAATGTATGCACCTATATGGGCGTAACAGCTTGGGAGGCCGCTGCTCTAGGTAAGCCGATGTACCTGTTTAGCCCGAGCGGATATCATTTGGTATATGCCAGAAGCATGCAAGCGTTAGGATTAGCAAGAGCCTACCCAATTGTTGGCTTGCCAGAGACTCCTGAGAAGATGGCCGAGTTTGTTAGCAGGCCATATGAGATTGATTATAGTATGACTAAGCAGATTGATGGAAAAGCGGCTGATAGATTATTGGAGCAGATGGGCTCAATAAGGGACGGAATGTATGTATAGCATAAATAGTCCAGAGGCGCACGATAAAGCGCTTCTAGCCCGTAGGGCGGCCAAGATCGCGGCCTTGAATTCAAATGTGAGGTTCGACTGGCCTGATGATGAGTATTGGAAAAAGCTAGCTAGCGAGCATGGCATACAGTTGCCGAATAAGACTACGCTATGTACCAGTGGCGGGATTGTAAGGTACTTGCACAAGCTAGGCAAAGATGGTAATTGGTTCAGGCGGTGGACAGGGTATAGTTTTGATGAGTGGATTGCGGCTAATCCATGCTGGAATCTGAGGGCGCTAGTAGGTATAATGCTAGAAGAAATAAGTAATGGAACTAATTAACTCAACCACTGCATTCACCTGGGCCGAGCCACTAGATATCAATGGCGTGCCAATGATGGGCGTGCCAGAGAAGCAAGGAGTGTCATTTGGCGCGGCTGGCTACAATGTCATCAAAAGCAACGAGCGCGGCAATAATGTATCCGCTGATGATATCAATAGGCTAGTAGCTAGTACACTTAGGCCACTATCTAAACCAGTAATTGAGCAAGCGCGTTTAGATTATGCAAGCAAAACTGTACCAGACTTCCCATCTTACTTTATCATCGAGCCTACTACGGCCTGTAATCGACGCTGTACATTCTGCTCAATTACCGCAACCAATCGGCATGGCACGATGAAGTGGGAAGTATATAATAAGCTAATGAAGGAGTGCGCTAAGTATCCAGTATACGGACTGTCGCTATACCAACTAGGCGAGCCGATGCTTTGGCGCGATGGCGACTATACAATTGCCGATATGATTAGTCGGGGCAAGCGCGCGGGCTTCAAGGTGATCAATCTGAGTACCAATGGTGATGTAGATAATTTACATTTGCTCAATGAAGACTGGTCTGGTGATTTGATCATTAGCATTGATGGCATAACTGCTGAGACATATGCTAAGAATCGGCCATCAGCAAAGAAGGAGAATGCTCAAGTAGTATTTGATCGCACAGTAAGGCGCGTACTAAACTTCCTAAACAATAGACCGCTATCACCTTCGTCTAATTTGCGCATCCGAATTCAGATTATCAATAATGAGAGCACGCGCGATGAGATAGTTGACTTCATTCGTTTCTGGATTAAGCAAAGAGGCGTCTATGATGTGTTTGTTAAGAATCTAGACTCAATGCGACCATGGCTGAAGGAGCAGGTAGTATCTGAAGCAGATGACGCAGCTAAGGCAGCAGTGGTAAGCGAGATGCCGTGCCAGCACTTGTGGTCGATAGGGTCGGTTACTGTAAACTCCGCATACACTGGCTGCTGTCACGATGCTCGAACCGAGCTTACAGATGGTAGTAACATCAAGAATACTTCATTCTATGACTGGTGGCATGGCGACTATATGAATAAGTTAAGACAGGCCCATATAGATGGCAAGTTTCCATATCCATGTAGCGAATGTCGAGAAAGAGATTGCTGGCTAGGATGAACGATTTAGCAGGTAAGACAATAATAATCTCAGGCAGTGGCAATGGCGACATTGCTAGAGTACTAGACATAAAACTTTCTTATATGGCTGCAACTATCTTTTTTACTGGTAGAGACAGGTATCCAAGCGAGAGATACGATTATGCTATATGCTTATCTGGAGAGGTATACATTGGCTATCCATTCGAGTCGCCAGTAGATGATTTAGTACATTCTAATTATACCTACCCAACCATGTTTATTGAAGAAGCTATTGCATACAGGTGTAAGAACATTATTGTTATCGGCTCCAATGCAGCTAGATATGGCGCGCCATACATGGAGGACTACTCTGCGCTAAAAGCTGCTCTGCTCAAGTATGTTGAGTTACGTGGTAGGACAGCTAGAAAAATGGGCACCAAGCTGTCTATTCTAAACTTTGGCGGCATAGATAGTAAATTCTGGGATAAGTATAAAGATGATCCACTAGCAGCAAACATTATTCCAGACGCAGACTTAGCATTGACTATTGGCGAAGCAGTGGATGCAATCATAGCAATTATGCGACTGCCTGATAATGTAGTAATCAAGGACGCAACTATCGTATCGAAAGGATATCAATAATGAGCGACAACAATACTCCCAGTAGAAGAGTTGTAATTGACTTTAGCGGCTTGATCGGCTCACTCTGCTTCTTTGCCACCGTAACTATGGTCGTACTGAATCTGCTACATATCACGCATATACCATGGCTAACAGTATTTCTACCGCTAATCTGTAGTGTAGCAGCAGGAGCAGTTATCTTTCTAATCATATTTATTGGCGCACTTATCATATATGCAATCAGTGAAATAGTGAACAAATAATGCACAAAACACTTGTTGTTCTAGGCGCGTCTCACGAGCATCGCATAGCCATCACTGATCTAAAGAATGCTGGCTATCGCGTTATTGCGGTAGATGGCAATCCAGACTCGCCTGCTAAGGATATTGTAGATGGTTTTGTAAGAGCTTCTATCTATAGTCCAGAAGAGGTACTGAACAATCTTACTAGCTACCTAATTCAAGCTGATGAATGCGTTGATGGTATTATGGCTGTAGCGTGCGATGCGCCAATGACGGTAGCGTATGTAGCGAGCAAACTAGAGTTGCCTAGCATCGGATTGGAAGCAGCTAGGCTAGTTAGCAATAAAGCAGATATGCTAGAGGCGCTGGATAGCTATGTACCGATACCCCAATATATAATCACCAACAGTGCGTTTGATGTCGTTGATATTACTCATGCTACCAATCTAGTATATCCAATGATAATCAAGCCTCTAGATAATCGTGGTGCACGTGGCGTATTCATGGTCCGTAATCCAGACGAGCTACAAAGTTTAGCAAGTAGATCATCGCAATACTGTATCAAAGATACTCGTCTGATGCTACAAGAATACCTTGATGGACCACAACTATCAGTAGAGGGTATGATGATTGATGGCGACGCTTACATGCCCATTGTCCTCGATCGCAACTATGCCGATACTAAGCATCTACTACCTAATATCATTGAGAATGGTGGCGAGATGCCTAGCAAGTACGCTCATCAATACGGCTACGCAATCACTGATACCATGACTCGGGCGGGCAGGGCACTAGGCATCTACGATGGCCCAATCAAGGGCGATCTAGTTATCCATGATGGAACAATCTATGTGATTGAGATTGCTGGCAGGATGTCGGGTGGCTTTATGGGTACACTAGCTGCGCCATGGGCAATTGGAGTAAATATCACACTGGCTAACGCTGAGTTTGCTACTGAAGGTAAGTGTAATCCAGATCACTTATGGCATACGAGCAATCGAGCTTCTGTAATTCGCTTTGCTTGGCCAGAACGAGCAGGAAAATATCGTGCCCAAATAGTGCGCTCGGTATTGGACAGCAGCGATGGCGATCGAGTCAAGGTAATTGATATGTCAAATGGTGTGATAAACTTCACTGGCGCTAACTCGCATCACGATCGCCCGATTGCAATTGTGGCCGCAAGTAATACGGTTGAGTGCGCGATGGATATAGCGAATAATGTTGACATAATCTGGAATGAGGTAGCGCAATGAGCATAGATAGTGTAGTATTTTACTCGGTCGGAGTACTGTACTTTCTAATTGCCATCATGCTCACTGATATAAAGACACTGACCAGGGAGGAATTCGCGATCAAAGTATTCATTATGGCTATACTAATTATTTCAGCAATTACAGCGATTGTGCTAGGAGGGATAATTGCGTAGAGACTTAGCAATCATTATCACTGCCCGCATGAATAGCGATCGTCTACCTGGTAAAGCTATGGCTGAGGTGGCTGGTAAGCCAATGATTTACTGGATCACGCGGCGCTTGCAGGCTGTCGGCAATACCATTCTAGATATCACTACTGATCCAACTGATGATATACTGGACAAATTTGGCCACGCGATGGGTGTACCAGTTAGCCGTAGCAAGGCTGGCGATGTGGTATCTTCAATGAATGCGGCGCTAAATTACTATGCTCCAGACAGCAAGTATGTCATGCGTGGCTTATGTGATTGCCCATTCAATGCGGTTGAATTGATCGAACACATGTGCCGTACAATGGATAAATTTGGCGGCGATGCATTTCAGTGGGCCTTGCCACCACAAATAGCGCCAGTGTATGGGAGCAGAGAATTTCCATATAGCAGACGTGGCTGGGAGACCATTGTCAAGAATTCTACTACCCGCGAGCATGTCGATCCTTACTATCATCAGCATAGGAATGAATTCAATACGCTGTATCATGAGCCACCACCTAACGTGTACATGCGACCATATAGGCTGGAAGTTGACTATCCTGAAGACTTGGAACTGATCCGCGGCATTGCTGCTAAAGTGTCTATGCTGTCTTCTGTGCAAACGGTAATCAAGACGCTAGACAGTGATGATAAATTGGCTCAGACCAATCGTATGCGGGTCGAGAAGACTGGACTAAGCACATACTCTTATGATGTCAAGCGCTCTTGGGTCAAGGATATGGAGGGCAAAGCAATCGTTGACTGGGAAGGCAATGTTTGGAAGCCAATTGATAGCAAAAGCATACCAGTATTCTGCGATGGCGGTACATGCTTACTGGGCCAGGCATCACATGGATCATTGTATCTGAGGGACGGCTCACAGATTACTGGTGATGCTAGAATAGCCTGTAACTGTGGTGCGGGTAAACGCTGGAAAGCTAGGAAGTGATTGATTATGCCTATATACCTGTTTGAGTGCACTATCTGCGGTGATCGGTTTGAGATAAGCAAGAAGGCTGACGATAACGAGCTACCTAAGTGTCCGCATGGACATGCTAACACGCAGAGAATCTATACAGTACCAACAGTAACCTATCATGGACCTGGATTCTATACTACTGATCAAAGGAAGAAGGAAAAGAAGAAGACGTCCTGATAATTGATGATTGAAATAAGCAAGAGACAGTTGGCTGGACTGTCTCTTTTCATTTCTACTATTTCTGCTTATGCTCGAACTTTAGATATCGTATTGATGCCCATTCTATTATATTGTATTGTTATTGTACTAAGCCGCTTTCTCCTTTACACAAGCTACTAATAAAGCTATCAAAGATATCGTCGTTGCCGCTCCTGATATCACGGACCTGATCAATCTTAGCATATGATTCTTCGGGTGTCAAAGTAGGAACTACTTTAGGCGTGGTAGCATCCCTGAATGAAGCATCATGCATGACAAACATGGTGGAGGTTAGCACGCTATCAAAGAAGTCGTCTAGCTCATCTCTAGATACACCTTCTGGCGGATCAACGAATGCAACCTTGGCTGCGTACTTGATAGCCGCAATACCAAGCCAGTTAGCACGGATGGCGGCAACACCATTGAAGCCAACAAAGTCATCTCTGACGGCCTTAACAGCCATGTCCGCTATCATGTCTAGGGCTACATTTGGATCGCCTCCCATTTCTTGGATTAGATGAAATGTTTCTTCAGCAATTAGGCCAATGATACGATTGTATTCTTCACTGTGTTCAGTCATGCGGTATGTTCCTTATTCAAGTACTGATCGAGATCAGACTTTGCTTCTATAATAGTATTGTATAAGTCTAGACCAGTTCTTTTAATATAGCATCTAGCTATACTCATGCTAACTACCCATTCGTTAGTTGGGCGCTCATGACATGTAACTTCATAGTGATTCCAATATAATTCTTCCAATAAATCCTTTGCATTACTTGTCATTGTATTCCTCGTATAGATACGCATCAAGTAATTCTTTAGCATCCCTGATAGTAGTATATAGATATACGCCTTGAGTTGACACGCGTAAGCCCAGCTTGTTTATCTCTACTATCCAGTGGCAATTATCACGATAGCAATGAACTACATGCTCGCTCAAACGTAGCCCATCTAATAGATTGAATACGTTATCTGTCACCAGTCCTCCTCAATCATTGCAATTATATGCCGCAAGCAGCCTGTTACAGTTTTATCAACCACTTCAATTATCTCATCCGACTTACTAGCATACATTCTAATCTCAGTAGTATAGCTCGGCATGCAATATACTTGATAGCCCAGCTTTCTTAGTTTGCTCGTTAAGTCCTTATCAATTTTAGTAGTGGCGCGATAAACCTTATTCGCTACTTGCATTATCTTCTTCAAGCATTGTAGTTAGATGCATCAAGTAACCTGTTGCGCTCTTATCTATAGCCTCCTCCTCCATTAGTAGCTGCTTGACATACATTGTAGCATCAATTAGCTCTTGATACAAATCAACTAACGCATTGCGCCCATTGAATGTCATAAGCTTAGTACCGTACTTGCTCAAGCCCATACTGACACGTTCATTGATATCTTCAATCACTTTATCTGCTACAGTTGATTGACCGGGTAGTGGAGTGGGCTCATGCATTGCATTACTCATCTTCGCTCTCGTCTTTATAATTTTCACACTCTCGCTTATATATCTTTTCATAATCGTTCCAAAATTCTTTGGAACTCTTGCCATTGCCCAATACATAGCCTAGCATGGCTTGAGCGCCCTCGTTCGCGCCGTCATTTTTCATCCGCTCCTCACATCTTTTCTTTTGCTGCTCATATTTGATCTCTTTGTTCATTATAAATAATACAAAAGCTATAAACGGAATCGCTACTATAAAAAGCGCGGCGCAAGTAATCATCTTCTATCATTCCTCTTTTTCATTATAATTTCCAATCTCTGCGTTGCTTATCAAATCTAGCGCGATATGTACGCCATCAAGTATATGCGCATCTACTACGCTAGCTGAACATTTGTTATATGTAACCATTACATGCCATTGCTTTAGGAATGATCTTATCTCAATACTGTAGCCATGCTTTGCTAAATCTTCAATATAGAGTAGGTCGTAATCATGCGCTCCTTTTAACTTGATTGCTATATCATCGTGTGCGAGTAAGCTCATTTCTTTCTCCTTCTCTCTATTATTCTTAGCTACTCTTTTTCGATTCCTTTTCCTAGCCTTATCTATCATCAGCATCTGGTCAATGTCAGCATCGGTGAGGTTGCTATTGCCGGTTATCTTTCTTATTTGATCACCAATGGTGTCGAGGGTACTTATACAATCATTCATCGCTCCGCCCTTGCTATTCTTTTACTAGCAATTTCACAATACTCTGCCGATATTTCTGAACCAATGTATCTTCTGCTTGTGCGCATACAAGCTATGGCAGTAGTGCCGCCGCCCATAAATGGATCATATACCAAATCACCTTCTTCACTCCAACTAATTATATGGTCACAGATCAATTGTTCAGGAAACGAAGACGGGTGACTACTGTCTTTATGCGACTTCTGTGCCGATACATCCCATATGTTATAGCGCTGTCCATATTCATTAATTACCATGCGCTTCGATACAGGCTTAGTAAGCCCATTACGCTGCCTAATCGTCCAGTGATTTCTACTACTACCGCCACACCTAGTTTTGCGATCTTTGATCGGATGAAATGATTTAGGGGCCCCCTTAGATAGAATAAACATGTATTCAAATACTGGAGCATAGCGTACCTTTAGCGATCCAGTGGCGGTAAATCCACTCTTCTTCCATATCATTGTATCATGTAGCCTAAATCCTACATCCATGAAACGCAATGCCTGCTTGAAGCTCGTGCCCGTTTCGCTGCCATTGATTGTAGCGTCTCCTACTATCCATACCATTACTCCGCCTGGCTTGATAATGCGGAATAGTTCTAGAGATAGCTTATCAAAATCAAACTGATAGCCATTGTATGTGCGCAAATTGTCATATGGAGGGCTAGTGATAATCATGTCAATTGATTCATTGTCTAAGCGTCGCGCAGTTATAAAGCAGTCCTCGTTGTAGATTATATTAGACTCATCCACCTAGTTTGTCCCTCTTGGATAATCTACAATAGCTTCCCTAGTAGACTCTGACAAATACTTCTTCACTCTTACCCAGCTTCCGTCCGCAATCGCGACGAATCCATTCTTCTGTCCATTGACATCATAATCACTTGGATTGCCGCGTCTAGTGCGCCCCAATCCCTGTTCTAGCTGCCAAGCGGTTCTTTGCAAGAACATGCTGCCATCATATTTCATGCGCTCCTTTTCAAAATCATCTGCAATATATGGAAATGGCACCTTAGCTACAATGCAAATTTTCTGATCGACACCATCAAAGCCCTGCCATAATGACCAAGTGGTACAGATTGTATTCGGTACTTCTTGCATGCGCTCAGCGAGCAATTTCACTTGCTGCTCGGTAGGCGTATACTCACCATCATATCCAGGCATGATGAATAATCTGCCCGCCAGGTCCCCATACTTAGCCAATCTATCAGCTAATAGCTTAGCCTCTACCTTACGTGTTACAAGTATCAATCCAGACCATTCATGCGGTTGTGCTAAGATTGCCTCTGCAATTACTCTAGCTTGTTCATTGAACAACTCAGGATCATTAGTAGTTTTACTATGACCCATACTGGATATTGGCAGTACGTATATTGGTCGCTCTTCTGGTTTCCACTGATTAGGTACCACTCTACCATCATACTCCTTGATGCCTAGTTCTTTAGCAAAGGTTTTCATGTTACCGATAGTGGCTGACATCAATAATGTAGCACGCAACTCCTTTGTAAATAGTCGCTTGAAATCATAGCGCGCGGTGAGCGGCTTGCATACTAATGTCATTTCCTCCTTACCATGAAAGGAACCGTATTGCTTGCCCGATCTGATATACCAGTGCTCAGTCTCATTGGTGCCTACTGATAATTCCATTGCACGGCGCGTGTTTTCTAATTTTTGGCGTAGCCGATAGGCCAGTTTGCCATCTTCGGTCAACTGACCATTATGAGTATCATATCTAACAAGCATAGCAAGTCTATCAACACTGCGCTCTAGCCAGTCATTGACTGCTTTAGTAGCATCGGTAACTGTGTACTCAGATTGAACAAGCATACCGCGTGACGGCTCACCGACAACTGGTATACGCGACAATCCCCAGCGCTTGCATTCGTGCTCGCTAATTGTCATGCCAACATAGTTGAGCACAATATCAGATAGATTATGCGCCTCATCCATAACAAGGTAAGCAGGCTTCCACTGCGAAAAGGTTGTCAGCCAGTAGGCATAATTGAGGATAGTTCGATTACTGCTTAATGCAGACGCTTTTTGACGCACGTATGGACATGTCTCAAAGCGCAAACAGTCACGCATATTAGTTCTATGTAAGCAATCCTCTGCGGTTGCACCTAGCTTGGCTTGCTCATGAACGCAGGGATAGTTTGCACGCCCAAAGAGTGAAATAGCATCTGTAAAGATGTTGCTGTATTGAGTCTGCAAGTTACGCGACTCAGTTAGTACGACAGTCTGTTTACGATTGATTGATGTTGCGATTGCAATATCTGATTTACCTGAGCCAGTAGACTGCTCAGTGATCTTTGGAATTGGATTGCCTAAGCGATCGAGCTTGATGTCATCTGCCCAGAGGATAGATTCGTGCTGATGTGGACGAAAGGAGTTATGGGGCAGCTTGTATGCGCGCGGCGATGCTGGACTCATGCTTATTCCTGACCGATTGTGCTAACAGAATCAATTGCCGCATTGATTATATCATAACCAACATGATTGCCGATAAACGACTTAGTACCGCCTACTCCAGTAATGAACAATGCTGGCAATGATGACACGCTGTGCTTATAAGCTGCTGCGCTACCATCTGCTGTATCCACGTCATGAACAATTAGATCAATGTCGGTGCGCTCCTTGCTCAAGCGATTGCAGATTGTAGTAGTAGTCTTGCAGCCACTGCACCATTTAGCTGTGAAATACGTTACTGTTGTCAATTTCTATCTCCATTATTGTTTTGGTCCATCATAGTAAAAGTCATGATCCCTTTTCCATTGCTCAAGCGCTTCCCAATCATGAGTGACGTTACGTGTATACCTTAGCTTGGCAAAGAACTTTCTACGCAATTCTTCATCGTGCTCGTGCTGTTGCTCGCGCTGCCTCTTATACATGTCTTCTATAGGCTTACATATTACCCAATAGATAGCTAGGTACGCTACGATGCCAGCAACTATAATTATGATAGCGCCAGTCATTCTATTGCCCTTCTATTTATCCAAACAATACAGCGGCTACAATACCCGCGACTATAAGAAATGCGACAAATATCATCAATAGTTTATTTTCTAATTCATGTTTGCTTTCTAGATTTTCCATCCACTCTTCAGTAAAATGATTTTGCCGAGGCTGCGCATTATTCAAGCGCAGCGTTGAGTTCCCATCTAGCCAATACTCTACATTGCATTTTGGACATGTACACGATACATATGGAAGCTCAGCCCCATCAAATTCGGAATAGACAGAGCTTCTATGAAATTTATATAGCATTTTAGACCCACAATCTCGGCAATACAGGGTAACAAATACTGGTATCCTACAATCCGAGGATTCGAGATACATGCTTCTTATGGCCTTGGTTCCAATCATTTTATTGCTCCATGTTTAATTGGTCTGCTGATACAATGCATATGCTTATACTCAGATTCAGTAATTACCTTGACATTCTCAATTGGTGCATGCATGTCCCATCTTACTGCGGTCTCCCAGTCTACATCTACTACCCAAGCTCTAGCTGATAGATTGCTTGCGTGCTTAGAGTGAGCACAGTCTGAAATCATGTAGGGGCCTTCTGAATTATATCCCGGTCGCTGTAGCCAGACTAAGCTGCCTAGTGCATTGCAATCTAGAGTAGCTACGTAGCCGATGCAATCAGTGCATTCGAGATTCCTGTTTGCTCTAACTGTATCCATTACGCCAGGATTGTAGTAAGTTGCTAAACCGATAATTGTTGTCGTGATGAGTATACCAAACATTAATTGATAGTCGAAATGGTATCAATCAGTAGCCTAATAGCATAGTAGCGCGGATTGCTAAGATAGTACGCGCAACTGCTTATTTGACACGCGGCTACTATAAAGCATATCGCAGTAAGGATAAGTACAATTATTTCCTTTACTCGGTTCTCGAAACGTATATTGTTGCAATACTCATAATACCAAGACTCACCACTATTTTTGTATTCTTCCTCTGTCATTATCTTAGTAGCCAGACGTCGTGATCGAGCAAGCTTGAAACCGACAATGCCCATAACTATAAATAGCGCGGCCCACGCGGCGTTTATAATACCATTTACAATAACCTGCCTGATTGCAATATTCCACAGCTCTTGCGAACCAGTTTGCACAATATTGATCAACTCATTGAGATATTTGATAATTGTTTCTTCCATTATTGTTACCCTTGCTCTTTTATGATTTGAAATAATTTGATAAGCGCATCTCCGCGCTGTTCGTCAAACCATTCTATGGGCTTCATTAAGTAACCGCGTGGACCGCTATTGCGAAATAGCTTATGATACTTTTGTCCAAACTCTATTGAATCAACTTTCTCGTTAGTCATAACTGCCAACACCATATCTGCAAATGCTAGTAGATTATCGGTAAGGCCATCAATTGGCGTATGCACTTCTGGTATAGTAACGAGTTCCCCAATTGCTTGAAGGACAAGTAAATCTGTTTCTGTAAAAGCCATTATCGCTGCCCTCCTATACTATTATATTGGAGAAGCTACTACTATCAGTCAGTCCAATCATTGATGTTGCCCCTAGCGTACCAATCGCGTACATGACAGAAGCTAGATTAATCATGATCTTAGCTACGGCTTCAGGATTAGTATCATTAATACAAGGAATAACGGCTGCATAGTACGCGGCGGCAATGGCAGTTACTAGACCGCGCTCATCACTGCTAAGTGGTGCTGAACCTAATGCGGTATCTATCTGCTTGGCTATACTTTCAATCATCTTATAATAGTAAAGCGAGTCATGTTCATGGGTAAGTGCTTCATTGACAATTGTTCTAAGCAACATTAATCCATCTTCTTTCAGCTTGTACCCGCGTTCCTACAACTGCCACTCTAGCTGCTTGCCCTTATTCAGTTTTGTCGGCTCATTTAGCTGCTTACTTTTGCTTATTAGCTGCCGCAAACGCTATTTTGTCGAGAATCAGTAGGTCTGCAACCTCTTCATCGTCGATATCAGGCGTTCTGGCTAGCAAATCACTATTAACGTTGAAATAATTAATCCATTGTATACGCTTTATTTCCAGCGTTTCTTTTCTCTGACTGGCATACTTAACTTTACCGCCAAGTCTTTTTACATTTTCAACAAATGCCCTATCTCGACGTTGCATAGCAGTGGTTACAGTACGCGCTAGCTGCATTAATTCCTCGGGCGATAATATTACACCTTCAGCTACTGGTTCAAAATAGCTATCTGCGGTCTCATTGATTGCTTGCTGCATTGCAATCATTTCTTGAGTGGACGTGATATTGTCAACCATAATCTGACTAGCTGTAACAATAATTGTTTGCCCGTCATGAATGATAGGCTTAGCACCGAGCTTGCCTGTCATACGCTGTCCTTCTGGAGTATACACAATCTTAGAGAAATCCAGCGACTCTGGTATACAGAAAGCAAATCCATACTCTTTTAGATAATCAGCCTGATCATCAACATTCTCAATAAACAAATGTACGCCATCCTCAACCGGACAGCGTAGATAGTGTTTACTAGAAATATCTTTGAGGATCTCTTCAGCTTGTTCTTTGCTAACGAAGCCGTAGACAATGCGGTGCCCAGTGTAGGCGTAATACATTCTGCGCATGGTGGCATCGGCACGTCGTTCTAGGCAGCGCGGGCATTCTCTAAAGATATCGCATAACCACATTCTATGCGCGAACCTGCCGGTGTGGCCGTCAGTGTTACGTACATATGTGCCGCATATGCTGACGCGCGTATCGTGCCTGGCCTTGACTTCTCTTTCCATTGCTCCAGCAATATCTTGAGGTGCACCAACGACTAGGCGACGATAAGGAGTAGTGCCTTCCTCAATCACTGTAGGTGCAGGATTGGCTGCCTGCTGTTGAGCAATGAGTTCTAGTAGAGTTGGTCCATAGTAAGTAGTTGTACAATCTTCTGGACCGTAGTCGTCAGGATTAAATGTCATAAGCTATTCCTCCTTATTTACCAATGGTTTCGATTGAATGTGATTACTTGAGATATTGAAAAGGTTCTCAATCTCTGCGCTATCATACCGAAATTGCCTGCCTGGAGTGCGATGCTCTTGTAATATACCCATCTTAGTCCACCTTCTTAATGCCGCTATTGACACACCATATCTAGCAGCGGCATCATGCGGTTTTAGTAGCATATCTTCCTCACTGCTGTATATATTATAGCACAGTTGTTGATATTTGTCAATACCCTATTACAATCAATATGCAGTATATTTAAGGTTGCTGGAAGTCTTTGTTGCAAATAACTAACTCATCCATTTTCTTCTCTAGCTCATATCTACCTTTACTATGACAAGCACAAAACTCATTACCACATACATGCCAACGATGCTTGCAATGCCTGCCTAGCGCGCACTGGTTGCCCTGCGGACATACATCTTTACACTGCTCAATGATGTCTATTCGAGTTAGCGCTGAGTGCGGCGGTATTCGATTACTGTTGCTCATTGCTATCTTGTTCCTTACGCTCGCGCTTTAGTTCTGCTCGTGCTCGAATGATTACTGGCAATGGCACACTAAGCGCTTGACGAATCTCATCATTGGTCTTTTCTGAAGCAATCATCTGCTTGATCTGCTCAACTGTTTCAGTTGACGTTTCAGCTACTGCAGGATTGGATTGAATCAGCATGCCAGTTGGTGGTTGCAGCGCGCTTAGCTCAATCTCTGCTCCTACTACCATCAAGCGCATCTGCTCATCAGTTAGCATCTCTGATACCATCTCACGCTCTTCACTTGTCATTATCTCACCAGGCGCGGGATTTGTCAAGTCCGCAGGATGAGCAATGTAGGCATCAACCGCTGACCAGTTGAAATGTGGTATGCGCCTAGGGAGCACTCGTCTAGGTTGCCAGCGACCATTAACTGCTTCCATCAGGCCCATGCGAGCCTTTAGTACGATTGCTGCTGGCTCGCCATAGATACTGTCTGCTGACTGTACCACCCAGAACATCATTGATGATAGGCGAGATAGAACAGCCATGCGGCCACCGGGCTGGACTTTATTCAGGATTGGCTTATCATCTTCCCATACACGCTTGATGTGTGAGGACATCAGAATGGTCTCGATACCACGCTGAGTGAAGGCTTCTAGTAAGTTCTCATACAGTGGGCGCACAGCTTCAGTTTCAAGCCTGCCATAAGCTTTAGTCCCAGACCAGCCAGATAGATTCTTGTTAGTCTCAGCCCAAGCAGTCATCGCAGCTTCGATAGGCTCAATCGTATCAATGATCAGGTACTTGTACTTGCCCTTGCTGAGTGTTTCATCGAGGGTCTTTACAAACCATTCGTAATAGCCGACTAATGCTGACTTCTGCTTGGCATTATTGACCCAAGGGAGCTTGCCTGCGGCGATAGCTTTCAGTAGATCATCATCTGCTTTGAAGCGATCGTAGGCACGCAGGAGTGTAAATGGCATTTTGGCAGCAGAGTACTGCTCATAGATGTCATTCATGCTGTCCTCAGTATCGACTACTACTGTAGCCGCCATTGCCTCTTCAGTAGCTGGAGGATAAGTAGCTAGCGCGGTGGACTTGCCCGAACCCTTTGCACCAGTGACAACGATGACGCGCTTGTTGATACTCATTACTTATTTACCTCATACTCTGTGCCATTCTCTTTGATAATGACATACCTAACGCTAGTATCTGGATTGAAATGGCGCTCGAAGTATTCTTCTAATGCACGCTTGATATGATGAGTAATCTTGATACCATCGCGTTTCGACATATCTACTAGCTTACTATACTGTTGATCGGATAGATTCAGTCCCATCTGTTTCGTCATACTATCACCTACATATTATATCATAAGTCTGTACGTTTGTCAATACCTAATTTGTTTACTTTTGATATTGGCGCGTAACTGAATTCTGGTATTCCAATACTTCTCTACACCGATCATCGCTTGATGATACAGACATATTATACATCGTATCTCCAAATACAGTAGAGAAAACAACGTCGTTCTTGAATTGCACTACTTTATCACTAACCATACGTGCCGTACCGCAAGTAATAATCTGATCTACATTATCTATTATACTTTGCGGAGCATAAATCTCTCCAGTAGATAGACTGGCATGGCATTGTAAAATAACATGCTCGTCAGTATCGAGAAACATATACCAACTACTACCACAATGATTGAAGTCATACCATGACATGCGAATACCATCGCGCGGAAGAATGCCCATACCAAGATTTGCTACATCATAAGTTTGACGTAGCCACTTTACCAGCGCGGGGTGCTCTAACTTGATTGAATACTCAGAGTTCGCAACTACTTCTTCATTGGTTATACTACTCATTAGTATGGTAACCCCAACTCTTCACCACTAATCGGTTGATTAATCATTGCCTTATCAGATTGAACTAGCATACTACCATCATCAGCAACGGACTTCATTGTAGGCTTCTTATACTTCTTCTCTTTAGTCTTACTGATAACCTTATCGCCAATGATACGAGTCAGCACTTCCTGCTGCCCATCAACCACCTCTAACCCTAGCCATTGTCTAGCATCTACTAGCTTAGCTAGTCCAACATTCTTAGGATAGGCATTCTTGCCATCTTCACTGACGACTTCCTTCAGCCTGATATTGTTCTGATCGCTGAGGAAGACTAAGCTATCAGCTAGTGTACCACAGTAGTTAGCAATGCTAGTAGCTGTCTCAATGCCTATACCTGGAAAGCTAGCTAATGTAGCGCGCCAAGGCATATCATTGCCATCGCTATTGCTGATTGTAATTGCTTGCGTCGGCTTGCGTGGCAGAATTATCTTATCAGATTGATCTTTGAATACATCGACCTTATCATGCCAACGTGCTACCCAAGGACCAATTAGGCTATCCTTGCATAGTATAGTGTAGTAGCCGCCACGTAGCTGCCAATCTTCTAGTGCGCCTAGAAGTGAGTTATAGCTCCATTCAGTTTCGCGCTCACCGACCATTACTTTATTCTGCTTAGTTATCTTGTACTCGCCAGCGATTAGCAACCACGGGTATGCAGTCCAATCGAGCATCTTAGCTAGTATATTAGATAGATCAGGAATGCTGCCCATCAAGTCTAGTCCTGACTTACGTTGTACGAGCAGTCCTGCTTCAGTATGCTTACGCAATCCGATCTGTGATGGACGACTAGCAGTAATCTCAGTTAGCTTTGGCTCAGACAATGGTGAGATGATAAAGTCTGCACCAGTTGCCTTCTCTAGTCCGGGCAATGTGACGCCACTTCTGATAACTGTATCAGGTAAGCGTGTGCCTGAGCGGGATTCAGTGGGATCATAGTAGAGCATTGCTTTTCCTAATATCAATCATTATATTAACATGGTACGCGCATAGCGGAGGATGACTACACGCGTACCATCAATCAAGATATCAAGATCGACTAGCTTACAGTCTTGCGCCAGTGGACAGCCTCAGCAATCGTAATACCGAGCGCTTCTGCCATCTGCTGATTATTCATACCGCTGCTGACTGAGTTAGCCAACTCTTCAGCAAACTCTGATTCAAGACCTTTCCAGGCAGTGGGTACACTAGATGTATTGCTACTATTAGCTACAACTGGAACGCTGCCATCATCATCACCATTATCTGCGAGCGCTTCTTCCTTATCCTGATACAGCTTATTGATAGTAAGCACCTGCAAGCGCTTGCCGGCCTTAGTCTTAGCATCGACAACTGGATCGGCTACATTAGTCAGGCGAGCCCACTGATCGGTCCAGTCTGACTGCACAGCCAACAAGCAATCACGGAGCGTATCTGATGTAACAATTGCTTTCTTGTCACCAGTTACAGTCAGACCCGTTACGTAACGCCTAGGATCAGGTTCGCCCAATGATGCCCATAGCTCGACACGCTGCTTCCAAAGCAATGACTTAGCCCAATAGAATTCACCATCAGGCTTGTGATCAGAATTTCCTACCATATGCCACTGGAATTCATCAGTCACAATAGTAGAGTCATCAGTTAGCTCGCTTAGATCAAAGCCCGCATTAGGAATACCATACAGATCAGCCGCTGCCGCTACCGCGCTAGGCAAGAAGATCATCTGATAACGATACCCGGCCAGTTTAGCACGCAGTGTTTGCAAATTGATTTCCATAGCCAGGGGATCATCGAACTTGTCCGCTTTATCAATTAGAGCATCCTTCAGCGGCGCTTCAAAGTGCGAGATTGTAGCTGGATTGTACGCTCCAATTGCCTTAGCTGCCGCCACTGCCGCATTGTAGTCAAAGAAGTACAGCGTGCGCCAAGTTGATTCTGCATATTCTCTGACTCTGATTGCACCTAGCTCCTTGACGTCATCAGATTCTGTGCCGACTGTATACATAACCTTAGACGACCAAGGCGCAACAAATCCCCTTACCAGATCGCCACCAGTGGGGATAGCCTGTACTGCACCGACAACTAGCTTACGATATTCTGCCATTACTGTCTGTCTCCTAAACTGATTGGATAAATTTGGGAAGTCCAGCAAGCTCGCGAGCTCGCTGATGATATTTGCTAGCGCTGACTAGCTGCTTATCGAATAGCACTGCAAAGTATGGATCGCGCAAGATTGCTTCATCTAATGAAGTAGAGAAGTCGCCTGCTGCTACAACGTCCTGTTCGCTGAATTCGTGTACATCATTCATTGCCAACGCTCACATTCCTCCAGATTGCTTCATGCTCTACACCTAATGCTTTACAAATCCGCTTACGCACCTGTGCGGTCGGGAAGTAGTCATGTGACTCGATCGAGCTAATCGTGTTCACTGATACTCCTGCTTCAATAGATAGATCAATCTGCTTGACCGCTTTCATCCTCCTTATATCTTTTAGACGATTAGGTATCTGCCTGACTCGGCGTGGCTTCTTCACAATTGTACTCCTAATTATACCATAGATTTTTCCTTGTGTCTAGTTTTCTTCTTCTGATTTTCAAAGCATCTAGCAAGCGCTGTGCCCGCACCATTGATGTTGAACCAGGTATCTAGCCACTCGCAGACCCAAGCATAGTCGCCTTTGAGAATATCGTGCGACACTTCGCCTACTAAAGCTACCGCCAGGGAAAGCTCGGGCTCATCAAAGCCTTCTTCAGAGATGTCAGTAACCGAGTGTCGCTTAGGGTGAATAGCTGAGTACTTGGTGCGACCGCTAATGACAGATATGCTCATTGGCCATCCTATGTACGCTGATTGCTAGCCTCACTTCTTACTTATATTCTACCACAGGTGCAGTATGCTTGTCAAGCGATTCGTAGCCCAATTTGTAGCGAGTTATACAATATTATAGTATGCGATACAATAGTATTGACAAATAAATGTTTATGTGATATAATATATGCAGTATGATAATTGAGTTGTAAGTGACAAAAATGTATGCAATTGCTATTTCACTGACTGGGAGGTGATGCGAATCTAATCCGGTTAGTTTATCAAGCCAACCTGCACGATATGACAGTGAAAGGAGGCAAGTGACACACAATCAGTAACTTGGAATGGGTAGGTTCCTCAGTGAGCCTGCCCATTTCTCTAGTAAAGGATACAATAATGGCAGAAGAACTATTAACCACATCTGAGATTCATGATAAGTATGGCTTTGCTCGCAGTACACTACTACACTGGGAGGAACAAGGTAAGCTCAAGCCACTAAAGACTAGCGGTGGCCACAGGCGTTATCGGCGCGCTGATATCGAAGCCGCGCTTAGTGGTACGACATCGCCTAACAAGCCGCCTGAGAAAGTCAACTATGCCGAGCTAGGCACGACTGGACTAACGCGCTGGGATCAGAGTACAATTTACAATGAGCAATTATCTGAATTGCTTGGCTCATCTGGGATCAAGTTATTTCATGAGATGCGTACTAACGATCCGGTTATCAGCGCGGTATTCTTTGCTATTGAATCTAAGCTCAAGCAAGCAGTAAGGCGCATGCGACCAGCTAGCGACAAAACTCATGACAGAGAATGCGCCGAGTTTGTCGATAGTTGCTTCGATGATATGAGCAGCTCGTTTGATGATGTCATGGATAATATTATGATCATGCTTGAGCAAGGCTTTGCAGTCGAAGAGCCGACATACAAGCGCAGACTAGGCGTCAATCCACCTAAGTATATTGCTGATCCAGGCAAGTCCAAGTACACCGATGGTCGCGTTGGCTGGCGCAATTGGGCACCCAGGCCAGCAGAAACACTTACACCAGGTAATGAATGGAATATTGAGAACGGCAAGATACTAGGCTGCAATCAGTCTAGCGAAACTGGTAAGTCAATTGCGTTACCGATTGAATCTATCCTGCTATTTCGTACCACCGCCGCGCCTGCTAATAGTCCAGTAGGCCGACCAATTCATCGTGCCATGTATGTGCCGTACTATTATACTAAGAACTACATGGAGATTGAGGGCATCGGTGTAGAGCGCGACCTAAATGGCGTACCAGTTATTTATGCAGGCAACGATTGCACTGTAGATGACGTTGATTATTTACGTGACATCGGTGTCAACTTGCGTAATGACGAACAAATGTGCGTAGTCATTCCTAAGCCCAAGATGGGTACCGCTGGCGATGGCATGGGGGTGCTGGTAGAGCTACTGTCTTCATCTAATATGCGCGCGCATGATGTTGGTAATATTATTGAGCGGCTGGATAAAAGAAAAGCGGTTAGCGTACTGGCTCAATTCATCATGCTTGGCATGGACCGAGTAGGCTCATATGCGCTATCTACTGATCAGGCCGACTTGTTCAATCTGTCAGTAGGCGCATGGCTAAATAAAATTGTAGACGTAATCAATAGAGTTGCTATTCCTAGACTATTGCGGTATAATACATTCCCAGGTATAACAGGTTATCCAGAGCTGGTAATGAGCGATATTGGCGTAACTAACTTGAAAGAGATCGGCACATTCATCAATACTATGGTAGGCAGAAATGTTATCACGGTGGACGATGAAGTCGAGCAGCACATGCGCCAGCTAGGGAGATTACCTGAGATGCCTGCCGAGTTGATTGGTAGGCGTAAGGCTAACATTGCTATTGGTCAAGCTAACGGTAAGCCTAAACTACCTGCCCAATCTAATTATGCAGTAGTCGAAGAATGAGCTAGCAAGGAGATCGAATCTTGGACAATGACAAGTACATCGAGCGACGATCCAACGGCAGATTTCGAGTCAAGATTACACTGCCAGATGGCAAACGCAGACATGTCGGAGTGTACGATCAGTTAGATGAAGCCCGCAAAGAACGCGACCTGGCGATGCAAAAGTGCTCTGAAATGGAGAGCATGCTAGGTGATATCAAAGAGTCTAATCAGTACGGTATTCGGGGCGTTACAGCCAGTACTTCGTTTGCACGAGAGGATGAATTGTATGAGCGGGCTAGATCAGTATATTGGGATGAAGACAGTATTGATTCGTTCCGCAATAATCAAACTATTGAGATCGGCAGTAATATATTTTGTGGCGTTTTTGTGGCTGATTTACATTTTGGAAACAGAGGGACAGATACCGGAAGGATATTTTACGAAGCAGATATAATTTCTGAGATGAAGAATACAGGTGTATTCACTGCTGGCGATATGATGGACATGTTTATTATCAATAAGTTGCTCAAGCTCAGAATGAATGCACCGATGGGTATCGAGGAAGAACTGATTCTGTTTCGTAGGTATATTACCAAGATCGCGCCGATGTGGCTAGCCAGTGTTGATGGCAATCATGATCTGTGGTTGAACGTACTGACTGGAATCAACTTCTTACAGAAAGACATTGCTGATGTAGCGCGCAATATCCTATACGATCCATATGATTGCCGAGTTACATTAGTTGTTGGAGATAATAAGAGAGAGTTTCCTGGCCGGATCAGGCATTTATGGCGAGGCTACTCTATCTACAATGACACGCATGGTATTGAACGCGCCGCGCTATTTGATGGTGATTTTATCTGGGGCGTCGGCGCACATACGCATGCTAGCGGCCTGACTAGGCAGTTCAACGTTCATGGGCAGACTGGCATGGCGGCACTGTGCGGGTCATACAAGCGCTATGATGAGTATGCTAGGCAGCGTGGCTTCAGGAAGCCTAATGATTCTACTGCGGTCGCGATCATATTCGATGCTGAGTCTGGTGACATGATTGGGCTAAATAATATCGAGACGGCAGCTAAGTTGATGGACAAACTATCTTGAGAGTAAACAGTAATGGCCAGACCATTTGAACTACGTACAGTAGATGAACTGCGAGAGCCAATCTGGGATCAACAGGTCAACATTGGCGAAACTGATTCACTCTATGTCATGTTCTTAGCATTCGCTAACCTGAAGCCCAGTGAGCGCACGATTGCTAACGCTTGGCGCGAGTGGACTAAGGACACCTCGCGTGCCCGCAAGAGTATGTCCAGTACATTCAGACAAATTTCAACCGCTTGGTTATGGCAAGAGCGTGCTGCGTCCAGAGATATCAACATGCTACAGGAGCGCTACAAGAAGTGGGGCGAGCGCGACTGGGACTTGCGTGAATCGGACTATGTAATCGCAGAGAAGATTAGAGGTAAGCTGGATGACGCGCTGAGCAAATTGGGCAAAGATGATATCATACTTGGCTTAGGTGACATCCTCGGTATGCTGCAAACTACATCTGGAATTCAGCGAACAGCCATTCCGCAGCTAGGCAATCTATCCGGTACGCAGATCACTAATCTGATTAGCTCACTACCGGACGGTAAACGCGATAGTGTACTAAGAATTGTAGCGGCAGAGTATCGAACATCGGATAGTAATAGTACTGATAATAGCACCATCATTAGCACGGTCAATGATATAGTGGACAGTACTGACGATATCATAGATGGCGAGATAAAATTATTAGAAAATGTTCCAGTAAAGAAGCCGAGCAAGAAATCTAAGAATTGATGCGGCTTGTGGATTTGTGACGTATTTCACAATCTGGAAAACAAAATATTTTCCCCAGTTTAGAAGCGGCAGTTATACAGGTGTGCCTAAAGGATGAATACAATAGTTGACATAACGGATAAGCAAGTAGGTTGACATAATAATAGAATGAACAGGTTGACATAATATGGCCGGACGTAAGAAAGTAAATACAGGCGATCAATTAGTCAGTCTAGCGAAGTACTTGCCAGACGATATTGTCGCGCATATGATTATAAATTCTCAGGGGTGGGAAGAGGCAATCAAGCCTTATACTGAGAAGGATAAAGAGAGCAAGGTAGTTTATCCGAATGATCCAGTAGAGTTTATGACTGATGTACTCGGATACCAGATGTGGTCCAAACTTGAAGAGATACTTCGATCAGTAGAAAATAATCATAATACGATTGTATCGTCTGGATTCTCTTGCGGGAAGTCGATAGCCTCTGCCGCAATTGCTTGCTGGTTCCTAACTACAAAAGTTCCCTCAGTAGTAGTCACTATTGCTCCTACCTATAATCAAGTACAGAACATTATCTGGCGTTACATGCGTAGCGTTGGCCGAGCAACTAACTTGCCTGGTATAATCTTAGATACGCCACGCTGGGAGATGGGTGATGCTAATCATTATGCGGTAGGATTATCACCACGCAAGTCTACTAATGAAGATATTACTACACTACAAGGCTATCACGGTCCGACTGAGCTAGTGATTATGGACGAAGCTGCTGGCCTGCCGCCCGAAGTATGGGATGCTGTTGCTGGCTTGGCCGCTGGTGATAACTGTAGAATCCTAGCTATCGGTAATCCGATCGAGCAGCAAGGCCCATTCTGGGATGCGTGCAATAACCCTGACTGGAACTACATTCATATCAGTTGCTTCGATCATCCTAATGTAATTGAGGGACGCGAAGTTATACCTGGGGCAGTAACACGCGGCTGGATTGAAGGACGTGCACGCGAATGGGCAATTGAAGTTAGTCCGCATACAGAGGACGCAGTAGAAATACCATGGACTGGTAAATGGTATAAGCCCGAAAATATGTTTACTGCTAAAGTGCAAGGAGTTGCGCCAGCGCAAGGAGAGGATCAACTAATTAGCATGGCCTGGGTGGATGAAGCTAAAGCACGTGGCTATGTAGACACTAGCAGTGAAGGAGTGATTGCTGGCTTCGATCCTGCTGCACACGGTGGCGATGACAATGCGCTTGTGGTCAGGCAAGGTAATAATATAGTAAAGATTGCACGCATGAAAGGCGATAATACTATTGCTATTGCGCAGTGGTTGAAGGAACAGTTATCTGAGTGGAAAGTGGAGAAGGTGTTCATTGATGAGATTGGTTCGGGGAAGGGTGTAGCAGACCAAGCTAAAGCACTGAGGTTGCCAGTAGTATATGTAAATGTGGGCAAGAAAGCTAATCGACCTGATCTGTTCATTAACCTACGTGCTGAAATCTGGTGGAGAGTAAAGGAATTGCTGCGCTCAGGTAAGATGTCTATACCGAATGATAGTTTACTATGCGGGGACTTGATTGCGCCGAGGAAGAAGCGCGGTGACAGAGGCAAGATTCAGATCGAAGAGAAGGATGAGATCAAGAAAAGGATCAAGCGTAGTCCAGATACTGCGGACGCGTTATGTATATCGTATACTAATACAATTGTGGATTCATTGCCTGATATAGTAACGGATGAACTGGATAAGCTAGGGGCAATAACGGGCGCAGTATCGGTGCTTAGAGAAGAGTATGGCAGATTGAATTCATGGCGTGCGCCAATAGCAAATAGAAGGAGCAGTAAGAGCAGGTGGCATCGAGGAAGATAACTGATTGACATGAAGCAGAAATGACAAGGACCAAGCAAGAGTTGGATTATCCAAATAATGCTTGGTCCATTGTTTTTAGATTGCTATTATATTGTCTGATCTGGAAGAAATGTCCAGATATCTACACTACTAAGCCATGCACTTCTAGATTCCTTATCATTCATATAGAAATCCATACAATTATAGAGCCCATCTTTGTCTCTGATTAGATAGCGATCGGTTTCGTCTGGCAAGTTGTCCTCATCTCCATTTAGGATATTCCAGTCATCAGTTAGTGGGCTCGGAATATTGAGAGCGTCGTAGATAAGCGCGAGGAAATCATCGGCATCGGAAATGCTTACACAAATCTCGCCCACCGCATCACCAGTAAGAACATCAGTATTGTGTATGTATAGATGATCGTGATGGCTGTCTACGGAGACTCTGATAGGATTTGTGGTAACAAAATTATACATGCTTGCTATCTCTTTCTGCCAAGATTAGTTCTGCTCTCTGAAGCATTCCAATTAGGGTCGTTATATCCTCGCGCTCAAGCGATACCCATTGACCGTCATTTCCATATTCGTCATACACTACCAATACTAGTACGTTTGGATATTTCTCAATTGTCGTACGGCAACCGTCTATGAATATCCCACTAACCAACGTTTCGCTTGATGCCTCGTACCAATCGTTCATATCAATGTATTCTCCGCTACTAGCTATCATATAGTTTCCTTGCTATCAGAATTGATTCCAGCTTTTGCAATAGCTCAATTAGAATTGGTGTGTCAGTTGAATCAAATGAAAGCCATTGATAATCCTCGCCATCGTCGCCGTGAGCTACAAGTTCAAAATGTTGTGGCCATTCCTCAATTGATATACCAGTACCAGAAACAAGGGTTGCTCTAAATAATACTTTAGCTATAACTGGAAATGAATTATCCAAATTATTCTTCTCCTAAAACTTCTAGCTTATCTATTCTCTCACTCAACTCGCAGTACGGACACGTATATTTCCAACCACTTTGATACTTCACCCAATATCCGCCACAATCTATTATCTCTTCAAGAAATTTCCTACCACATGGATAACAAGTAACTACTTCTTCATCCATTGCCATATTCCTTTCTAACTTTAACCACTAAATCATTTAGCTCGCTCATATCCTTGGGGCGCTTAGGTAGTTTACAATTAGCATATGCTATACCAAGACGATCGCTCCAACCAAGAAGACTAGCTTCATACCCCACTGGAGGTGCAGCATTGTTCAGATGATGACTCAAAACCTTTTGCCCAACGAATGATCTATGTGCGTCAAACAGCAATGGCAGATTACTTACTATCTCGCCAGTTTCAAGCACGTGAATGCCGGTCAGTACAATACGGTAAGCGTACAATACATCCTTTGTTGATACTGATTTACCTACCATCATTGATAGTTGCTTATTGAGAAAGCCACGATAATGATGATATAAGTCAGCAGTAATATACTTACTGCATACGGTGCGTAACTCACTCAGTATACCACAATCATATACTACAAGCGGCGAATAGAGTTCCTCAAATGTATTACCATTATGACCCAAGATAAGCTGAGCAAATTTTCCTATTTCATGTATGCTTGCATCTACTTTTATGCCCGCAACTTCTTCAGTAAATGTAGCAGCTTGCTTGTATGGATAGATGCCAAGTAAGTCGCGCAATGAGAACGCGAATGCGCCGCGCAAGTCTATGTCTGAATCAGATTTAGCAGTGCCATATAAGTGCGATCCAGATATAGTTAGAAATAGATTATGCTTATTGGTCTGAGAAAGATCATCAGAGTGAGCAGTAATAAATGTTGAAATATTATTCATTGCTTGTCCTGTTCGATTTCAGTCAAGTATATTTTGAAATGTACTGGCTTACCATTAGCTTCATTAGTACGGATAGCAGCATGTTTGCCTAAAAGTATATCGACAGTTCTCCATAATATATCGGCCACACGTTCGCCATTATCAGCGAGTACAGGATAAGAGCCTGGATGAACAGGAGCTACGCACTTGAGTGTAACATCATGCTCGAACATCAATGGCTTCGGCTTGCGCTTGCCGGGCACGTAGGCCCGAGGCATCTTGCGCCAGGCGATGACGCGCGGATTGTCCTTGTATGTGCCATGTGCGCACTCGTGGATCATCTCTCCGTCGAACACCATCACGGATATGTCGCCGTCCAATGACTTGGTTGTAACGATATAGTTGTTCGTGTCATCACATGTCGGCAGGTCCTGCGGGTCGCCCGCCTCCGTGATATCATGCCATTTGCTCATGATATTAGCTCCGTTGTGATAATCACCTTGACCGCTTCCCTGTTCCTCATGGCGCGCAACGCTTCTCCAACGTCCGAACCAAGAATCTCCTCGATATCACTAACGATAAGACTCCCTCTGTCATCGTCACCTGCATCAAAAATAGTGCATGTGGGCAACCCATACGTCGTATCTGTGCCACGCTGAAACAGACACTTGCGCGTAAATACCTTGCTCATGATGTTACCCCTTCCTCTTGTGCTCAGGGCAGTGTACGATTTCGAGTCTCCATCCGCTGTCAGCGTCGATCTTTGTACTGTAAGACCAACCCTCTCGGCGCAACTGCCTGATGATAGCGCGCTTGGTGTCGCCATAGACTGTCATCCGCTCGCCACACCCGACAGTGCTGCACCCGACAGATGCATATCTGTGCCAGATGATCATTCGGCTTCCTCCTCCAGTAGTTTGTTTAGCCTCGCCTCACATTTCGGGCAAGGCGCCTTCCCGAGCCCCCGCCACTCGTCTCGATCAAACCGAAACAACTTGTCATCGCAGAGGCGCTTCCACTGCCGCGGAGCGCCTGATACGTCGAGCACAACGTGTATATACTTGCTGTGATACTGCCCAACCCAAGTTCCG